>Ga0073934_10004064_pt1 | contig 25121 bp, 21 predicted proteins | sample LarsenN4metaG_FD_76834 | JGI IMG/M metagenome (GOLD analysis project Ga0073934, IMG submission 76834) | Hot spring sediment bacterial and archeal communities from British Columbia, Canada, to study Microbial Dark Matter (Phase II) - Larsen... ... | reverse complement strand
CGCGATATGTTCGATCAGGCGAAGAAGAACGCGCCCTGCATCATCTTCATCGACGAAATCGACGCCGTCGGCCGCCATCGCGGCGCCGGTCTCGGCGGCGGCAACGACGAGCGCGAGCAGACGCTCAACCAGTTGCTCGTCGAGATGGACGGCTTCGAAGCCAACGAAGGCATCATCATCATCGCGGCGACCAACCGTCCCGACGTGCTGGATCCCGCACTGCTGCGGCCCGGCCGCTTCGACCGCCAGATCGTCGTTCCGAACCCGGACGTCGGCGGCCGCGAGAAGATCCTTCGCGTGCACATGCGCAAGGTGCCGCTCGCGCCCGACGTCGACGCGAAGGTCATCGCCCGCGGTACGCCCGGCTTCTCTGGCGCCGATCTCGCGAACCTCGTGAACGAGGCCGCACTCCTCGCCGCCCGCCGCAACAAGCGTCTCGTGACCCAGCAGGAGTTCGAGGACTCCAAGGACAAGGTCATGATGGGCGCCGAGCGCAAGTCCATGGTCATGACCGAGGAGGAGAAGCTGGCGACCGCCTATCACGAGGCCGGCCACGCCATCGTCAACATCCTCGTCCCCGGCGGCGACCCGCTGCATAAGGTCACGATCATCCCGCGCGGTCGCGCTCTCGGTGTCACGATGAGCCTGCCCGAGCGTGATCGGCTGAGCGCGTCGAAGACGTGGTGCGAAGCCAAGATCGCGATGTGCTTCGGCGGTCGCGTCGCCGAGCAGCTCATCTACGGCAAGGATCACCTGAACTCGGGCGCATCCGGTGACATCACGCAGGCGACCAGTCTTGCCCGTCGCATGGTCACCGAGTGGGGCATGAGTGAGAAGCTCGGTCCGCTGCTCTACAACGAGAACCAGCAGGAGGTCTTCCTCGGCCACTCGGTTACGCAGCGCCAGAATATGTCTGAAGAGACGGCCAAGCTGATCGACGAGGAGATCCGTCGCATCGTTACCGCCGGCGAGAAGAAGGCGTGGGACGTGCTCGGTCCGAACCGCGACAAGCTGGAGGCCGTGACGCAGGCGCTGATGGAGTACGAGACGATCTCCGGTGACGAATGCATGATCGTGATGCGCGGCGAGAAGATCGTCCGCAAGGCCGACGACGACGCCGGAAAGGGTCCGATCGGTTCCGCTGTTCCGACGGCGGGCGCCCCGCGGCCCAACCGCGAACCCGGCGCCGGCGGCCTCGAACCTCAGCCGACCTGATGTCCACAGACATCGAACAACGAAAGGCCGGGCCATCGCCCGGCCTTTTCGCTTTCGCGCTTCGTCGACTTCAGCGCTTCTTTTCGTAGGCGGCGATCAGCGCACGCCAGAGCGCACTTCGTTCCCCGGCCAGCGTGCCCTGTCCGACGAGCGCTTCCTGGGCGACGGCCGTGATGACCATCACGAGTTTCAGCTCGGGATCGACGAAAATCGATTGTCCGTAGACCCCGAGCAGTGCGAAGCGGCGCTTCTCGCCCGGAAACGTCCAGAACTGATAGCCGTAGCCGAAGTAGCTCGTGGCCTTGCCTGGCCGGAACGCTTCGGCGTGCTTGCGCCAGTCGGTCGCCTCGAGCAGGTAGTCCTTCGGAATGACTTGGCGGCCGTCGATGAAGCCGTCGTTCGCGAGCAGCACACCGAGGCGCCCGTAATCGCGCAGCACGGCGTTGAACCGGCCGCCGCCGTTCTCGTACCCGTCGACGCGGCCGGTGATCCAAGTGGCGTCCGCTTCCGCCCCCATCGGCTGCCAGAGCCGTTGGGTGAGGTAGTCGCTGACCGAGCCGCCGATGGCGCGGCGAACGACAGCCAGCAAAGTGATCGTCTCCGACGTCGCGTAGTGGAAACGGGTGCCTTGCGGGGCGTCCCGCTCGGAGAACTCTCGGAGCGCGGCCACCGTGCCGGCGGTCGCGCGCTTCATGCCGAGGCGACGCGAATCGTCCTTGCCGTCGTACAACTCGCTGAAACGGATGCCCGATCCCATCCGCAGCAGGTTACGCAGCGTGGTCTCACCGTAGCCGGTGCCCGTGAGCTCAGGAACGTAAGCGGCCGCTCGGTCGTCCAGGGATCGGATTTTGCCCTCCGCAAGCGCGAACCCTACGGCGAGGCTGGTGATCGACTTCGCCATCGACTGGGATATGAGGCGGTGGGCGGCCGTTCGATCGTACTGGTAGTGCTCAGCAATGATCTGGCCGTCCTTCAGGATCAGCAGGCCGGTGACCCGTTGGCGGGCTAGGAAATCGCCGATGCCCAGCGTCTGGCCTTGGAACGCGTACCGAATGACCGGCGGATTTTCGGCCGTCGGCAACGGAAGCGCGATTGGCGCCCGCTTCAGCGTCGCGTGCGGAAAAATGCGATCGAGGTGACTGAACGACCCGACACGGACGCGCTCGTCGAAGAACCAGGTCTCCGGCGTTCCGACGGGGTAGCCAGACGACTTGCCGAGCCGTTCTTCATCGGGAGCGGCAGAGGTAGGCGCCGAAAGGGCGAAGAGGGCGCCACCGAGGAGCGCGATCGCAAGTCCGATCTTCGAGTTCGCCACCTCGCGACCTCCCTCCCTCCCGTTGCGCTGCCGGCGGAGACCGTCCGTCGCGCCCCCACGCGAACGCTAGGGCTTGAAGCCTCGGGCTCGCCGCCGAATAAGTCAATTCGATCGGCCGCCATGGGGACCAGGCACGGCATGAAACGCACGCTCTATCTCGAGCCGACCGGGCTGGTGCCGGCGCCGCCGGGCGATGCTGGTATCTGGGGTGGCCTCCCTTTGGCGGGTGGTCTGCTCGCCTTCACGGCGGTGGAGACCCAACGCCGCGCACTGTCCGGCGGCCGCGAACCCGGTCGCCGCATCCTCTCCCTCGGCGAGTTCTCGGAGCGGGAATGGGGACGCGACACGCTGCCGGCCGCCGACCTTTTCGAAGCACTCTGCCGGCCGCGCGCGCGTCTTGCGGGCCTCGCCCTCGATCGCCCGCGCATCATGGGGATCGTCAACCTGACGCCGGACAGCTTTTCCGATGGCGGACGATTGCGGGGTGTCGACGCTGCGGTGGCCCATGCGGTGGCGCTGGTCGAGGCCGGGGCCGAAGTTCTCGATCTCGGCGCGGAATCGACCCGACCGGGTTCGGACGCCGTGCCGCTGGAGGAAGAACTCGCGCGCTTGATGCCGGTGCTCGAAGCCGTCCGCGCGAAGACCGAGGTTCTGATTTCGGTCGATACGCGCAAGGCGGAGGTCATGCGACGGGCGGCAGCCGCCGGTGCCGATATCCTGAACGACGTCTCGGCGCTGACCCATGATCCCGCGGCACTCGCGACGGCGGCTGAAACAGGCCTGCCGGTCATCCTGATGCATGCGCTGGGCGACCCGAAGACGATGCAGGTCAATCCGACCTATGACGACGTCGTCCTCGACGTGTTCGACTACCTGGAGCGCCGCATCGATGCCTGTCTCGCGGCCGGGATTCCGCGCGAAAAGCTCGTCGCCGACCCGGGCATCGGCTTCGGGAAGACCCTCGACCATAACCTCGCGCTGATGGCCGGCCTTTCAATCTTCCACGGGCTCGGCGTGCCGATCCTCCTCGGTGCGTCGCGCAAACGCTTCATCGGTCACATCACCGGCGTCGAGACGGCCGGAGAGCGTGTCGCCGGATCGGTCGGCGCGGCGCTCGCGGCCGCCGGCAAGGGAGCACAAATCCTGCGTGTCCACGACGTGCGCGAGACGCGCCACGCACTCGACGTCTGGATGGCCTGTCTCGAAGGGAGCGCCTGAGAGCTCAGCGCGCCGCGGCCTTCCGGTCGGCGATCCGCTTCTCGACGGCGGCGGCAATGCCGTCGCGCAACGCCGCGAGCGGCACTTCCGGCCCCTTGAGCGAGGCTTCGAGGGCGATCTGCTGGGCCCGCGCCATTGCTCTCAGATCGTCGGCGTTGGAAATGCCGGCCAGCCGGACCAGCAGCCCGTCACGGCCCTCACGCTGAAACACCGGCACGAGCCCGAACGCGTAAGGGTCGAACTTGGTCGCGGGAGGTTGTGATGCGGCGGCATGTGTCGCGCCGGCCGTCGCATTGGGTACCGACGGCGGCGGCGACGAAGCAGCTCCCGGCAATTGAGTCGCCTTCGCGGATTGCCGTAATGCCTGCAGCGGAACGCGCCGCGCGCGCACGCTCGACAGCACGCGTCCCAGTCTGACAGCGAGCCGCGCCGCCAGCGCCCCGTCGACGCCTTCCCCTGCAATGACCTGACGGAGCAGGCGCTCCATCGCCGGGCCGCTGAGCTTGCGCGTAGTGGGCTTCATGCTCGTCCTCAGGCGTAAACCTTGCGGCTCATCTCGTCGTAGAGCGAACGCACGGCGCCGATGGCGTCGCCATACTTCTCCGCCATCGTCTGCCGCTCGCCGAGAAAATCGAACGCGTCAGCGAGAGCCTGACTTTGCGGCATTCTAGTCTCCAGGATCGGATGATCGAAGCCGATGGTGTCGACGATGATGTTGTCGCGGCCATTGTCGCGGAAGTAGTTGGCGACGCACACGTAGCGCCGCTCTTCGGGCGGCAGGCGCGCGAAATCCGCCGGCCCGAGGCGTCCCTCGATGAATTGCGCGATCCGGTCGACGGCGAATTGCGACACATAATCGGGCCGGAAGGGTACGAGCACGCGACCGGCCATCTTGATCGCCGCTTGCGAAGCGGCCGAGAGGCCGGGCGCGCAATCCAGGATGACGAGGTCGAACTTGGTCTGCAGGCGGCGCAACAGCTGTTCGATACGCAAGCGCACCTGATCCTGCAGCACCTTTGGACTGCTCGCATGACGCGATTGTCGGAGAACAAGCTCGTTCTGGATGTCCTCGAGCATCAGCGAGCCGCTGAGGATCGAAATGCGAGCCGGCTTGCCGTCCTCCCCGAGCACATCGCCGACTTCGTGGCAGAGATAGTCTTTCGGGTCGGCCGGAAAGCCGTCGAACAGATCGTCGAAGTACTCGCGGATCGTGCGCCCTTGCAGCATGGCATCGCGCCAGCCCTCGCCTCCTTGCAGGATCAACGAGGCGTTGCATTGCGCATCGAGGTCGAGCAGCAGCACGCGTTTCTTGCCCCACACGGCGTAAGCCTGCGCGAGCATGACGGAAATGGTCGACTTGCCGACGCCGCCCTTCCGGTTCGCGACGGCGAGGAAGAATGCCATGGAGGACCTCCGATACGCCCGTGGAGCTATGGGGCGATTCCTGACCCGGAGAAACTGCGGCTCCGGTCAGACGAGCGAATGTGCAGGCAACCGTAAATTTTGATAACAGAGATTGATCCGGCAGCCCCTGCCTGTCCGCTCGGCATGGGGTATGCATATGGCGACATCGGGACGGCGCCGTGTCCCGCCGCACGCGCCGAACACCACGACTTCAGGGGGGCTTTACCATGACGCGCCGCTATTTCGGGACGGACGGGATCCGGGGCACCGCGAACCGGCACCCGATGACGTCGGAAGTCGCCTTGAAGGTCGGCATGGCGGCAGGCCGCATTTTCCGCAACGGCAGCCATCGACATCGCGTCGCCATCGGCAAGGATACCCGCCTCTCGGGCTACATGATCGAGAGCGCGCTGATGAGCGGCTTTACGGCCGTCGGCTGCGACGTCTTCCTGCTCGGCCCCATGCCGACGCCCGCCGTCGCCATGCTGACGCGGTCGCTGCGCGCCGACATCGGCGTGATGATTTCCGCGTCCCACAATCCTTACGAGGACAACGGCATCAAGCTGTTCGACGCCGACGGCTACAAGCTCTCCGACGACACCGAGAAGCAGATCGAAGAGTTGATCGAGGGGAACGTCAGTGAACTCCTGGCACCGGCCGACCGCATCGGCCGGGCCACCCGCATCGAGAGCGCGCAGGAGCGCTACGTCGAGTTCGCCAAGCGCACGCTGCCCCGCAATCTCCGTCTCGACGGCCTTCGCATCGTCATCGATTGCGCCAATGGCGCCGCCTACAAGGTCGCGCCCGAGGCTCTCTGGGAACTCGGCGCCGAGGTCATCAAGATCGGCGTGTCGCCGAACGGGACGAACATCAACCTGAACTGCGGGTCGACGGCGCCTCAGGCCCTCATCGACAAGGTACGTGAGGTCCGCGCCGACATCGGCATCGCGCTCGACGGCGATGCCGACCGCGTCGTCATCGTCGACGAAAAGGGCAACATCGTCGACGGCGACCAGCTCATGGCTGTGATTGCCGAGAGCTGGCTCCGTCGCGGGCGTCTGGCCGCCGGCGGCGTCGTCGCCACCGTGATGTCGAACCTCGGCCTCGAGCGCTACCTCAAGGAGCAGGGCCTTTCGCTCGCACGTACGCCGGTCGGCGACCGCTACGTCGTCGAGCACATGCGCAAGCACGGCTACAATGTCGGCGGCGAGCAGTCGGGCCACATCGTGCTTTCCGACTTCACGACAACGGGTGACGGCCTCATCTCGGCCCTGCAGGTGCTCGCGGTCGTCGTCTCGACCGGCCGTCCCGTCAGCGAGGTCTGCAGCCGGTTCGCGCCGCTCCCGCAAATTCTGAAGAACGTGCGCTACACGGGTGGCCGTCCGCTCGACGACCAGAAGGTTCAGCAGGCGATCGATGCCGGGCAGCGCCGGCTCGGCAATCAGGGTCGCCTCGTCATTCGGCCGTCCGGAACCGAACCCGTGATCCGCGTCATGGCCGAAGGCGACGACGAACGCCTCGTGGGCGACGTGGTCGCCGACATCGTGCAGGCCGTTCAGAAGGCCGCCCAGGCCGCCTGAGACGTCGGCGGACGATCCGACGTAATATCATTCGTTTACTTCTGATATGCTAGTCGTCGTCCGGAGGCAGCCGACCTCCGGACGTTTTTGCGTGCGCCGGACAACGGAACTGCCGCGTAGTTGCCGACCACGTTGCGGTCCGGCGCGTTCGGTCCAGTCCTGAAAATCTGGAGAGAGTGATGCGAGCCGCTTTCCACAGCGCGCTGACGGGTTTGCTATGCCTGATCGCATGCCCGGTGCCCGTCGTCTCGGCCGGCGAAAGCTACATGATCGGCTCGCGCGGTGCCCAGAAGCCCGTCAATTTCGGCGCGCCACCGGAGGTCAAGTCGCCCTGGTACATGCGAGTCGAGGGCGGCTACGTCGTCAATTCGTCCGGTGATATCCGTTCGGAAAGTCCTGCGGGATTGACGCTGCGCTCGTACGCGGACGATACCGATTCCTCCGGGATCTTCACGGTGGGTGCCGGCTATCGTGTCTCTCCCGGCTTCCGACTTGAGGGGACGTTGGACTATCGCCCGCTCACGAAGTCGAAGGCGGGGATTGAGATGAGTGGGAGCAAGAGTTTTTGGCAGGACGGCCCGCAGCAGACCGTGGCCCTGTCGACCGGGCAGCAGGCCACCGTTCCGTCCTACGATGTCAGCCACTTCGACGTCCGGCGCGACCACGTTGTTTCGAGCGGGCGGCAGTCGCTGATGCTCTTTGGCTACTGGGACATTACGCGGGGGAGCCGAGTCACACCCTACGTCGGCGCAGGCATCGGCGCGAACCTCCTTCTCACGAAGTCGACGTCCGCAGACGCCTTCAAATGCGCGGGATCGTCGAATCTCTACACCCATCCGGAAACGGGCCAAAGCGTCAGAACCGACCTTCCTGTCTGCAAGGCGCAGGACTTCTCAGAGAAGTCGAACAGGACGGGCTCCGCGATCGGGCTCGCTGCAGCTGCCGCCGCAGGCGTCGGCTTTCAGATCACCCCCTCGGTCACGCTCGATCTCGGCTATCGACTGATGTGGCAAGCGGGGGAAACGACGCTGCGCTGGGACAACAAAGACATTTTCCCGAGCTACGCCGTTACCTTCTCCGACCGCCTCGACCACGAGATCCGAACGGGGATCCGCGTCGCGTTCGACTGAGCGAGGCGGATTGACACCGCGAGCGCATCCGATTAACCCCGACCGCGGGACACCTCCCCCCAACGGGAGGCAGCTATCTGGAAGGATAGATCGGATGACGACTCTCGCGACACCGGCCCTTCGGCCGGAAAATCCCCATTTTTCTTCAGGTCCATGTGCAAAGCGCCCCGGGTGGTCTCCCGAGGCGCTGAAAAACGCATTCCTCGGTCGCTCCCATCGCGCCAAGGACGGCAAGGCCCGCCTCAAACTCGCCATCGACAAGACGAAGGCGCTGCTCGGCGTTCCCGCCGATTACCACTGTGCCATCGTGCCGGCATCCGATACGGGCGCCTACGAAATGGCCATGTGGACGATGCTCGGGGCGCGCGGCATCGACGCGCTCGCCTGGGAGAGCTTCGGTAAAGGCTGGGTCACCGACATCGTCAAGCAGTTGAAGCTGAAAGATGTCCGTGTGCTGGAGGCCGACTATGGCCGCCTGCCCGATCTCGCCGCGGTCGACTTCACGCGTGACGTCCTGTTCACGTCGAACGGCACGACGTCGGGCGTGCGCATCCCCAATTACGACTGGATCCCGGCCGACCGGCAGGCCCTCACCTTCGCCGATGCGACGTCGGCTGCGTTCGCGCAGCCCGTCGATTGGGCGAAGGTCGACGTGCTGACCTTCTCTTGGCAAAAGGTGCTGGGCGGTGAGGCAGCCCACGGCATGCTGATCCTCTCGCCGCGCGCCGTTGCCCGTCTCGAAAGCTATGTTCCCGCCTGGCCGCTGCCGAAGATCTTCCGCATGACCAAGGGCGGCAAGTTCATGGCGGAGATCTTCCAGGGCGAGACGATCAACACGCCATCCATGCTCTGCGTCGAAGACTATCTCGATGCGCTCGCCTGGGCGGAAAAGATCGGCGGCCTCGATGCCCTGCACGCCCGCGCGGATGCCAATGCCGCTGCGATCCATGCCTGGGTCGACCGCACGCCGTGGATCGCCAACCTCGCGGTCGAACCGGCGACGCGCTCGAACACGTCCGTCTGCCTGCGGATCGTCGACCCTGCTGTCACGTCACTCCCCGGCGACGCGCAAGCAGCGTTCGCAAAGGCGCTGGCCGCACGGCTCGAGAAGGAAGGCGTGGCGAAGGACATCGGCGCCTACCGCGACGCGCCGCCGGGTCTGCGGATCTGGACGGGCTCGACGGTCGAGACGTCCGACGTGGAAGCCCTGCTGCCTTGGCTCGACTGGGCCTTCGCGGCCGAGAAGGCGAAGCTCGCGGCAGCGGGTTAACTGCAGCCTACGAACCGGCGAAGCTCGCGCGCGTCCCGGCGCGCGGCCGCCCCGACGCACCCACGATTCGAAGAGGCAACCATGGCTGCCACGCCCAAAGTTCTCATCTCGGACGATCTCTCGCCTGCCGCTGTCGCGATCTTTCGCGAGCGCGGCGTCCATGTCGACGTCAAGACCGGGCTCCCGAAGGAGGAGCTCGAAGCGATCATCGGCCAGTACGACGGTCTCGCCGTCCGCTCCGCGACCAAGGTGACGGAAAAGGTGATCCGCGCCGCGGAGCGGCTGAAAGTCGTCGGCCGCGCCGGCATCGGTGTCGACAACATCGACATCAAGGCGGCCACCGCCAAGGGCATCATCGTGATGAACACGCCCTTCGGCAACTCCATCACGACCGCCGAGCACGCGATCTCTCTGATGCTCGCGTTGGCGCGTCAGATCCCGGCCGCCGACCGTTCGACGCAAGCCGGCAAGTGGGAGAAGTCCAAGTTCATGGGCGTCGAGCTGTTCTCGAAGACGCTCGGCGTGATCGGCTGCGGCAACATCGGCTCGATCGTCGCGGACCGTGCGATCGGTCTCAAGATGAAGGTCGTCGCCTTCGACCCCTTCCTGTCGGAAGAGCGCGCCGTGGAACTCGGCGTGCGCAAAGTCGAACTCGACGAACTACTGCAGGCGGCAGACTTTATCACGCTTCATACGCCGCTGACGGACAAGACCCGCAATGTGCTGAACGCAGAGACGCTGGCGCGGGCTAAGCCCGGCGTGCGGATCGTCAACTGCGCCCGCGGCGGCCTCATCGACGAGGCGGCTCTCGCCGCGGCCCTGAAATCGGGCCACGTGGCCGGTGCGGCGCTCGACGTCTTCGAAGTGGAGCCGGCGAAAGAGAACCAGCTCTTCGGCCTGCCGAACATCATCTGCACGCCGCACCTTGGCGCTTCGACGACGGAAGCGCAGGAGAACGTCGCGCTTCAGATCGCCGAGCAGATGTCGGAGTATCTCCTCAAGGGCGCGATTTCGAATGCCATCAACTTCCCGAGCATCACCGCCGAGGAAGCGCCGCGGCTTGCGCCATTCGTAAAGCTCGCCGAGCAGCTCGGGTCGTTCGCCGGTCAGCTGACCGAAAGCTCGATCCGTGCGATTCGCATCGAGTACGTCGGCGACGTCGCCAGCATGAAGACGAAGGCGCTGACGGCGGCGGCCCTCGCCGGCGTTCTCCGCCCGCAGTTGTCGGATGCCGTCAACATGGTCTCGGCGCAGACGATGGCGAAGGAACGCGGCATCATCGTCGAGGAAGCAACGCGCGATCGCGACGGTGCGTATGACAGCTACGTGCGGTTGACCGTGAAGTCGGACGCCTATGAGCGCTCCGTCGCCGGAACGGTTTTCAGTGACGGCCGGCCGCGCATCGTCCAGATCCGCGACATCAACATGGAACTCGAGCTGACGCCGCACATGATGTTCGTGCGGAACGCCGACAAGCCGGGCTTCATCGGCCGCTTCGGCACGCTGATGGGCGAAGCCGGTGTCAACATCGCGACGCTCAACCTCGGCCGCGACCGTCCCGGCGGCGACGCCATCTGCATCGTGTCGCTCGACGACCGCGTATCGGACGGGATCCTGAAGAAGGTGTCGAGCCTGCCGAACGTCGTACGCGCGAACCGGCTCGAATTCTGACACACGGCTCTGCGCACATCCTCACTGGTCATCCCGGCGCCCCGGCGGATATGCTCCGCCGCGCTGGGTCACCTAGCGAGGATGGCAGTGATGGGTTGGTCGTGCGTGGCAGTCGGCATGCGTGCCGGCTGCGTTCTGGTGATGATGTCGACGGCGCTCTCGGCAGCGGAGATTGCCGCCACCTCCAAGGTCGATGCCGTCACGGTCTATCCCTCGGGCGCCGAAGTCGTGCGCACCGCGAAGGTGAGGATCGAGCCCGGCGAACACGTCGTCATTCTCTCCGATCTGCCGGCTCAGGCCGTCGGTGCCTCACTGCGGGTCGAAGGGAAGGCCAGCGGTCCCCTCGAAATCGGCGCCGTCGATCACCGTCGCTTGTTCGTAACGCGCGACGCCGACGCAGAGACAGCTCGCCGCCAGTTGGAACTGGAGGCCGAGAAGCTGAGAGACGAGCGCGCACGCCTCGCCGCCGACGCCGACGCGGCCGAAATCCAGAAGACCTTCGTTCAGAACCTCGCCGGCCTGCCGACGCTCGCCGCGACGCCCGGCGCCAGGCCTGGGCCGCAGCCGGATTGGAACGCGCTCTATGCCATGATCGGCACCCGGCACGCCGAGGCCCAGCAGCGGGCGCTGGAGACGCGGACAAAAATTCGCGAAGTGGATCGCCGCATCGAAGACGTCACCAAGAAGATCGCCGCGACCGCCCCGCGCCGTCTCGAACAGACGGAAGTCAAGATCACCGTCGTGGCTGCCGGACGCGTCGATGCCGATCTCCTCGTCCGCTACCAGGTGACCGACGCGGGCTGGCAGCCACTCTACGAAGCCCGCCTCGAGCCCGGCGCCCGCAACGTCACGCCCAAGCTCCGGCTGATCAGACGCGCGACGATCCGCCAGCGGACGGGTGAGCCATGGAACGATGTCGCGCTTACCTTGTCGACCGCGCGCCCGACCGCAGGGACGGCCGCGCCGGAACTCCGCCCTGTGACGGTCGATGTGCAACTCGACATCCCGCGTCCTGCACCGCTGCAAAGTGCCGCACCGACGACTCGCAGTCGTGCGATTGAGGAGCGCGCCGCCGGCGATGCCGCGAAGGTCGCCGAAGCGCCGCCGCCCCCGGCGCCCATCGTCGAAGCTGCTGCAACTCTTGAGACAGGCGCCTTCTCGGCGGCGTTCGCCGTGCGCGACCGCGTGACCCTGCCCGAGACCGGTGAAGGCAAGAACGTGTTTGTCGAGGAGCAGACGGTCGAGCCGACACTCATCAGTCGGGCCGTGCCACGGCTCGACCCGAAGGCCTACCTCTACGCCCGGATCGTCACGCCGCGCACAGCGCCCTATCTTCCGGGACCGATCTCTCTGTTCCGGGATCGGACGTTCACGGGCGTCGGGCGCCTGCCGGCACTCGCTCCCGGTGAGACGCACGAGCTGGCCTTCGGTGCGGACGATCTGATCCGCATCCGCCACACGGTGAGCGACGAAAAGCGTGCCGAAGGCGGGCTGATCTCGACGACCCGTTCCGACGAACGGATGTTCAAAATCACGGTGCGGAACATGCACGAGCGACCGATCAGTTATTCGATCCTCGACCAGATCCCGGTCTCGCAGAACCAGGAGATTCGGGTCGACCTGCTCGGCCGTACGGCGCCGTCGCGTCGCGACGTGGATGACCGCCGCGGTGTTCTTGCCTGGGAGGATCGTCTGGCACCGGACGAAGAGCGCACCATCGATTTCGGCTACCGGGTGTCTTGGCCGGCCAACCGTACGATCGTTTACGGGCGATAACCACGAACTGTGGACGCCCTGTTATGTCGTGCCGGTTGGACAGAACTGCAGAGAAAAGAGGCGAATACGGTGTTTTTGCCATTGAACTCGGTTCTGAATGTCTCGATTTTTACGCTTAATTTTCCAGTCTGCTGAAGACTTCTATTCAAGGTTGCAGCTCAACGTAAGATCCGCAAGCGGAACGAGCGGTAGCCCTTCGGCGGACGGATCGAGCCCAGTGCTCCTGACAGCCGGCCGGCAACGGGGAGCATGGGTGGACGGACATGGCTATCAAGATGAGGATTTCGGCGCTGGCCAAGATCGCGGGTATCGCGGTCGTGACCGGCTTCATTGCGGTCGTAGCCGCTGGACAACTCGGCCTGCATAAGCTGAAGGTCGGCGGGGCGATCTACGACGACATCATGCTGGGCAACGAACTGGTGGCCGACATCCTGCCGCCGCCGGCCTACATCATCGAATCGTACCTCGAAGCAACCCTCGCGCTCAATGATCCGAAGGCGGTCGCTCAGCACAAGGCGCGCATCGCCCAGCTGCGTAAGGATTACGAGGTTCGCCACGATTACTGGCTGAAGAAGGACCTCGGGGCCGAACTCAACGGCGCCATGACGAAGGGCTCCTATGAGCCGGCGATGCGCTTCTACTCGCTGGTCGACAGCAAGTTCATCCCGGCGATCGAGCGCGGTGACCTCGACGCGGCACGCCGTGTGTACGCAGAGATGACGGACGCCTATGGCGCTCACCGCCAGGTCATCGACAAGGCCGTCGAACTCGCCGGCCAGCGCAACAAGGCGGTCGAGCAGATGGCCGACCGGCAGGGTTGGATCTTCGCCGGTATCGTTTGGGCAATGTCGATCGTCGGTATTCTGATCGCTGCCGGCTGCGCGTTCGGCGTGCTCTACGGCATCATGCGGCCCGTGAACGCCATCAATGCGGTCATGCATCGTTTGGCGACCGGTGATCTCGACGTCACCATCCGCGGCACCGAGCGCCAAGACGAAATCGGCGAAATGGCCCGCTCGGTCGACATATTCCTGCAGAGCGGGAAGGAGCGCCGTCGCCTCGAAGGTGAGATGCGCGAGACGCGCGATAAGGAACTCCGCCGCCAGAAGCATCTCGAAGGCGAAGTTCAGAAGTTCCGTCAGCTGGTCGCCACCGTGATCGAGACGCTCAATCGCGAAAGCACCTCCATGAGGTCCGCTGCCCACACGCTGACCGAGGTGTCCCAGCAGACGGCCAACGAGGCAGGCTCGGCATCGCGTGCGGCCTCCGGTGCTGCCTACAGTTCGCAGGCGGTCGCCGCAGCGACCGAGGAACTCGGCGCCTCCATCAAGGAGATCTCCGAGCAGGCCCACCGTACCTCCGCGATCGTCGCCGAAGCCACCCAGGCGGCGAACCAGACCGACCGCGACGTCGCCAGCCTGGCGGAAGCCGCCCAGACCATCGGTTCGATCGTCGAGACGATCCGGGCCGTCGCCGAGCAGACCAACCTTCTCGCTCTCAACGCGACCATCGAGGCGGCCCGCGCCGGCGAGGCCGGCAAGGGCTTCGCGGTCGTCGCCGCCGAGGTGAAGACGCTCGCCGCACAGACTGCCAAAGCGACCGAGCAGATCGCCGGCCAGATCGCGGCGGTTCAGGGCTCGACGAAAACCGCAGTCGAATCTCTCAAGGGGATCGCCAGCAAGGTCGAGGAGATCAACGGCCTGACGGGCGCCATCGCAGCGGCCGTCGAAGAACAGGATGCGGCGACCCGCGAGATCGCGACCAACGTGACCCGCGCCGCCGATGAATCGAAGCAGGCAGCCGACAACGCCAACGGCGTGACGGCGGCCGCCGGCCGGACCAAGAGCGAAGCTCAGGCTCTGTCAGCCGCTTCCGATCAGCTCGCCACGGCGACCAAGGACATCTCGAACGCCGTCAACGGCTTCCTGACGGCGATCGCGGCCGATCTCGACGACCGCCGAAAGACGTCGCGTCGCCAGATCGACTGGGCGATCGTGATCACCCGCAATGCCCGCCGCTACGAGGTTCGCGCTTATGACACGAGCACGCAGGGCATCCGGGTCGACAGCATCGACGGTATCAACAAAGGCGACCGCGTCAGCGTCGACATCGGCGCCGGTCCGATCCCCTCACAGGTCATCTGGACCAAGGACAATGTCCTCGGCCTCCGCTTCGATGCCCCGCTCGCCGCGCTGCCGGAGCATGGCATTCGCCCCACCCAGGCGGTCGCGGCCTGACGCCACACCGAGACGGGCGGCCCGGCGAAAATCGGGCCGCCTGATGCCGTCCGGCCCGCTTCTGATGGAAAAACCGGCAACTTTGCTGGAGCATCCGACGGCGACTTTGCTATAAGCGTGCACGGCCCCGGCATCGTCCGGGGCCGTTTCGCGTCGTGCGGCCGGTGCCGCCGGCGGGCGTCCAAAAGGCAAGACAATGGCGAATGTGGTCGTGGTCGGCGCCCAGTGGGGCGACGAGGGCAAAGGAAAGATCGTCGACTGGCTGTCGGAGCGGGCCGATATCGTCGTCCGCTTCCAGGGGGGCCACAACGCCGGCCATACGCTGGTGATCGGCGGTACGACCTACAAGCTGTCGCTGCTCCCGTCCGGCGTCGTTCGCACGGGCAAACTCGCGGTCATCGGCAACGGCGTCGTCATCGACCCCTGGGCGCTCGTCCAGGAAATCGCCCGCCTGCAGGAGCAGGGCGTCAAGATCACGCGCGAGAACCTTCGCATCGCCGAGAACGCGACCCTCATTCTGCCGCTCCATCGCGAACTCGATCAGCTGCGTGAGAACGCGGCCGGCGACGGCAAGATCGGCACGACCGGCCGCGGCATCGGCCCGGCCTACGAGGACAAGGTCGGGCGCCGCGCCATTCGCGTCCAGGACTTGAAGAACCTCGGCACCCTCGGCCCCAAGGTCGACCGCATCCTCGTCCATCACAACGCGCTGCGCCGCGGCCTCGGCCAGCCCGAGATCGATCGCGCGCAGCTGATCGCCGACCTGACGGAGATTGCGCCGCAGATCCTGCCCTATATGGACGTCACCTGGGACGTGCTCGACCGCGCCCGCCGCGACGGCAGCCGCATCCTCTTCGAGGGTGCGCAGGGGGCGTTGCTCGACGTCGACCATGGCACCTATCCGTTCGTCACCTCGTCGAACACGGTCGCCGCCCAGGCCGCGACGGGCTCCGGCATGGGACCGGGTGCCATCGGCTATGTGCTCGGCATCGCCAAGGCCTATACGACCCGCGTGGGCTCGGGCCCGTTCCCGACGGAGCTCAACGACGAAGTCGGCCGTCGCATCGGCGAGCGGGGACACGAGTTCGGAACGGTGACCGGCCGCGCCCGCCGCTGTGGCTGGTTCGACGCGTGCCTCGTCCGCCAGACGATCAAGGTCAACGGGATCGACGGGATCGCGCTGACCAAGCTCGACGTTCTCGACGGCTTCCCGGAGATCAAGGTCTGCACCGGCTACACGCTCGACGGCGAGCGCATCAACAGGCTGCCGGCCGGGCACAACGCGCAGGCGCGCGTGAAGCCGATCTACGAGATCTTCCAGGGCTGGACGCAGTCGACGCGGGGCGCGCGCTCGTGGGCCGATCTGCCGGCTCAGGCGGTCAAATACGTGAAGACGATCGAAGAGCTGATCGAGTGCCCGGTGACGCTGCTTTCGACCAGCCCCGAGCGCGACGACACCATTCTGATGCGAGACCCGTTCGAAGATTGACCGTTGCGGTCGTGGGTCACACCGGCGGCCCGGAACACGGCTCGAGAAGGCAACGTTGGTCCAGCTCCTGAAAGAGGGGATCAACCACATGCCGGACCAATCGACGGAACAGCGAGAGCATGGCCGCGGGCCGCAGGGCGCTCAATCGTCAGTATACGGAAATAATCAAGGTGGCAAAGGCCAGCAGGGACAACAACCAGGACAACAGGGACAGCATCAGCAGGGACAGCAGGGGCGCCCGGGCAACAGGGGACACGAAGCATCGGGCATGCAGAACAAGCCCGAAGATCTGAAGCGCGGCGCGCGTAACGTCGAGGCGGAAGAGCGGGCCAAGGCCGCGCGCGAGATGGCCGAGCAGTTCGCCGACCGCTCGCGTGAGCAGATCGACCGCTATGAGCGCGCCTTCGGCGAGTTCTGGCGCGTGGCGGAAAGCGATGGCTTCATGCCGTTCGCGCGGGGCGTCGCACGGGCCAACATGGAACTCGCCGGCCTAGCCAGCCGCCGGGCCAAGGCCTACGCCGAATTTCCGGTCCAGCTCACCCGGTGCCAGACGCCGAACGACATGCTGAACCGGCAGATGCGATTCTTCAGCGAGCTGATCAGCGACTATCAGGAGACGCTCGGACGCGTGACGCGGACGTGGGTCGAGTCGTCCTCGCCGCAGAACGTGATGCGGGACGGCGGCCAGATGATGGGCCAGTGGGGCGAAGGCGCTCAAGCGGCCGCTCACATCGCCGAGCATGCCGGCGAACGGATGCAGCAACAGGGCTCCCAGCAACAGGGCTCGCAGCAACAGCAGCGCGGCGAGAACCGATGATCAGGTCGTCCGCGAGCGGCGCTCGGTCATGAGCACGTAAAGACCCGCTCCGACGATCACGGCGATGCCGGCCCACGTCCAAAGGGCCGGCATCTCTCCCCAAATGAGCCAGCCGTTCAACACGCTCCAGACGATCGCGGTGTATTCGAACGGCGCGACGACGGGAGGCGACGCGATCCGGTAGGCCTGCGCGAGGAGCATCGAGCCCGCGCAAGCGACGGCCCCACAGAGCACCATCAGACCGAAGTCGACGGCCGTCGGCATCGTCCACGCGCGGAACAGGAACTCGAGCGAGGGATGCGCCTGCTGGGCGAACATCCCATTGCCGAACGCGAGACCCGCCGCGAGCCCGCCGACCAGAAATGCTGTATTGGCATGAAACGAGAAGGTCAGCGCATTCGCCGTTCCGGCATAGCGACGAGCGATCATTTGTGAGCCGGCGTAGAACAGCGCTGCGAGCACGGGCAGGATCGCCGCCGGATCGAACACCGACGACCCCGGTCGCATGATCAGCAATGTGCCGGCGAACCCCGCGGCGACGGCCGCCCATCGGGTGGCGTCGACGGGTTCACGCAGCGTCAGCACCGTCAGGATCATGATGAACAGAGGTGCCGTGAAATAGAGCGCGATCGATGTCGCGAGCGGAAGCGACGCAAGCGCGAGATAGTAACAGGTGAAGGCGATGAACATCACGCCGCCGCGGAGCAGCATCACGCCGGCCGCACCCTGCCGAAGCTGCCCGAGGCCGCCCGAAAAGTGGGCGAGCACGAGGAACATGGGCAGCGCCGCGATACTCCGTGTTGCGAGCACCTGATGCACGGGGTAGGAGCCCGCGAGCAGCTTCACGACCAGATCCTGGATCGAGAACACGGCGAGGCCGACGACGACCGCGACGATGCCCATGAACGTGTCGCTTCGAACCGCGCCGGCCATCAATCCCCCGAACCGCCGTCGGCGGCGACGAGCCCGCGCGACGTCGCCAGAGCGCCCGGCGTCGTCTCTGCCGCGAGCAGCCGGTCCGGATCGACCGGTCCCGGCAAAGTGATCTGCCCGCGAGGGACCCGGACGAAGCCGAAGCGGCTGTAATAGCTTTCGTTGCCGACGAGCAGAACGAGCGAGCGGCCTGCGGTGCGGGCGGCTTCCACGCCACGCGCGACGAGGGCTTTGCCGTAGCCTTGACCGGCATGCGCTTGCGCGACGGCCAGCGGGCCGAGAAGCAGAGCGCCGGGAAAGCCCCCGATGGTGATGGGCGTGAAGCGCACCGTCGCGACGAGTTCGCCGCCGAGGAACGAAACGAGACAGAACGGCGAAATCGGTGGCATGCCTTCCCGGATTCGATAGGCCGTACGCGCGTAGGCGCCGGGGCCGAACGTCATGTCGTGAAGGGCGGCGATGGCGCTCAAGTCGTCGCGCGTCGCAGGCCGAACGAAGGCTTCAGGTGGCATGGCAGTCTCCGAGTGCGTCGGAACGGTCCGCAGCGCGTGCGGGCGATCCGCCGGCCGTTGCGGCGGCGGATGGGCTGTTCACGGACGTCGTCGGAAAGCTGCCAATGTCGGAAACTCCGGAGAATGCGGTCCCTCTAGCATGGGCAGGGGCAGGGGTCCACACGTCACCAGTGAGGGCTCGGCGCCGCGCCGTCGAGCACCTCGGCGAGCCGCCGCCGGACGGGACCGATGGTCCCCTCCGGCAGGGCGTCTCGGGGGAAAAATTCCGCCGCCGCGATCTCCTGCGTTGCGATGAAGGGCCGCCGGACGAAACTGCGGATCACGAACAACGAGACGTGGTCGGACGGGAAAGCCTTGAAGTTCGCGTAGATCCGGAACAGTGCCGGCGTGCCTGTGATCTCGACCGCCGCCTCTTCGATGAGTTCGCGCGCGAGCGCGCTCTCGACGGTCTCGTTGCGCTCGACACCTCCACCGGGGAAGTGCCATCCGGGCCGATAGGTGTGCTGGATCAGCAGAATGCGTCCGTCCGGATCGATCACCAGCCCCTGCGCGCCGAGCGTCAGACCTCGCGAGAACCGCCAGTAGGACTGAAAGCCGCGGGTCACGACACGCTCGGTCAGTCGGCGCATGCGCGCCTTGCGCCCGGTGTGGTCGTCGGTCACGGCCGGCACCCTCCGGCCGGCGTCCGTGCTAGAGGGGCGGGGTCGACCTCGGAGGACCCTCGATGGGCGCCTATGTGATTGCGCATGTCTCGGATCTTCATCTGGGTCCCATCCCGCCGTTCCTGCTGCGCGATTGGAACGTGAAGCGCGGCCTCGGCGTGCTGAACTGGCATCGCAAACGCAAGCGTCTTCACTCCAGTGACGCCTGGGCCATGGTGCTCGCCGACATGCGCGCGAGCCGGCCCGATCACATCGCGCTGACCGGCGATCTCGTCAACGTCGGACTGCCGGCCGAGCACGAGGCGGCGGCCCGCTGGCTGGCCGATCTCGGCGGACCGGAGGAGGTGACGGTCGTGCCCGGCAATCACGACATCTATACGGAATTGCGGGACGACCCGGGGATCGAGCGCTGGCGGCCGTACATGGAGAACGACGACGGCAGCCAAGGCCCCGTCGGTGGTTTCCCGGCGCTGCGCCGTCGCGGCCCGGTGGCGATCGTGGCCATGAATTCGGCCCGACCGACCCGCCCCTTCGATGCCTCCGGACGCTGCGGCGACCGCCAGATCGCGGCTGCTGCCGAACTTCTCAGGGGAGCAGGTGCGGAAGGCCTCTTCAGATGTCTGCTCATCCACCATCCCCCCTTGCCGGGACAGGCGCGGCGCGGGCGCGAACTGCGGGACGCCGCCGAACTGCGGGCGATGTTGGAAGCGACCGGCGTCGAACTCGTCCTGCACGGCCACAACCACGTCGACATGGTGGCCGAGTTCACCAGCGTTCACGGCCCGGCGGTCGTGTCGGGGATCGCCTCGGGCAGCACGGCGGCCGGCGGCCCCGATCTACCGGCCCGTTATGCGCTGCATGCGGTGCTTCGCTCGCCGACCGGCTGGCAACTCGAATCGACGCTGAAGGGTCTCGACGGTTCTGGTGCCATCGTCGACCTCGGCCGGACGGTGCGCGAGCTGCCACGGGGTTGAGATTTTCTCAACCCGGCGCCGCGCAAATCTCGCGTGAGGTCGCAGGGGCCATCGATTAAGGTGCCGCCCGACCGCTCCTTCCCCCCGAGGTCCCGATGTCGACGTCTGTCTCGGCCGAAAGCCGGCCGATGCCCCTGTGGGCCATCATTCTCGCCTGCGCCTCGGTGGCTGGCATCGCCATGGGCTTGCGCCAGGTTCTCGGCCTCTACCTGAAGCCCGTGACCTCCGAACTCGGCATCGGTCGCGAGACCTTCGGTCTGGCGATGGCGATCGCCAACATCACCTGGGGCATCGCGGCGCCGTTCGCGGGGGCCGTTTCTGACAAGGTCGGCAGCGGCCGCGTTGTCGTCTTCGGGGCGCTGGCGACGGCGGCCGGCCTCTACGTCATGTACATCGCGACGACCGACATCCACCTCTACTTGTCCGGACTGCTAATGGGCCTCGGAGTGGCCGGCTCGGGCGTCAACGCGCTCGTCGGCGCTGTCGGCCGCATGGCCCCGCCGCAGCAGCGCGCCGCAGCCATCGCGCGTCTCGGCATGGGCAGCGGGATCGGCGTCTTCCTCGCGCTCCCCTATACCCATCTCCTGATGGAGCACTTCGGCTGGCACACGAGCCTGCTGATTCTCTCATTCACCGCCCTGCTGATCCTGCCGCTCGCCTGGCCGATCAGCGGCGCGCCGGCTCAGGTCGCCTCTGCGACCAAGCCACAGACGTTGAAGGAAGCGCTGGCCGAAGCCTTCGCGCATCCGAGCTTCTGGCTATTGAACGCGGGCTTCTTCGTCTGCGGCTTCCACGTCGTGTTCTACGGCATCCACCTGCCGGCCTACGTTGCCGACAAAGGCTTCGACCCGAGCGTCGCGGTGACGTCGCTCACGCTCGTCGGTGTCTTCAACCTGATCGGCACGTATCTGGCCGGCATCTGGGGCAAGCATCTGCCGAAGCGCTATGGCTTGAGTCTCATTTACGCCGGGCGCGCGGTCGTCTTCCTCTGCTTCCTCTACTTGCCCATCACCCCGACGACCGTCATCGTGCTTTCGGCGGCCCTTGGCCTCCTTTGGCTGTCCACTGTGCCGCTGACGTCGAGCCTCGTGGCGACCTTCTACGGCCCGGTTTGGATGACCATGCTCTACGGCATCGTCTTCTTCTCGCATCAGGTCGGATCGTTCCTCGGCGTCTGGATGGCAGGCCTCCTGTTCGACATGACCAAATCATATGATGCGATGTGGTGGATCTCGGTCGGCCTCGGCGTGTTCGCCGCCATCGTCCACTGGCCGATTCGCGAGCGCCCGGTGCCCCGACTGGCAGCGGCCTCCGCCGCCTGACCGTCAGCCCCGGCAGGGCTTGGGCCGCGCCGGGGGATGCTGTAAGTTAAGGCCATGAAGATAGCCGCCGCCCAGTCGCAACGCTCGCCGGCTTGGCCGCTCCGCGTGGCCGGGTGGGGCGCGCTTGGGCTCGCCCTGGCCGGCGCTGTCTACCTCTACGCGGTCCGCGGGCCCGCCATGTTGCTCGATCTCGCGAGCGGCGTCGCCGGCATCCTCTGTCTCTGACGGACCCCAGAGCGGGAAAATCTCCAACTGATCACAGCCCTTGCCTTGGAATCCGCCCATGGCGCGGCTACCTCGCCTGCGGAGCTGGGATTCGGCTGGAGGAGCTATGCAAGGGGGTTCGACCGCAGCGGGCGGGCCGGCGGGGCTGCGCGCGCGGCTTGCCGAGATGATCGCCCATCCGTACTTCGAGCGGACGGTGATCTCGGTGATCGTGCTGAACGCAATCACGCTCGGCCTCGAGACGTCCGACAGCATCATGCAATCGTGGGGCGGCCTCTTGCATGCGGCCGACCGGTTGATGCTGGCATTCTTCGTCGCGGAACTCGCCGCGCGCATGTTCGTCGCCGGCCCGCGGTTCATCCGCGATCCCTGGAACCTGTTCGATACCGTCATCGTCGCGATCGCGCTGGTCCCGGCGACGGGCAACCTCTCGATCCTGCGAGCGCTCCGGATCTTGCGTGTTCTCCGGCTGATCACGGTCATCCCCTCGGTGAAGCGCGTCGTCGGCAGCCTCCTGGGTGCCATCCCGAGCATGAGCTCGATCATCATCCTGCTGCTGCTGATCAACTACGTGTTCGCCGTCATGGCGACGAAGCTGTTCGGCGAACGCTTCGAGGAGAACTTCGGAACTCTCGGCGCCTCGTTCTTCACCTTCTTCCAGATCATGACGCTGGAAGGCTGGTCGGGGGACGTCGTCCGGCCTGTCATGGAGGTCTACCCCTGGGCCTGGGCCTTCTTCGTGCCGTATATCGTGATTGCCACATTCATGGTGTTGAACCTCTTCATCGGTATCGTGGTCGACGCCATGCAGCAGCAGAGCCTCGAGGAAGAGCGGGAGCACGAGGGGGCCCGGCAGGTCGATACCGAGCGCCTGCTCGCCGAGGTCGCAGCTTTACGGGCGGAACTGCGACTGGTCTCGGCCGGTCGTCCGTTACCACCGTTGGAGTCCCTCGCTGTGGACGAAAGGAAGACTTAGCGTGTCACGTCATGGCCGGGCTCAGAGCAGCCCCGCGTTCGCGCCGTCGCGGCGCGCCCTGCTGGCCGGCTTGGCTGGCGCGCTGCTGCCGCCCGCGACCCAGGTCCTGGCGCAGGGCAGTGCCGTGCTGCCCCAGGCCGGAGCGGGCGCCTTCGACGTCGCGCCTCGCGTACCCTGGCTACCGATGGATCCCGCTGCCACGCTCACGCGGATCGGCTTTGGCTCCTGCCTTGACCAGAAACACCCGCAGCCGATCTGGAAGTCCGTGATCACGGCGGCGCCCGAGCTCTTCATCATGCTCGGCGACAACGTCTACGGCGACGTCAAATCCGAGGCGATGCTTGAACTCATCGAAGCCTACCGCAAGCAGGGCGAGCACCCGGAGTTCGCCGCGGCACGGGCCGCGTTTCCGTTCCTGGCGACGTGGGACGATCACGACTACGGACTGAACGACGCCAGCGGCTCTTTCCCTCACCGGGATAAAGCGGCTCAGCTGTTCCGCTCCTTCTGGGCGCGCAGCAACGTTCAGCCCGACGGCGGCATCTATGACAGCGTCACGATCGGACCGGACGGCCGCCGCGTGCAGGTCATCCTGCTCGACACCCGCTCATTCCGCTCCGACTTCCGCCGAAAGGGCGAAGATTTCCCCTACTGGGGCCGCTACGCGCCCGATCCCTCCCCCGGCAAGACGATGCTGGGTGATCGCCAGTGGCGCTGGCTCGAGGGCGAATTGCGCAAGCCTGCGGAGATCCGCCTTCTGTGCTCCAGCATCCAGGTGCTCGCCGAAGGCCACGGGTTCGAGCGCTGGGGCAACCTTCCGGCCGAGCGCAAGCGTCTGCTCGATCTGCTCGCGAGCACGGAAGCCAATGGCATCGTCATCCTGTCGGGCGATCGCCATGCCGGCGCGATGTACGCGCTCGAGCGGTCTCCGCGCTACCCACTGGTGGAGTTGACCGCGAGTTCGCTCAATCGGTCCTATGGCCCGTCGAAGGACGAGCGCATCGCACCCTTGGCGAGCGGCATCTATCATCCCGAGAACTTCGGGCTGCTCGTGCTCGACTGGGAGAAGGGCACCGTCGCCGTCGAACTGCATGGCATGGACGGCGTCATCGTCACCAGCCGGACCATGACCTTGGCCGAACTGGCGACGAAGCGCTGAGCCGATCGATCAGCCGCCCTGCGGCTGGACGTTGGCGGCCTTGGCGACGGCCGACCACCGGCCGATCTCCGCCTTCTGATAGGTCTTGAAGTCCGCCGGTCCGCGGACGTTGACGGCGATGCCCTGCTGGATCGCGCGATCGCGCACGGCGGGCTTCGCGAGCGCCGCCATCACGGCCGTGCTGAGGCGCGCCATCACCGGTTCCGGCGTCTTGGCCGGTGCGAACAGCGCGAGCCAGCTGTCGGCCTCGCCGTCGGTAACGCCCTGCTCGCGCAGCAAGGGAATGTCCGGGAGCTGCGGGGCCCGTTGCAGCGAGGCGACGGCGAGCCCTTTCATCATGTTGCCCTGCAGAAGTCCGAGGACGGACGGCAGCGTGGCGAAGGCGAGATCGATGCGGTCGGCGGCGATTTCCTGCGCCATCGGCGCGGCACCCCGAAACGGGACGTGCTGCATGTCTGTGCCGGTTCTCGTCTTGAAGAGCTCCATGGCGAGATGCGAACCCGATCCGAGGCCGGTCGATCCGTAGTTGAGTTTGCCGGGATCCTTCTTTGCCACGGCAATGAGGTCGGCGACCGACGATACACCGAGGCCGTTGCGGACCACCAGGACGTGCTGCAGATCGGCGAGCCCGGCGATCGGCTGGAAATCCGTCAGCGGATCATAACCCGGTTCCTTCAGAAGGAAGGCATTGGTCGCGTGCGTCTGGTTGTTGCCGAGCACGATCGTGTAGCCGTCCGCTTCCGCGCGCGCGACTTCGCGTGTGCCGACGGCTCCGGAAGCACCCGGCCGGTTCTCGATCAGCACCGTCTGTCCGAACGTCGCCTGCAGATCTTCCCCGACGATGCGGGCGAGAGCGTCCGTAGGTCCGCCCGGCGGATAGGGTACGACCATCCGCACGAGGCGGTTCGGGTAAGCGTCCTGCGCGACGGCGCGGCCCCCGACCAGCGACGCCCCCATCGCGCTTGCGGCGATCGATAGAGCGGTGCGGCGTGTCATCCATGCGGTCATGTCAGTCCTCCCGTCGACTTTTGGCGTTGGCTGGCGCGCCGATGTGAGTACCATGCGCCGCGCTTCAACCGAAACTGGACATCGGCTCGGCTGATCGTCCACCCATCCCAGGTGAGATCGTGCTCTGGATCGTGAAGCTCACGGTCACGCCTCTGCTCGTCGGTCTCGTCAGTCTGGCGGCGCGGCGCTGGGGGCCGACCGTCGGCGGGCTGCTGCTCGCGCTCCCAT
>Ga0073934_10004063_pt1 | contig 25127 bp, 22 predicted proteins | sample LarsenN4metaG_FD_76834 | JGI IMG/M metagenome (GOLD analysis project Ga0073934, IMG submission 76834) | Hot spring sediment bacterial and archeal communities from British Columbia, Canada, to study Microbial Dark Matter (Phase II) - Larsen... ... | reverse complement strand
TCCGAGCGCGCCCATGACGACCGCCACCTTCAGCCTTCCGCCGGATTCTTCCGACAGACGCCGGGCGGCCTCGGCGTTGACGCCGAGGATTTCGCGCAGGATCTGAATTCCTCGCTCCCGCAATTTGGCGTTGCTCATGCTGACGTTGATCATCCAGTTGCTGTAGGTCATGCCCAGGCGAATCATTACGGTCGTGCTGATCATGTTGAGCGCAAGTTTCTGGGCGGTCCCCGCCTTCATGCGCGTGGACCCCGTGATGACCTCGGGACCGACCGGAATGTGAATGACAAAGTCTGCAATTTTGGCCAATGGAGAGTCGGGGGTGGAAACGATCGCGGCGGTTCGGGTGCCTTTGGCCCGGGCGTGTTCGAGGGCGGCGTAGGTGTAAGGAGTCTTTCCGCTTGCAGTCACGCCCAGGACCATATCTTTGGCGTTGATCTTCCTGGCGCGCAAGTCCGACGCCGCTTTATCACGATTGTCCTCGGCGCCTTCGATCGCCAACGTTGTGGCCCGAGCGCCTCCTGCGACAACGGCCTGTATCCATTCCGGTGGAGCGCCGAAGGTGGGCGGGCATTCGGCGGCGTCGAGCAGAGCCATCCTTCCGCTTGTGCCGGCCCCGACATAGATGAGGCGGCCTCCCGTGCGAATCGTTTCCACCGCGCATTCTACGACTTTCGCAATTTCGGGAATCGCGGCGCCAACAACCGCGGGGATCGTCGCATCCTCCGCGTTGATGATCTGGAGCACCCTCTCGGTTGGCAGGAGATCGATATCGACCGTCCGCGGGTTTCGTCTCTCGGTAGTCGTAGTCATTAAAGGCGTCGTGCTAGTTGGTATATTCTATTTGCTGAGAATGATCCAAGTCGATACCGAGATCCGGCGCGCCAGGGAGTTCGCAGACTATCAGGCCTGTGTGGATCTACAAAAAAAAGTTTGGGGATTCGCTGAACTCACCGATGTGACTTCGCTGCCGATTCTTTGGATTGCAAACCGATTCGGCGGGTGTGTTCTCGTCGCGCAGGAAGCGTCGGGACGTTTCATCGGGTTCTCATTGGCTTTGCTGGCAAAGCAGCCGTCGGGCGCGGATTTCTGGTGGTCGCACATGACCGCCGTCATTTCGGAGTACCGGAACAGGGACATCGGCTTGAGACTGAAGCTCCGCCAGCGCGAAGAGGCGCTGAAGCAGGGAGTAGACGAAATTCGATGGACCTTCGATCCGCTCCAGAGCATCAATGGATACTTCAACGTTGCCAAACTCGGAGTTGTGGTCCGTCGCTACGAGGAAAACATCTACGGAGTCACCAGCAGTTCCCTGCATCACGGCCTGCCGACCGACCGGTTCGTGGCCGAGTGGAACCTCAACTCCAATCGGGTTAAAGAGCGGATCGATCCTTCCGAATCCTCGGTCGTCTTCAGGGATCTCGACCGCATTCCGTGCGTGAACCCCTCCGGGACGGACCCGCGACTCGAATTTTCAGACGAACAACTGCTTGTCGAGATTCCAACAAATTTGCCGGACCTTGACCGCGCCGTCATCGAGGACTGGCAACACGGGTTGAAGGCGGCCTGCCGTCACTACTTCGAAGCAGGATATGCCGTTGTCGACTTCATCAAGCTCGACCGAGGACGGCCGGAACGGGCGTTTTATGTGTTGAGCCGGACGACGCCGGCGTCAACATAAACTTGACGAATCCTGAGCTGCCTCTGGAATTTGAAATTTGGACGAATCCTGCATCTCAAAATCCGAAATCCGAAGCTGCAGATTGGACTGTTTTAATATTTGGGGACAGAGACCAATTTTCCTGCGCGCGCTCCAGTCTCCAGGTTCGCATCAGTGCGGGCGCGCAGGAAAATTGGTCTCTGTCCCCAAATATTTTATGGATTCGTCCAATTTCCGATTCCCCGTTCGTCTGATTCCCACGGATTCTTCTTTGTACGTCAATGCCTTTGGGGGGAAGAGCCGCCTACCTCACACGGTATGCCACGCGCGCGGCTTCGGATATGGGGGCGGGGGCGACCTTCACGCGGATTTCCGCCTGGACGTGACGTTCCACGGTCGGCTTCGACGATCCCGTTCCTTCCTCGCCCCAAACGACCGTGAGTTCAGAACCCACTTCGTGCTCGACATCAATTGTCGCCAGCGATAGGACGGCGCGCTCGTTGGCGCTGTAGCCGGTGTAGGTGGATATCCCGACCGTCTTTCCGTCTTTAAGCACCTTGTCGTAGGGCAGCGTGGCGTAGTTCGCGAGCGGCAAGTCGATATATTTGGGGGCTTCGCCGCGAGACTGGAAGAACTGCGCGAAAGCCCGCGCGACATCTTCGCCATTCCAAACCAGGGTAACCTTCTTCCGCCGAGGATTGGCGGCCATCTTCTCGAGAGCGGCGCGTCCGACAAAGTCGTGGTCGAACTTGACGAATCCTCCGTAGCCGAGGTCGTAAGGCGTCAGATAGTAGTCGCGGATATCGGGAGAATAGAAGCTTCCGCCGAGCGAGGCAGTAGCTTCGTAGCTTGTTGCGCTGAGCCACTGGCGGTACGCCTTCAGTTTTTCTCCTGTGTAGACAGCGGGAACCGGAGAGGGGATCCAACCCGATTCCAGGCACGTCGTCGGGTAAGCTCTCGAACCCACCTGGCGAAGTCCGAATTCCCGTCCGGCCTCGATGATCGCGTTCCGGACGTCGTCGCCCAGCTCCCACGGACCAAACAGTTCCCACCCCGCCTGGCCGACCATGCCATGACGCAGGGCCCGGATGTCGTGTCCCGCAATGTTGAACACGCCCATGTGGAAGAAGCGGATGTCCGGCGCCGCCTTCTTGGTGACCTTCTCCATCACCTTCACCGCGTTAGGCCCCTGGACCTGATACCTGAAGGATTTTCTCCGGCCTTGATTCACGGCGGATCTCTCGTCCCGCTCCGCTGAGGCGTTGTATCCGCCGGTTTCGAGGTTGAACTGCACCCAATTGTGGGCCGAAGGACGGCCGACAAGGTTGAATCGGGCGTCGCCAAGGGGAAAGAGGATCGCGTCGCCGATCACGTATCCATCAGGGTTGCACGCGATGAATTGCTTGGCTTGATGGATGTTGAAGTTCTTGAAGCTGTTCACCCCAAGGTCCGAGAACAGCCGCAGCGCATCGGGCCCTTCGACATAGAGGTCGGTCATGTGATGAGACTGATCGAAGAGAACGCAGGTTTCGCGCCACGCGCGCTGCTCATCCCGCCAGTTGGTGAACTCCGGCCGGACGACAGGGAAGGCATACGGTCCAATCTGCGAATTCCTCAGCATCTCGACGGGACTGCCCGCGGCCTGCAGCAAATCCTCCAAACTTTGGCAACTCATGACGGCTGCTCGTTCCTCCGGCGAATTTGACTAACCTTACTCGACGAATCGGCCGGGTTTGGGGGAATTGTTCATTGTTCACTGTTCACTTGTCGTTTGTCATCGTCGGAAGCGCCTTCGGCGCGGCGTTTTAATTAAATGAAGCTGCGCGAAGCGCCACCGCAAATGACAAACGACAAGTGAACAGTGAACAACTCCCCCCAAGAGGGGAGTTGTTCGCGCAATCGTCAAAGGATTCTTCAAATGTGAGATGTCAAATGGCTTGTTGTGCGGTGTGTAATGCAGTTGGTGCGACTACCCAATGGGTCATCCGAAAAAGTACATTACACATCGCACAACGAGCCATTTGACATCTCACATTTGAGACACCCCAGAAACCCCCTGTGTCCAGCATGGCGGCTTGACACGCTATAGGGGCTCCTATACTATCAAATTTTTGCAAACAGGCATTTTAGGGGAACTGAGCATGCCGACGCGATTTTTGACTGCGGGCGAAGCGGCCGCCCTCGACAAGTGGTACGTGATCGATGCTTCCAATCAGGTGTTGGGGCGGGTTGCTTCGAAGGCAGCCACGATTTTGACCGGAAAGCACCGGCCGTACTACGCGCCGTTTCTTCTGACGGGCGACCATGTGGTGATCGTCAATGTCAGCAAGATCCGTTTTACCGGTCAGAAGCTCGATCAGAAGGTGTATCGCTGGCATACGCGGTATCCTGGAGGCCTTCGCGAAGCGGGACTGCGCAAGGTTTTCGAGTCCAGGCCGGAAAAAGTCGTCCGCGAGGCCGTGCTGGGCATGCTTCCGAAGAACAAACTGCGCAAGCGTATGGCGCAGCGTTTGAAGGTGTATGCAGCCGGCGAGCATCCACACGCGGCTCAGCGTCCGGAACCGCTCGCGCTTTAGGGGGTTGTTTGGCTACAGTTCAGGATTACGGGACGGGCCGCCGCAAGACGTCGACAGCTCGAGTGTTTTTGAGACCGGGCGCCGGAAAGGTTACAGTCAACAAGAAAGCGTTCGAACAGTATTTCTTCGACGAGACGCATCGGATGCTCGTGCGGCAGCCGCTTCTCGCCGCTGACGCACTGAACAAGTTCGACATCATCGTGAATGTTCACGGCGGCGGAATGCATGGTCAGGCCGGCGCCGTTCAGCACGGAATCGCCCGGGCGCTGGTCGCGCACAACGCAGAGCTGCGGCAGGTCTTGAAGAAAGCGGGATTCCTGAGGCGCGACCCTCGGATGAAGGAACGCAAGAAGTACGGGCAGCCGGGAGCGCGCAAGCGCTTCCAGTTCTCGAAACGATAGTTTGGCGTCGCCAGCAGGGATCGCCTCCCTGCTGGCGATTTTTTCTAACGTCATCGCGGCTGCGGCAGCTGTGGCTGCGAGAATGCAGGTGACAATTTTATGAGCATCGGAAACCATCGAGGAGGTCTACCGATGAGCAAAATCCAATACAGGAGGTTTTTTTGGCGTCTATTACGATGAAGGAACTTTTGGAGGCCGGCGTTCATTTCGGACATCAGACGAAACGCTGGAATCCAAAGATGAAACAATACATCTTTGGTGAACGCAACGGCATCTACATCATTGATCTCCAACAGACTCTCCGCCTTTTCAAAGAAGCCACACAATTCGTCAGCGAACTCGCAGCCCAGGGCAAAATCATCCTGTTCGTCGGCACCAAGCGCCAGGCGCAGGACGCGATCGCAGAAGAAGCGACGCGCTGCAATATGTTCTTCGTCAACCAGCGGTGGCTCGGGGGGCTGCTGACTAATTTTTCAACGATCCAGAAATCGATCAAGCGGCTCAAGGATCTCGACGCGATGGCCGCCGACGGCCGATACGAATTGCTGCCCAAGAAAGAAGTCACGCGCCTTGAGCGCGAACGGAAGGCGTTGGAAAAGAATCTGGCTGGGATCAAGAACATGCCCCGGCTGCCGGACGCGATCTTCGTGATCGATTCCAAGAATGAAGAAATCGCCGTTGCCGAAGCGCGGCGGCTCGGCATACCGGTTATTGCCATCGTGGATACGAACTGCGATCCCGATTTCGTCGATTACGTGATTCCCGGAAACGACGACGCGCTCCGCGCGATCCGTCTATTCACCGGGAAGATTGCGGATTCTGTCCTTGAGGGCCAAAACATGGCCAAAGACGCCGCTGCGCAGAAGGCGACGCCAAAAGAAGGCGCCGGCGACATCGAGAACGCACACGAGGCCCAGATGCTTCACGAACACACACACGTCAGCCGCGAGTCCGCAGTCTCCGACGTAGAGTCTGTCGAGACGCCCAACGAAGCATCGGCGATGCTGTAAGCGGGAAATTTGGGGACAGAGCGCAATTTCCTGCGCGTAAGGTTCCTGTGAAGACCGACGGGTTTGACGCGCGCAGGAAATTCCGCTTCGTCCCCAAATTTCCCGCTCTTTTGTGTCACGTGTTTGGAGGTTTTGGAATTTCATGGAAATCCCCTTGGATAAGATCAAAGAACTTCGAGAGAAAACCGGCGCCGGCATCGGGGACTGCAAAAACGCCCTCGTTGAAGCCAAAGGCGACATGGAGCAAGCCATCGTCGTGCTGCGGAAAAAGGGGCTCGCCACCGCGCAAAAGAAAGCCGCGCGCATCGCCGCCGAGGGGATGATCGGTCACTACATTCATTCCGGCGGAAAAATCGGCGTCCTCGTCGAGGTGAACTGCGAAACCGATTTCGCCGCGCGCAGCGCCGACTTTCAAACCCTCGTCAAAGACATCGCCATGCACATCGCGGCTCAAAATCCTCTATATGTACGGCGTGAAGAGGTTCCCGCCGACGAACTGGAGCGGGAAAAGGAAATCTACAAGGAACAGGCCAGGGCTCAGGGCAAGCCGCAACACATCGTCGAAAAGATCGCCGAGGGCAAGTTGGAATCGTACTATCAGCTTGTCTGTCTTTACGATCAGCCGTTCGTGAAGGACCAAAACCAGACGGTCGAGCAACTGATTAATGGACTTGTTGGTAAGATCGGCGAGAATATTCGCGTCCGCCGCTTCGTCCGGTTCAAGACGGGCGAAGGACTCGAGAAGCGCTCAACGGATCTGGGCGGGGAAGTCCAGGCGCTCTTAGGCGGATAGTGCACTTTGGGAACTGACGTTGGATCCGGAAATCACCCCTAAATATCGACGCATCCTCCTGAAACTCGGCGGCGAGGCTCTTGGCGGAGAACAGGGCTTCGGCATCGATCCAAAAGTCGTCCTCCGGCTTGCCGACGAAATCAAGGAGGTTCACAATCTGGGAGTCGAGGTCGCTATTGTCATTGGCGGCGGCAACATTTTCCGCGGCCTTGCGGCGAGCGAGCAGGGCTTCGACCGCGTTTCCGCCGACCACATGGGGATGCTGGCGACCATGATCAACGCGCTCGCAATGCAGGACGCGCTTGAAAAGATGAACGTTTATACGCGCGTTCAATCCGCCATCGAAACGCGCCAGGTCGCTGAAATGTTCATACGGCGACGCGCCATCCGCCACCTCGAGAAAAAGCGCGTCGTGATTTTTGCAGCCGGAACGGGGAACCCCTATTTCTCCACCGACACCGCGGCGGCGTTGCGCGCCATGGAAATCAAGGCGGAAGTCGTCCTGAAGGCCACGAAAGTGGACGGCATCTACGACGCGGACCCCGTCAAAGTAAAGGACGCCAGATTCTTCAGCGAGATCTCATACATTGACGTCCTGACCAAAGGTCTCGGCGTCATGGACAAGACAGCGATTTCGCTGTGTATGGAGAACAAAGTCCCGATCATCATCTTCAACATCAAGACCAAGGGCAATATCAAGCGCGTCGTTCTTGGAGACAAGATCGGATCCCTTGTGCATTGATGCAGACGTATGCGAGGTCGACATGACCACTAAAGAGGAAATCGCTCACGTTCGCCGCCGGATGGAGAAGGCCGTAGAGGATCTGCGGCAAGAACTCGGAACGATTCGCACGGGCCGCGCATCGATCTCCATTCTCGATCACATACAGGTGGAGTATTACGGCGTTCCTACGCCCGTCAATCAGGTCGCCCAACTCGGCACGCCCGACGCCACGCTGATTACGGTGCAGCCGTACGATGCTTCACTGGTTGGCCCCATCGAGAAAGCAATCCGTGCGTCGGATCTCGGCCTCAACCCCTCGAATGACGGCCGCATCATCCGCATCCCCATTCCGCCGCTGACCGAAGAGCGCCGCAAAACTCTAGCCAAGCACGTCCACAAAGTCCTCGAAGAGCATCGCACCGCCGTCCGGAACATCCGCCGCGACGGCAACGACCACATCAAGAAGATGGTCAAGGACAAGGCCATTTCCGAAGACGACGAGAAGAAAGCCCTCGATGAAATTCAGAAGCTGACCGACGACTACGTGCGGAAGCTCGAAGAGGTGGCGAAGGTCAAGGAGCAGGAGATTATGAAGGTTTAAGGGGAATTCGGATTTCGGAATTCGGATTTCGGATTTAGATCCGAATTCCGAAATCCGAATTCCGAAATCCCCCTACAGCCATTTCCTGTCCGGAAATCCCGCTTCCGGCTGCGCCAGCCGCATGTTCGGGTCCGCATTGAAATCGAAGTCCACGACTTCTCCGCGTAACAGCTTCGCTGTTCCTGCTGCTGCGATCATGGCGGCGTTATCCGTAGTCAGGATGGGTTTCGGGACGCAGAAGCGCAGGCCGGACTCGGCTGTTTTTTCCGCAAGGAATTCCTTCAGCCGGCTGTTGGCCGCGACACCTCCAGAAAGCATCAGCGATCGCGGTTTCAGGAGCGCGATGGCGCGTTCGGTCACCGCCCACAGCATCTGCACGACCGCTTCCTGAAAACTCGCCAGGAGATCCAGACGGTAGGGATCATTCCGCGTCTGGTTCTCATCTTTCGGGAACAGATTCTCGCTCCGCACGAGACGAAGCACGGCTGTCTTGATGCCGCTGAAGCTGAAGTCGAGAGAACGATCCGAAATCTTCGCGATAGAAAACGCGATCGCGTCCCGGTTTCCGAGTTTCGCAAGCCGGTCGATAACAGGGCCGCCGGGATACGGCAATCCGAGCAGCTTCGCAACCTTGTCGTACGCTTCGCCGGCCGCGTCGTCTCGCGTCTTGCCGACGAGCTTGTAGCTGAGATGACTGAAGTCTCCAGTCTTGGATTCGACCCAGAACAGATTCGTGTGACCGCCGGAAACGACCAGAGCCAGAGCCGGAAACTCCGCCCCCGGGTGCTCAAAGCAGACAGAATAGATGTGACCCTCGATGTGATTCACAGCAGCCAGCGGCTTGTTCTTAGCGAAAGCCAGGGACTTCGCGTAGGTCAGGCCTACGAGCAGCGATCCGATCAGGCCCGGCCCTGCGGTTGCGGCGATGGCGTCGATGCCGTCAAGCGTCCGGCCCGCATCCGTCAGCGCCTGATCCACGATTGGGCGGATCTTGAGGAGATGCTCGCGCGACGCGAGTTCGGGCACGACGCCTCCATAGGGCGTATGCGTCTGAACCTGAGAATAGATGACGTTCGAGAGGATCTTCGAGCCATCCTCCACAACGGCCGCCGCCGTTTCGTCGCACGATGTTTCGATTCCGAGAACTAGCATGGACTCAAAACTCAAAACTCAAGACTCATAACTCCCGAAGCGTTTCCCTATACGGCGGGCGGGCGACCCCGCGATCGGTCACGATCGCCGTTACGAATTCGTGGGGCGTGACGTCGAACGCTGGGTTGAATACGGGCACGCCTTCCGGAACAACCCGAGCGCCGCCGATATGAGTGACTTCCGCCGGCTCGCGCTGCTCAATCGGGATGTGCGAGCCGTCCGGTATCGTCAGATCGAGCGTCGACACCGGGGCGGCCACATAGAACGGAATGTCGTGCTGCTTTGCCAGGACGGCGACGGTGTAGGTCCCAATCTTGTTGGCCACATCACCGTTGGCGGCGATGCGGTCGGCGCCGACGATGACGGCGTCGACGAGGCCCTGGCGCATGAACGACCCCGCCATGTTGTCGGAAATCACGCGGACGTCGATGTTGTCCTTCCACAGTTCCCACGCCGTGAGCCGCGCTCCTTGTAGAAACGGCCGCGTCTCGTCAGCCAGGACGCGCAGGCGTTTTCCGCTCTCGACAGCGGCGCGAATGACTCCCAACGCCGTTCCGTAACCGGCCGTAGCGAGCGCGCCTGCATTGCAGTGCGTCAGAACAGTACCCGAGTTGGGAAGCAGCTCCGCGCCGAATCGTCCCATGCGACGATTCGCGTCGATGTCTTCCGCGTAAATCGCCAGGGCTTCTTCAACCAGCCTCTTTTCGATCGCGCCGCGATCCAGCCCGTCCCGCAACGCTTGATCAAACGCCCGCTTCATACGATCGAGCGACCAGAACAGATTGACGGCCGTTGGCCGCGTGGCCGCCAGCGTCCGGATGATGTCGTCAAAGTCGGCTCGAAGTGCTTCGATCGAGAGCGCGCGCGACGCCCGCACGCCCAGCGCAACCCCCATCGCAGCGGCCACTCCGATAGCCGGAGCGCCCCGCACCACCATGGCGCGAATCGCTTCCGCAACTTCAAGATAAGTCCGGAACACCGGATATTCCTCGACCGCCGGCAGCTTGCGCTGATCGATCATCCTGACGCCGTCTTCGGTCCATTCGATGGTTTTGATCATGTCCGCAACTCGAAACTCGCAATCCGCATTATGCTACATTCCTACTTTGCATGAATCCCAGATACGAAGCCGTGATCGGCCTTGAATGCCACGCCCAGCTCCTGACGCGTTCCAAGTTGTTTTGCTCCTGCTCGACGCGGTTCGGCGACGCGCCGAACATGAACACCTGTCCGGTCTGTCTGGGCCTTCCGGGAGCGCTGCCCGTTCTGAACGCTGCTGCGGTTGCAATGGCGGCGAAAGCTGCACTGGCTTTGAACTGCAAGGTTCACGCGCAATCTCAATGGGCGCGGAAGAATTACTTCTATCCCGACCTCCCCAAGGGTTACCAGATTTCGCAGTACGACCGTCCTCTGGCGGAAAACGGCTTTATCGAGATCTCGGCCGGCGGCGTCAGGAAAAAAATTGGGATTCAGCGCATCCACATGGAGGAAGACGCAGGCAAGTCTCTTCATGAAGGTTTTGCCGACTCCAGCCGCAGCACATGTTTGGATTTCAACCGCAGCGGCGTGCCTTTGATCGAGATCGTGACGGCGCCCGACATCCGCAATTCCGAGGAGGCCTACGATTATCTCGCGCGTTTGAAGCAGATCCTCGAATACCTCGACGTTTGCGACGGAAACATGGAGGAAGGGAGTCTTCGCTGCGACGCGAACGTCTCGGTGCGTCTGAAGGGCGCTACAGAGTTTGGGACGCGGACGGAGCTGAAGAACATTAACTCATTCCGCTTTGTTCAGAAGGCGATCGACTACGAAGTCGACCGCCAGATTGACGTCATCGAGAGCGGCGGTCGCGTTATGCAGGAGACGCGCCTCTGGAACAGCGCCGAGGAACGCACGACGCCGATGCGAAGCAAAGAGCAGGCCCACGACTATCGCTACTTCCCCGAGCCGGATCTGCCGCCGCTTGTCGTAGAACCCGAATGGCTCCGCAATATCCAACAGACCATGCCGGAGCTGCCCGAGCCGCGACGCGCCCGGTTCGTCGCGGCGTACGCGCTCTCCGAATACGAAGCGGGCGTACTCACCATGACGCGCGCCCTCGCCGATTTCTTTGAAGAAACCGCCCGGCTCAGCGGACAGCCGAAAGCGGCGGCGAACTGGATCATGGGCGACGTGTTGAGGTTCTATAAAGAATCGGGCGTCGATCTGAAAGATCTCTCGAAATCTACGGTCACGCCCAAAATGTTGGCGGACATGATTGTTCTTGTAGAACAGGGAACCATCTCCGGCAAGATTGCAAAGACGGTTATCGAGGAAATGTACAAGACCGGCAAGGCGCCGGAAGCGATCGTCCGAGAAAAAGGGTTGGTGCAGATTTCCAACGCAGCCGAGATCGAGCAGATTGTCGAAAAGGTGGTGAAAGAGAATCCGGAACCGGTGGCTCTGTATAAAGCCGGCAAGACCGGAACGTTCGGTTTTCTCGTCGGTCAGGTCATGAAAGCGACGCAGGGCCGCGCGAATCCTCAGACCGTGAACGAGCTGCTCAGAAAGAGGCTTGCGAGCTAATTCCCGTTAGAGTTATAGTCCCCGCGACATGGATCTGGACGAACGCAAACGCAAGTACATTTCGAATTTCTACCGTGAGGAATTTCTGCGGCATAAGAACCCTGGAGTCCCAAAAGACGTTCTTCGCCGAGCAGACGTTCGAGGAAATCGAATCCATCCTGAACCGCATCATCAACGAAATCGACAAAATCTGCGAAGTCGAAAACTTCGAGGAAGTCGCCAGCAATCTCCTGCAGCGCATCGACGTGGTGACGAATCTTTCTTCCTCGCAGGTGAGCCCATCCTATCGGATTCACTGACACAACTCTGGACAAGTGGGTCTGCCCCAGATGTCAAATGTGAGTTGGTTGCTGTCCGATGTGAGATGAACTTGGCCACATGGCCGGCTGACCCACTGGCCGGATGGCCGCCTTGCGCCGGAAACGGCTCGTGTTCGGGCTTCTACGGCTATCCGGCCGGTGGGTCAGCCGGCCATGTCGCCAACTTCATCTGACATCGGACAACATCCAACTCACATTTGACATTTCGCGAATCTGGGGACAGAGACCAATTTTCCTGCGCGCCCGCGCTGATGCGAACCTGGAGACTGGAGCGCGCGCAGGAAAATTGGTCTCTGTCCCCAAATTCGCGGTGGCGTAGACCACGCGTCCTTTTGCTACGGATTCGGCGCGGGGCCGCCGTCGCCGTCTCCGCCGGAAGAACCTGCGAACACGCGTTGGCCGTTGCTGAGAAGGACGGTCGTGGCGTTGGCGAGCTTCGACCCGTCCTTTGCGAGCGAACCGTTCACAGTCACGGTTTCGCCGACAGGCAGTGAGTTCCTCGTCCAGCCGCGGCGCATCAGCATGGCGGGAGCGCCAAGCTCGATCTCCCACTCGGCCACAACGCCGTCCGGTCCCTTCGCTTCCATGAAGAAGCGGGCGTGCGGATTGATCCACTCGACTTTCTTGACGGGCCCAACGAGCGTTACGGGCTTGTTGCGATCATACTGCGCGCTGAAGGAATGGTGGCCGTCGGCAGACGCCGCAGCGAGGATCCAGACCAGACCGGCAGCGAAAATCAAGGAAGAAGAAATTTTCATAGCGTGCTCCTCGTCCGCTCTTACTTCGCGGTGTTCGTGGCGCCCACGTAATGCGTGGCGTCTCGCTCTTCGCAGATGAATTCGATGAGTTCCGTATCCAGCATGACGCGCTGATTCAATCGCACCGTCCATGGCCGCGTGTATGCCTTGGGATCGTCAACGGTGACCTCGATCTCGAGCGTTCCGTAATTCACTCTTCGGAATCTCTCCGTGACTCTAGCATCCGACGTCAACGGGCTGCCTCTCACGTCGAGCCACAAGGGATCCCGGTCCAGAAAGTTGACCGTCTCGACGACCAGCGTATCGCCTTCCCACCTTCCGATGGAGTATCCATACCACCAGGGCTCGACGTCTTTTGGAGGCAGAGGCCGTCCGTCTGTGAATATCTGACGCAGACCGTGGTTGGCTTCGTAGATGATCACGACCACATCCGGCGTCTGGATGATCTTCCGCGGCTGAGGATGCGTGTGGAACTGCATGAAACCCATCGGCAGGCAGTGCGCGTCGGGATTGTCCTTGCTGTTGTCGGCCATGCGCTTCTTCACCAGATCAGCCGCCCAAGGCTGAAAAGGAAGACCCTCTTTGAAGCCCGCGCCGACATTTCCGAATTGAGCCAACGGCGGACCATCCGCGGGAGCGGCCGGACCGGCTGGAGCGCCGCGCTGTCCCCCGCCCCGGCCATTGGCCCATATGCCTGTAAGATCCGGTTTGCCGTCAGCGGTCCGTGGCGCGGGCCCGTTGAGATCCGGCTTCCCGTCGGGGGTCTTGGGGACTCCGCGAGTCGGATAAGCCGGCCATTGGGCCACAAGCAACGGCGAGACGCCGAATAGGAAAGCGATTAAAACGGCCGCATTTTGCAACTTTCTCCTCTTGCTCATCTGGCCTCCGCGTATTGCGAATCGAGTGCCTGTAATCTATTCAAGCGCGAGCCGGAACACAAGAATTCCTGAGCGCCGCGGCAAACCCGCCGGGCCTTAGCGGAAGATATCTCCCTGAGGAAGCCACGTGCTCTTTCCCGTCCCGCGAGGCCCAAATAGAAAGAATGAAGAAGCCGGCGGCCGTAGAAGACGCGGAAACATCGACGCGGTTTTTACCGCAAATCTGGCGGCGCGGCCTACAGTCTTGACGCCACAAAACTATTCGTCGGAAAAAACCAGATACAGGGCGAGGGGCGCGATGAGCGCGGCGGCGCCCAGCGCGAGATAGAGCGCCGGCGAACGGTCCGCAAAGAGGGTTGAAAAGATCTGAAAGTCGGCGCGGCTTAAGAGACCAATGCCGGCGCCGACGGCCGTCGCAGCGGCCAGACGCTGCGTGATGCTGATGGGCCGCTCGGCGGCGCGCACGGCGTGCTGGCGCGCCCGCAGTTCCGCCTTCCACCAGACCAAGCCGGCAGATGGCGGCTGCGCTTCGGCGAGCGCAGCGTCGTATTCCGCGCGAACGGCTGGAAATACCAGCGCGAGATGAAAGCGTAAGATCTCGCATGTTCGTCACGAGGGAGGCGGCTGGCCTGGTCCGCCGCCAGCGATTCCGGAAGCCGGCTGATCAAGAAGACCCATCCGGCGCGACAGGAGGAAAGAAACGAGAGCCGAAAAACCAAACCCGACGCCCAGGGAAATCGCCAGGACCCCGAGCACAAAGAAGACTTGCGAGACATCGTCGGTCAAGCGGTAGCTGACGAACTGAAGCCCGATGCCCGCCATCACAAGCACCAGACCGATCTGAACCGACCACAAAATCCGGCCTAGCGGCGCCGGCGCAGCCGGTCCGGGCGGAAACGCGGTCAACGGCGCGTCCAGAAAGCGGCGCCCTGCCGGCGTCTGGATGTACGCGAGCAGGTCTTCATTGGAAGTGAAGCGGTCCAGCAACTTTGAGTGCGCCTCCGTCTGCACTCTGGAAACTCGCAGCCAGCGCCGGTGATCGATAACGGTTTTCACGAGCCAGCCCAGAACAATCGTGACAAAAGCGACTGAAAAGAAGATGGTCAGGCCTTCAAGCAGCCGTTGCAGCAAGACGTTTCGACGATCCGTCTGAACATCCATCTCTGGACGAAAGAAAATTCCATCCCGAAGCAGGTCTTGTTGCAGCCCCGCGGCCCGGTTTCCGAAAAAGTATGCTGGATTGTGCACGATTTCCGGATGCTGCGCCAGAAATGCGGCGAGCCTGGGATAAAGCTCCAGGTATTTCGTGTTGGTCAACAGAGTCGGATCGAGCTGAAGCACGAGAGATAGAGACGGCGGATATTGTTGCAATATCCGGTTGAGCTGTTCCCGGGTTTGTCGCGCATCCTGGTCGACTGGAAACCGCTGGTACGTCTCTTGCGCCGCGGCGGAGTGTGAAGCCGCAAAGAGCAGAATCGATAAGGTCGCGATGTGTCGAAGCCTGTGCATGACGTTGGTCTTTCGTGACGGTATTACGCGAAACGGCGGGTTTGGTTATCACCGGCGCGTTCCCGCGCTCAAATCGCGGTTGTGAAATTGCTCCACCAAAGATGCAGTCTCGCCCGGCTTTCGCCGGGTAAACCGTCTTCACTAAAGCGGCGGTTTGGGGTATCGTTAGGCTCCTATTTCAAACTCCATGATAGGAAAGAACATCCTTATCAATGCCGGATGATCGAGAGACCGTCGTTGCATTATTGGAACGGATCGCGCGGCGCAGGCGCCGGAACCGCTTTCTGCGGGAAGCCGCGGCGGGCCTCTCCGTCCTCCTCCTCTTTCCTATCGCCTTTAAAGTCGTAGATTTGGCCGTTCCTTTCCGGGGCGCCGCCGTCGCCCTCTTCTTCGGAATATGGCTTGCCGCTTCCACCGTCTACCTCGCCTGGCGCCTCCGCGGCCGCGAGAGTCTCGCACAAATTGCAGCCTATCTGGACCGGGCCCTCGGCGCAAACGATCAGATTAAAACCGCATACTGGTTCATTCGGAATCCCACGCCGTCTCCATGGGTGGACGCCCAAATCCACCAGGCCGGAGACAGAGCGCGCCGCATTGAGCTTGAGACCATCTGTCCGCGGCAGTTACCCAGTACGTCTTTTATCGCCGCCGGCCTCGTTCTCCTCCTGGCCGGCTTGAACTTTCTGCCCCTGCCCTGGAATCACAATTGGCTTTACCTTCAGGCCGCGCCCGCCTTCAGCCTGTCCGAAGACGAACAGGCGCTCGTCGAGCAGGCGAAAATGCTTCTGCAGCGCGCCGAAGCCGTTCAGGAAGCGCGGACGGCCGAAGACGTTCAGAAGGTGATGAACGCGCTCGAAGCGGGCGAGATCTCGATCGCAGAGGCGCTGCGACGCCTGGCCGAAATTCAGCAGGCGCTCGACGAAGGCAACCTGGATCTGGAAAGCATTGAGCACGGCCTCGACGAAATCGCAAGCGACCTCGCAGAATCCGAACGCCTCGAGTCCGTCGCAAACTCGATATCCGAACGCGAACTCGCCGAAGCCGCACGTAGAATGCGCGACATCGCGGAAGAAATACAGGCATCCCAGCGCGCCGACCGTGAAATTCAGGAAAAGCTCGAACAAGCCTCGGAAAATCCACGAGCCGGCCTCGAACAGCTCGCCGAAAGAATGCGTCAGGCCGCCGAAGCCTTGAAACGCCAGGAGACCGAAGGCGCCCGGCTCGCTCTCGAGAAGACGGCCGAGGAACTCGAGGCCCTCTCGGAAAAGATGCAGGGCCAGCAGTTCAAGAACGAAGCCAGCCGGCGCCTGCAGGACCTCCGGCAGTCGCTTGACGAACGCCGGCGCAACTCCGGCGGACGGCAAAAACAACAGGCGCCGCCCATGCAAGCGTCATCGGAATCTGCAGAACAGCCGGACCGGGACGCCGGCGCCATGCAGCCCGCTCCAGACGGCCCCCAAGGGCCCGAAGGCGGACAGCCCGGCGCGCCGCTCCCTGCAGCGCCCGGCGAAGGAGAAGGCGGCGGCCTCTTTCCAACCGGCGCCAATACCGCCGAACAGCCGCTCTTCGGCGAACCCACGGAACTGGCGGTCCAGCTCGAACGCGAAGAACTGACGGGACAGCCCCAGGGGGGCGCCCCGCCCGCAAAGAAAAACGACGAGGAAGCAAGCCGGCAGGAACGATCCCGGCTGGATTACCGCAATACGCCCTCGGATCTCAGCCCGGCGCAGAAAGATCTGCTCCATCAGGATCGAATCCCATGGGAATACCGTCAGCTCGTGAAGCAATACCTGCTGGCGATCCGCGCGGCGCAAAAACCATGAGCAAAACCATCGAAGACCAGGTTTCCACGTTCCAGCAGCTATTCCATTCCGTCAAGGAGGAAGTCGCCAAAGTCATTGTCGGCTACGACGACGTCATCGACGGCGTCCTGATGAGCCTGCTCGCCAATGGACACGTCCTGCTCGAAGGAGTGCCGGGACTCGGAAAAACGCGCCTCGTCTCCACGCTGGCGGACGTCGTCCATCTTAAGTTTTCGCGCATCCAGTTCACCCCCGACCTCATGCCCGCCGACATCACCGGCACCAACATCGTTCAGGAAAACGCATCCGGCGAGCGGTCCCTCGAATTTCAGCCCGGACCGATCTTCGCTCATGTCATCCTCGCCGACGAAGTGAACCGCGCCACGCCCAAAACGCAGTCGGCGCTGCTCGAGGCCATGGAAGAACAGAGCGTCACCGTGGGTAAACGGACGTATCGCCTCGATGCGCCCTTCTTCGTGCTTGCCACGCAAAACCCTCTCGAAATGGAAGGAACGTACCCCCTGCCCGAGGCCCAGCTCGACCGCTTCTTCGTGAAGCTGAAAGTGGACTACCCCAGCGCCGACAGCCTGCACGTGATTCTCAACCGGACTACCCAGGTGGAATCGCCGCAAGTCTCCCGGATTCTCGACGGCCCGCAGATTCTGGAAATGCGCAAGACCGTGCGCAGCGTGCCGATCGCGCGTCCCGTGCAGGAATATGCGATACGGATCATGCTCGCGACGCATCCGAATACTCCTTACGCTCATGAGCTGACAAACCGGTTCGTCCGATGCGGGGCGAGTCCGCGGGCCTCTCAGGCCATGGTGATTGGAGGCAAAGTGCGCGCCCTGCTGAACAACCGGCTCTATGTGTCCTGCGAGGACATCCGCGCAGTTGCGTTGGGCGCCTTGCGCCATCGCGTGCTGCTGAGCTTTGAAGGGGAGGCCGAGCGCGTGGATCCGGATTCGATTATTAATGCGATTTTGGAGGCGACCGAGGAACCAAGTTGAGCCGCGGATTACGCAGATGGATTCGCGGCAAATCATCTGCGTAATCTGCGGCTCAACATCCCAGCTATCGGAATTCTCATGTCCACAACGCTGACGCTATTCGATGACGAGTTTCTGAAGAAGCTCGAATACCTGACCATCGTCTCGAAGCGCGTGTTCGCGGGCCGCTTCCGGGCCGAGCGCCGGGCGAAGCGGCGGGGGACGGGAGTCGAGTTCGCAGATTTCCGGGCGTACGTTCCGGGCGACGACTTCCGGCATCTGGACTGGAAAGCTTACCTGCGGCTCAATAAGCTCATCCTGCGGCTCTTCGAAGAAGAGGAAGACCTGCCGATCTACTTCTTTGTGGACGCCAGCCAGTCCATGACTTACGGCGCGCCCTCGAAACTGGATTACGCGCGCCGCGTGGCTGCGGCGTTGTGTTACATCGGGCTTTCCAATCTCGACCGGGTTCACGTCGTGGCGTACGCGGACAAGATCATCTCCGAGCTGCCGCCTCAGCGGGGAAAGGGACGCATCTTCAAAGTATTCCGATTCCTGAACGACGTCGTCGAAGGCGGGCCGACCAACTCGCGAGAATCGTTCAAAACCTACTGCACGGATACGCGGCGGCGCGGCCTGGCCGTCGTGATTTCGGATTTTCTGGAACCCAACGGATACCAGGGCGGCCTCGACGTTCTGCGTCATTTCCGTCACGACATCTTCGTCATTCATATCGCCAGCCACGAGGAAGTCCAACCGGCGCTCAAAGGCGAACTGGTCCTGGTGGATTCGGAAAACGGCGCCACGCGCGAAGTCACCGTCACGCCCTCGCTGCTTCACGCCTATCAGTCGGAATTCGAGCGTTTCTGCAGCGAGCTCGACAGCTATTGCGGCAGGTATCAGTTGGGATACGCTCGTACGGTGACGGATTTTCCATTTGAGGAACTCGTTCTGAAAGTCTTCCGGCAGGGACGATTCCTGAAATGAACTTCTCCGCCCTTACCGCTCCACAAGCCGCACTGCTGGCGTTCGCAACTTCAGGCGCGATCATTGCGCTCTATTTTCTGAAGCTGCGCCATCGCCGGGTGCTCGTGTCGTCTTCCGTTCTTTGGCAGCGGGTCCTCGATGAGAAGGAAGCGCATTCGCTTTGGGAGAAGCTGCGCAAGATTCTTTCGATCGCGCTGGCCGTCCTGATCGGATTGCTCATCGCGCTCGGACTTGCGAGGCCGGAAGTGGAATGGCTGACTGGAAAGACCGAACGGGTCGCCATTGTGCTGGATTCATTTCCGACCATGCTGACGCAGACCGCCGACGGCCGGACGCGCTGGCAGCGCGCGGTGGACGCTGCAATGTCCGTAGTCGATTCGAGCGGGGCAAACGTCGAGTTTCGCGTAGCGGACACGTCCGGCCGATTCGATTCTCCATGGACGCGGGATCGCCGCGAAGTCCGGCGGTTCATCGAAAAGATCCGGCCGGCGGCCGGCGATTTCCGTTTCCCGGAAATCGGAGGCGGCGCCCGCGCAGTTTTCATTTCCGACGGCGTTTCCGGCGTCGCGCCGCCGGCGGGAGCGGCGATCGTTCCGGTTTTTGAGCGGGCCGGCAACGTGGGCGTCACGGCTTTCGAGATCCGCTCCACGCCGTCGACGTCTCTCGGATACGAAGCCTACCTGGAAGTGCACAACTACGGAACTCAGCGCTCCAATGTGGATATCTCCGTCAGCGGGGCCGGAGGACAGAGGATCACGCGCCGCGCGGCGCTTCAGCCCGGGGAAAGCTTTACCGAGGCGTTCGATCTGTCCCGGTTCGACGGCGGCGGAATTCGGGCGGCGGCGCGGTCGGATTCCGACGCATTTCCGCTCGACGACGCAGCCTACGCGTATCTTCCCGTCCGAAGAAAGACGCGCGCGCTGCTCGTCACGGAGGGCAACGCCTATCTCGAGACGGTGTTGAAGCTGAACTCACTGGTGGAACTCTCCATCACGCGCCCGTCGGAATTCCGTGATACCGCAAGTTTCGACGCCTACATCCTCGACCGTTTTGCGCCTACGGCGGCGCCAGGGCGCCCGGCCTTGATCATCGGAGCCGGGGCGGCGCGCGATGCGGCCTGGCTGCCGCGCACCGGAAGCACGGTGCAGAAGCCGGCGCTGACGGCGTGGATGGAAGATCATCCGGTGATGCAGCACGTCTCGCTGCACGACGTCTCGATTACTGCCGCAACGCAAATCGATGCGTCGAATCTGACCGTGCTTGCTTCGTCTTCCGGCCGCGCGCCTCTCATTGTCGCGTCCGAGCGCCCGCGATGGATACTGCTGGCCTTCGATCTGCAATCGACGGACTTCCCGTTTCATGCGGGGTTCCCGGTGTTCGCCGAAAACGCGCTCGCCTGGCTCAGCCGCGAACGCCTCGCGCTTCATCGCGCGCCGGGAGTGGTGGAAATTCCGATCGCGAACGCGGTGATTCGCGGAATCGACGGGCGGGATGTCCCGTCGCGCCAGTATCTGGGCGCAACGGTGTTCGAAGCGCGCGAACCGGGATTGTACACGGCAGAGACCCGAGACTCGCGGCAGTACGTGGCTGTGAATTTGACCAGCCCCCGGTATTCCGCGGTCAACCGGACCGCTCTTGCGAACAAGCCGCCTGCGGCTTCGAACGCAGGTTGGCTCCGGCGCGAGCTGTGGTTTTATATGCTCGGGACCGCGCTCGTGCTTGTTTCGGCGGAGTGGCTGACGTACCACCGGAGAATTACATTGTGAGTGCGAATTGCGAAATAGCGGAATTTGGGGACAGAGACGAATTTCCTGCGCGTGAGCGTGCATTGCAACATGATGGTTCCATCACGCGCAGGAAATTCGTCTCTGTCCCCAAATTCCGAATCTACCGATGAGCATCACGTTCGAAACCTATTGGCCGCTGCTCTTCCTGACGGCCGTTCCGTACCTGTGGTGGGTGCGCCGGCTCAGCGTGGTGGACCTGAGCGGGCGGCATCTTCTCGTCTCGACGGCGGTGCGCTCCGCCATTGTGGCGCTGCTGGCTCTGGCGTTGATGCAGCCGGTGTTTTACAGCTCTGGCGCGTACCTGTCGGTGCTGTACGTTCTGGATGTTTCTCAAAGCGTCGCGCCGTCGGCGATCCAGGAAGCCATGAACCGGATCGAGCGGATCAATGAAGAAGGCCGGCCGGCTCACTCCGGCTTTATTGCCTTCGGATCGAACTCGATGGCCTTTGGAAGCCTCGAAGAGATGCAGCGCGTCAAGGTCTCGAGGCGTGAGGCGGAAGCCAGTCTGGATCAGAGCGGAACGAACATCGCGAATGCAATCGACCGGGCCATCCACAGCTTCGCGCCGCATCACCTGAAACGCCTCGTTCTGTTCACCGACGGCAACGACAACGCCGGCAACCTGGCGAACGTGCTTCCACGCCTGAAAGCGGACAACACGGAGGTCTATACGTTTCCTCTGGAAACTCGCGCAGGCGGCGACGTGTGGATCGAGGGAATTCTTGCGCCGCCGACGATCACGGCCGGCGAGCAGTTCCCTGTCGAAGTCCATGTCTACTGCCAGGCCGACACTGTGGCGGACATCGCCATTAAAGACGGCGGGAAGATTCTGAACACGCGCTCGGTGGCTTTGAAGAGCGGGATGAACCGCGTGGCTTTCGAAACGACCGTCAGCGGAGAGACGCGCACCGCCGTGCTCGAAGCGACGGCGAAGGCGGCGGGAGACTCCTTCGCAGAGAACAATGTCTTCCGTGAATCGGCTTTCGTCTCCGGCCGGCCGCGCATTCTTTACGTTGAAGGCTACGCGCCGAGCGCCCGGTATCTGCGGGAAGCGTTGACGGTCGAGGGATTTCTTGTGGAAGTGATCAGCCCGGCGTCCATGCCGGCTGCTGCGCCGCGGCTCGAGGCGTATGACGCCGTGATCCTGAGCGACGTCGACCGGAAGTCGCTTTCGGATTCGCAAATGCAGGCGCTGCTCGCCTACATCCGGGATCTCGGAGGTGGATTCATTCTAGCCGGCGGCGAGAACAGCTATGGAGAGGGCGGATACTCGAAGACCGCGATCGAAGAAGTCCTGCCGGTGACGTTTGAAGTCAAAAAGAGCGAACCTCGCTCCGTCGCCATGATCATCGTTCTGGATCGTTCCGGCAGCATGGCGGGGCAAAAAATGGAGCTCGCCAAACAGGCGACCATGGCGCCGCTGGACCTCCTGAAGGACACGGATCGCTTCGGCGTGGTCGCGTTCGAATACAATTTCCGGTGGGTCGTGGAGCCGCAGCCCGTCGCCAATAAAGCCGCGATCCGCGAACTGATCAGCGCCATCAACGCCGTCGGCGAGACCAACATCTATCCGGCGCTCCGCGACGCGTATATGCAGCTTATAGACGCGCCGGAAGACGTGCGGCACGTCATCCTGCTGTCCGACGGACAGACGTTTCCGGAAGACTTTCAGGGGCTCACGACCCAGATGGCCAACTCGGGGATCACAGTCTCGACGGTGGCCGTTGGAACGGTCGCGGACCGCGACCTTCTCGCCAACATCGCCAAATGGGGCAAAGGCCGCACGTACTACCTCGAAGAGGCGACCAACGTTCCGCAGGTGTTCAGTCAGGAAACGCAATTGGCGAAATCCCTGCGCGAGGAAGCGTTCCGGCCGGTGGTGAAGAAAGTGGTGGAAGCTTTCAAGGGCATCGACTTCAACGCCGCTCCGCAACTGCTCGGCTACGTTGCCACGAAGGCGAAGCCGACTTCCGAAATACTTCTCGAATCTGCGGCCGGCGAACCGCTGCTGGCCCGATGGCAGTACGGTCTGGGCAAGACGGCGGCGTTCACATCGGATGTGAAGGACCGTTGGGCCGCCGAATGGATCCGTTGGAAGGACTATCCCAAGTTCTGGTCGCAATTGGTGCGGGAGACCATGCGCCGGCAGGAAGACGACGCGTTCGACTTTCGCGTCAAACGCGACGGCGAGTTCGCCTCCGTGTCGGTGAATGCTGTTCAGAAGGACGGCCGCTTCCGGAACAACATGAGGATTCAGGTGCGCGTCACCGGCCCCGGGCAGGACGCTGAAGTTGTCGACCTGCCGCAAGTCCGGCCCGGCGCTTATGAAACCCGAGTGCCGCTCGAGCCGCGCGGCGCTTACACATTCCGCGCGTTTGGAGAAAACAGCGCGAGTCCGCTGCGCATGCTCGCCTACTCGTATCCGGACGAATATCACTTCTATCCGCCCAATTTGGACAAGCTGCGCGCCATCAGCGCCGAAACCGGCGGCGCGTTCCGGCCGGATCCTGCGGACATTTTCGATCCGAAGGGCCAGACAACGGCGGTTCCGATGACGTTGTGGCCATGGCTCGGATCGCTGGCCCTGGCGCTGTACATTCTGGACGTTCTGCTCCGCCGCCTGCGCCTGTGGGTCTGAATCGAAACTTATTGCAGCTCGCGAAACTCTACGGCGTGCTGACGTCCTACCGGGACATGTGGGGCCGTCGCAGAGAGGCGTCGGCGGACTCCGTGCTGCTGGCGCTTCAGGCGCTCGGGGCGCCTGTGGAATCGATGGCCGACGTCGGCCACGCAATCCGCGCGCGGCGCAGCGAATTGGAAAACCGGCTCGTTGAGCCGGTGATCACGGCATGGGATGGACGCCTGCCGGAGTTGAAGCTGCCACGGAATTGCGAATTGCGGATTGCGGATTGCGAATCGCCCGTCCCCAAATTCGCAATTCGAAATTCGCAATTCGAAATTCCCTACGGCTACCACCGGCTGCTCGTCGAAGCGCGCGGCCAGGTTCACGAAAGCCTTGTTATTTCGGCGCCGAAGCGCGCTTTCTTTCCTCTGCGCAGCCGGGCGTGGGGCGTCTTTGCTCCCGCTTATGCGCTCGGCAACCTCACGGCGTTCGAATCGTTCGGCCTGTGGATCGAGAAGCACGGCGGGCGCCTGGCCGCGACGCTTCCATTGCTTGCGTGCTTTATGGAGAGGCCGTACGAGCCGAGTCCGTACTCGCCCGTCAGCCGGCTGTTCTGGAATGAGTTTTACGTGGATCCGAGCCGCGCGCCGGAGTTCGAAGCCGCCGCCAAAGCGGCCGCGCTTCCAGCAGCGCCGCCGCGCCGCCAGCTTGTGGACTACGCCGGCGAGATGCGGATCCAGCGGCGAATCCTGGAAGAGCTGGCGCGAACATTTTTCTCAAGCGCCGGAAGCCGGCGGCGCGCCGAGTTTGAGAATTTCCTGAAAGCCCATCCCGCCGCGACGGATTATGCACGTTTTCGCGCCGCCACGGACAGGATGCAGCAAGGCTGGAGAGGCTGGCCGGAACGTATGCGCGCGGGAGACCTGCGTCCGGAAGACTACAGTGAAGAAGCTTTCCGCTATCACCTCTATGCGCAGTGGCTGACTCAGGAGCAGATCTCGGCGCTTGCGGCAAAATTCAGATCCCGCGGCGCGCTTCTGTACCTCGACTTGCCGCTGGGCATTCACCCGGACGGCTATGATGTATGGCGGCATCGCGACCTTTTTCTCAAAGGCATGTCCGGCGGCTCTCCTCCGGATCCCGTGTTCACGGTCGGGCAGAATTGGGGATTTCCTCCCATGAATCCGCAGACGATGCGGACCAGTTTCCACAGGTACACGATCGCCTACATCCAGAATCACCTGCAGTACGCAGGACTTCTGCGAATCGATCACGTGATGGGTCTCCACAGGCTCTATTGCATTCCCGACGGGATGCCGGGAGAACGCGGCGTGTATGTGGAGTATCCTGCCGAAGAGTTGTATGCGATTCTGAGTCTCGAGTCTCACAAGCGCCGCGCCGGAATTGTCGGGGAGAATTTGGGAACAGTGCCTCCGGAAGTGAATCGGGCGATAGTCCGGCATAATATTCAGCAGATGTATGTCGTGCAGTACGAAATATCCGCAGACCCGAAACGCGACGCGTTGCGGACGCCGCCGGCGCATTCCGTGGCGGGCCTGAACACGCACGACATGCCGCCGTTCCGCGCCTTTCTGGACGGCCTGGATATTCCTGATCGGTTGGATCTCGGCTTCCTCGATCCTGAAGGAGCGCGGCGTGAACGCAAATCGCGAGAGCGGCTCCGAAAAGCCCTGACGCGCTTTCTCCGGGAACGCGGTTTGCTCAAAAGCCTGCCGGCCGCCTCGCCGGAAGAAATCTTCCGCGCATGCCTGGAATTTTTGGGAAGAAGCCCCGCGGCGGTGGTGCTTGTGAACCTTGAGGATCTGTGGCAAGAGACAAATCCGCAGAACATCCCGTCGACCGGCGATCGACGACCGAACTGGAGGCGAAGGCTGCGGTACAGCGTGGAGGAATTGGAGGGATTGGATGGCGCCCGGACGATGCTGGAGATGCTGAATAGCGTGAGGGCTGGAAGGGGAATTTGAAATTGGA
>Ga0073934_10004062_pt1 | contig 25128 bp, 18 predicted proteins | sample LarsenN4metaG_FD_76834 | JGI IMG/M metagenome (GOLD analysis project Ga0073934, IMG submission 76834) | Hot spring sediment bacterial and archeal communities from British Columbia, Canada, to study Microbial Dark Matter (Phase II) - Larsen... ... | reverse complement strand
ATCGGCTTCGCCCTCAAGTCTCGCCCGCCGCTCGCCCCCTGCTCACCCACGGCACCGGAGCCATGGAGAAAAACATCGAGGTGATGATTGGCCGGCGCTTCAAACGCTGGGGCATGCGCTGGAGCCGACGCGGCGCCCATCGCTTGCTCAAAGTCCGACTCTGGATCTTTCGCCACGGAGGTCGCTGGTTCGAAGCCTTGAACTCCCCCTCAGCCCAACTGACAAATGCTTGACACAACCAGAGGCCGGCGCGCCTTGACAGCGAGCGGCGTGGATGGCAAGATGAGAAATTGCCTCGGGACGAGGATTTCTTTCTGTGCGTGCCGCGGAGCGTCTCCGCAAGCAGGCCGGTGCCGAAGTGGCGGAATTGGCAGACGCGCTACATTCAGGGTGTAGTTCCCGTCAGGGAGTGGAGGTTCGAGTCCTCTCTTCGGCACCAGAGTTTTGAACGTGGCCAGCGCAAGCGTATTCCTCTCATGATTCCTGCCGGTGAGCCCTCGCAAACCTAAGTTCGCTTCCGGGCAGGGGCGCCCGCCTTCTTTGACGAGCAACCCCAGGAACGAATCTCACCTCGGTGGCACCAGGGGCAGGAACTGGCTCTGGCCGCCGTCCACCGCGACCACTTGACCGGTGACGTGGGCGGCTTCATCGGAAGCGAAGTAAGCGACAAGATAGGCGTGATCTTCCGGGGCCGCCATCCGCCCGGCGGGGATGAGCTCCACCATTGCCTCCAGGTCCAGGCTGCGCTCGCGCGCACCCTGTTCCAGCATTTCGGTGCGGGTCATACCGGGGCAGAGGCAGTTGACGGTGATGCCGAAGGGGGCGACCTCGACCGCCAAGCAGCGCGAGAAGTGCACCATAGCGGCCTTGGCCGCGCAGTAGCCGATCTGATGGATCCGTACGATGATGCCGGCAATCGAGGCGACATTGACAATCCGCCCGGCGCGGCGTGGGAGCATGCGCTTGAGGGCCGCCTGCGAGCAGAGAAAGGCTCCTTTGGCATCCACCGCGAAGGCTTTATCCCAGGCCTCCTCACTCATCTCGGGTGCGGGCGCGGAGAAAAAAACTCCCGCGTTATTGACCAGGAGCCACAGGGGCCCGAGTTCCGCCTCCGCCCGCTCCACCATGGCTTCCACTTCCGACTTGCGCGTAATGTCGGCGGGCAATGCCAAGGCGCGCGAGCCCTGGATGCACAACTCTCGGGCGGCGCTCTCGGCCGATTCCCTCACCACGTCGTTGATGCCCACCGCCATCCCTCTGGTGGCCAGGACGCGGGCGATGGTCTTCCCGATGCCGCGGCCTGCCCCGGTGATAATTGCGACTCTGCCTTCAAGGCTCATGGTGAAACCTCCTTAGCTCCGGCCCCTTGATGATTCAATGTCGAATAGCCGCCTCAAGAACGCCACCGACATGCGCGCGGCGGGTTCGGGGTCACCTTCCGGTGCCAGCACGACTGAGTCAGTACCGCTGAGTCCTTCTTCCCTCAGGACCCGGAGGATATGCGGCCAGTCGAGGCGGTGCTTTTCGGGAAGTACGCCGGGCGGCCAGCGACCGGGATCATAAAGGTGGATATGGCTGGCGCGGCCGCGCGCCGCGCGAATGCCGTGCTCAATAGACGGTTCCGATTCCACAAGCTGATAGGTATCCATCATCAAACTGAAGGCGGGGCTGGCGATGCGGTCGACCCAGGCCATGGCCTCGTCCATGGTGTTGATGTAGGCGGTGACGCCGGGGTCGGCCGGTTCAAGCATGACGACTGTGTTGGCTTTCTCGGCGTGTTCGGCCAGTTCGCGAAAGACTTCCCCCGCGATCCGGTCTATTTCTTCGCGGCTGGCGCCGGGCATGCCCGCGCCGCGCGCCGCGCCTAGGCCGACCTTGGCGCGGAAATATCCAGCGAAGTCGAGGATGTTCTTGAACGCGGCCACCGCGCGGCGTCCTATTTTCGCGTCCGGATGGAGCAGCGCCAAGCCTTGCGCGAACAGGCGGCCGGTGTTCACCACGGGCATCGCTGCGCCAGCGGCCTGGAGGGCGGTCTCTACCCTTAGTGGGTCGGGGACGTGCTCGGGGTCCGGCAGGAATTCGATGCCATCATAGCCCCACTCCACGGAGCGTTGGGCCAGCTCAATGAAGCTGCCGTTGAGCACTTTGACGACGAAGCTCAGCTTGGCCATGTCCGGCGTGGATGCGAACAGGCAAAGCTGCACTCTGGCCATGCCGTTCCCCTCCCCTCGGATACCTCAAGACCGTTCCTGCTTCCACTTCGGATCTTGGGCTCGCCGGCGCATGGTGCAAATGCGCAGGCCCTGGTGAAGGCTGCCAGGCCGTGGAGACATCCTACTCCAATTCCAGGACGAGCTGAGGTGGGAAGCCCTGCCGCCGAGATATTGCTAGCTTGCTCTGGGCTCCCTATTCATGCCGAGCCCGCTGGCGAATCCTGTGCCGGCACGCTCCCCGGATGGTAAACTGTTGTGTAGAGTTTAATGCGGGAATTTCCTCCAGCTTCTGAAATCCTGCAAGTCTTCCAGCAGAATCCCGGACGGACCTTCCGGCTCCGCGAGTTGGTGTTGGAACTCGGGCTGCGTTCGAGTCAGGCGCGCGAGCTGAAAAGCGCGTTGAAGGACCTGGCGCGGCGTCGCAAGATCGCGTACCTCAAGAAAAGCCACTTTGCCTTGATGCCTGCCGACCATCGTCCCACCGTGCCCTCGCGCGAGCACCGCCGGGCGGAGCCTGCGGCCAGTCCGGCGCGGCGCAGCCTGGTCAGCGGCCGCTTGATTGGCCATCGCGATGGCTATGGCTTCGTGGTGCCCGATTCCCCGGTCGGCGACACGGGGCAGGACATCTTTATTCCGCCCAGCGGCATGGGCACGGCACTGCATGGCGACCGCGTCGAGGTGCACGTGGTGCGCGCCCAGGCCGACGGCCGCCTCGAGGGGCGCATCGTCACCGTCCGGGAGCGCGCGCAGAAGACCGTGGTGGGCGAATTCCACTGCGGCCCGCGCTACAACTACGTTCGGCCTTACGACCACCGCATTCCCTTTGAGATTGTGATCCCCCCGGGCGCGGAGTGGCCGGCGGAGGAGAGGGCCAGCCGCGACCGGCAGTTCGGGGGCGAGTCGCAAGGGAAGCGCGCCCAGCTGCCGCGCGCGGCGCCGCACCGCAGCACCCAGGATTTGGCAGGGCTGATCGTCGATGTCGAAATCACGAACTTTCCTGCACCTGCGCAGCTGCCCAAGGGCCGCGTGATCGAAATTCTTGGCCGGTGCGATGACTTCGGGGTGGACGTCGAGATCATCATTCGCAAGTTTCATCTCCCGCACCGCTTCCCGGCGGAGGTGTTGACCGAGGCGGAGGACGTGCCGCAATACATCCCCGAACGCGATCGCGAGGGCCGGCGCGATTTCCGCTCACTACCCATCGTCACGATCGACGGCGAAACAGCCAAGGACTTTGACGATGCTGTCTATGTCGAGCGCTTGGCGGGCGGCAACTATCTGCTGCAAGTTCACATCGCCGACGTGGCGCACTACGTCCGCCCCGGCACGCCGCTCGACCGCGAAGCGCGCCTGCGCGGCACCTCCGTCTATTTCCCCGATCGCGCCGTCCCCATGCTGCCGCTCGATCTTTCCAACGGCATCTGCAGCTTGAACCCGCACGTCGATCGCCTGGTGATGTCGGCGCTCATGGAGATCGATCCGGAAGGCCGCACGGTCGCCTGCGAGCTTGTGCCCGGCATTATTCGCAGCGCTGAGCGCATGACCTATACCGCCGTGAATGCGGTCCTCACGGGCGATGCGGCCGCGACGACGCGCTATGCGAATCTCGTCGAAAAGTTCAAATTGATGGAGGAGCTGGCCGGGGTCCTCAACCGGCGGCGCACGGCGCGTGGCTCGATCGACTTCGATCTGCCCGAGCCGGAAATCGAATTCGACGAACAGGGGCGGATGATCGGCATCACGCGCTCGGAGCGGAACATTGCCCACCGCCTCATCGAAGAGTTCATGCTCGCCGCCAATGAAGCCGTGGCCAGCTACCTGGAATCCAAACAGATCCCCACGCTCTATCGCATTCACGAGAAGCCCGACCCGAAAAAGGTTCTGGAGTTTGAGGAGATCGCCGCCACCTTCGGCTATTCGCTGGGCGTGGAATTGCCAGCCCTGCGTCGCGTGCAGGAACGACGCCGCGATCAGGCGAGACGCGGGGACCGTTCTCCGCGCTTCCGGGAGATCCCGGAAATCAAGGACTTTCGCATTTCCCCCTTTCACTATCAGCGGCTCACCGAGCGGCTGGAAGGCAAACCGGAGGAGCGCATCCTTTCCTACCTCATGCTGCGCTCGCTCAAGCAGGCGCGCTATTCGGAGGAGAACTCCGGACACTTCGCGCTCGCCGCGTCCACCTACACCCACTTCACCTCGCCCATCCGACGCTACCCGGACCTGATCGTCCACCGGATCTTGAAGGCCGCGCTGGAACGCGAGGGTGGCAGCGCACGTTTCACGCCCGTCACCGCGACCCCACCCGCACGCCCCCTCCCTGTGGAAGGGGGTGTGCCGAGCAGATCGGGACGGGTGAGGGGAACGGACGTGGCGCCGACCTTCAGGTCGCCACGAACCAATGGCCGCCAAAAGGCGGGCACGACAGGCGGCGCCTTCCTGCATCCTCAGGAACTCTACGCCCTCGCCACCGAAACTTCCGAAGCCGAACGGCGCGCGCAAGACGCCGAGCGCGAGTTGATGGAGTGGAAGAAAGTTAACTTCATGGCCCAGCACCTCGGCGATGAGTTCGAGGCGCTCATCATCAGCCTGACCAAGCACGGATTCTTCGTGGAGCTGACCGACCTGTTCGTGGAAGGCTTTGTCCCGCTGGATAGCTTGGCCGACGACCGCTACATCTATCGCGAACGCCTGCGTGCCATCGTCGGCCAGCACACGCAGCGCGCCTTCCGGCTCGGTGGGCGCATCCGCGTGCGCCTGGACCGCATCGACCGCATGGGGAACAGATTGCAGTTTGCGGTGGCCGCATGAGTGACGAGATGCATTTATTGCGCAGGAGTCCAGAATGATGGCAGGCTGCTGTGCCTGTAGGTTCGCTCGGTTAATCTGACTGCCCCCACGGACAAAGTGCTAGAATAGGTTTACCATGCCAAAGGAATACAGCCCTTTCACTCCGGGTGTCCCGGTCCCGATAGAGTTTTTTGTTGGCCGAGTAGCGGAGGTCGACCGCCTCAAGACAGCAGCAAAGGAGTCTACGTCTGGCCGCCTACGGGTGTCCTTCCTCACCGGGGAACGTGGAATCGGCAAAAGCTCACTTGCTTTTTTTGTGAGGGTCCTCGCCGAACGCGAGCATCAAGTTGTGGGCTTACACACGTTTCTCGGAGGCGTTACATCTCTGGAGGAGATGGTTCGCCGGGTTTTCGACCGCTTACTTAAGGAGAGCATTGGCAAGACTTGGGAAGGAAAGGTTAGGGACTTCTTCGGAAACCATATTCGGCAGGTGGGTCTATTTGGCGTTAGCGTTGAGCTTGGAACTCCAGACCGGGACTTGGGCAGGATGGTGCACGATTTCGTACCCGCTGTTCGGAGGCTCGTGGACAGGCTCCGGGATGAACGGAAGGGCTTGTTCTTGATCCTGGACGATATCAACGGTCTTGCGGTCTCAGCTCCTTTTGCAAACTGGCTTAAAAGCATTGTCGACGAGATTGCCACCTCAGACGAACCACTACCCCTCTGCCTCATCTTGGTCGGACTCGAGGACCGCCGACAGGCACTTATCGATCGCCAGCCTTCCCTGGCAAGAGTATTTGACATAGTAGACATTCGGCCATGGACGCAAGAAGAGGGCACGACTTTTTTCCAAACAGCCTTCTCAAAGGTAAACGTTAAGATTGCGGATGCCGCGCTAAGTATGCTCGTGCGGTATTCGGGTGGACTGCCAGTCCTGGCCCATGAGATCGGCGACGCCGTTTATCGGACTGACCAAGACGGCACAATTGATTACGACGATGCTGTTGTTGGTATCCTCTCTGCGGCCGAGATCGTGGGGCGCAAGTATATAGAACCCCGCATCTTCGAGGCAATTCGAAGCGAGCGATACCGGGCGATCCTTCGGAAGATTGTCACCCAGCGGTTTGACATCCGCTTCAAACGTGGAGACCTTCGGAAGGACCTCACCTCGGATGAGGCGAAGGTCCTTGATAACTTCCTAAGGCGGATGAAGGGCCTCGGCGTTGTCAAAACAGATCCCGAGGGCGGCCCTGGCGCTTATCGTTTTGATAATCTTCTCCATTATCTGTACATATCGCTTGCATCCTCACGCGCTCAAAAGGCTCCTGGAACATAACGGGCGACTTCCTGATTACCTTTACGCCACTTCTGTGTTCCTTCAGTCTTTATAGAGCCACGCCGAGAAAAACGTGGCGAGGATCGCCCCCAGCCACAAGTCGAGCATCCACCAGAGCGGGAAGGCGCGGCTGATCGGAATCCACGTTGCCACGGTCAGGTTGATAGGAAAGGCGATGGCGAAGCCCACGAGGACACCCAGGCGCAGCGCCGTTTTGGGCCCGGGCCCGAGCGTCTCCCGCAGCGAGAGGTAAATCCAGAGCAGGATGTAGGTGAAGAGAAACAGCCCGACGAACCAGTAGGCGAGAAACAGCGGATAGCGCCCGCCCTTTATCAACTCCCCCTTTTCATAAGCTGCGACGTAATGCGGCGACAGGATCACCGCGTTGATTATCGTACTCCAGACGGCCCAGACCACGCCCCCGGCCAGAACTCCCACTGCCACACGTTTCTTGTTGACGGCTGCCATCGACCACCTCGCAGACTGGGTTCCCCTCCTACGGTCCTATGCCCGCGCATCCTAAGCTCCGACCCGACGGTTGTCAACAAGCTTTCGAGAGCCTGCCCGAGAGGACTACCCATGGCAGCCTTGCTATAATGAGGTGCAATTCAAACATGCCGCACGGAAGGAGGCGGAATGCCTCTCCAGATGCATCAAATCCAGAAACTCGATGACTACCGCTGGCGGGTGCCGCAGGGGACCAAGCCCGGCATGTTGACCGACGCGCTCATCTACACGGACGAGCAACTGTTGCAGGACCTGCTCAAGGACCTCTCGCTCGAGCAGGCGATCAACGTAGCGATGCTGCCGGGCATCGTGGGCTGCTCGCTCGCCATGCCGGATATCCATCAAGGTTACGGTTTCCCCATCGGTGGTGTGGCGGCGACGGACCCGGAAGCGGGCGGAGTCATCTCGCCGGGCGGCGTCGGTTTTGACATCAACTGCGGGGTGCGGTTGCTCGCCAGCACCCTCACGGTGGACGAGGTGCGGCCGAAGATTCGCGAGCTGGTCAATCAGCTCTTTCGCGATATTCCCTCGGGCGCGGGGCAGAAGGGCTTCGTCAAAGTTTCCTACGCCGACCTCGACCGCGTGTTGCTGGATGGCGCGGCGTGGATGGTCGAGCGCGGCTTCGGCCAGCCCGAGGACCTGAACCACTGCGAGGAAAGCGGCACGATTGATGGCGCCGATCCGGCTGCGACAAGTGACCAGGCGAAGAAGCGCGGCCTCCCGCAGATTGGCACGCTGGGTTCCGGCAATCACTTCCTGGAAGTGCAATATGTGGAGCGTGTCTTCGAGCCGCAGATTGCGCAGGCGCTCGGCCTCTACGAAAACGAAGTGGTGGTGCTGGTTCACTCCGGCTCGCGCGGCTTCGGGCACCAGGTATGCACCGACTCGCTGCGCAAAATGGGCGAGGCGATGCGGCGATATGGGATCGATCTGCCCGACCGGCAACTGGCCTGCGTGCCGGTCAAGTCGCCGGAAGGCGAGGAATATCTCGCCGGCATGCGGGCCGCCGCCAACTTCGCCTGGGCCAATCGCCAGGGCATCACGCACTTCACACGCCAGGCGTTCAAACGCGTCTTTGGCGAAAAGGAAGAGCTGCGCGCGATCTACGACGTTTGCCACAACATCGCCAAACTCGAACGCCACACCGTGAATGGCCGCGAGATGAAAGTCATGGTCCACCGCAAGGGGGCGACGCGCGCCTTTCCGCCGGGGCGACCGGAAGTGCCAGAGGTTTACAAACACATCGGCCAGCCGGTGCTGATTCCGGGCTCGATGGGAACGTCCTCGTATGTGCTGGTGGGTAGCGAGGGCGCCATGCAGGAGACCTTCGGCACCACCTGCCACGGCGCGGGACGCGTGATGAGCCGCACGGCTGCAAAGAAATCCGCGCACGCCCGGAACGCTTCGAAGCGCCTCGAGGAGCGCGGCATCCTCGTGCGTGCCGAGACGCGCGACGGCATCAGCGAGGAAATCCCCGAGGCTTACAAGGACGTGGATGCCGTCATCAATGTCGTCCACAACGCCGGGCTTTCGCAGCGCGTGGCGCGCTTGCGGCCGATCGGAGTGATTAAAGGATAGGGACTCGGGACTCAGGTTTGGAGGAACCGGTTGAACCAGGGCCCCCCGAGCAATAGCCTCATACATATGCGTATGAGCATCCGTGAGGTACAAGCCCTTGAGAGCCCTACGACGTACTCAGCTTCTGATGGATCCCGAGGAACATCGCCGCCTTACGGAACTGGCACGACAAAAGAAGACCTCGGTCGGTCGGCTCATCCGGACCGCGGTGCGGGCGACCTACGGCCGCTGACCACGCTCAGCGTAGAAGAGATGGACCTCGTGGACCGAGCCATCCGGTTGGCCCTGGCCCTTCGATAATGAAATCGGCCCGAGACCCGCCCTTCTACCCCTGGGGGACGCCAGGAGGTGAATAGGGCGAGTCGCAGGGTCGCAACGCGCAGCGCCCCTAGCGACTACTCTTTCATTTGCTGGGCGAGGTAGTTCTCGTAGCCTAGTTGCTCGACGAGCCCGAGCTGGGTTTCGAGGTAATCCACATGCGCCTCTTCGTCGTGCAGGAGTTTGTCAAGGAGGTCGGCGGAAACGTTGTCGCCGGCCTTGCGCGCTGTGGCCACCGCCGCATTGTAATCCGCCACCGCCCCCTTCTCCAGAGCCAAGTCGTTGGCTAATTGCTGTTTCACGTCCTTGCCGATATTCAGCTTGGGCAAGTCCGCCAGATCGGGCGTCCCCTCCAAGAAAATAATGCGCTCCATGAGTTCTTCGGCGTGTTTCATCTCGCCGATGGCCTGCTTCTTCGTCTGCGCGTACAGGCGCTTGTAGCCCCAGCTATTTTGCATCTCAGCGTGCAGCATGTACTGGTTCAAGGCGCCCAGTTCTTCTTTCAGCATTTTGGACAGGACTTCAATGACCTCTGGTTTTCCCTTCATGGATTCGCCTCCTTGGTGGGAAAGCCTACCGTATTTCGGCGGATTGTGCCAGAGGGAGCGTAAGGCCGCGAGGTCACTCCTTTGGCGAGGCCGGGCCGCCCGCCGAGGGTTGTCCCACGTGTCCCGGCGCGAGCGAAGCCGCTCCCCGTCTGCAGCAGTTGTCACTCCGCGCACAGCATTCGCCGGATGGACGTGACGGATTTCCGGCTGCAGATCATGGGCCAGTGCGGCAACTGCCATCAGGCCACCGCCGCAAGCTAATTCGACACCTACCGCGGCAAGGTATCAAAGCTCGGCTTTGTCAAGACGGCCAAGTGGTATGCCTGCCGCGCCGCGCTGTCTGTCTAACGGTAGCGGCGATTTCACATCGCCACGATTGTCATCCTGCGCCCTTTGCTTGTCATCCTGAGCGCAGCGAAAGATCTGCAGTGGGGTCTCCTTACAAACTGCAGATTCCTCGTCGTCCCGATCTGATCGGGACTCCTCACAATGACGTCCACCATGCGGTCCTCACCAACGTGCTAGCTTTTCCGGCATTGTATCCCGTACAATTTCCGAGAGAGGCAGTATGGCCCTATAAACGATTACCATCCCGGTTGACCCGAAGGCCGCGCGTGCCTACAATTCCGCCGCGCCCGAAGAACGACAGAAGATGCAGGCGCTCCTGGCGATATTGTTGAATGATTTGGTTGCTGCCGAATCCGCCACACTCAAGCAGATCATGGACGAAGTCTGCCGGAAGCCGCGCACTCGCGGACTGAAACCCGACCTGCTGAACTCCCTGAACATCTCCACCTAATCGCAGACATCGCGCCCTTTGGGATGGGTGTGAGTGATGCGATCGCTTGACATTATTGGGGGGACAATGTAGAAGGCGCTGCGGTCACACCTACAAACAGGAGGTCCATCATGAAGGCCGGGCAAGCGGTTTGGTCGGATGGCGTCACCCATGGCACGGAAAACATCGGAACGACTGAAACCCGGGTGCTCGTTGTCGAACTGAAGAAGTAAGCAGGGAACGTCCCGCGAGAAGAGCTCGGATCTGGCTGGGTGGCGGCTGGCCGTGGGTGGCGCATTGACCGCGCTTGACGCGACGTGTGCGGCGAACATGACGACCCCCAGCCCCTCCAGAACTAAGGCGACCACCCCCTACCCCCTCCTAAGCTAGGCAACCATCCCCAGCCCCACCTGAACCAGGAGGGGGGGTTGGAGAGTTCCCCTCCTCGGCTGAGGTGGGGTTCACTCTGAGCGGCGAGAGGAGGGAGTTGAGATTTCAGATTCAAATTGACCGCGAAGACGACGGAGGATGGATCGCCGAGATCTCTGCGCGGCTCGGCGTGATGGCCTACGCAAAGACGCGCCAGGAGGCGATCGCCAAGGTCGACGCTCTGGCTTTGCGGATCGTCGCTCACCAGACGGAAGAGCGCAAGACGCCCATCAAATCATCCCGTCTTTCCTTCGCCTGCAGCCGATGAGCGGCTGGCCTGCCACCAAAGGCCGCCAAGTTCTGCGGGCGCTTCCCAGAGTTGGCTGGACGGTTAAGGCAAGAAAAGGCACATCCCCCCTGTAACTCGTCCATCACCAGCGCGGCGAATTCACCTGGGCCTTTCGCGACTCCGAAGAAATTGACCCCAAGATGCTCGCCGGGACCGCCAAGCACACGGGCTTGACGCCCGAAGACTTGTGACAACGGACCAAGGGATGACGTCCTTCACGCCCCTCTACTTTGCTCGGCAGGTTCGGCAGCGAGTTCAGGCGAAGGGGCAGCTTGGATGGGTGGCTCTTCCTCGCGGACGTCGTGTTCGGGGGCGCGGCCAGTGAGGAAGGTCCACTTGAGCGGGTAAACGTCGGGGTCGAAGATGACGGCGTAGAAGTGCCAGATGACGATGGCGCCGGTAGCGAGGATGGCCTCGTAGTAGTGGATGGCGGTCGCGACGTCGATCCAAGTGGTGGAGAGGTTTTTGAGCACGAAGTCGTGCGCCCAAAGGATGAGGCCGGTGATCGCCATGACGATGGTCCCCCAGACAAGCGCCCAGTACTCCGCCTTTTCCGCGTAATTGAACCTGGTGAAGCGTGGCATCTCGCGGCGATAACCGAGGTTGTAGCGGAGGTAAGCGACCGCGTCGCGCACGTCGCGCACGCGCGGCAGCATATTGCTCACCCAGCGTCGCCCGCTCTTCCAAAAGAGCACGTAAATCAGGTGATAGATGGACGCGCCGATCAGCACCAGGCCCGCGATGCGATGCACCCATCCGCGGACAGGATAGTTTCCCTCCCACTGCACGATGGGCGCGGCCCAGAAGCTGTCGGGAAATTTGAGGGCAAATCCAGTAACAACCAGGGTGATGAAACTCACGAGCAAAACCGCGTGCTGGAGGCGCTCGCTCAAGTTCAATCGCATGATCAGATGCGAGGAGCGGTACTCCGCCAGCTTCCGGCGAGCCTTGCGCCACCAGTCGAGAAGGTTGTGCAGAAACATGAACCCGAGCACCGTGGGAATAGTGAAGAGATAGAACAGGCGCACGTAGTAAAGGATCCGGTGGCCCTCGCCCGCGGTCGGAACCACATGCACGGAGCCGATGGCGAAACGCGTCCCCGCGTCGGGGTGGCACTGGCCGCAGGTCTTGGGCAGATTAACCTTGGCGATGGTCGAGCGCGGATCGCTCGAGGGCAGAATGTTGTGAACACCGTGGCAGCTGGCGCAATTGGCGACGGTCTTGCGCCCCGATTTGGCGGCCAAGCCATGAAAGCTGCTTTCGTAGCTCGCCACGCGGCCCGCTGGCAGATCGAGACGCGCGGTCAGGCGCGTGTCGGCGTGGCAATAGGAACAAGTCATTCGGGAGACGTTCGACGCCGCCACCGGCGAGCCCGGATCGCGCGGCCCCAGGATCTGGTGCTCACCGTGACAGTCGGTACAGGTGGGAGCATCCCGCAAGCCCGCTGCGACAGCCCGCCCGTGGATACTTTCCTTGAAGGCCGCGTAAATCGACTCGTGGCACTTGGCGCAGGTCGCGCCCACGCGCGGCTTGGCAATCGCAGATCGCAGATCGGCAGCGGGAAGAATACTGTGCACGCCGTGGCAATCGTTGCAGGTGGCGGCATTCAGCTTGCCTTCGCGAATCGCCCTGCCGTGTACGCTCGCCTGGTAGGCTTCGACGGGTTTAGCAATGGCAACCATGTATTTGCGGGCAAACTCGGGACTCGAGTGGCAGCGACCGCAGGTCTCGGCCAGCTTGGCCTTGTTTACGGGGGAGTTGGCGTCACCTGCCGCCAGCGTCTTGTGGGCCGCGCCGTGGCAGTCGTTACACCGGGGCGCCTCGCCATTCTCAGGAGGTCCCTCCCGACCGTGGACGCTGGCGGAGAACTGCTGCACTTGGGGCTTGTGGCAGGTGGCGCATAGCTGAGCGCCCCGCATCCGGGGCTTTGCGACGTTGTGCGCGCCATGGCAGGAGATGCAGCCCGCGGAGCTCCCCGGGTTTCCCAAAGACGCGTGCGCACTCACCGCGAGATCACTCGCCACCTCGGGATGGCACGATAGGCAGGAAGCGGCTGCGGTTTTGCTGTTGTGCCCCTCCTTGGTGGCGCCCGGGTGACAGTCCACGCAACCCAGAGCCCCGTGAACGCTCCTCTCGAGCGCGTCCCCGTGAACCGTGATGTCCTTGCCCTTCGAGTTGGTGAGGCCACTGCCCGGCATGTGGCACGTCAGGCATTCGTCTGCCGCGCGGGCGCACACCACTCCAAGCGATAGCAGAGCTGCGAGCACGAAGCATCGGGAAAGGGGGGAAACCCGGGCAATAAGTCCGAAAGATGAGAGCCGCGTCGATCCCTGCATGGAGGGCATAGCTGGTTTTTTCCACTGGGGGATACCGCGCATGGACGACCTTAAGTACCAGAGATGTCGGACAATCGTGCCGACACAATAGCGCTAGCGACATTGTGTTGCAGGTTTCGTGCCGGGCTGGGGGAGATCTTCAATAACGCGGGAGGGGTAGTATGGCTTTGCCGCACGGTTTCGCTGACCCGGGTACCATCGTTGCATGTTTCTCTAGTGAGCTGTTCGAGGCTCCTGAGGCTATGGGCCAAGGGAGCCGAACCTCGCGATCGTTGCGGAGAGGCCCGCCTGTCAGTCCGCGACCTGGAAAGTGAACACGACATCCGACCCGATCTTGCTTCCCGGAGCCGGAGATTGAAAAAGGATCGACCCTTTGGGGACCGCGTCGGTGGGGATGGGGGTGACGTCGCCGATCTTCAGTTTGGCCTTCGCGAGTTCGCGCCGTACTGTGGCCAACGGTTGGCCCACGAAGCTCGGGCAAAGGAAGGAGGCTTCCGGCTCTCCCTGCGACACCAGCAAGTTGATCACGGGGCTGTGGACGTCCGGGGCCGCCGGCGGCGGGTCCTGACCGATGACCTGGTCAGGCTCGGTTCCGGGCCACGGAAGCGAGGCTACGTTTCCGACGCTCAGGCCGCGCTGGATGGTGCTGATCTGCGCGGCGCGCAGGCTGGACCCCGTCAGGTTGGGAACAGCCACCCGGGGCGGTCCGAGACTCACCAGCACATGAACGTGTTGCCCCACTTTGATCCGCGTCCCCGGCGGGGGCTGCTGGGAGACAATCTGGTTGGCCGCGTACTTGGCGCTGAAGACCTTATCCTCGACCTTCAAGACCAATCCCAGCTCGCTGATGACGCGCTGCGCCGCCTCCACCGGCGCACCGACCAGTCGGGGCATGCTTTCCTGGCGGCCCCGAATGCTCAGGCGGATGGTGGTCACGGCGCTGATGAGCGCCACGGCCACCAGTACCGTGAAAAGGAGGAAGAGGCGGAAGAGGGTGCTGATCCTTTCGCGAAGGCTCATTTGGGATTCAAAGGTCTCTTCTCAATCGGCCAGCGAGGTAACCACCGCAAGGGTAGATGCCTTGAGCGTGATTTTTCCTGCGGCCAGTTTCTAATCTGTTGGGCACTGGGAACCGCTATCCCGATTAACTCCGCCTATTGCCCTTTCCGCCTCAAGGGGTCTTGCCATCCCAGGACGGCTCAAGCTCCGCCACGCCTAAGCGCGGATAGGGGTACCAGGGAACATATCGTAGCCGGTCGCAACCAAATTGTTTCAGAGCCGCGAAAGCGGCCTTGTGGGTTGGAGAGCTCCGCCGCAGCATCGGACGGACAGCTAGCAAGAGGGTGGGAACGGTGTTCGACTCCCGGAGGGTTCTATTCCAGTCCAAGCTCACCTTGACTTCTTCAGCAGGCATAGCCCTTGATCCCGGCACGCCCCGCACCCCCAACATCAACAGCAAAACCCACCTGCGCGGTCCCATGAAATCCTTCCCGGCGACGACTGACCGGCCATCATGTTACCAGACATGTTCGGCACGCGGGATCTATCCCTTGCCTCTATCGGCTTCGGGGCTGCGTCAAGGGTGCCATACGCCTGAGAGAGGGCAAAGTCTTCCGAACTCCCGGATGGAACAAAGGGAGGCGTTGGGAGTCCTGGGCGTCCACCATCCAGTTCCCTGCGCATCCTGTCCGAGGGTGATGTCATAATAATGTAGGGCTGATGGTTGCGCGGCCTCGGATGGCTGTGTGTGAGGTGAACAAATAATGATGGCACGATTCTCTTCGGGCAGGAGCCTTGCCTGGGCAATGGGTTTGGTGTTCCTGCTCATCGGTGCGGCGCTGGCCAAAGAAAAGCCGCTTCCACCGCAGTTCAAGTATGCCGGAGGCACCGAGAACGTCTATCAAGGGTGCGAGGGCAATCTGGAACTGAATCCTCAAGCGATGATTTTTAAGTGCCTCGGGGGCGCAATCGAGGTGCCTTACTCGGCCATCACCTTGATGCAGTACCGCTCCGACATCAGCCGGAAAGTCCGCCGGATGAAGGTCAAGTGGAAGGTTCGGCCGGACGATGTCGCACCCGTCCTTGGGGCAAAGAAGAACCGCTTTTTCACAGTAGTCTACCAGATAGACGGCAAGCCCCACATCATGGTTCTGAGAGTCCAACCGCAGGCCATGCGACCTTATCTGGCGGAGTTAGACCTGCGGGTGCAGCAGAGAGTGGAAGTCCAAGGCTACGAAGAATACTAGCGGGCGTCCTCGGTGGGAGCCGGAGCATCCATCCCCGGCTTTGCAGAGGCTGTCGGAGCCTGGAAGAAATAGCCGGCTCGGGCCCGGACCTTCACCCCGGGTCTGCGGACCTTCACCTGAATGTGATGGAAACCTGCCTGGGATAACGTGTCCGGGACGTAGGTCAGCTCGTATTGGTTGTGAATCTCGGCAGCAATCCGGCTGAGCTGGTCGGCGAGAGTGTTTTTCTTCCAACGAGAATAAGACACGCCCCCAGTATACCCCGCGTAGAACTCCAGCAGATTTGAGGCGACGGCCGAGCGGATCACCTGGCCGGCGGCGTCCACGATATCCACGACAGGTATGGGCGTGTCATACACGTTGGCGGAAGCGCTGGGCGTGGGCACACCTCCCGGTGGAAGCGGCCGCGTGACGCTGGTGTGGAGCGGGCTGAGCGGTGGCAGGTCGGGCTTGCGCGACAGCAGGCCCTTCGCGGGATTGAAGCCCAGCCCGTAGATCCCCACCTCGGCACCGGTGGCGCGGCGGACCACCTCCTCGCTCTTCGTTTCGCTGCCCTCATCGTAACTATTTGAAAAGGTCACCACCACCCGCCGCTCGGTCTTGGGGCGCTGCTCGAGCAGGGCGATCGCACGCATCAGAGCATCGTTGAGCCGAGCGTTGACACCCTCCGGGCCGATTCTCTGCAGAGCCTCGGCGAGCAGTTCGCTGTCCGATGTAAATTCTTGCACCAGCCGCACACGATCCCCGTAGGTCATCACGGCTGCTTGCCCTGCCGGTCCAAGGAGCAATGAGGAGAACACCGGTCCGAGGGGGTGGACGTCTTTAAGCAGGGATTCGACGGATCGGCTGGTCTGAATCACAATCACGACCGCCATCGGGCGGGGCTCAGACTCAAAGCTCTCGATGCGCTGCGGCACGCCGTTGTCCAGAATCTCAAAGTCGCTTTGCTCCAGGTCGTAAACAAACTCGCCGGCGGAATCAATCACGGTCACCGGCGTGGCGACCAGATTCGAAAGGACGCGGATGTCGGGGCGTGGCGGCGCTTCCTGGGCCGTCTTGTCGGTTTCGGAAGGCTCCGGGAGCGTGTTGGGCGGTTCCTCCTGGGCGTCTGCGAAAGCTGGGAGGAACAACCCGGCCGCAACAAGGAGAACACTGATGTGGCACGCCGAGCTTGGCTTCGCCCTCATTGACCTTTCCGCAGCATCCGCATTTGTTGAGATGTCCCAAACGGCAGATGCGTTGTCACCGTTGCTTGCGCGTCGCTTCCCGATGCCTTTGCCGGGCGGCTTCGTAGAGGACGATCGCCGCGGCCACGGAAACGTTGAGCGACTCGACCGGCCCGTGCAGAGGAATGCACACGACGACATCGCAGCTCTCACGCACCAGGCGGTGCAATCCCTCGCCCTCTCCGCCCAATACGATGGCACACGACCCTGTGTAATCCAGCTCGAGGTAAGACTTCTTCGCTCGCGCCTCGAGCCCGTACACCCAAACTCCGTGCTCCTTGAGCTCGAGCAGGCTGCGCACCAGATTCGGGACGCGTGCGACGCGCGCGTGTTCGAGCGCGCCGGCGGAGGCATGGGCTACCGCCGCGGTCAGTCCCGCCGCGCGCCGCTCCGGAATCACGATGCCGTCCGCCCCAGCGGCCACCGCGGTGCGAATGATCGCGCCCAGGTTGCGCGGATCTTCGACACCATCAAGGGCTACGAGCAACGGATTTTCGCGCCCGCGCACCAGCGTCGCCAGATCCTCGTACTTTTTCGCTGCACAGAGGGCGACGACATCCTGGTGGTGCGACGTTCCCGCCGTGCGCTCCAGCGCCGCGCGCGGCGCCAAACGTACTGAGATCCCCGCCTTGCGGCAGGCGTTTACGATTTCCTGCACGCGGGGGTTGTGCCGCCCGGCAGCGACCAGCACAGAGTCGATGGGCCGCATGCCAATCGCTTCCTTGACGGCGTTGATGCCGTAAACCGCGCTGGATTGCTCTTCCGAGGGCTTGTTCATCCTTCCATCGCGCTCCCTGAGAGCCGAGAATAGCCTGTTACCCTGACCATTCGGTGCTTGCCCTCCCTAGCGCCCCATGTTTGTCACCCTGAGCGCAGCGAAGGGTCTCCGTGGTTACTACTTTAAACTACAAAGATTCTTCCCTTCGGGCAATATGCGGTCGTTGCTAAGAATGACAAGGTGCGATGGTCGCACCCAGCCGCTACAGTGCCGCAGCGGCGAATTCTCGCAGGCGCTCCTGGCAGCTCTTCACGTGCCGTGCCAGGGGTAGCTTCGAGCCCTCCTCGAAGATGGGAATTAGCTTCTCAAGCTCCGGCCCCGAGGCCGCACCCGTCAGCGCCACGCGGATGGGATGAAATAGGTCTTTCCCCTTCTTGCCAGTTTCTTTTTCGACTACCCTGGCGACCTCTCGAAATCGCCCATAAGTGATTTCTTCGAGCGCGAGCAGCTCCCCCACAAACAGCTTCAGCACTTCTCGCGACGCTCGATCCTCCAGCACGTGCCGCGTCTGCTCGCCACTCGCAATGCTCCTGGCGTCGTATTCGAAGATGAGCTTCGCAGCGGCAGGGAGCTGGCTGAGGTGGTCCAGATTCTTGAGGGTCCCGTCCACCACCCGGCCGAGCCAGGCCAGCGTCGCTTCGTCCGGCGGCCCGGCAAGGTAATCCGCCTCGACGAGAAATGGGACACTCAGCTCCCCCAGGCGTCGTGCTGATGATTCCTTCATGTAGTGCCGGTTCATCCAGAAGAGCTTTTGGTCGTCAAAGACCGCCGCCGCCTTGATAATGTGATCGAGCGAAAACTGCGCGATCAACTTCTCTCGACTCATGATTTCCGTGACGCCGTCGGCGGGCGACCAGCCGAGCAGCGCCAGGTAGTTGCAGAGCGCTTCGGGGAGAATCCCCATGTCGCGGAAGTTCTGGAGTGACGTGGCGCCGTGGCGCTTCGAGAGCCGGGCGCGGTCGGGGCCGAGGATGGTCGAGAGGTGGGCAAACTGCGGCGGTTCCCAACCGAGCGCGCGATAAAGCGCCAGTTGCCGCGGCGTGTTCGAGATGTGGTCGTCGCCGCGAATGACGTGGGTGATCTCCATCAGGTGGTCGTCGATCACCACGGCGTAGTTGTAGGCGGGATTGCCGTCCGAGCGAACCAGAATCCAGTCCCCAATCGCCTCGCTGGCAAAACGGGTGGGGCCGTGGACGAGGTCGTTCCAGCTGAACTCACCCTCGGTAATCTGCAGGCGGACCGCAGCCGGTTCCCCCGCCGCGACTTTGCGCGCCGATTCTTCCCGCGGGCGCGAGCGGCAACGCCCCGAATAGCGCGGCTGCAGGCCCGCCTTGAGCGCGGCCTGCCGCTCGGCTTCCAGTTGTTCGGCGGAACAGAAGCAGAAGTAGGCCTGACCGGCGTCGATCAACTGCATCGCATATTGCCGATAGATTTCTTTGCGCTCCGATTGCCGGTAGGGGCCATGCGGCCCGCCCACGTCCGGGCCTTCATCCCAGTCCAGGCCGAACCAGCGCAGATCCTCGAGGAGCTGCTTCTCGTACTCCTCTTTCGAGCGCTCGAGGTCCGTATCTTCAATCCGCAATACAAATGCGCCGCCGTGATGCCGCGCAAACAGCCAGTTGAAGAGCGCCGTCCGGGCGTTGCCCACGTGAACATAGCCTGTCGGGCTGGGAGCGAATCGAACTCGAATCTTCGCCATGAAGAATTCAACCTTCTTCTACCGCTAACATAGCACACCAGGGGCGTAGGAGGGTGCCCCGGCTGCCCCGCCTTTCCTCCGGCGGCATCGGTCGCGGGGAGGTGCTTTCCCCTATCTGCTGGTATGATAAGCTCGGCCAGCGTAAGCGATCGGAGGTGGAGGAATGGACTTCGACCATCGTGTGGCGATCGTCACGGGGGGCACGGGGGCATTGGGTAGCGCGGTGGTGTTGGATTTGCTCGCGAGCGGGGCGCGGGTAGCCGTTACCTATCGCGACGAAGAAGAGTGGAACGCGCTGCTCAAGAGCGCGGGAGAGAAAGAGGAACAGCTCCTCGGCGTGCAGGTAGATCTGACCCATGCCCCCGAGGTTGAGGCGTTTGAGCGCGAGGTGCGCTCGCTGTGGGGACGGGTGGATTTCCTGGCCGCCGTGGCCGGAGGCTTTGCCGCGGGCAAGAGCTACGAGACCGACGAGAAAACCTGGAACCACATGCTCGACGTCAACTTCCGCTCGGTTGTCAATTGCCTGCGCGCCGTGGTGCCGATGATGATCCAGCGGAACTTCGGCCGCATTGTGACCATTTCGACGGGGTCGATCCTGCGCGGCGGCGGCGCGGGGATGGCGGCCTATGCGGTTTCGAAGGGCGCGGTGCGACAACTCAGCGAAATCCTCGCCGAGGAACTGCAGGCTTACGACATTCACGTCCATTGCCTGATGCCCGGCACCCTGGACACTCCCGCCAACCGCCAATCCATGCCCCACGCCGACTTTAGCAAGTGGGTCAAGACCGAAGACGTGGCGCGCGTCATCCACTTCCTCTTCAGCGATGACGCCCGCGCCGTGCGCTCCGTCGTCGTCCCGGTCCTTGGCTAGGCGGCCGTTGCGGCCTTCGATTGACGGTGTATCGGAGGCTATGGTATTTTCCGGCGGCGCTGGAGCACGGCCGGACGCGCGGCAGAAGCTCCGCCGAGCCGGATGATTTCTCTCGTTATTCCCACTTACAACGAAGCAGATGTTATTCAAGATACGCTGCGCCGCGCCGCGAAGACATTGCAGGATTCAGGTGAGCCGTTTGAGCTGATCGTTGTGGACGATTCCAGCCCCGACGGCACCGCCGACCTTGCTGAAGGACTGAGCAAGGAGCTGTCGGTACGGGTCCTGCGTCGCCTCGGGCAGCGCGGTCTTGCTGCCGCCGTCGTCAGCGGCTGGAAGACGGCGCAGGGTGACATCCTCGGCGTCATGGACGCTGACCTCCAGCACCCGCCGGAAGTGGTGTATGAACTCCTCAAGGCCTTGCGCTCTCAGAATGCAGACATCGCTGTGGCGTCGCGGTATCGCCCAGGAGGCGGAACCGAGGGTTGGTCATGGTTCCGCCGCCTGGTTTCCTGGGCAGGCATGCGGGTGGGAGCCGCTACGCTTCCCTGGACGCTCGGCGTCGTGACGGACTCCGGCTCCGGAATGTTCCTGCTGCGCGCGAAGGCCCTGGAGGGGGTGGCATTGAAACCTCTGGGCTTCAAGATGCTCCTGGAAGTCTTGGCTAAGGCGCACTACCAGAGAGTGGTCGAGGTTCCCTACGTTTTCCGTGGCCGAACTCGTGGCGCGTCCAAACTGGGCGCTCGACAGTACGTGGAGTATCTCGTCCATTTGCTTCGGATAGGCCGATCGTCGGGCGAGCTGGCGACCTGGATTCTTTACGGGTGGGCGGGGCTTGCCGGGGCTATGGTTTACCTTGGGGCGCTTCACGCGCTTGCCAATCGCACAACGTGGCCGTTCATCTTCACCCTCCTCATCTCCCTTCAGCTCGCTTTGTTAGCCGCCTTCCTGGCCGACGAGACCGTAAGTTTCCGGCGCGCGCGATCCCGCGGCCGAGTGCAGGCGTCGCTGACGGAGCGTCTTGCGTGCTATGAGAAGCTCTGCCTGCCGGGAGCCATGATCAACGGCATTGTGACGTTCGCGGGCCGAGGGCTGGGGATGGAGTTGTGGCGCACGGCGCTGTTGGGTTTTCTGGCGGGAGCGTTGTGGAACTTTGTCATGGCCACCCCGGAGATTTGGCGCATTTGGCGAATGCCGCTGAGCGACCCCCGTGGCGGCAAGGTCTGAAATATTCACAAGCTAAACTCACCTGCGCTTGGCCTTGGCGTGCATAATATCCCATGTCTCATATGCCGCCCGCGAGTGCTTTCTTGCCGAACCTAAAACCACGCGACCTCTGGTTGATCACGTCCCTGGTTTTTGTCTTTTTCTGGTCTCTTCCCAATCTCAGCCATCCCATCGGCCGTGACCAGGCTTTGTATTGTGTGATCGCGCAGGGTGTCTTGGACGGCCAACGGCCTTATCTGGATCTCTGGGACAACCGGCCGCCGACGACGTTCCTGGTCTTTGTACCCATCGTGAAGGTGTTGGGGAACGTCATGTGGTCTGTGGGAGCCGTGGACATCCTTTGGCTGTTGTGCATATCGTATTTCATTTTTCTGTTCGCCGAGCGTTACCTGGGACTGGGGCCGGCCGTTCTCGCCGTCAGCGTCAACGCCGTTTGGCACTGTGCCGCAGGGTATACGCACGCGCTGGTTCCATCCACCATTGTCATCTTTTGCATGTTTGTGGGCTTGGTCCTGGTCTGGAACGAAGGGCGGTGGACGAGGGTGCGGCACTTCGGCGCCGGGCTTATGCTTGGGGCAGCCTTTTGGGCGACGTTCAACGCATTGGTTTTGGCGCCCCTCCTCCTCTTCCTCCCTTATCTCGATTTCCGAGAGATTGACCAGCAACCCCGGCGTGTGACGTGGGCAATTTGCGGGCGTAGCTGGCTGCCCAGGGCTGCGGCTCTGACACTTGGCTTTCTCGCCGTACTGGTCGGCATGATTGCGTATCTGCGGTTGGTCGGGTCTTGGCAGTCGTTTCGGGAGATCAATTTCGAAGCCATGCCCATCTACGCGCGGCTTCCACTTGAGCGCACCGAGGGGTATTGGCTCCGGGCCATCAAGGAAACGGAATATGTAGTGGGCCAGTTGACCCTGGTAGTTCTCCTGGCAGCGATTCTGATCGCACGCAAGCAGCGCGAGCTGTATCGGCTCGCGCCTGTGCTGCTGGCGGCGGCACTGGGGTTCTTCTCCGCCGCCATCCAGGTCCGTTTCCATGCCTATTATTTCGAAACAAGTTATCCCTTCTTTGCCATGGCGTGGGGCTACATGGGGGCCAAGGCTTTGGAGAGCTTCCGCGCTCTGGCTCGCCATGCCCGAGCCAAAGGGTGGCGCGTGGCGAGCATCCTCGTCTGGGTGCTCCTCGCTGATGTACTCGCCTGGTTTGCCGTGGACCTTTTCTGGTCAGGGTATCCGCGATACAAGGCCCTGGGCCTGTGGTGGCACCGCCCGGAAAGGCTGTATGCGGCTTACCCGTGGTCGCACACCTTGGAACACCTGAAGGGAGAATTAGGCGTCGTCCGCTATTTGAAGGTGAACTCTTCGCCTTCCGACCGACTGTTCATCTGGGGAACGCAGCCCCTGATCTACTTTCTGAGCGAGCGTCGCCCCGCGACACGTTTTATTTCCAACCTGGGATTGATTTCACCTTGGGGGTTGCGCTCCTGGCGAGCGGAGCTGGTGCGCGATCTCAGAGAAGCGCCGCCTTTGTACCTCGTCGTGGTCCGCAAGGATGCCATTCCGAGCGTGTCATACACCAGCGATGATTCCGAGAAGATTCTCACCGCCTTTCCCGAGCTTGCCGCCGTCATTGCGGACTCCTACCAGAAGGTCGAGACGGTCGAAAACTTCGTGATCTATCGCCGTGCGGCTTCCCCGCCTTGGAAGGCCACTGTTAGCGTGCGCGGCGCTGCTGGGGGCGAGACTTGGCGGCGGGCCGGCCTCCGTTTCACACGTGCGGCAGATGCGTCGCAGCAATCCCCGGGGAAGGGAATCCCTATGATAGGATTCCGGTCTCTGGGATCGCGGCGGGGTACAAATCACCGTGACGCCTGAGACCACCTGGGCTAGTTTCCGCGATGCCTTTGCCACGATCGGCTCCAATCGAACGGTTGCGATTTCCCTGGGGTTGGCTCGCCGCCACGCTGGGCGTGGTATTGCTGCGAGCGCTCCCCAACGTGCGGTTTCCTATCGGGCGCGATCAAGCCACCTACTGTCTGATTTCGCAGGGGCTGCTCAATGGGCAGCAGCTCTACCGCGATTTGTGGGACAACAAGCCCCCGGGAGTATTCTTCGCCTATGCCCCAATCGTTAAGCTTTTTGGGCCGGTGATGTGGGCGGTGGGTGTAGCAGATATCCTCTTGTTGTTGCTTTTTTCCTTCCTGCTCTTCCATTTCGCTTATCGTCATCTCGGGGCCCCGGCGGCGGCCTTGGGAACAGTAGCTTCCGCGGCAGCACACTGCTCATCGGGTTATGTTCATGCGGCTCAGCCAGAGAGCGTTCTGCTGGTTTTCGTCTTTGCGGCCTATGCTCTCCTCGCGAGCGATCACCCTCGCGACGCTCGACGGATCCTGGCCGCGGGAGCGATGTTGGCCGCTGCCTTCTGGTCGAAATACAACGCCATCGCGTTCTTTCCGTGGGTGGCTTTCGGTCCGCACCTGGATTACACGCCGCTTGATCGCGTTCGTCGCCGCTTCGGGTTGAAGATTCCTGGGCGCGACTTGGCAATCCGCATGGTGTTATTAGCCGCAGGGGTGGCCGCCTTGTCCGCCATAGTGTTGGCCTTTTTTTGGGTGAGCGGGGCTTGGGCCGCGTTCAAGGAAGCGCAATTCGATGTGCTGCCGCGTTACGGCGCGATGAGCCTCGACCGACCTCGATTCGGGGCCTGGGCGGTGGGAGAGCTCTCACGTCAGCTTGGCCCCTGGAACGAAGGCGTTGTCGCGGTGGCGCTCGTAGTCGCGTGGCAGCAGCGAGAACTCGCGCGCGTGGTGCCGGTGGTATTGGGGTTAGCGTCCGGCCTGGCCGTGGCGATTCTGCCGGGACGTTTCCACAGTTACTACTTCGAGGTGGTCACTCCTTTTTTCGCGCTCTGCTGGGGCTACGTCGCGGTCAAGATCTACCAGGGCTTCGTGGGGGCGCGCGAATATCTGGCGCGGCGCGGCTGGTCGTGGGCGCGCGCCCTGTGCTGGCTGGTCCTGGCCAATCTGGTGTATGCCCTGGTATTGCTGGAAGCTGTGAATGCAGCTCGTGATTATCGTGCCTTGGCGACTTGGGTGAAGAGCCCTCGGCTGTCTTATGTGGACTATTTCCCCCAACATTCGCTTGAGAAGCTGGCGAGCCAGTTGCTGGTCATCGATTTCCTCCAAGCCCACTCGAGCCCGAGCGATCAAGTCTTTGTGTGGGGGACCGCGCCACTCATCAACTATCTTGGCGCGCGGAAATCCCCCAGCCGGTTTGTCTCAAACCTTGCCTTGATCTCCCCTTGGGGTCCCGACCGCTGGCGCGGGGAGCTCGTCAGCGGGCTGGAGGCTCGCCCTCCACGGTTCATTGTCGTGGCGCGCCACGACGCCATTCCTACGGTCTCCCACACCTGGAGAGACTCGGAACAATTCCTGCAAGTCTATCCGGCACTCGCGGCATTGATCCTCAGCCGATACGAGCGCTGCATCAGCTTCCGCGATTTTGATGTCTATCGCCGGAAATAGAAGAAGGCAAGGATGGCCATCGTGGCAAGCGAAATCGCCATTCCTGCGCGGAGTCCTTTCTGCTGATAGAAGAAGCGGACCTGGTGGAAGCCCGCGGGCGCCGCCACGGCGCGAAACAGGTGATTGGCTCGCAGGATCGTGACGTCGCGCCCGTCCAGGGTGGCATGCCAGTTGGGGTCGAAGCGGTCCAGGAGCACGACATACGCAGCTCTCGTCAGCGTGGCGCGCAACAGGACTTCGTTTGAGGCGTAGTTGACAATTTCCACCTGCCCGGCCGGTCCCGCTTCCTCGGCCGTTGTCGGAGGCGGGGACGCCGCCGGAAGGAGGATTTCCCCGTCGGCGCGAAAGTTCGGATCGGACAGCGGCGCAAGCGCCTCTTGAGGCTTGGTGGCCATTCGCGCTTTACCCGCGGCATAAACGCGCGCCATCGCGCACAGGTTTT
>Ga0073934_10004061_pt1 | contig 25137 bp, 24 predicted proteins | sample LarsenN4metaG_FD_76834 | JGI IMG/M metagenome (GOLD analysis project Ga0073934, IMG submission 76834) | Hot spring sediment bacterial and archeal communities from British Columbia, Canada, to study Microbial Dark Matter (Phase II) - Larsen... ... | reverse complement strand
TCAGGCCACTGGGCGTGCTCGAGCATGCGTTCGATCCAGTCGGGTGAAATCACTTCGATATCGTCGTTGAGCAGCAAAAGGAAATCGCCGTCGGCCTTGATCGCGCCGAGATTCATTTTCGCCGACAGGTTGAATGGGGCGGTGAACGACACTCGCACCACGCCAAGGTCGTCGAGCTCCTTCTGTAATCCCGGCGACATGTCGTTGTTGTCCACGACGAGAATCTCATAATTCTTCCAGGTGCTCTTCTCGCGAATGCTGCGGACGCAATGGCCGATGAACGTCGTCGCCTGGCCGCGGATCGTCGTGGAACGGCCGGCGCTGGGAATGACGATGCTGACCTTGGGCTCGCCCAGAATCTGGTAGCGGACGCGTTGTAATCCGGGGCTGGGGCCTTGCTCGATGACGCCGGGCCGATGGACGCGTTCGAGGTAGCTTTGGGCGGCGCGAATGGCGGTCAGCGCCGCCTTCGGTTTGGCGGTGTGGTCGGTCGCGGTCGAACCGGGCAGTTTTCGCCAGTGGTAGAGCACATCCGGGATATGACGGATGCGTTGGGACTCGCCGCTGCCGGAGCCGTTCTTTGCCCGTTCTTCGTTTTGTATTTGAGCGATGATTCGCAACGCCAGGTCGTAGTCTTGCGCAGTGTCGAATTCGCTGCGGAAAGCGCCGAGCTGGCGGGCCATCGAGGTGCGGTAAACACCGAGATGGCAGGTATACATGCAGGTCAAAAAGTAATCCGGCGCCCAATCCGGCTTGAAGAACGGATCGCCGTGGCGATCGTCCATTTCGAGTTTATCTTCATCGGAATAGAACATGTCGGCTTGCGGGTGTGCGACGATCGCGCGCGCCACGCTCGATAAGGCATGCTCGGCAATCTCGTCGTCATGATCCAGCAGGGCGATGAACTCGCCGCGAGCGATTTCGAGCGCGCTATTCGACGCCGCCGAGATGCCGCCGTTTTTTGCTCGTCGCACGAGTTTGATCCGAGAATCGGCAGCGGCATATTTCGCCAGCATTTTCTCGACGTGCTTTGCCCTGGAAGCATCGTCGGCGATGCACAACTCCCAGTATGGGTACGTTTGCCGAAGCACCGACTCGATCGCCCGCTTCAGGTAGATTTCGGGCGTGTTGTAAACCGGCATGAGAATGGAAATCAGCGGCGGATTCACCATCGCCCGGGCTTCGTCGCGGAGCCGAGCTCGATCGGCGTCCGTCAGCTCGCGTTGACGCCGCCAGGCCGCGTAGGCGGCGCGAGAAGCATCGCCGTCGGCATCCATGCGCCGCGAGTCCGGCAGCCCTTTGAATATCTTGTTGAACACATCGGAAAAACGCCCTCGCAGCAGCATGCCGAACCCGCGACCGAGCGTGCGGCCAAGGCAGCGATATGCCGACAGCAGCCGGAACTTGCGTACGAACGCCTGCCCCAGCGCTTGTGGCCCAGGAACGGGCTTGACGGTGAACTTCTCGACGCGAAACGTTCCTTCGCAATCGACCGGATCGAGTCGAATTGCCCGCACCGGCCTGGGCAATCGGACGAATAGCTCGTCGCGCAAGAGTTCGCTCCAGCAGAATCGCTCCAGGCATTCCCCAGCATGAAAGCCGTCGCCGGTATCGATGTAGAGTTCGGTCCGGCCGCGCGACTGACCGCTTAAGTGCAGTTCGATCCGCACCCAGCCGGCCGGCAGCACCATTGGCAGCACGAACTGCGGGTCCGTCCCGGTCGCTTGCCACATCGCGCCGGGGCCAGGCGGCACGTCTTCGACTTCTTCGAGTTCCTGCCAGGGAATCAGATGTTCGGTCCCCGCGCCGCGCGGCGACACAACATGCCGCAGCCAGCGCAGCGGTGCAAACAGCTTTTCCAAACCGGACGAAGCCGACGAGCGGACAAACGACTCGAGAATCACGTTGCGAAGTTCCAAATCGCGGCGGCGAAGGCGTTCCGCCTCCAGAAGTCGGCGCAATTCGACCATGTCGCCAGGCGGCGCTTCGACCGTAGTTGTGGAAGGGGTTGGCGTCGGCAGAATCGTGGTGGACATCATGGCGCTCCATGCCGGAAAAAGGCACATCCGTGAGATAGGAAGCAGTTTCCCAAATTGGGGGCCAATGTCAAGGAAAAAGATGTGAACTCACGCGTGAGCCTGGCAGCACTTCGCAAAGTTCCTAATTGCGTCGTGAGGCGCGGCGCGGTAGACGTATGGAGTCCCAAAAAACGAAATACGAGGTCGCGCATGCGCAAGAGGATCCTGATCGCAGGCATTTCCATCAGCGTTCTGGCAGTCGCCATCTTGGGCATCCGCTCGCCGGACAGCCATGGCGACGACAAGCTTCCGCCAACACAGCGCGTCGAGTGGACGACCTCGAAGGTTCGCGGCTCCCCGGAACCGCCCAGCCCGTACAAGGTCGAGGTTGCCTTTCCCAAACTGAAGTTCGACGAACCGCTCGACATCACCACCGGCGGCGGCTCCCATCGACTGTTCGTCACGGAGCGCTTTGGCAGGATTTACTCGCTCCCGAACGATTCAAAAGTGGAAAAACCGGACCTCTTACTCGATGTGAATCCAATCTTCGGGCGCACGACGCCAAAAACATTGGCGACCTATGGCTTCGCATTGCATCCCAAATTCACCGAGAACGGCTACGTCTATGTGACGATCGTTCCCGACCCGTCGAAGGAGGAACCCAAGGGCACCCGGGTCTCGCGCTTCAAGGCGTCGGGCGATCCGCCGCGTTGCGACCCCAAAAGCGAAATGGTCATCATCGAATGGGCCAGCGGCGGACACAACGGCGGTTGCTTGGAATTCGGACCGGACGGCATGCTCTACATCGCCACCGGCGACGCCAGCGGCATCGCCGATCAATACATGACCGGCCAGGACATCACCACCCTCGCAGGCAAGATTCTCCGCATCGATGTCGATCACCCGGACAGCGCCACTCCCGGGAGAAACTATGGCATACCGAAGAACAACCCGTTCGTCGGAGTGGCACATGCAAGGCCGGAAATCTGGGCCTATGGACTGCGCCAGCCGTGGAAGATGAGCTTCGACAAAAAGACCGGCGATTTCTGGTGCGGCAACGTCGGCCAGGATTTGTGGGAACAAATCTACCTGATTGAACGCGGCGGCAATTACGGCTGGAGCATTCTCGAAGGAAGTCATCCGTTTCGGCCGGAGCGGCCGCGCGGCCCGACGCAGATCCTCATGCCGGTCGTCGAACATGACCATGCGAACTTTCGCTCCATTACCGGCGGCCATGTCTATCATGGAACTCGGCTGAAGGAACTCACCGGCGCCTACATCTACGGCGACTACGACACCGGCCGTATTTGGATGTTCCGCTACGATCGCGCGAAGAAGACGGTCACCGAGCAACGGGAACTCGTGGATTCGCCGATGCGGCTGATCGATTTCGCAGAAGACACCAACGGCGAATTGCACCTGCTCGACCACATGACCGGCCAGATCTACCGGCTGGTTCCGAACCCGGTCGCGAATACCTCGGCGCAGTTCCCGCGCAAACTTAGCGATACGGGACTCTTCGTTTCCACAAAGGATCATCAAGTGGCACCGGGCATTATTTCGTACACGGTCGTTGCGCCGCAATGGGTCGATGGCGCTGCGAAAGAGCGGTTCCTGGCAATTCCCGGCAAATCGCAGATCGAGTTTGAAGGGATGAAGTATCCCAATGCGCGAAATGCTCCGCCGGGCTGGAAATTTCCCGATGGAGCGGTGCTGATGGAAACGATCTCGCTCGACACGCCGGCCGGCAAGCGGCGTATTGAGACTCGCATCCTGCACCACGAACGATTGACGGGCACCGAGGAGATCGGCGACCAGTACTGGCAAGGTTACACCTACATTTGGAACGACGAACAGACCGATGCGACGTTGCTCGAAGATCCTCAGGGACGCGATCGCACTTTCACCGTTCGCGATCCGAAGCGAGCAGATGAGCCGCGTCAGCAGTCGTGGCACTTCCCGAGCCGAATCGAGTGCATCACTTGCCACAACATGGCGGCAAAATACGTCGTCGGCATGCAGACCGCGCAGATGAATCACGGCAATCAATTGCGCATGTTCGAGCAGATGGGCCTGTTTACCGCGCCCTTGCCCTCCGATCCGGCCGAGATGCCGCGGCTGGTCGATTACCGCGATACTCGTGCCGACCTGAATCTCCGCGCTCGTTCGTATTTACATTCGAACTGCTCGCACTGTCATCGCCACTGGGGCGGCGGCAATGCGGAGATTCATTTAATTGCCACCTGGGACCTCGCCGATATGGGCATCGTCAACGTTCGGCCGAGTCAGGGAACTTTCGGCATTCCCAACGCTCGCCTGGTCGTACCAGGTGATCCATTCCGGTCAGTGCTCTTCTATCGCGTAAGCACGCTCGGGTCGGGCCGCATGCCGCGCCTGGGTTCCAGCGTCGTGCACGACGAAGGCGTGAAACTGATTCATGACTGGATCGCGCAATTGCCGGGCAACGGTCTGATGACTGACAGCCAGATTCGTGCCGCGAAGGAAGCGGAGTCGGCCATCGCGCAACTGCGCGAACGGCCGCCCGCCAGCCTGCAGGCGCAGCACGACCTCGCCGACCCGCTGATTGCTTCGACGCCGACGGCGCTTCGGCTGGCGCATCGCATGGCGAGCGAGCCATTTGCTCTGCCGGTGCACAACACGATCGTCCATCGTGCGACCCAGACAGAAACTCCCGAAATTCGGGACCTGTTTGAACGATTCCTGCCGGAAGAGAAGCGAATCAAGCGGCTCGGCAGCGTCGTCAAGCCGGAGCAAATTCTGTCGATTCCGGGCGATGTGAATCGAGGCCGCAAGCTCTTCTTCGAAGCGCAGGGAGTGCAATGCCGGAACTGCCATCGCATCGGCGGTCAAGGCACTGAGGTTGGTCCCGATCTCGATGGCATCGGCAAGAAATATTCGCGCGCCCAAATCCTCGAAAACATTCTCGATCCTTCGCGGCAGATCGATCAGAAGTACCTGACCTACTTGATCGAAACCAAATCGGGAAAGATGCATCGCGGCCTGTTGATGAGCAAGGACGCCGAGCGAATCGTGTTGAAAAGCCCGGAGAATCGCCGCCTCGAAGTCGCCCCGGCCGACATCGACCGCATGGTTGCCGAACAAAAGTCGATCATGCCCGATTTGCTGCTCCGCGATATGACCGCCGAACAGGTCGCCGACCTTACGGCCTTTCTCTGGTCGTTGAAATGAAGAGGCAATACATCACGCCTTACGCGAACCGGCAAGGTCTGATTCGCGTCGTTGGTGTCTTCGAGTCCTTGTTGTGAAAGGAATCTTCCGCATGTCTGCAGCACAAGAAGCTCCTCCTCCAGCCGCCCAGCTCTTGCAGTTCGTGACGGCGCCGTGGTTGTCCCAGGCGATTTATGCAGCCGCCAAGCTCGGCGTGGCCGACCTGCTCAAGGATGGACCGAAGCCGGCGAGCGAACTGGCCCATGCGACAAAGAATTCGCCGGAGCCCATGTATCGTTTGCTTCGCGCCCTGGCGGCTTTCGGCATCTTTCGAGAAACAACGCCCGGCACGTTCGAACTCACGCCCATCGCGCAACATCTGCGCAGCGACGTTCCGGACTCGCTGCGCGGCGTGGCGATCATGTTCGGTTCGCCTTGGCATCGTGCCGCCTGGACCGAAATCTTGCACGCCGTGCGGACGGCCGAACCATCGTTCGAGCATGCGCACGGACAAGGGTTCTTTGACTACTGTCAGTCCCATCCGGACGCCGCGGCCGTCTTCGACGAGGCGATGACCAGCTTTTCCACTCAGGAGACGCCGTTGGTCTTGGAGGCGTACGATTTCAGCGGCATCAGGAAACTGGTCGATGTCGCCGGCGGGCATGGCAGTTTGTTGGCAGAGATTCTCAAAAAAAATCCGGCCATGCAGGGCGTGCTCTTCGATTTGCCCAGCGTCATCGACGGCGCCAAGAAACGCAAGCACCTGGAAGCAGCCGGGGTCGCTCCGCGCTGTGAACTGGTCGGCGGCGACTTCTTCCAATCGGTTCCGGCCGGCGGCGACGCCTACTTGATGAAGCACATCATCCACGATTGGAGCGACGGCCACTGTGTGACGATTCTGAACAATTGCCGTAAAGCCATGGCGCCGGGCGGCAGACTGCTGCTGATCGAAATGGTCTTGTCGCCAGGCAACGAGCCGCACATCGGCAAACTGCTCGACCTCGAGATGCTAGTGCAGACCCGCGGCGGCAAGGAGCGCACGGAAGCGGAATTTCGCGACCTGTTTGCCGCCGGCGGGTTCCGCTTGACGCGGATCGTCAAAACGAAGTCGTTTGCCTGTGTCATCGAGGGAGTGCCGGCCTAGGTCGGCGCAGCGTCATGAAACCACTTCGTTGCGGATTGATCGGTTACGGCGCCTGGGGCAGTCATCACGCCCGCGTCATCAGCGCCAATCGTCGCGCGCGACTGGTGGCGATCGCCGCGCGCACGGAAACGACGCGCTCGCGGGCACAGGCGGAGCACCCTGGCTGCGAGATTTACGCCGACTATCGCGAGCTGCTCCTGCGCGACGACATCGACGCGGTGGTCGTCGTGTTGCCGTCGCATCTGCACGCCGAAGTGGGACTCGCCGTCCTTGACTCCAACCGGCACATGTTGCTCGAAAAACCGATGTGCCTGACGGTCAACGACTGCGAGATCATGACGGACCTGGCTCGCGTTCGCAATCGCGTGCTGGCGATCGGTCATGAAATGCGGCAATCCTCGCTTTGGGGCAAGGTGAAGGAATTGATCGCCGCGGGCGCGATCGGCGATCCACGCTATGCCTTGATTGAATTATGGCGAAAGCCGTATCGACTGGGCGCCGACGGCTGGCGTTACGACATCGAACGCGTCGGCAACTGGATTCTTGAAGAACCGATCCACTTTTTCGATTTGGCGCGCTGGTATCTCGAAGGCATCGCCAAGCCCGAATCGGTCTATGCCCGAGCCGCATCGAGCCGCACCGATCGTCCGGAACTACAGGACTTCTTTTCGGCAACGCTCAACTTCTCGGGCGGCCGATATGCGGTGATCTCGCAGTCACTGGGCGGGTGGGAGCACCATCAAGTGGTCAAAGTTTCCGGCACCGACGGCGCGCTTTGGGCAAGCTGGTCCGGCGCGATGGACCGCACCTTCGAGCCGGCCTTTTCGCTGCGGCTGCGGCGCGGCGATGCAATCGAGGACGTTCCGCTAGCGCGCGCAGCCGGCGAGGTTTTTGAACTCGAAACGCAGTTTGCCCAGTTCGTGCATGCGGTTCAGGAAGGCGCCCCGCTTGCCGCAACCGGCGACGACGGCTGCTGGGCGGTGCGCTTGTGTTTGAAAGCGCAAGAATCCGTGCAACGCGGGGTGCCGATGCCGTTCTGATGGGCCCGATGACATGTCCGAACAATCGCCCTGGTATCGCGGTGTCACGGGCTATCAGTGGCTGGTGCTCTTCCTGGCGTCGGCCGGCTGGGTATTCGACGTTTATGAAGGTCAAGTCTACAGCGTCACTCGCGGCCAGATGCTCGGCGAGATTCTAGAAGCGCCGCCCGGCGCCTCTGCGATCAAGTACTACGGCGATCTGTTCCTCGGCGTCTTTTTGGTAGGCGGCGCCGTCGGCGGCATCGGCTTCGGCGTGCTCGCCGATCGCTGGGGCCGTCGCCCGGTGCTGGTGTTGACGATTTTGACCTACTCGGTTTTCTCAGGCCTTACGTATTTTGCGACCGAACTTTGGCACGTCGCTGCATTACGGTTTCTGGTCGCCCTCGGAGTCGGCGGAGAATGGTCGGTCGCGGCCTCACTGGTCGCAGAGGTCTTTCAGGGGCGCTCGCGAACTTTTGCCGGCGCCATTTTCCACGCCAGCAGTGTGATCGGAACCTGGCTCGCCGGATTAGCCGCGATGGCGGTCGGCTCGCATTGGCGATATGCCTACCTTCTCGGCGTATTGCCGGCGATTTTGGTCGTCGCCATCCGGGCCGGCGTATCGGAACCGCAGGCATCGAAACTGACTTCAGCATCGGCGTCGATCCGCGAATTGCTGGTCGATGCGAAATGGCGAAATCGCGCTTTGCTCGGGTTTGCGCTCGCGGCGATCGGTTTGGGAACATTCTGGGGCGTCACCATCGCAGGCCAGGATCTCACCGAGCAGCTGCTTCGTCGCACCGGCGCCGACGCGTCGGACGCTTCGACCAAGGCCAAGTTCGCCTTCTCGATTGTGCAAACCGCGGGCGGCGGCCTGGGTTTACTGGCCTTTGGTCCTCTTGCCGATCGATTTGGCCGGCGCCGAGCGTTTGTGGGCATGCAACTGGCGGCCCTGATCGTCGTGCCTCTCGTCTGCTACGTGCCGACGCGTTACTGCACATGTTAGTGCTTTTGCCAGTCTACGGTTTTTGCACGCTCAGCATCCATGCCGGGTTTGCCTTTTACTTCCCGGAGTTATTTCCGGCCCGGCTTCGAGCAACGGCTTCCGGGTTCTGCTTTAACGGCGGGCGATTAATGGCCGCGTCGATGCTCGTCTTTTCCGGGTGGTTGAAGGCTCGCCCTGGTATGGACCTTCGTCTGGCAATAACGTTGCTATCGACGCTTTTTCTGCTCGGAATCGTCGTGGCGTTGTTTTTGCCGGAGACGAAAGGTCAGCCATTGCCCGATTAACAGGAGCACAGCATGCGAGTGTTGATTACAGGCGCTGCGGGTTACGTCGGCAGGCGGCTGGCCCGTGGTCTCGAAACCGAGCATGAACTGCGGCTCGCCGACGTGATCGTTCCTGAAAACGATTCTCGCTGGATCCGCACGGACGTTACCGACCCCCGCCAAGTGGCCAGTGCCATGTCCGGCATCGAAGCCGTTATGCATTGTGCGGTCGCTTCGGGCCACGAAGGCGACTACGAGGATGACGAGTTCAATCAGAAACGCTTTGATGTCAACGTTCGCGGAACCTGGAATGTGCTGGAGGCGGCGCGACGCGCCGGCGTGCGGCGTTTCGTGCACACCAGCAGCTTGATGGTCGTCTGGGGTCGCCGGCCTCCCGAGTACGTGGCGTCCGACGCCGAGCCGAAACCGGTCGGCGCCTACGCGGTCACGAAGCAACTCGGCGAAATCATGTGCGAACATTTTGCCCGCAATTCCGGTATGTCGATTGTCTGCTTGCGGATTCCAAAACCGATCGATCTCGACGATCCGAAGTGGAAAAACCGCCCCATTCGACCGCAATGGCTGGCGTTCCCGGATTTGATCCAGGCATATCGACAGGCGCTGGCCGTGCCGGATATCGGCTTTGAGATTATTACTGTCGTTGGCGAAAGTTCACGCCGCCGCTGGGATTTGTCCAAGGCGGAGCGCCTTCTTGGTTATCGGCCAACGATTCGCCTGGAGGATTTAGGCTATCGCCTGGGCGATGAACTGGAACCGTTTTAATTGATGTCGATCCGAAGCGCCGCCACGCAAACCCGAGTTGGCTTAACGCACCAGCACACGCCGGCCACGCACCTGGAGTTTTCCGGCGGCGAATAAGCGGACCGCTTCCGGGTAGGCGATGCATTCTTCAGCAAAAACGCGCCGCGCGAGGCAGTCCGGCGTGTCGTCGTCCAGCACCGGCACGGTTCGTTGCAGAATGATCGGCCCATGGTCGTATTCATTGTCGGCAAAATGGACCGTGCAGCCGCTGACTTTCGCTCCGCTGGCGATCACGGCTTCATGAACGTGATGGCCATACATGCCCTTGCCGCCAAACGCCGGCAAAAGGGCGGGATGGATGTTCATCACACGTTCGCGAAACTCCGCAGGGATTTCCAGCAAGTTGAGAAAACCAGCCAGGCATACCAGGTCGGGCCGTTTTTCGCCAAGGATTTCAAAGATTTGTCGACTGAACCTGCCGACGTCGGGGTTGTCCTTTCGAGAGACAGTCGCGGTCGGGATGCCGGCGCGTTCGGCGCGTTCGAGACCAAGCACGCCGGCCTTGCTCGAAACGACTTGGACAATCTCGGCGCGAAGGTTGCCCGCGGCAATTTGATCGATGAAATTCTGCAGCGTCGTGCCGCTGCCGGAAATCAGAACAGCCAAGCTCAAAGGATCGTTCATGCAGAGAGCATAGCAAGAAGCGAACGGCAGTCACGCGGCCGAAGGGCCTTGCCGAAAAAACGGAGGCATACTATCGTGAAGTAGTCTCAGCCCCGCTAGCTCAATTGGCAGAGCAGCTGACTCTTAATCAGCGGGTTTCAGGTTCAAGTCCTGAGCGGGGCAAATTTGCTTTAAGTCCTTGTCGGATAACGACTTAAGATACATATGTTCAGTTGTGAATATGGGTTCACTATAAGTTCAATTAAGCGTCTCGACGGCGCGAATTAAGAGGTTGGCGTTCTTGTTGCATCTCTCGGCCCGCCGCCACGTCCCATAACGGGCATTATGTAAGCTTTCGACTCTGCCGAACCGCCGTGAACCTCGGCGAGCGAATCTGCGGTCATTTCTTCGGACCCAATTGATCTGCGCTTGGCCGTATGTTACAAAGTGTAGGTAGTTATCAATATATGCCGACGATTAGTAACAATGGCGCGAACCACATCCGAACATGTGCTTTCACTTGCCCGCCGCAATGGGGTGCTCCGGGCCCGCGACCTAGCCGCCCATGGCATCGCGCGGGAATACCTGGCCCGCCTTCACCAAAAAGGACTACTCACCCGTGCCACTCGGGGCATTTACGTCCCGGTGGATGCAGAAATGACCGAACACCAGAGCCTGGTCGAGGCCTGCAAGCGAGTACCGCACGGAATCGTTTGCTTGCTGTCGGCACTGCAGTTTCACAACCTGACCACCCAGATCCCACATGAAGTGTGGCTGGCAATCGATACCAAGGCCAGGCGCCCCAAGGTGAAATATCCGCCTCTGCGTATCGTGCGCTTCTCTGGACAGGCACTGACAGCGGACGTCGAAACACGTCGCATCCAAAGAATGCCCGTTCGCATCACTTCGCCGGCCCGGACCGTGGTGGATTGCTTCAAATACCGGAACAAGATCGGACTTGACGTGGCCCTCGAGGCGCTTCGAGATTGTTGGCGACAAGAAAAAGCGACGATGGAAGAACTCCACCGCGTTGCGCGCGCATGCCGGATGGCAAATGTCATGCGCCCCTATCTGGAGTCGCTGACGTGAAAGGCAAGCCACGCAATCTGCCGGCGTCAGTGCGGCAGCGGCTGATGATTCTGGCTCGGAAGCAGAACGAGGACTTTCAACTCGTACTAACCCGATTTGTCATCGAGCGATTCCTCTACCGCCTTAGCCAGTCAGAATACAAAGCGGAATTCGTACTCAAGGGTGCAATGCTTTTCCGGCTGTGGACCGACCAAATCTATCGGCCGACTCGAGACGTCGATTTGCTGGGCAAGGGCGACCATTCTGTCGAACGACTAGCGAGAGTCATTCAGAACGTCTGCGCGACAACTGTTCCTGACGACGGCCTTGAATTCGTCGCTGACGCAATCGTGGCCGAACCAATCAAAGAGGATCAGGAATACGAAGGCGTCCGAGTGAAGTGTCCAGTCCGACTTGAAACCGCGGAGATTCAGCTTCAGATCGACATCGGCTTCGGCGACGCGGTCATACCCAAGCCGATTTCTGTCGAGTATCCGGCCCTGCTCGAATTCCCGGCGCCGACCGTGTCCGCATATTCGCGCGAAACCGTCGTCGCCGAAAAATTCCAGGCGATGGTTCAACTCGGAATCGCCAACAGCCGAATGAAGGACTTCTTCGATCTCTGGATCCTGGCCAGGCAATTCGGGTTCGAAGGTCCGTTGCTCTGTCAGGCAATCCACGCGACCTTCGAACGGAGACGAACGGCAGTTCCTGCCGATTCGCCATTGGCCCTGACGGCAGAGTTTGGCACCGATGCCGCGAAGATGAAGCAATGGGTGGCATTCGTCAAGAAAGGCAAACTCGATGTTCAGGGGCAAGCGCTTGCTCAAATCTGCGAGCGCCTCAGTGACTTTCTGATGCCGCCAGCAAAAGCGCTTTCCGACGGCACCGATTTCCAGATGTGGTGGCCCCCGAACGGGCCCTGGTCGGCACGAAAACCCGAATGACAAGAGGCGTCCCTGTCCCGTTTCAGGCTCAAGTAATATACACATGTTCATATTCATGCCGAGCGCGGTCCAACCGAGTGACACAGGCTACAGAACACGCTCGAACCACGATCAGTAGAATAATCCGAGAGAGTAGGCGAGACGGACGCGTTGAAGACGGCATGCGGTTTGTTCAAAGAGACTCGCTCGTTCCGTTGGTATCACGCTCGCTGCACTTTCGGCTTACCCATCTGCCCGTACTCGAGAATCGCCGTAACATCACTCACGCGCACCGAGACTGCGTGGCCGTCGATGAACGGGATCGCGAGATCGCTCCACTTGATGCCGGCTGGAGTCGAGAAAAACGCTGTCGCCTGCGCCGACGCGAGCGCCTTGTTATTACGAAGCATCGCCGGAACGCAGGAAGTAGATCATCTGCCAGATTGTATCGCTCTCACCGCGTTCGATGACTTCGAGCGGCCTTAATCCGCCGAATGCCGAGTTTGGGGTCTCAAGCCACTTCCCGAGGTATTCCATCTTGATCACCTCCGACAACGCAGTTGTCAGCCGATCCAGTTCGCGAAGCCGCCGCGCAACTGGCTCCGTAGGAGGGTTTGCCGCTTTCGAGCGTGGCCAGCGACCGGATGGAAACCGGAAGCAAGCGGGCGAACTTCGCGGTTCGCGCATTGATCCATCTCCGCGCCGACGGGGCAACGCCGGCGCCGTGGATACCACCAGCCTTGCAGAGCACGCCGAATTCATAGAATGTCGACTGGCCCGGCTCCCCGATCCAGAGAAATTCAGCAGTCGCTTGCCAAGGAGTTGCATGAAGGCACAACCCCGTCCGGGCACCGGGCACGTCTACCTCGTGCAGCCCAAGTTTCCGCCGTCGTACTGGGGACTGGACCACTTTCTGCCGCTAACCCCCTTTCGGGCCGTCTTCCCGCCGCTGGGACTTATGACGCTGGCGGCACTGACGCCGCCGGAGTACCGCGTCACCCTTTGCGACGAGAACGTCGGCGAACGCGTTAACTACGACACCGACGCCCAGATCGTCGGCATCACCGGCTACATCATCCAGATAGCGCGCGTCTTCGAGATCGCCGACCGCTTCCGCGCCCTGGGCAAGACGGTCGTGCTTGGTGGGCCGCTCGCCAACCTCCTGCCGCAGGAATGCCGCACCCACTGCGATGTGCTCTTCGAGGGCGAGGCGGAATACACTTGGCCGCGCTTCCTGAAAGAGTTCGCCGCCGGCGCTCATGGCGACAGCTACCAGGAACCGGAGAAAATCCACCTGCCCGACTCGCCCCCGCCGCGGCTGGACGTGGCGCGGGGCCGTTACGCCCACGGCATCGTTCAGTGCACCCGCGGCTGCCCGTTCACCTGCGAGTTCTGCGACATCATCGTCATGTACGGCCGCAAGATGCGCTTCAAGCCGGTCGAGCAGGTGCTCGACGAGGTGCGGAACTGGCAGGCCCAAGGCGCCTCGCACGTCTTTTTCGCCGACGACAACTTCATCGGCCACCGGGCCTACGCCAAGGACCTGCTGCGCGCCTTGATCAAGTGGAACGCGGCGCAGAAGCAGGCCATCTCGTTCTACACGCAGGCTAGCATCGATATGGTGCGCGACGAGGAGCTGCTCGGCCTGATGCGCGACGCGAATTTCGTCATGGTGTTCATCGGCATCGAATCGCCGCGCAAGGCGAGCCTGGCCGAGACGCACAAAACACAGAACGAGAAGCTCGACCTGGTCGCGGCGATCCACAAGATCCAGTCGTACAACCTGTTCATATCGGCGGGCATGATCGTCGGCTTCGACCAGGACGACGCCACCATCTTTGATGAGCAATACGAGTTCCTTCAGGCGGCGCAGATCCCGGTCGTGATGCTCAGCGTGCTGCTGGCAGTGCCAAAGACGCCGCTTTACCAGCGCATGGAGGCGGCCGGGCGGCTAGCAAACAGCGATGACCTGTCGCGTTACGTCGGGACCAGCGGCGGAACAAACTTCAAGCCGCTGAACATGACCGCCGAAGAGCTCCGCGTCGGCCAGGAGGCACTGTATCGCCGCCTGTACGCGCCTGGCACCTTCGCCTCCCGACTGCTGGGCAACCTGAACCGATTCCGTGACGTGAAGTACCGGCCCGAGGCGGTACAACTCCGCAAAGTGGCCACCTTCATCCGCCTGGTGAAGCACTACTGGCGAAAGGGCGGAGCGGCCCGACGGTTCTTCTGGCGCATCCTGGCGCGAACGATCCGGCATTCACCGCGCAGCGTTCGGCAGGTGATCCAATTCCTGGGCATGTACAAGCACTTCTGCGAGGTCCACGGCCGCTCGGCGACGTGGGACCCGTGGTCGTCGCCAGCGGAGGTGAACGGCGCTGCGGCAAACGCCGCGGAGCCATCCGCCATGGAGCCCGCGCTCGCCGAGCGCTAAGGCTCAGATTGAAATGCTTGTCAGTCCACGCGAGCGTATCGCACGTATGATCCGCGATTGTCCTCGAATCGCATCGAAGGACACCCCAATCTGCTATTGATGCAAATGCAGGAGTTAAGCGACTCCAATTGTGCAATCCTAGCGCGCCGTTTGCGTGCCGGACCTCGCTTATCGTTGATTGGCGAGCACGATTTCCCATGAGAAAGACCACGATCCACCCCGAGGGCCGGTGGTACGCGAAAAATGAGAAATACGATACAATTCGATGCAATGCGATGCACGGCAGCCGTGAGGGGTGCTGGGCGTTGCCGCCCAGCAAATTTCGCCTGGGGCAGCGCTGGCAGTTGAGTCCGGTTGCCGATATGATCAGGTTCTGAAACGTCGCGTTAAGTCCCGTCGGTGAGCGTTGTCTATGTCCCATGCCAACTCTCGCGGCCTCGGCCGAAAATCGGCGTTTACGCTGATCGAACTCTTGGTCGTGATCGCCATCATTGCGATCCTGATCGGTTTGCTGTTGCCGGCCGTGCAAAAGGTTCGCGAGGCGGCGGCGCGATCCAAATGCCAGAACAACCTGAAGCAGATCGGTTTGGGGCTGCACAACTTTCATGATACCTACGGCGGTTTTCCCAAAGCCGGCAAGCGGCACAACGAACTGAGCTGGCACGTTTACATTCTGCCGTTTATCGAACAAGAGAATCTTTACCGGCAGTTCAATCTCAATCGCGGGGCCTTCAACGGCGCGCCCGGCAATCGCGGACCGATGAAGAACGAATTGGCATTCAACAAGATTGCAATTTACATGTGCCCGAGCTGCGATATCGAGTCGATGCAGTTGGCGCCGCCGCACCATGTCAACACGCCCGAATTGATCAACGGCCGAGCACCCTACACGACGCACTATTACGGCATCATGGGGCCGAAGGGCACGAACCCGGTGACCGCACAGCCGTATCAATGGGACAATATTGGGCCGCATGGCGGATTCGCGCGCCAGGGCATCTTCGACCGCGATGACCTGGTTCCGAATCCGAATTCCGGTCCGGAACCGGGAGTGCGAATTCCATCGATCTATGACGGCGCTTCGAATACGCTGCTGGTCGGCGAGATCGCTTGGGTGAACAATATCACCGGCACGCGCTATCGGTCCTGGGTTCGCGGCTGCGATACCGCGCCGGTTTGCGCCGGCAGCCGCAACGTGGTCAACTCCATCAATTCGCCGTCGATTGCCCTGTTCAACGATATCGCGTTCGGCAGCATGCATACCGGCGGCGCCAACTTTTGTCTGGGCGACGGCTCGGTGCGGTTCATCAACGCGAACATCAACCTCGGAACCTACCGCAGCCTCGCCAGCAGAAATGGCGGCGACATCGTCGGCGAGTATTAACAGCACAACCGGGAAATGAAAAACCGAGAACCGCCAACCCAGAACAGCAAGCAAAGGCATCCTTCGAGCCGGCGCCACTCTCTTCATGCATTCTCGCTTCTCCGTTCTCCGTTCTCGGTCTCCCGGTTGTTTTCTTTCCTTTCGCTGACTTTGCTGGCGGTCGGCTGCTCCGGCCCGACGATGTACAGTGTCTCGGGCTCCGTCAGTTTCGACGGCAAACCGCTGCCCGCGGGCGTTATTTTCTTCGATCCGGATGTGAGCAAAAGCAACGACGGTCCACAAGGCTACGCGATCATCAAGAACGGACGCTACGATACCGCTGCGCCCGGAGGCAAGGGTGTCGTCGGCGGCGCCTACATCGCGCGCATCGAGGGATTCGACGGCAGTCCCGGCGAAGAGCTTCCGCTCGGAAAGCCGCTGTTCACGGATTTTCAAAAGGCAATCGAACTGCCCAAGGCGAAAAGTACGCAAAACTTTGATATCCCTGGAAAGCGATAAATTTACCCTAAAATTTCTATCGCATTCGCGATCCGTTTGCTGGTACGATAGTCGCAGTCCAACCTCCATGCGATTCGCGTTCCATGCTCTCCATCCTCGGCACTCCGAAGCGCCTCAGCGACGGCTTGACTCGCCGCGGCTTCCTGCAGCTGGGCGGGCTGGCGACGTTCGGACTCGGTCTTGGCGATGCGCTTCGTCTTCAGGCGGCGCCTGTATCGCGAGCAGGCAACTTCGGCAAAGCGAAAGCGTGCATCCTGCTCTTTCCTTACGGTTCGCCGCCGCAGCATGAGACGTTCGACCCGAAGTCGGACGCGCCCGCCGAAATTCAAGGCGAACTGAAAGCGATTCGCAGCAACGTGCCGGGCGTGCTGGTGGGCGAAGGATTGCCGCAAGTTTCTCAGATCATGGACCGCTTGTGCGTGGTGCGTTCCGTGACGCACCCGTATGCGGAACATGGCGTCGCATACGCCGTTACCGGCATGCCGACCTATTCGCCGGCCCTGGAAACGAGGCCGCGCGATCCTCAGCACTGGCCGTTCATCGGTTCCATCGTCGATTACCTGGAAGAAAAGCGTTCCGGCGAATCGACGCCGCCGATTCCCAGAAACATCGGCTTGCCGTGGCTTTTGAATTCGAAGACCGACATGAATGTCAGTGCCGGTCCGTACGCCGCGTTTTTGGGTCAGGCCTTCGATCCGGTTTGGACCGACTTCGATGGACCGGGGCTCAAAATCGCACCGCGTTATACCGACGGCCAAACGAAGCTCTTTCATGACCCGTACTCCGCCACGTCGCCGCAAGGTCGCTTTCGCGTTTCGACGATCGGCCCTAACGCGGACGTGAACGATAAGCGAAAACTGGACGACTTGCCGATCGAGCGCCTCCACCTTCGCCGCAACTTGCTCGAACAATTCGACGCGGCTCGAAGACAGATCGAATCGCCGGCCGGCGAACGGGCGTTCGACAAGTTTCAACGGCAAGCGTTTTCGCTGATCGCATCGAGCCGCATGCGCGACGCACTGGACATCGGCAACGAACCCCTGGCCGTACGCGAGCGCTACGGCATGACCCTGTTCGGCCAGTCGTGTCTCGCGGCCCGGCGCCTCGTGGAGGCGGGTTGCAAATTCGTCACCGTGTTTTGGGACGGTTACGGTCAATTTGGCAACTGTGCCTGGGACACGCATAACAATCATTACCCGCGCCTCAAGGAGTATTTGCTGCCGGGCTTCGACATGGCCTACCCGGCGCTGATCCGCGATCTGGAAGCTCGCGGCTTGCTCGACGAAACGCTCGTCCTCTGGCTGAGCGAACATGGCCGTACTCCGCAGATCGACAAGAAACCGAAAGGCTGCGGCCGGCATCACTGGTCGCGCGCCTATTCGGTCGCGCTGGCCGGCGGCGGAACCGCGAAGGGCAAAATCGTCGGCAGCACAGACAAACATGCCGGCGAAGTCAAAGAGTGCGCCGTATCCCCCAAGGATATTCTTGCGACGACTTTTCATTTGCTCGGCATCGACCCGCACACGACCGTGCCCGACAACCTGGGCCGCCCGATGCCCATCGCGGGCAGCGGCGCCGTTCGGCCCGAAATCATTGCCTAAGCACAAGCATGTAGCTGAATTCGCCAGAATTCAGCCTTTCCCGAGTACGTAGCTGAATTCGCCAGAATTCAGGCTTTCTCGCCAGAATTCAGCCTTTCCCGAACTCTGGCGAGTTCGGCTACAAAAAAGTGAAAAGTCGATGAACCGTCGGCGCATCGCGTCAATGCACATCGCTGGCGCGGTGACATTTTCAGCTATTTTTCATGATCGTTACTTCCTTTGCTTCCGGGGTTGATTCCAACAAGGATCAGGAGCCGATGTTCGGGCGGCGTTGCCGCCGGGGTTTGCTGGTCAATATGGGTGGAGGATCGTTCGATGCGTAGTCTTATTTTGACGTTGACCGCCGGCGCGATCGTGTCGTTGGCGTCGCCGGCGCTGGCGCAACCGCCGGCATCCGGTGAAATCCGCGAATTGCGCGCTCAAATGGAGCGCTTGCAAAATCACATCAAGGAACTGGAAAACAGGCTCGCCAAATTGGACGCCGGCGGACGCCGCGAGGCGCCGCGGCCCGGCAGCACGAGCGGCTTCGGCGGATTTCCATCGCCGGGCGCCGGGCGAGGGTTTTCGGGCGGAGGCGGTTTCGGCATGCCGCCATTTGGCGGCCGCGGTTTCGGCGCCGCGCCTTTTGCCGGCTCTCGTCCAACCCCGCCCGCGGCGCGCGGACGGACGGATCCAACGCCATCGCGGGATTGGCAACGAGGGTTCGCCGGTCCGGGCCGGGGGACGCCGTCCTTCGCCGGACATTGGTCGGGAATCGAGCAACGGCTCGACCGCATCATCCGCGAGTTGGAACAGCTTCGCCAGGAAATGCGAAGGCGTTAGTCGAATCGGCCGGCGCTGATCGGCACAATCACTGCCGGCCGACTTTCGTCCTGAGAAAATCGAAATCACAGCCTTGATCCGCCTGAGTGACATGTTGTTCGAAAAGCCAACCATAGCCGCGTGAATAATGGGCGGGCCGCGGCTTGCCGGCGCGGCGCCGTTTCGTCAACTCCGCTTCGCGAACGAGCAGGTCCAGTCGGCGCTTGGGCACATCGAGTTCGATCATGTCGCCGGTGCGCACCAGTGCGAGCGGGCCGCCGGCTGCCGCTTCCGGCGTCACGTGCACGACGACGGTGCCGAATGCCGTCCCGCTCATTCGCGCGTCGCTGATGCGCACCATGTCGCGTACGCCGGCTTGAAGCAGCTTCTTCGGGATCGGTAGAAACCCCCATTCGGGCATGCCCGGCGCGCCCAGCGGGCCGGCGTTGCGCAATACCAGGATGTCGTCCGGCTTGACGTCGAGGATTTCGTCGTCGATCGTTTGCACCATCTCATCGTGGTTTTCAAACACGAGGGCCCGGCCGCGATGCTTCAGCAACTTCGGCGTCGCGGCCGTCACTTTGATCAGAGCGCCCCGCGGCGCCAGCGAACCCGTCAGCACCGCCAGGCCGCCTTCCGGATGCAACGGCTTTTTCAACGGCCGAATGACCTCGCGATTCCAGCATTTGCCCGCAAAGTGAATTTCGCCCAATGGCTGGCCGGCAACGGTGGGAGCGTTGAGGTTCAAGAGAGGTGCGAGTTCCTTGAGCAATGCGGGCACGCCGCCGGCATAAAAGAAGTCCTCCATCAAGTACTCGCCCGACGGCTTCAGGTTGACCAGCATCGGCGTCGTCCGCGCCAGTTCATCGAAACGCGACAGCGGCAAGTCGATGCCGGCCCGGCCCGCCAGTGCGATCAGGTGAATCACCGCGTTCGCCGAGCCGCCGATGGCGTGCAGCACGCGAATCGCATTGTCGAAGGCAGCGCTCGTCAGCAATCGCGATGGCCGAAGATCGAGTTGGACGAGGAGTACGCTCGTGCGGCCTGTTTCCTCCGCCAGCTGCAAGCGTCGCGAATCGACTGCCGGAATCGCTCCGTTGCCGGGCAGGGCAATTCCCAATGCTTCTCCCAACACGGCCATGGTGGATGCGGTGCCCATGGTCATGCAGTGACCCGGGCTGCGAATAATGCACGATTGCAGCTCCTGCCAGTCGCGCTCGGAGATCCGGCCTGCTCGAAATTCCTGCTGGTAACGCCGGCAATCGGTGCACGACCCAAGTTCCTCGCCGCGCCAGTTCCCCTTGAGTTGCGGACCGCCGGTCAGAAGGATCGCCGGGATGTCCGCACTGGCAGCGCCCATCAAAAGCGCCGGCGTCGTCTTGTCGCAGCCGCCCAGCAAGACCACTGCATCGAGCGGGTTGCCGCGAATCGCCTCCTCGACATCCATGCTCATGAGGTTGCGCCACAGCATGGCGGTCGGCCGCAAATTGAATTCGCCCAGCGATGAGACCGGAAATTCCAAGGGAAATCCGCCCGCCTGCCAAACGCCCCGTTTGACGGCATCGGCGAGATCGCGCAGATGCGCGTTGCAATGAACCAGTTCGCTGAACGTGTTGCAGATGCCGATGATCGGCCGGTTGTCGATCGCGCCGCGATCGAAACCCTGAGCCCGAAGGGCCGCGACGCGAAGCCACGAGTAGATATCCGGCGAATCGAACCAGGCCTGGCTGCGGAGCGGCATGGGAACCTCGGAGACTCTTTGCATCGCTTCGGTCGGCAATGATTACACGCTTTCCTATAATGCCGCCATGAGCAATGACACCCGCAAACCGCGCATTTTGATCGCCGAAGACAACGCCCAGGGCGCCGAGTTGCTGGAGGCTTATCTCAGCGACTCGCCGTATGAGGTTCGCATCGCCCCGGACGGCGAGAGCGCACTCGCAACGATCCGGGAATGGAATCCCGATCTGGTGCTTTTGGACATCATGATGCCCAAGCTAAGCGGTTACGAAGTATGCAAACGCTTGCGTGCCGACCCCGCGACGCGCAAGACGGCGGTTCTGATGGTTACCGCGCTCGACCAGCCGAGCGACATCGACCGTGCCGTCGATGTCGGCACCAACGATTTTCTCACGAAGCCGATCAACAAGAACGAGTTACTGCTGCGGGTCAAAGCCATGCTGGAGTCGCGGCGGCAACCGGACGAACTCTCCGCCACCCTGCAGTACATCGACGCGGTCGAAAGCGCCCGCGGGTAAGTATCGGTGCGCCCGGCGGCCCCGCAAATCCGTGCAAGCTTGTTTACCGTACATGACTCTTCGCCCCGTAAGTCTCGCAGATAAGCCGCTACTGGCTGACGATGCGCGAGCGTTTTGACCATGCCCGGCGACCGGCCGGCTCGCAAATAACTTCTTTTGGACCTTGCCATTTCGCGCCATTTCGTGCCATTTCGTGATACATCACAATCTCGCCGGCCATGCCATGCCGGAACACGAAAAACTTCTTTCCAAACGCGACATTTCGCGACATTTCGCGACAATTGACGCCGCCTGGCCGAGCAAGGGAAGCGAAATGTGTTAGCCCGACGCGCAAGCGAGGGTTTCTTCGCAGGCGCGTCGGGCTTCTTTCCAAACTCGACATATGACGCCGCCTGGCCGAGCAAGGGAAGCGAAATGTGTTAGCCCGACGCGAGAGCGAGGGATTCTTTCTCGGCGCGTCGGGCTGACAACCGACCGCTGGACCCGCTACCGCCGGCCGAGAGCGGTCGGATCGCAAATAACTTCTTTCCAAATGGGACATTTTGGGACATTTTGGGACACCCCGCCCTGAACCAGCCGCCCGACGCGCGCACCGCGAACCCGACGCGCCTGTCCGGCGCGCAATGCAAGTTCGCATCCGAAGCGTATTATCCTTTTGTCGGAATGCAAACAGTCTCGTAGGGTGGGTGGAGGCTTTGCGGAACCCACCGCTTTTGGGTCACGCAAATTCCTTGTCGCCGAAAAGAACCATGAGTCTCGTAGGGTGGGTGGAGGCTTTGCGGAACCCACCGCTCTGGGTTCCTTGTCGCCGAAAAGAACGATGAGATGCGCTCGGTGTGGTCGGAATGCCGAGATTGGAGCCAATGCTTCGGCGCCTCGACAGCGAAAAAGGTGGGCTGCGCAAAGCCTTCGCCCACCCTACAGGCTACTCCAGGCTACAGGCATCGTATCGTCGGGCGCGCCCATTGGTTTTCGACGCGGCTGGACGGCTCGTGATCGCGGGGATTTATCCTGCAATCACGTCATTCACCTTTTTTACCAGCTCCGACTCGCTGGTGAGGCCGACGATGGTGTGCATCGGCTTGTCCGAGCCTTTGAACAATAGGACGCGCGGGATGTTGACGACGCCGTATTTCATCGCCAGGTCCTGGTTCTCGTCGACGTTGCATTTGCCGACTTTGACTTTGCCGGCGAATTGATCGGCGATCTTGTCCATGATCGGCGTCAGGGCCCGGCATGGTCCGCACCACGGCGCCCAAAAATCGACGACGACTGGAATACTCGATCTCGCGACCTCGGCATCCCAATTGTCGGTTGTGAATTCGACCAAGTTCTTGCTGGCCATTGCTCGCCTCGCTCTCCGGGATCGAAACTTCCGCTTACCGTTTGCCCTATTCTACTGCTCCAGGCAACGGCGGCGACCTGGGAAAGTCGAAGCGGCCAACTTCGACTTGCCGGTCAATCTGGCCAAAGCTATAGCTCGGCCGCGGAAGCTGTAGCGAGGAGGACGGTCCTATGGATCGGATGAAGTGGATGGCGGCCGGTTTCACCTTCACCATCGTTGCCCTGTTTGCCCCTCTTTACGGGGCCGAGGTCGAGCAGCGATTCTTTCGCATCGACGCCGCCGGCAAGCCGGCCGGCGAGCTGCTAATGAAGATTGCTACGCAAGATAGCGGCGGCCACGTCGTCGAAGTGCGCGCCAGCCGCAGCGCCAGGCTGCTGGCCGGAACCTGGCGAAGCGGCTGCCATGCCATCGAGACCTGGAAAGCCGGCCGGCTGCAGAAGTTCGACGCCGCGATCGACACCGACGGCAAGAAACGAACGATTAGCGCCGCCCCAAAGGAAGGGAAACTGCGCGTGCTGATCAACGACAAGAGGCAGGATGCTCGCCTCGATGTCTGGACGACTTCGTTTTGGACGCTGCCCGCCAACGTTGCCCGGCAACAATCGGTCGCGTTGTTCGATGTCCATACCGGCGCCGAGCGGGCCGGGCAACTCGAGTACATTGGCGTGGAGACGTTGACTGCCGCACAGCAGCAACTCACGGCGGCGCATTACCGGCTTCGCGGCGAGGGCATTCGGGCCGATTTGTGGTACGACGGACTGGATCGGCTGGTGCGAGCCATCGTTTCGGAAGGCGACCAGACCTGGAGCCTGGAATTAACGGGCGTCGCACGGAACAAGGAAAATGCAAATGGCAAGAGGGAGTGAACGGATATCCCCTTTCACCCGCACTTTTCAGCCCGACTCCCCTTTACAAGCCGCTGACGGACAGCGAAGATGATGCCTTGCCAGCGCTGGATGCGTTAACGAGGCACTCACCGGGAGGGCGAGGCGCCCCTGAGCCGAACGGCTCAGGGGTGGCTCGCCCTCCGTAAACTTGACACGCGTCGTTGCCGGATAAGACGGCGCTCTGATTCGCATTGAGAGAGGACGGGCAATGTCAGACAACCGCATTCCCATGACTCGGGAAGGATTCGAGAAGAAGAAAGCCGAACTCGAGCGCATGCAAACGACGGAGATGATTGAGATCACCAAACGCGAGCAGCCGCCACGCGTTTGGTGATCTCAATCATCTCCGACGTTTGCATGCGCTCGAGAAGATCAGGGGATGCTTCAGGCCAGGATCAATCACCTACGCGATGAATTGAGCCGGGCTTACCTGGTCGATCTGAATTCGTTGCCCAAGGACACCGTGGTTTTCGGCGCTCGGGTCAAAGTCAAAGACCTCGATATCGACGAAGAAGAAGTATTCCAGCTCGTGGGCCCCGGTGAAGCCAATCCGGACGAAAACAAGATCCTGACCTCCAGCCCGATCGGCCAGGGACTGCTCGGGAAACGCGTGGGCGACATCGCCGAAATCCAGGTTCCCCGCGGCGTCATCCGCTTCGAAATCCTCGATATCGCCCCGCCGGTCGCATGAGGGCGCGGCTTCGCCGCCGGCATAAATTACCGTCCGGCAACGACGTGGGGCGATTTATTCGCTTGACAGGGCTTGACAATAGCCGTATCTAGTTTGAAATGTAGGTATTAGAACAACGCCCCACTTGTCGCACGCTCTATGAGCGATCCGCGCTTCAACAGTATGCACTTGGATGCATCGCCCAGGCGGGAAGAATACCGCAAGGCTCGTGCGTTGCTTCTCGGCACTTGCGGCATGCAGACTCTGGCGCTCGAACGCGAACGAATCCTCGAAGATGCGCCGGGGCAGCCCCACACGATCATCGAAGACCCGGCCGCCAAACCCGAAGGCGTCGCCTTCTGGATCGTTGACAAGCACGGCAGCTATCCGCTCAAGCCAGGTCTCAATAGCGTCGGCCGCATGCCCAACAACGACGTGGTCATTCCCGACGGCAGCGTTTCCCGCAGACACTGTGCCATTGTCGTCCATCAAACCCGCGGCTGCGAAATTCACGATACCGCGTCCAAGAACGGCACCTTTTTGAACGGCAATCGAATCACCGGCCCGACCAAACTCGCTCACGGCGACGTGATTCGCATGTGCGATTACGAAGTCGTCTTCCAAACCAACGACCCGCCGCCCGCGGATTCGCCAGGCTACGGCGAAACGCTGGGCTAAGATCGCTTTAGTTTCGGGTGAACCCGACGTGCCAGCTTAATGCTCGATCTGCATCCATTCGGGCGAAACCGCCTCGTACTTGGAAAACGTCTCATCCAGGTCGATTGGCAAATACTCGATACCGTGCCGGCCCATTTCGGCTTCGAGCAAAGGAATGACCCCGGCCGTCGCCAGATATTGCCGGGTTAGTCGATTCCCGGACGGCTCAAAGGTCGTCGTCTCGGCATAAACGCTCTCGAACTCGATTGGAAATTGCCGGAGCATATGCGTCCAGAATCGGCTGAGCCGGCTCGAAAACGCGGCCTCGGCTTCGTTCGGTTGCGACTGCACGGTTACACAGACGTACTCTTCCACGAGCAGCATCTCCCAAAACGGACGACGCTGCTCATCTTAGCGATCATTGCTGGACGGGGGTCGCCAAGTTTTCTTCGATCGTCGGCTGGCTTGGGGCTGCCGGCCAGAGCTGAACGGCTCCTTTGCCGGCAGTCATCTGTTCGTTCCAGAGTTCGACATTCAGCTTGAC
>Ga0073934_10004060_pt1 | contig 25141 bp, 20 predicted proteins | sample LarsenN4metaG_FD_76834 | JGI IMG/M metagenome (GOLD analysis project Ga0073934, IMG submission 76834) | Hot spring sediment bacterial and archeal communities from British Columbia, Canada, to study Microbial Dark Matter (Phase II) - Larsen... ... | reverse complement strand
TCGATCTCTCCTTTTGCCGTGTCCCTTCACCAAACGAAGGTTCTCACGCCTCATATTTAGAGGATTGCCATCGAGGAAGATGACCCGTTCCCCCCGCTTCGCATCCATGAGGACACGGGCCACGAGCACTCTCGACCCAGGGGCTCTGCTGGAGGGCGCCGTCACGTATATGCGGTCGTTGATCCGTAAAGCGTTCCAGCACTCCGACAGGCCGAGTTCCAACAAGAGGTCGTAGTCGTCCTTGCGTAGAACGACGGTCCCTCGGTCGCCGTTTGGGCCTAGGGGTACCGTTGTGGTTTCGCCGTACTGCAGCTCGTCAAGTTCGTAGTCAAAATCCATAGTATTAATCCTTCCGAAGAAAATCAGTTTAAATTGTAAAGTTGCTAATTTGTTCTCGAAGCAAGGCTAGAACGGCCTCTCCGAACAGCTCTTCGATGGCTCGTGCCACGCTATCCTTGCGGGAGAGGAAACGTCGTCCTTGCCAGCTGTTGGGGGCTTCTTGCTCTTGGAGGATGTACTGGCAGCCATCCTTGCACACGATCAGCCGCCACTTGTCCTCGCCTGGAATTGCGAAGACCACGCGTCGATACCGGTCGTCCCGTTCCCGATGGCTCGATGCTCTCTTCCGAGGGCTGCCTAGGGGTCTAGGAACGTAACTGGCGGGCGTTTGTGGGTCGGTCCGGCTGGTAGGTAGGTCGACTGTAACTGGCCCCGTAGGGCTCAAAAATCCAACATCTAAAGTCATTGTCTCCTGAAATATTTCGTCTAATGAATTATTGAAGAATGAGGACCACGCCATCACGTGCGATCCACGACAATACAAAAACGAATTATACCACATCCTCCGCAAAAGTCAAGAAAATAATCAGTGGGGCGACAATCTGCCGCAGGAAGGCAGAGGAGGTCGCCAAAAAATTTCGCTGCAAAAATCCTAGATGCGATCGATCGTACCTTCCGTCAACCCACAAACGTATCGCCCCCACAAGTCCATTGCCTTGCGTCCTTTCATTTGTGCTGCTGGTGCATACCCTTTAGGCCGCACCGCGATGAAAAGGATAAGTGACCCAGCATGCGGTCCGAGTGACGATAGAGGAACTACACGGAGGAGGCGACGCCTTAGAGACACCGCCACCCCCTGTGGTTCCTAGCTGACGAGACGCATAGCGGTACCGTTCTTCGATGCAGCGAATGCAATCATTCCCATAGCCGCCAGCCCGTGCATCGCCCTCCGTACGGTGGAACGATCGGCTCCCAGACGCTTGGCCAGGGTACGCTCACTTTCCTCGATCACTCCCCCGTGGTTCTTGAGGTGGTTCACCAGGGCTGCCGAGACCTTCTCCCGCTCACCTTCAGGGTGAACCGTCTGGCGTGGCTCCAGAACCACCGGGGATTCCTCCCGTCTTAGGGCCTGAACCAGAACGAGGGCCAACGCTGAACCAAGCTCTAGGGCCAGGACCGGAACGAGGAGCAACCACTGACCAATCCGCTCAGGATGGAGGCTGAGGCCCACCGCTGCGAGGTAGACTGCCAAGGCATGACTAGCGGGGTCAGAGACGCCTGAAGAACCACGTGAACCACCGCCCTGGTTCAGCCGATTTAGCTCGAACTCTAAGGCCTCCCGTCGCTCGGCCCTGGCTAACTCAGCCCTCAGTGGCAGCACTACGCGAGCACACAATGAACCAGGCCTTGCGTTCTCGCAGTCCCGTCCAGCGTACGGCTTCAAGTCCTGGGTGATCTCCGCGGGAGGACGTGTGATCCCAAGAGAGACCAGCTCCCGTGTCACCCTGTCCCGAGTCTCATTGAAGTAGCGAGCCGCTTGAGCATCCGTCACCCTCTGCGCCGTCAGGTCAGACCGGGACATGGCCACAAGCGACAGTTCCGACGTTAGAGAGTAGGCAACAGCAACAGCCCCCAACAGCCCAAGTGCAACCGATCGGAGACCCGAGCGAAATTGCAACGCATGGGCTATGGCAAGAGGTTTCACAGCTTCTAGGGCAACGGCCATCACGACTGACAGCCCCGCCAGTAGGATGCTGTGCTCGATACCGACCTTGTAGGCGAACAAGGCTCCAAAGCCAGCTGACGCCACGACTAAGGCAACAGCTGAACTCTGAGCTACGACGACAGGCAGACTCGTGCTACCGACCTGCATGGGTCTTCTCCATTCCTAAGATGGGGATGATCAAGGGGATCGTCGGTGTTCCAAGCACCTTCGGTCCCCGCCCAGTCATTCGACCGGACATGCAGGAGTCTGAATCGATTTGATTCATGGCGCACTAACAAAATCAGTTGGCAGAATGTAAGATGCTTGCTGTGATCGCCTCGACCAGCAATTTTTCAGCTTGACCTTCCGTCCTACGCTCGAGCTTTTTGGATCCACCTTTGCAGGAGCTTCACCAGCTACCCGAGCGACGTGCGGTTCTACTCCGCGTATTCAAACATCAGTTCCACGGTTGCCCTCCGCTCAGCACGGATACCCCCGGACACACAACCTGATTAGGGTCGTTTGGGCGTTCGTCCCAGTTGTTATGAAGTCTGGGCTATCGCAGCCGACAGCCCCGAAAGTGCGTTCGCTAGGCGCTGCAGACGGGGTCTGCGAAGAAACCTGGGCTAGGCTGTCCCCAGGCTAGGACGCTGGCACGTGGTCGACGGTCTGACCTTGGGTACTAGGCAACAACAACAGCATCCCTATCGAATCCAAAGATAATACAGCCAACGGAGGAAAACAAGAGGAAAATCCGGAATTGGAGTAATCGTTATGCGCGTAGTTTGACGACTCGGTTGTTGTTCTCATGGCTCGTAAGGCGTTCTACGTGGTCCCCCCACAGCTCAATGGCGCGCTTCCGCTCCGGCATAAACTCGTACCTCTGGTAGACGCCCTTCACGCCATCTCGCGATGAGCCAGAAACATGGTTCAAGATACGATCAGCCACGTCGGTCGAGACCCCTAATTCCGCCAGCCCCGACGTCATCGTCCGTCTTATGTCATGGGTCTTCCAAGGCTTCAGTCTTCCGCTAAGTCGATCAGTCATCAGTGTATCTAGCCGGGTCTTGATCTTCGAGTGACCGCTGATCGGGTTCTTGCCGGTAGTGGAGAAGACGTAGGGACTGCCTGCCACCCGAGGTACAGTCGCCAACACCGCCATTGCTTGATCACTGAGGTGGACGGTGTGCTCTCTGCCGTTCTTCGTTCTTGACGCTGGGATGATCCAGAGCCTGTCAGAAAGGTTCAGCTCGCTATCCAGCATCCCGCCGACTTCCTCACGCCGCTGTCCCGTCAGGATTAGCAGCCTGTAGAAATGGCCGAAGGGCTCGGACAGCTCATTCGTCGACAGCCACAGCGCGACTAACTCCTCTCGGGACAAGATTCGATCTCGGGACGCTAGGGGCTTTGGCGGTTCGATCCCGGTGATTGGGGACACTGCCAATAGGTCCCGCTGCACACACCACGCAAAGAAGGGCCGAATGGCAGCGTAGATGTTGCGAGCAGATCCATGGGTGCCGGCATCCTGCTTCGCTTCGATCAAGTCTCGGACTTGTACCTTGGTGACCCGGGAAAGCAGCGTGTCCTTCCCGAGCGCCGGGACGATGGTGTTGTCAAACAGGCGGGTGACGTCGGCCCAGTAGCGGTTGCCGGTCGACTTGCGCTGAATGAACTTGGCTACCGCGTCTCCAACACGGACACCGTTGATCTCGTCATTGATGGCTTTACGCTGGCGACGTCTCCGATCGACTGGGTCAATACCGGCGCCGATCTCACCCAGATGCACTACTGCTCGCTGGCGCGCCTCTTCGAGTGGAAGCAGAGATGCACGGTCGATGGTGTACCGAACCGCCTTCCCGCCCCTGCCTCCGACCCATCGCTGAACGAGCCAGGAAACGCGGCCATTCTTCGAGACGTATGCCCCGAAGCCAACGAGTTCGGTGTCCCACACGTAGACGCTGCGGCGAGTATCCCTTACATGACGCTGCAAAGACTCCAAGCAACGGGAAGTAATCTTCCGGCGCATAGTATAGAGGTCCCTTGTAATGACCTTGCCATGACGAAGCAGGAATTCGCGGGACATCATAACATGGCGTTCAGAGTAACTAGACAGAAAAACCAAGGTTGTAGCGACTCAAGAGGGGCAACGAATGCTTGGTTTTATTGACTACGAATCTGGGGGTCGTGGGTTCGAATCCTGCCCGGTGCGCCAATATCAATTCGCTTTGTTCCTCCTGCTCGCCTCTCCGGGCGTCGATTGATCGTGCGCTGAGCAGGCAATAGACGAAACGCCCCGCCCCTCTGAGAGCCATCCCATGCGCATCGTCGACATCTGCGAGGTCACCAAGCCGATCTCGTCGCCTATCCGCAACGCGTACATCGACTTCACGAAGATGACCGCGAGCCTCGTCGCCGTGGTCACGGACGTGGTGAGGGATGGCCGGCGCGTCGTCGGCTATGGCTTCAATTCGAACGGCCGCTACGGCCAGGGCGGCCTCATCCGCGAGCGCTTCCGCAATCGGATTCTGGAAGCCGATCCCCGGTCGATGATGAATGAAGCCGGTGACAACCTCGACCCGCACAAGCTGTGGGCGGCGATGATGACCAACGAAAAGCCCGGCGGGCACGGTGAGCGCTCCGTCGCGGTCGGGACGCTCGACATGGCGATCTGGGATGCGACGGCGAAGATCGCCGGCAAGCCGCTGTTCCGCATGCTCGCCGAGCAGAAGGGGCGCGAGGCCGATCCGCGCGTCTTCGTCTACGCGGCAGGCGGCTACTATTACCCGGGAAAGGACGATCGCGCGCTCCGCGCCGAAATGCGCAGCTACCTCGATCGCGGCTACACTGTCATGAAGATGAAGATCGGTGGCGCACCTATCGGTGACGACCAGCGGCGCATCGAGGCCGTGCTCGCTGAAATCGGTTCGAACGGAAAGCTCGCCGTCGACGCCAACGGACGGTTCGATCTCGAGACCGCGATCGCCTACGCCAAGATGCTGCGACAGTATCCGCTGTTCTGGTACGAGGAGGCGGGCGATCCGCTCGACTACGCATTGCAGGCGGCGCTGGCGGAGTTCTATCCGGGTCCCATGGCGACCGGCGAGAATCTGTTCTCACATCAGGATGCACGCAATCTGCTTCGCTACGGTGGTATGCGGCCCGATCGCGACTGGCTCCAGTTCGACTGCGCGCTGTCCTACGGGCTCGTCGAATACCTGCGGACGCTCGACGTGCTCCATCAGGCGGGTTGGTCACCCGCGCGCTGCGTCCCGCACGGCGGCCATCAGATGTCGCTGAACATCGCGGCCGGCCTCGGCCTTGGCGGGAACGAGAGCTATCCGGATCTGTTCCAGCCGTACGGCGGGTTCCCGGACGGCGTCAGGGTCGAGAACAGCCACATCGTCATGCCGGAGCTTCCGGGTATCGGCTTCGAAGGCAAGTCGGACCTTATCAAGGTCATGCGCGAGCTCGCGGAGTAGCGAGGGTCGAAGGACAGCAGCCGGAGGTTCCTCATGGAGGCGACGGCCCTCGTTCGCGAAGACGGTAGCACGGTCACGAGCGGCGTGACGGCACGCGTGCCGTGGTGGAGCTTCACAAAGACGGTGCTGGCCATCGCAACCCTGCGGCTCGCAGAGCAGAGCAGGATCGACCTGAATAGATCGATCGACGACAAGCCGTACACGCCTGCTCAGGTCCTGCGACACGAAGCAGGGCTGCCGGATTATGGAGAGCTGCCGACCTACCATGCCGCGGTCGCAGCCAGACAAGAGCCATGGACTGTCGAGCAGTTGTGGGCCGCCTCGGAGGCAGACCGATTGCGGTATGAACCAGGTCGCGGGTGGGCCTACTCGAACATCGGCTATTTTCTGGTGACTCGGCTGATCGAAAAGGCGTCGGACCGTCCGCTGGCCGACGCGTTGATCGACCTCGTTTTCACACCGGCCGATGTGCCGACGGCGCGCTTAGCGCGCGTGCCCCAAGACTTGTTCGACGTCTGCATGGGCGACGCCATCGGGTACCACCCGGGTTGGGTCTATCATGGGCTGGTCGTCGGCACGGCGGCGGATGCGGCTTTACTACTCCACCGTCTGTTCGCAGGCGCGCTCCTCGGCGCGGCGGCGCTCGAGCGCATGCGGGACGCAATCCCGCTCCCACGTTTTCGCTCGGACCTGCATCCCGATCCGGCCTACGGCCTCGGCCTGATGATGCCCGCATCTCGATCGACCGACCCGCAGATGGGGCACACCGGAGGTGGTCCAGGCAGTCGTATCGCTGTCTATGCCCGCAAAGGCATGACGTGTGCCGTGTGGTCTGCCGCGACGTCTCCGATCGACCCCGAAGCGCAAGCGTTCCGCACGCTGGGCGCTCTCGATTGATCTGCAGGCTGACAAATCGGTCGGGACGCATGGAATTGCTCCGTTTGTATCGCACCGCACCTGCTCCGCAGCCGCCGTTTCGTAGCCCCTTCCGTGTGACGGTCCGTTCGGCTAGGTTTCGTCAAGGAGGGGTGACGTGCTGCGGAGATTGGCGACCGTTGCGGCTTTGATTGGCGTGCTGCTGCACGCCTACGGTCTCGTGCGCCATGCGCCGATGGAAGTCGCGGCAAAGCTTCAGCACACCGGCCTCGTCTCGGCTCTCGCCACGATCTGCCACAACAGCGGCACAAGCAGCCAGATCGAGATTCCTTTCGTGCCGCTCCCCGCAACGGGACAGAAATGTCCGGATTGCGTCGGGGTGACGGGAACCTTGGCCGTCGCGCCGCCGGCCGTCGACGAGATCGCACAGGTCGAAGTCGAAACCGTCCAGATGCGGCGGTTCGCCGACGTGATCGTCGAACGAGCGGCCGGCCGCCAGCCGCCTCCACGCGGACCACCCACCAGCGTCTGATCTACCGCGACCGCTCCCGGCGTGCTTCTTTCACAGCCCCGCGTGTTGGCGCGCGGCCACCTCCCATTCGATGTGCCGCTGTCCGCTCACGCCGATCCAAGCCTGAGCAGCGTAGCGGCTGGAATTCAACCGATGGCCACGGACCGTGCGCCGTCCGCCGCGTGACGCGCGGACGCAAGATCGGTCGCACGTGGCTCGATCCCGAAGGAACTTGCAATGACGTCGTTTCTGCAAACGAAGAGAGTGCTTGCGCTCGTTGCGTGCATGGCTGCCCTCCCGGCCTCCGATGCGCTGGCGCATTCCACACTGGACCAGCCGACCGCCACGATCGGTACGTCGTATAAGGCGGTCGTCCGCATCGGCCACGGCTGTGAGAAGGCCCCGACGACGCGCGTGGTCCTGACCATCCCCGAAGGCGTCGTGTCCGTCCGCCCGATGCCCAAGCCCGGCTGGACGCTGGAGACCGTCCGTGGGCCGTACGAGCGCACCTATGAACTGAGCCACGGTCGCAAACTGAGTGAAGGCGTGAAGCAGGTCATCTGGTCCGGCGGCCGGCTCCTGGACGAGCACTACGACGAGTTCGTTGCCGCCACCTCGATCGCGCCGGGGTTATCGGCCGATACACTCCTCTATTTCCCCGTCGTGCAGACGTGTGAGACCGGCGAGCACCGCTGGGTCGAGGTGCCAGCAGCGGGTCAGCGGGCCGACGCACTGAAGTCGCCCGCGCCCGCCGTGCGTCTCGTCGCTGCGGCCGCCGACAAAGCGGCAGCCCCGCGGGGCTATACCGCCGGTAATCTCGTCATCGAGGCGCCTTGGACGCGGGCCACGCCGCCAGGCGCTCGTGTCGCCGGTGGGTACCTCAAGATCACCAATACGGGCCGTGAGCCGGATCGCATCGTCGGCGGCAGCCTCGTCGGTGCCGAGCGCGTGGAGATCCACGAGATGGCCATGGCCGACGGGGTCATGCGCATGCGGCAGCTGAGCCAGGGGCTCGAGATCAAGCCGGGCGAAACCGTCGAGCTGAAGCCCGGCGGCTACCACGTCATGTTCATGGGGCTCGCATCGGCGATCGCCATGGGCGCACCGCTCCGCGGCACTCTGGTTTTCGAGAAGGCAGGCACCGTCTCGGTGGAGTTCGACGTTGCCCCCATCGGCGCCAACGCCTCCGGTGGTCACGGCCATCACTGAGCAAAGAGCAGGGCATCCGGCGCCACCGGATGCCCTGGTCTCAAGAAGTCTGTTCCGCAGGTGACAGGACGGCATCTCGAAAGGCCCACAAAAGCGGCTGCGCCCCAGCTGTTCGTGTTCCGACTGGAACAGAAGAGAACGGAGGAATAGGCCACGTTGGCCGGCATGCACTTCAACTCGGGATGAAGCGTCATGACTGGCTCGCTCGATATCACCCGCGCAGACGTGGTTGCCGTTTCACCCGGCAAGAAGGATCACAGCTACCGGATCGCTGGCGGACGCGTTGGCGTTCTGCTGATGCACGGCCTCTGCGGCACGCCGAGTGAAATGCGCTACGTCGCCAACGGCCTCGCCCGCGCCGGCCACACGGTCATTTGCCCGCAGCTCGCCGGCCATTGCGGATCGATCGAGGACCTGAAGGCCGCCACCTGGCAGGATTGGTACCAGAGTGCACGCACGGCGCTCGCCGAACTTCGGACGACGTGTGATCGCGTAATCGTCGGCGGCCTGTCGACCGGGGCGGTGTTGAGCCTGTTGCTGGCAGCCGAGCATCCCGAGGACGTTCACGGCCTCGCGCTGCTCGCCCCCACTCTCTGGGCGAACGGCTGGAACACACCGTGGTACACGCCGCTGTTCAAACTGGTGCGGTTCAAGGCCATCGCCAACATGATGAACTTCCCGGACCACTTCCCGCACGGCATCAAGGACGACCGCATCCGCAAGTTCTTCGCCGACGCTCTCTTCGGCGGTGATCAGCAGAACGCGGGCCTCACGCATACCCCTGGCGGGGCACTGTACGAGCACCGCCGGCTCGTTTCGCACCTGAAGGCAAAGATCCCGTCCATCAAGCAGCCGACCCTCATCCTCCATCCGCGTGAGGACGACGTCGCGAGCATCGACAACAGCTGGTACCTGCAGCGCCACCTTGGCGGGCCGGTCGAGGTCGTCGCTCTGACGGACAGCTATCACAATGTCACCATCGATCGGCAGCGCCATGTCGTCGTCGACCGCACGGTGGCCTTCGTCCGCGATCTGGCGGCGCGGCCCGCTCCGGTGGCGCGAAAGTCCGCGCCGGCGGCCCCGGCCCCCATCGGTTGCCAGTTTGCCGTTGCCGTCTGAGCCTCGCGGACCGACGACGCTGGAGGAAAGAGTCGCGCCATGCTGGAATGTGCCGAAACCGGATCGAACCTCATGCTCCGCGCCGCGCGTGACGCCGCACTTCCACCCCAGCCGGCCGGCTACTGGCCGACCACCGTTGGCGTGCGGCCGCGCTACGACCGCATCGGCGGTGATCTCTCCGTCGATGTCGCCATCATCGGCGGCGGGTATACCGGACTTTCCACCGCTTACTTCCTGAAGCGCGCCGAACCGGCGCTCGACATCGCCGTTCTCGAGGCGGAGCAAATCGGTTACGGCGCGAGCGGACGCAATGCCGGCTTCGTCATGACCCTGTTCGGCGCTTCCGTCCCACTCGTCAAAGCGCTGCATGGTGCCCGCCGCCTGAAGGAAGCGCACGAGTTCATGGAACGCGCGATCGGTAGCCTCGAAGCGACCGTCCGCGAACACGACATCGCCTGCGACTTCACCCGAAACGGCTTCCTGAAGGTCGCGACGTCACCCGCTTACGAGCGCCGCATCCGCGCCGAGGTCGACACGATGCAGGCCGCGGGCGTCTCCGGGATCTCCTGGATCGACCGCAATGAACTCGCGGCGCGGATCGCGGCGCCGGGCTATCGCGGTGCCTGGTGGGAACCCGGATGCGGGAGCCTCAATCCGCTGAAGTGGGTGACGGGTCTCGCCACGGTCGTCGACCGGTTGGGTGCACGCATTTTCGAAGAGGCACGGGTTGCCGATGTGCGCCGTGTCGGCGGGCGGTTCGCGATCGCGCTGTCATCAGGTGTGACGGTTACGGCCCGCAAAGTCGTCTACGCCACCAACGGATACTCCCATCTGCTGCCGGGACTGCGCCTGAAGCAGACGCCGGCCTTCACGTACGTCATCGTCACCGAGCGGCTCACCGGCGAGCAGATCACACGCCTCGGCTGGGCCGGCCGTGAGGGAGTCGAGGACGGACGGAACTTCATGCACTACTACCGTCTCGCCCCGGACGATCGCTTGATCGTCGGCGGCGGGCCGGGCGTGCTGCCGTTCGGTCGCCAGATGGATTACGACGCGTCCCCTGAGGCGTGGGCGCATCTCGAAGACTTCATCGGAAAAACGTTTCCCCAGCTGGGGTCCATCCGCGTCGCGCATCGCTGGGGCGGCGCCTTCTCGATGACGGCCGATTTCACGCCGGCCATCGGAACCATGCACGGCGGGGATGCCGTCTACTCGGTGGGCTGCACGGGTCACGGGGTCGCCATGACTCACACCAACGGTGCGATCCTCGCCGATCTCGTCCGCGAACAAAAAACAGCGCTGACGGAGATGTGGTTCGTCGATCGCTGGGCGATGCCGATGCCGCCCGAGCCCGTCCGCTCCGCCGTCACGCGATCGGTCGCTCAAATCATGAAGCTCGAAGACTGGTGGTGCGAGCGGCCGCAGCGAGACGACGCGGCGCGATAAGACATCGGACTTGTCCCGGGAGGAACAGCGGCGGTCGAGCCGGCGTGGTCCAACGGACCATCCGCCACATGAAGAGGACCGAGTGCCGTGACCTCAGCCGCTCCCAGCATCGCGAACGATCCCGCCGCAGCGCCAGCGACCAAGTCTGTCGTACGTGGCATCGTGACGATCCTCGCCACAACCTTATCGGGTTACTTCTTCCTCGCGTGTGCCTGGCTCTATTGGGTCGTGGCCGGCTGCGGTTGGCTGATCGGCTTCGTTCTGCCGCGCCACGTGATCGAGCGGGCGCCGCTGATCTGGTTGACCGCGGCCTCTGCCGCGATGGCGGCGGCGACGCAGACGATCTCCGGCTTCTTCCCGGATTATACGAGCATCCACGACGTCGGCCTCGAAGTCCTTCTCTGGCTGTCGGTCGGCTTGTTCGCGCGCTGCTACATCGTCGCGACCGACTTCCCGGCGACCTTCGCCGGGCTGAAGCAATCGATCGAAGAGCGCGCGGTCGAGCGATTGATCTCGCCCCACCTGCATCATCCGATCGACGCGATCTTCACGAGAGTCTGGGTGGCGAATACGCTCGCGGTGCTGCCGCTGACGGTTCTCCTGCTGCTGCCGTCGACGGTGAACTACTTCGTCGTCGCCGCCTATTCGGTCGCGCTGCTGATCGGTCAGTTCCCGCATGAACTCGTCGATCACATCAACGTGCACACGCGCATCTTCCAGCCGAAGATCGGTAGCAGCGACCGGGTCCGCCGCGTGCTTCGCGCGCTGCAGTTTTACTTCGAGTACCCGCATCAGCTGATGCTGGCCCGCGCGCCCCACTATGGTCGCATCCAGCACGTCTACATCCATCACGTCGAAGACAACGGCCCCCTGGATAGCCAGACGACGACGCCCTATGACCGCACGAGCTTCGTGGACTTCTCCCGCCACGCGCTCGAACAGGGCCTGGACTTGATCGCCGGTTACAAGGTGTTCCCGTACCTCGCGGCGAAGGGCAAGAACCGGCAGATGCGCGAACTCGTCCGCGGCTTCCTCATCTGGTACGGCTTCCTCGCCATCGTCGCGCTCTTCAATCCCCTCGCGGCGGGTGTCCTCTTGGTCTCTCGCTTCATCGGCGGCAACGTCTTCTCGCTGATCTCCTTCTGGCAGCATGGCCTCGTCGATCCGGATGACGTTCACGATGTCCACGGCAATTCGGTCGATTTCATCGGCCACGAGCACGGCCATATGGGCAGCGACTACCATGTCGAGCACCACATGCAGCCGGGCCGTCACTGGAGCGCCTACTACGAGGTCTTCACGAAGCAGACTGCATCGGCGGAAGGCCATCGCGCCGTGCTGATGCAAAAGGAAGTGTTCGGACCACTGGCTTTCGTCTCGGCTCTCTGGCGGCGTGATTATGATGCGATCGCTGCGCACGCGCACTTGTCGGGCGTCGACGAGAGCGACAAGGCGACACTCGCCGCCATCGTCGCCGAGCGGACACGACCCATTACCGGCGACGAGCGGTCTGGCCTCGCTCTGACCGTCGATCGCGCCGTCAGCCGTGTGATGGCCGTCGTCTTGCCGACCCGGTTCCAGATCTGAGGGTCGCGACTCTTGCCCCATGGCTCCGCGTGCCGGCGAAGGCTCGCGGATCTGCATCAGGGCTCACTTGGCTTCCGCACGGTCACGCCGAGCTGATCGACCAGTCGGATAATGGGATCGCGCCGCCGCTCACGGAGGCGGAAGATTTCGCGGGCCATGATCTCGCGGACCTTGGGCCCCTGCGCGATGTAGAGTTCGCTGACGTCCTTGATCGGGAAATGCCGGACGATGCGGATGGCATCGAGTGAGAACTCGGATGCCAAAGCGGTCTGCCCCGTTTCGATCCGCGGCGCCAAGGCGAGGAACCGGTTCCGGATGATCCAGCCCTCGGCAGGGGCAAGCCAGAAGGACCGACGCAGCAGGCGATCGACCTCCTCGGGCGGCTTGCCTTTTGCGTCGGCGATGCGCGCGAGGATCAGCCAAGCATTGCCGTCGAGCGGTTGGCAACGCAATACGGCAGTCGCGGCGCGCTCGACGTCCGTAAGCCGCTCGTCTTTCAAGCGGGGATCGTCGCCAGCCTGATCGAAGCGCGCAATTCGATACGTGAGGACGGCCTTTGCGATCACGCCGAAGCAAGAGTTCGCTAGCTCGTCGATGTTTTGGTCCTTGGCCACCTTGTCGAGCAGATCGGGATCGACGTCCGGCGACTTCTCGGTGCGCCGCTCCAGCATCTGAGAGATCGTAACGACGTCGGCCGCGCCAACGAGGGCCCGGACCGTCGTGAAGGCCGACCAGAACACGAGGCCACACGCCGAAAGCGCGGTTGCTACGAGCAACCATCCGGAGGCGGACCGACGGCGCAGCGGTCTCGCCGGTGGCTCTTTCACATCGGCCGTCACACGGACTCTGCCCGCCGCTGTTTGGCGTCGAGATAGTAGTTGCTGTACCTGCCGTAGTAATACGTCTTGGCACCGTAGTGGTCGTACAGCTTCAGCTTGTCGCCATCGACTCGGTTGAGCACGACACCGACGCAGCGTTCGTAAAGCAGGCGGTCGTCCCGGAGGGCCGTCTCGACGAGAGAGCGCGGTGTCTTCCCCCACTCGACGACGAGCACGAGCGCGTCGAACTGACGAGCGGCCGCGCGAACGTCGATGACGGGTCCAATGGGCGGCAAGTCGAACACGATGTAGTCGTACTGCTGCTCACACTCGGCAAGAAGCGCGTCCATCTCCTTCGAGGCGAGCAATTCGGCGCTGTGCCACACGCGTTTCTTGACGACGGCCGGGAGGACATCGAGGCCACTCATCGGTTCCTTGAGAATGGCGTCGTGCAGCGGCACTTCGCCCTTCAGCACCTCGATGAGACCCGCCGTTGCGTGCGCAGCCACGCTTCGTGTCAAACCTGGATTCCGTAGATCGGCATCGATGAGAAGCGTGCGAGCGCCCTGGAAGGCGACGAGGCTCGCGAAGTTCTTCGACAGCGTCGACTTGCCCTCGCCCGGGAGCACGGAAACGAAGCCGACCCGCTTGCTCGCCGCGCGGCTCACCGTCAGGTCCACCTCCACCTTCGCCCTGCGGAGTGTTTCTGCGAAGCTCGTCAGCGGCTCGACGACGGCGTAGGCCTGGAGTGGCGAAGAAAGCCGGACATGGTCGGGAGATAACGGCTCGTCCGGCATAGCATCGTCACCCAAGGGCTCGACCTCCGGTACCATGCCGAATACTTCGAGCCCCAATTCGTCGCGCACCTGAGAGGCCACGCGGAACACGCGATCGTGACGCTCCCGCAGCCAGCCGATGCCGCCACCGATCATCAAGCCGAGCAGGCCAGCCAGGGCCATGACGCGTGCCGACCGCGGAGAAGTCGGCGCAAAGGGCGCAGCGGCCGGAGTGATGACCCGCGCTTCCGTCGTCGGAAAGCTCTCGCGATGCGTCGCATCTTGATAGCGCTGCAGGAAGGCCTGATAGAGTCCCTTGTAGGAGTCGGACTCGCGCTGTAATTCCCGCAGCTGCACCATGGCATCGTTCGAAACGGCCTGGCTGCCGATCAGCGCCGTCATCGCCTCGCCGAGACTTTTCTCTTTGTCCCGGGCAATTTCGAGTTCGGCCTTGTAGGTCTGTCCGATCCGGATCAGCTCCTCGCGGATCAGCCGCTCGTATTGTACCATTTCGTTCTGAAGGCTGAGCACCTGGTAGTGGTTGGCACCGACGCGCGCCGCGAACTCGGCTGCGGTCTTGGACGCTCGGAGATACTTGGCGCGCATGTCGTTGATGACCGGGTTGCCGAGCGACTCCGTCACTGCCGCGTCCACGTTTCCGGAGCGCAACAGATCTTCGATCAGCTTGACCCGGGCCTCGGCCTTCGCGGTTTCACCGCGTGCCACAGTGAGCTGGGTCGACGCTTCCGCCAACTGCTGGTCCATCAGCGTCGAGGCGTCGCCCGAGCCGCCGGCGATGGAGATGATGCCTTTCTCGGCCTTGAACCGCTGGATCGCGAGGTCGGCCCGGATCGAACTGCTACGAAGTTCCTCAATGCGATCTTGCAACCAGCCGCTGGCTCGCCGGATGATTTCGTAGCGGGAGTTCAGCTGGTCCGCGAAATAGGCATTCGCATAGGCATTGGCGATCTGCGCGGCCTTGCCCGGATTCCGATTCTGGTACGAGAGGGCGAGCACGTAACTGCGCCCGACCCGGCGCACATCCATGTTTTGCAGCAGTTCTTCTGCGGCGCGACGCTGGCGTGCCTCGGCTTCGCTCGCGTACGTCACCTCGTTGGAGCCGAACCAGGATCTGGGATTGAGAAGTGACAGGGCGAAACGAACGACTTGCTGGACGACGGTCGCCTCTCCTATGAACTCCGGATCCTTGTCGAGATCGAGCGCCTTGACGACAGAGAGGGCAACGTTCTCGGAGCGAATGATTTCTAACTGACTTTCAATGGCGCCTGGATCATAGGCGGCGTCAGCGATCATCGATCCGATGATTTGGTCCTGGTTCTTCTTGCTGTCGATCAGGATCGTCGTGGTGGCCGTGAAGTAAGGAACGGCGGTGACCAAATAGGCGACGCCGATCCCACAGGTGACGGCGACGGCCAGAATGACGATGAAGGCTTGGCGACGTGCGGCGGCAAGCAGCGCTTCGAGATCGATCCGGTCGCTGAAATGGCCCTCGTTCGGAATCCCGTCATCGGGCCCGTCGAAACGTGGGGTCTGGTGGGAATACTGCGTCATGGCGCGTGGGCGCATCATTCAGGACTGTAGCGCCGAGCCAGTTTGAACAACTGTCGGCCGTTCCCAAGTCCCCGTCAGCGCGGACTTGCCGAGTAGGAAACGGACCCGCCACCGCCGAGCGAACCACCAGCGACGTTCGCAGACGAGCGCCCACCGCCGAGACCCGAACCGGGAGGCCCACCGCTCCCGCCCATCGGCGTGGCGCCGCCGACCACGGACGCTCCGCCACCGCCGCTGCCCGGACCACCAGCGCCGCCACCGAAGCCCGGCATGCCAGCACTCGTTGTGGCGGGAAGCCCCATGGCCGAATTGAATGCGGCGACGATGCTCGGGTTGTTGGCAGCCGCCACCTTCTTCGTGATCCGGTCCGCAGCGGCTGGATCAGTTCGCGCGATCTCTGCCGCAGCCTGACCTATGCCCGTACCGATCGCACTCGCCTGAGCAGGCGTAATCCCCTGAGAAGCACCGAGCGTCAGAAGCAGGTCGACGAGCGACTGGTCCGCAAGTACGAGCCGCTTCACCACCGCTGCAAGTTGAGCAGGCTGCGGGTTTGAAGCCAAAAGCTGCTGCGGATTGGACCGGAAAGAATTCACGTCAGCGGCACTCGCGACGGTTCCACGGCCCTGCGCGATCGCGGGCTCGGGAAGGGCGGCTGCAGTCGCCAACGCCACCATAGCGAGCGCAAGGACAGTGCCGACAAACTTGATCCGCATCTGGCGCACCCACCGATACTTAGCACACGAATAATCCTCACACGTTGATAGAGGTCGGTCCGTGTTGCGTCAACGGGAAGTTACTGAACGCCTTATCTCAGACGCGGCCGAAATTCGTTGCGAGTAGGCGTGGAGCGCAGCGGGACAGGCGCCTCCCCGCAAGTAACCATGACCCTAGAATGTCCCACGGAGATGCGCGCGGAAATCTCTGAGCAAACGCGCCGTAACGGGTCGCCGACGCGAACGTGTTTCGCTACCGGCGAACTCGTGGAGCTTGTATGTCGCGCGCGTCCCTCACATTCGCCTCGGCGGCCATTGCACTCGTCGCCATGCTCTCTCCAGTAACCGTGTTGGCGATGATGCCGCAACCGCCCGATCGGCGTGATCCGCTGCCGCCGCCCGCATCGGCGCTTCCGGAGTACGGGCGGCTCCCGGCGCCCGTTGGTTACCACCGCTTTTGCGCACGATATCCCGAGCAGTGCCAATCGTCGTCCGAGGCTGCTGTTGTCATGCTGACGCCGGATCTTTGGCGCCTCGTGACGGCGGTCAACACGTCGGTGAACCGCCGTATCCGGAACGATCCGGGCAAAGGTGCCTTCGATTGGGAACTGGAGGTCGCGCTCGGCAACTGCAATGACTATGCAGTGCAGAAGCGCGCAGAACTGCTGCGGGCGGGACTCCCGCCGAGCGCCTTGTCGCTGGCTGTGGTGACGACCGCCACCGGCGAAGGGCATTTGGTCTTGACCGTGCGAACCGACCGCGGAGACTACGTACTCGACAACTTGAGAGGCGGAGTCTTGCCGTGGAGCCGGGCCGCTTACCGCTGGATTGCGCGCCAATCCGTCGAGGGTGCATTCGCTTGGGTCGCACTCATCGCACCGACCGATGGCGACCACGCGAGCGAGAACTGGGAGTTCGCCGAGGAGCCGGCTGCTGCGGATGTGGTTGGCTGAGCATCGATCTCACCTGCGGCTGTATGCCCGCCGACCGCCTGAGTAGCCCTCTGACCGTCCGAGGGCGACCGAAGTACACGCCGCGAGGAGTACGGCGACGTAGTAGGAGACGCCAGGGACCTGGATCGAGAAGTCGACCAGCGAGTGGCTTGCGATCAGCAGAAGAACGGCGAGACCGGCTGCTGGAACGAACCGATGGCGCTGCCGTCTGGCGAGCCCCTGCAGCAGAGGATGGATGAGGACGGCGATCGCCAGAACGCAGACGACAACGAACACGGCACCCATCCCGATAGCGCCCTCAAGGAACGAGTTGTGGGCCTCTAGGAAGGCGCTTCCAATGCCGGCGCACTCGGCATCGCGATAAGCGGGAAACACATCGGCAAACGTTGCGAGCCCTGCGCCGAAAGGCCAGTTATCGCGCAGCGCTGCAAAGCTCGAGACGGCGACGCACCACCGTGATGAGTCCGGAGTGGCGAGCAATCGGTACTCGACGCGCTCACCGAGCAGAAAGAACAACGCGCCGAGCACGATAGCTCCGGTGATCAGGCCTCGCAGACGCGCCGGCACCCGATCCAGCAGGGAGACCGAGCCCTTCCACGTTGGCCCCGCCAGCACCCAGAAAAATAGGAGCGCTAAGAGTGTCGCGCCCGCGGCGCCGCGCGACTGTGTCAGCATCAGTCCGAGAAAGTTGGCTGCGGCCAAGGCCGCAAAGCTGGCGACTTTGAGGCAGGCCGATCGGTCCCTCGGCGCCAAGCCCCTGATCCAGCGATAAAGGTCGCTGGCGGAAACCTTGCGGAGGTGATGGCTCAGGAACGCGACGGATAGCACCGTGGCACAGCCGAGCAGTGTGCCGGCCGAGTTCCGATTAATGAAGGTCGCATTCAACACGGCCGTGCTGACGAGGCCACTGTCGTCACTTGGGCGAACACGCATCCAAACGATACGCTCGACGAAGCCAAAGACGGCCAAGGCGGCGCCCAGATAGCACAGACGTCCGAGCAATGTGACGGCCTGCTCGTCTCTTTGCGTGGCGGCGAGGCCTGCGATGAACACAAGCGCTGGAGCCAGTGCGGAGACGGCCGACCACGTTTGCTCTGGCGCAACCGACATGGCCCCGTTGATCGGTCCGATAACGTCTCTGAGCATCGGCCATGCCGCATGCTCGAAGCCCGAAGGCATTGATCTGAGCGACTGGATCGTGGCGTAACCACCGAGGACAAGCATGGCGGTCGACGCCTGGAGCGCGACACGCCGCGTCGCGTCCCTCTCGAGCGACGGTCCGACGAGTAGACTCCAGGCGACGAACACTGCGGCGACGCCCGACGTGATCGACTGCGTCAGCAGTTCGCTGCCACCGCCGCTCAATGCGGCGTAAGTGACAATAGTCAGAAGTCCCCAGCACTGGAGTGTGGCGCGCTGCTGCGCGCTATGAGCGTCAGCCACGGCTCGATCAGTCGATCTCTGCGGGCCCGAGATCGTCGATCACGAGGACGGACAGCCGGCGCGTCGCGTAGGCCCCTGTATCGACATTGATCCGGTTGGGTCGGAAATCGATGCGGGGAACCGGCGTGTGCCCGTGCACGACGATGGCGCCGAAGTCGCCGTCGTGGGCCAGAAAGTCGTCGCGGATCCAGGCCAGATCGTCGGCTGTTTGCTGCGCCACGGGAACCTCGGGCCTCAAGCCGGCGTGCACGAAAAGGTAGCCGCCGAGCCGGAACGATAGGGGCGCGATATCGAAGAGCTTGACGTGCTCCTTTGGAACCTTGCGGGAAGCTGCCTCCACGATGGCCTGACCACCCCGGCGCAGCTCCGACGGATCGACGCCATAGGACAGCAAAGTCTCCCTTCCACCGAAGCTCTTGAAGCTGTCGTAGTCGAGTTGGCCGCGAAGAAAATCGCTGAACAAAAGTTCGTGGTTGCCTTTCAGGACAATGACGTCCCGCCGGCCGGTGCGCCGCAGAATGCGTTCAACGACGGCGGCCGATTGCGGTCCCCGATCGATCAGGTCGCCGAGGTAGATTTCGAGAACGCGCCTGCCACGCGCACGATGATAGGCGTCTCGCTCTATCCGAGCGTGAGCCTCGACGAGACAATCGTCTCGACCGTGAATATCGCCGATGACGTAGATCACCAGACCCGGCTCGGCGGGTGGGTAAGGCCGATGCACGCGCCTTTGGCCTGACCACTGTTCAACCAGTGCACCCAACATTACGCAAGCCCACCAATCCAAGGCATCTGCCAGAGGTGGCCGAATCAAATGCGAATCGCCGCATGTATGTGGCTGAGTGGCCACGCGCTACCGCAATTGATCGCTGACCACCCGTCAGGACGTATACGAATATAGCGAGTACGGACGGGAAGGTCTACAGTTATGCCCATAACACACATCACGGGCGCCCAATGCTGACTCGCCGTACACTTTTGGTGACCGGGACCTCCGGATTGCTGGCCGGTTGCTCCATGCTGCCCGGCGATGGCCCGGCGTCACGCGCAATCGAGCGCGAAGCCGCCGCAACGACCGATGAGGTCAAGCGCCCAGCCTTCGATTATGTGCTCGTCGATCTTTCGCAACCGATCGTTGCGGTGTTGTCCGACTACGGTCCGGGATCGTTTTTCCGCACGTTCGGAACTGGACGGCGAGCTCCACCTGAGATTGTGGTCGGTGTTGGCGACACCGTTCAAGTCACGATCTTCGAATCAGGTGCCGGTGGTCTTTTCGTGCCCCAGGATGCCGGATCGCGTCCTGGCAACTTCGTGCAACTGCCGCCGCAGGCAGTCGACCAAGCTGGCAATATCGCTGTCCCCTATGCGGGAGCGATTCTTGCCCGCGGCCGCACGCTGGCGCAGATCCAAGCCGATATTGAGCGACGGCTGGCGAACCGCGCGCTGGAGCCGCAAGCGATCGTCGCGCTGACAAGTCAGAACTCGTCGCAGGTGACGGTGATCGGCCAAGTCGGCGCACCGGCCAAGATCAACATCAGCACCGCGGGCGATCGAATTCTCGACGTGTTGTCGCGGGCCTCCGGCATCATCAATCCCGGCTTCGAAGTGTTCGTGACGCTGCAGCGGAATGGGCGTCGCGAGACGACCTACTTCCTCAACCTCGTCAAGAACGACCGCGAGAACATTTTCGTCCAGCCGGACGACATCATCTATGTGTTCCAGGAGAAGCGGTATTTCACCGCCTTCGGAGCAACGGGACAGTCCGGCCAGTTCGCGTTCGAACAGGAACGACTCAACCTCGCGGAAGCCGTCGGCAAGGCCGGCGGTTTGCTCGACAACAGAGCGGACCCGCGTCAGACACTCCTCTATCGTGGCGAGGCGCGCGAGCGGCTCGAGAAGATGCCGGTCGACCTTTCGAAGTTCCCCCGTGGCCAGCGGATCATCCCGACGGTTTATCGGGCGAACTTCCGAGATCCGGCGAGCTTCTTCGTCGCGCGCACGTTCTTCATGCAGAACCAGGACATCATTTACGTCACGAACGCCGACAAGGTCGAAATCTTCAAGTTCCTCGACTTCGTGACGGGAGTGACCGGCGCTGTCGCTTCAGTGGGTGCGGATGCTGTAGTGACCCGCAATGCAGTCCGTATCTTGAGGGATTGACCGCACTCAACGGAGTCGGCCGCACGGCCGGTTCCCCTGCCGCTCCCCCGAGGCCGAGGGTTCTCAAGCTCGATCCGATACCGATTCGCGATCGAGCCACGTGGGCAATCGCGCCGTATGCAAACTAGCGCGGCGCCTGATCTCAGAAAGAAATCTCGCTATTGCGTCTCTGTCCGGCGGCCCGCGAGAATGCCGGCGTCTGTGAGTTCTTGCCACGCCTGCCGGACATGTCGCTCGATCACTCTGTCGCCGCGGATCAGCATGAGGGCAGTCCGCCACATCACTTCGATATCGAGCCAGAAACTCGCGTTCTGGACGTACCAGACATCGAGCGCTGCTTTATCTTCCGCCGAGATCGTCCGGCCTCCCACCACCTGAGCCCATCCTGTCAGTCCAGGACGAACAAGAAGTCGCGCACGATAAGCGGCCGGTTGATCACGCGGCAGAAGCGGCCGCGGCCCGACGAAGGACATGTCGCCCCTCAGAATGTTGATGAGCTGGGGCAGCTCGTCCAGCCGCGTGCGGCGAAGGAACGTTCCGAACCGCGAAAGCCGTGCTTCGTCCGGTAGGTGAAGGTTGGCCGGCGTGGCTGGCGCCATGGTGCGGAACTTGATCAGCTTGATCGAGCGACCGCCAAGGCCGGGCCGCTCCTGCCAGAAGATGACCGGGCGACCGATGACCAATGCCACGGCGATGGCGACGATTGCCATCAGCGGCGTGAGCATGACGAGAAGGGCCCCCGCTAGGACGATGTCAAACGCGCGCTTGAGTGCCCAGAAAGTGCGACGCGAATTGGCGACGATTGAAGGCTCCGGGATGTCGAACAAGAGTTCACGCGACGGAGCGGTCTCCGCATCGCGTGGCTGGTCCAGACCCAGGGCTTCCACCAAATAGTTCGCATGTCCAATCCTCTCCACGGCCTCCTGGACGGGAACCGGAAGGTCGGAGCGCGGAATGGCGACGATCAGTCGATTGATCTCGATGCCATGATTGGCGAGCGCTGCGATGATATCGGTCAGCTGATCGAGCGTCCCGAGGACCGGCACGCCGCCGAACGTCCGCCCGACTTGCCGTTCGATCTGGCCAAGCAACCCGACGACCCGCACGCGGCTGCCACCGACTTCGGCCAGCCCCCGGAGATAACCCTCGGCAAGCCCGGACAGTCCGATAATCAGCGCCGCGTCCTCCCCGCGGGAAAGGGGTTGCTCGAACTGACCGACGCTCGTCCGCTTGCTGTGGAGAAGGGTGTGCCGAAAACGTGCGACGGCCCGAAGAGCCGACATGGCGGCAAGAACGAAGACCCACTGCAGGAGTGGAAGAGTTCGCGGGAGCTTCGTCTCCGGGTCGACCGATAGGCAGGCAATCACCACAGTTCCGGAAATCGCGCCGGCAACCGCTGCGATCCAGAAATAATCGGGCCAAGTGCTGTACCGCCAAACCGTCAGGTGGACTTTGCTCAGAACGAGAATGATCGGAGCAATGATCGCTGTGCAGACGAGAAAGACTGTGCACTTGTCGAGAGCTGCGGAGATATCTTCGAAATTGTAGCGCACGAGAACTGCAAAAACAGATGCGCCCAAAACGAGCGCCCAGTCCGCAGCGAAAAGTTGCAACCTACGCATCGTGCGCGTACTCGGAACGAGTGTACACAGAACGATAACGTTTTAGGTCAGATAACGCCGGACGATCAAGCCTATTGATCGGTCCACGCCGTTTCGCGTTGTGGCGTGGTATTCGACGACGGACTCGGCAGATGGATTATGGTGGTGCGTCAGATGGTTAGGGTGACCAGCGGACCTTACCGGCACCCGTCACGTCGAGACCGCCAAGCTCCGTGGCGCGCTGGTTGAACGCTGGTCGGGTAAGCGACTCGAGAAATGTCCGGAGCGGCAGGCGATAGCTGTCGCGCTGCCGCATGAGCAAATCGAAGTGTTCGGTGACGAGTGGCACGAACCCTGTGCCCGACGCATTGGCGACGGCCCGTGTCGCGACACCGCAGTCGGCGTGGCCCGCGCGAATCGCCTGCGCGATATCGGGTCCCGTCGGCGCAACCAGCGTCGCTTTCGCGGCTCCCCGCGCGATGCCGTCCCGTCGCAGCAAGGCATCGAACAGTTGCTGCGCGCCCGCGCCTTCAGGTCGAAGCGCCAGGCGCCCGCCCTTGCGGATTGCGTCCGACAAGTCGGTGAACCCAAGCGGATTGCCGGGGGCGACGAGTAAGCCCTGCTCCCGTTTGGCGAAACCGATGAGAACCGCGTCGTAGAGCGTCGGTTCGCGCGCGACGAGGTCGACATTCCGGTCCCGACCGGGGTCTGCCACGTCGTGAAAATGGATGGCGGCTGCGATCACTTCGCCCGCCAAGAACCGCCGGAACCCCGACTCGCTGCCTTCCGGCAGGATGGCGAGGCCGGCACGGCTCTCGTTGAGGGCCCACTGCAAAAGGGGATCGTGGCTTCCGCCGACGATCGGCGGCGGGTCGGCCGGCACCACGCCGAGGGGCCGTGCCATCCCGGCCAGCAGCCAGCGATCGAGGTCCGACCGGGGGAAAAGCCATTTGCCGGTGACCTTGGTACAGGGGATCGCGCCCTCCGCGACCAGTTCGTAGAGCTTGCGCTCCTTGATCCGGAGGTACTCGGCTGCTTCTGCCGTGGTCAGGAGTTGCAAGCCTGCGCACATATGCATTTGTCGGCACTAATTCCACAGCTTGACGTTCCGCCGGAAAGTACCGACCTGTGCGCCGACGTCAATGGAGCAAAGTGTGGACGGACTGGCGGCCATCGACCTGATCCTGTCGGGCGACACGACCCTGTTGGCCATCGTCCGGCTATCGCTGCTCGTGACGCTGTCGGCGACGCTGCTTGCAGCCCTGATCGGGATGCCGATCGGCGCTCTGGTCGCACTGACCCGCTTTCCGGGCCGGACCTTCCTGGTCGTCGCTCTCAATGGACTGATGGGGCTGCCGCCGGTGGTCGTCGGTCTTCTGGTTTTCCTGCTGCTGTCGCGCTCGGGGCCGTTGGGCAGCCTCGGTATCCTCTTCACGCCGACGGCCATGGTCATCGCCCAGGCGGTGTTGATCATGCCGATCATCGCGGCGCTCACCCGTCAGGTCATCGAGGACCTTTGGGCCGAGTACCGCGACGAGCTGACCGCCATGGAGCTCGGTCCTGTCGCCCGCGTTCAAGCACTCCTGTGGGACGCGCGGTTCTCGCTGGTCACCATCCTGCTCGCAGGGTTCGGCCGGGCCGCGGCCGAGGTGGGCGCGGTGATGATCGTCGGCGGCAACATCGACGGCTTCACGCGAGTCATGACCACGTCGATTGCGCTCGAGACCTCGAAAGGCAACCTGGCCCTCGCGATCGGTCTCGGGCTGGTGCTCATCCTTGTCATCATGACTGTGAATGCGGTCGCCTGGACAGTCCGGCAGTGGGCGGAACGCCATGCTGGATAGGACCGACACCCCGCCTGCGCATCGGGCCAACCTGTCAGGGCCGGCGGTCTTGCCGATCCGCTTCGAAAGCGCCGCCTATCGCGTGGGAACGACGCAAGTCCTGCATCCCCTCGACCTCGAAATCCGCCATGGCGCTCCGACGATCGTGATCGGACCGAACGGCGCCGGCAAGTCGACTGTCATTCGCATGGCGATGGGGCTTGTGGCCCCAACATCCGGCCGGCTGACCTTCGCAGGCCGGGAGGAAGCCCCGCGCGGCAGTCGCGCGCTCGTCTTCCAGAAGCCTGTCATGCTGCGGAGAACCGTGGCCGAGAACATCGCTTTCGCCCTCTCGGCAGCCGACCGACCGGCCGACCGGGCGACCATCCGCCGGCTGCTCGCCCGTGTCGGTATCGATCAGTTGACGGAGCGGAGTGCCCGACGGCTGTCCGGTGGCGAGCAGCAACGCCTTGCGCTTGCCCGCGCGCTCGCCCGCGAGCCTCAGGTCCTCTTCCTCGACGAGCCCACGGCGAGCCTCGACCCGGCCGCGACGAAGCACGTCGAGGACATCATCACGGAGGTCGCAGCTTCGGGCGTCAAGATCGTGATGTCGACGCATGATCTGGGTCAGGCCAGACGCCTTGCCAGTGAGATCGTGTTCCTCGTCGGCGGGAACCTGATCGAGCACACGCCGGCCTCGACCTTTTTCACGACTCCAGCGAGCGATGCGGCCCGCCGCTTCCTCGCGGGTGATCTCGTCATCTAGGGGACGTAGATGAAGTTCCGCACAGTCGCAATTCTCGCTGCGCTTGTGGCCGTCACGCCCGTCTTGCCGGCGCAGGTTGCCGCGCAGGAGAAGTCCATCGTCGTCGCATCGACGACGTCGACACAGGACTCGGGCCTCTTCGGACACATCCTTCCGCTCTTCAAGGCCAAGACCGGGATCGATGTGAAGGTCGTCGCTCAGGGTACGGGACAGGCGCTCGACACAGGTCGGCGCGGCGACGCCGATGTCGTGTTCGTCCATGCCAAGGCGCAGGAAGAGAAGTTCGTCGCCGACGGCTTCGGCGT
>Ga0073934_10004059_pt1 | contig 25151 bp, 19 predicted proteins | sample LarsenN4metaG_FD_76834 | JGI IMG/M metagenome (GOLD analysis project Ga0073934, IMG submission 76834) | Hot spring sediment bacterial and archeal communities from British Columbia, Canada, to study Microbial Dark Matter (Phase II) - Larsen... ... | reverse complement strand
GCATACATCCGCCGTCGCCATCCCCGCTTCCTGCTCCTTCAAAACAGCGATGATCTGCTCCTCGCTGAACCTGCTCCGCTTCATTCGTCCGTCTCCTCGTCAGGGCCGGACTCTACTTATCACTGGAGGAAATCTAGGGGCTCAGACCATTAGTAGGTAGGGGAGTTACGGTATTGGCCTGATCGAATGCGAAAGCATTCTAGCGGTTAGATATGCATCAACTTTTCGCGTTGGGGTCTCTTGCCGTCCTGTTCCAGCGTTTGCGCTGCATAAGTGTGCACTTCACGGTTTGAACTTGAAGACCCCTTCGCTTCTGGTCGGAAATACCACCGCGCCGCTCCGGTCAGGGGTCAAGGTCAAGCCGAAATTCCGGGGCAAATCGCTGATGCGATACAATTCTTCGCCATCACTGGCGTTGCGCCAAACCAACCCTTCGCGCATATGTTGCGGCGCGCCAAGGGCGTCGGCCGGAGCTCCCGATGCGTCGCTTGCGATCAGCACCCGGCGATCCTTGGGACCGACGAGCGTAATGAACGAACCTGTCGGCTGCGCGACCTGCCATGCGACCGAAAAGCCGGCATCGGGATCGAAATCGAGCGCGATCAGGCCGTCATAGGCTGCTGCCGTATAGACCCGGCGATTGGCCCAGTCGGTGCTCATCTTGGAAGGCATGAAGTACCAGTGATCGGTTTGCTGCGCGAAGGGCTGAACCATGAAGCTGCGGCTGGCATCAGCTTGCGCAATCGCGGTGAGTGACAATGGCGCTCTGGTGGGAATGGCGTTGTTCTGGATCAGCACGAAGTCGCCGAAACCCACCACGGCGGTGCCGGGCGTCTGCTCCCCGTGGCGGTAGCGCACCGGCCCCCATTCAACGTCGCTCTCGAGCCGTGCTCCGCGGTACACCATCCGATGGACTAGGCTGTGGCCGGCCAGATAGACATAGGTCTGGCCGCGAAACCGGGTGGCGGTGATCCGGCCGCCGATCAGTTCGGGCGCAGACCCGGTCCATACAATCCGCAGCGTTTCCGGATCGATCAACACCAGGGCTGATGGCGCCACACCTTCGACCCCGCATTCGACAAAGGCGCGATAGCCCTGCGCAGTGCACCCCTTCGGGCGATGGTGCGATTTGGCGAGGATCATGCCATCCTCAAGGATGATGAACCCGTTATAGGTGGTATCATCCAGCCCATTGGGCGCCGGCAGATCGATCGTCGCTGTCACTTCCCCAGTGGCTGGGTCAAGCCGCGCCAACCGCGTCATGTAGATCGCATAGACCTGACCATTGGCATGAACCGCCACCGCACCGGGATAGTTCCACTTGGCTCCGGTTGGCGGCAGCGGCAATTCGCGCTGCCATTTGATGGCAAGGTCGGCCGCATTCAAGCTGCTTACAGTCGGGCGATCACGACCGCCCAATACTCCGGACAGCGCAAACAGGCTGCCATCCTGCGCTTCCGCCACATTCCACAGCCCGCGCAGAGCCGGATTGTGCGATTGCTCGGGGGCAGCCTTGCTTGCAAACGGATCAGGTGCCGCGAACAGGCTGGTGCGGTCAGACCCGCCGTGTTCGAACGCCGCGGGGGCGGCGGCATAGTCGCCCGCCGGGTGCTTGGCCGCGCCGGGTGCCAGCCCTGTCACAGCGAGAAGCAGGCCTGCGATCACGGGAACGCGCATCTCACCTCGTCCTTTCGATCGTTATGGTGTCGAACGGTGCCAGAGTGCCGATCGCTTCCATGCCCATGGTCTCATCCCAGGCAAATTGCCTTACAACTGTCCGCTCGCGCTCGACATCGACCAGCGTGAAGCCGTTGCGCTCTTGCGGAAAGCGGAAATCCTGCGCGCTGAGCTGGGCAGGGGTGGCGGGCGGAGTGCCGCGTGCGAAAGAGGGAAAACCAGCCTTCGACGCCCCGATCGAGCCGACCAGAAAGGCGTGGAGGGGGTTATCGGCAAGGTTGATATCACCCGAACCAATCAGCTTGGTTGCGCCCACGGCGTGAATATCCCCGCCCAGCACAATCGGGCGGTGCTTGCTCTGACCCATCGCGGTCAGCAATCGCTGATGCTGCGCCCACCAGCCCTTTTGCCACAGATATTTGGGCCGATCGGTGGTCAGGCGCCCGACGCCTCCAAAGCCATGGGTGCTCACCACGGTTTCGCCCGCAGCATTGGTCGGGGCAGCGACGACATCGGGATACCATTCACGCCACTTGCCGGCCGTCCAGCCAATCGGGAAGGAGGGAATATGCAGCAATTGCGCCGCATCGCTCGCGCCGATGCGCGAAATGACCCACGCCTCAACCTCGGGCGGCAGCAAGCCGGCATTGCCATCCTTGAGGCTCAGGTATCCGGCGCTGTCATAGAACAGCGCTTCGACCAGATTGCCAAACCGCAGCGCGCCGAAACTGCGCGAAAGCCCTTGCGCCCAACCTTCGCGCGCGATGCCGGGCAGTCCCGGTGGCAGCAGCGGATCGGGCAGGAATTCGGGATAGTACAGCCGCTGCATCACCCGCTGAAATTCGCGTTGCTGCTCGTCGGGCGGGAAAGTGACGAACCGCTCTTCCGCTTCGTCATTCTCCAGATAATCGTGATCGTCGGGCAGAAAGAAGCTTGGGGTTGAGCGCAGCAGCGTGCCGTAAAGCCGCGCGATCTGCTGTTCGCCAATGCGCTTCAGCAATTTTTCGTTGGCGGTGCCGATCATCGCTTGCGCCGGATCGAAATAGCCCCATTCGTCATAGACCCGGCGGGTTTCGGCACGGATCTCCTCGTTGCGATGCTGGAGCCAGGATTTCTGGTCCCAATAGATGTGGTCGCCATTGGCCACCACCGCATCGGGCCGGAACGCCAGCCCGCGCTGCAGCAGCGCCTGACGCGTCGCGATTGGGCGGAAGGATTCGATCCCGCGCGGGCCGCGCGCCGTTTCGTCCCCGCCCGCGCACATGAATGTCAGTAACCGGAACCGCTCCGGAGCGGCGTCGCCAGCAGGAAAGGTGCGCAGCGGCCAGGGATCGCACAACCGCTCGTCGTTCTCGCTCAGGGTGATCTGATAGTCGGTATCTGGTGTCAGACCCGTAGCCCAGAAGGTCCAGAACCGCCCTTCGCTATCGGTCATGAACCCGTCGAACCGGCGGCCCGAGAGATCGGCCTGCACCCGCCCCGACAATGGCCGGGTGAAGGAGCATTTGAGCAGGATCGCGTCGGCGCTGGCGCTGGGCAGAACGTGGCGCATCGCGCCTGCGCACCACGGCGTGGCGGCGGTGAGATGACCGCCGGGCAACAATGCAGCAGCGGCACCAGCGACGACCGCCTCGCGCCGGTTGAGCCGCAGCGCCATCAAGCGGTGCCTGCCGCGTTCCGGCGCTGCTCCAGCCGCCAGAGCAGGGCGGGCAAACGATCCTGTCCAAAGAACGGCTCGCCATCGAGTACCATCAGCGGGACCCCCCAATGCCCGGCCTCACGTTGATCGCGCTCATTGCGGGCAATCTCGGCATCGATGCGGTCGCGGTCACGAACAATGATCGCATCGAGTTCATCCAGATCAAGGTCGGCCGCGGCAAGCGCGCGGGCCAGATGATCGCCTTCGTGCCATCCATCCACCTCGCCGCGCCACAATAGGTCGCCGACTCGTTCCGCGAATGCGAGCCCGGCTCCCGATTCCTCGGCAGCGACGGCAAGGCGCGTGAGTCGCTTGATCAGGGGTTGATCGGGCAAAGGCTGCTGCGTGCCCGGCGCGACCGCGACCGGATCGGGCACCGGCCAGCGGATCGGCACGCCCAGCATCTCAGCCGTGCGCCGTACGTCGAGCGCAAAATAGCTGAACCATAGCGGATCGACCCGTTCGAAAAATTCGGTGTTGCGAACAGCGGCAGGATAGACCGGGCGCAGCACAATCGCAGCATCGCGGTCTGCAAGGGCACTGCGCAGCTGGTGCCCCAGCAAATAGCAATAGGGCGAGCGGAACGACCAGTAGAGGTCGATTTTCGGACTCATGAAGAACCCCCGACTAGTGGTCCTGCCCCGACTAGGCTGGTTCCCGCTTGAGCAAATTTTCCGGCATGTTTCTTCCGCAAGGCAACCGCATCATACGGAACATTGACCCCGCGGGCACAGCCAGGGCGCGTTTCGAGTTCCAACATCCAGCGTTTCAAATGCTGCAGATCGTCGATCACCACCCCTGACCATTCGTGCCCGCGTGCCCAGGTCCAGTTGGCGATGTCAGCGATGGTGAATTCCTCGCCCACCAGAAAGCGATGGTCACGCAGCTGCCGGTCAAGCACTGTCAACAGCCGCAGCGATTCATTCTGATAGCGCGCGATCACCGGCGCGATTCGATCAGGGAAATAGCGGTGGAACACGTTGGCTTGCCCCATCATCGGACCCAGTCCGCCCATTTGGAACATCAGCCATTGCAGCACTTGCGACCGGCCCTTCGCGTCATTTGGCATCAACTGACCGGTGCGCTCAGCCAGCCAAATCAGGATGGCACCCGACTCCATTATCGGGAAATCCCCGGCTTCGCGATCGACCAGCACCGGGATCTTGCCATTGGGGTTGAGCGCCAGGAATGCCGGGTGCTTCTGCTCGCCTGCGACCAGATCGACGATCGTGACGTCATATGCGAGGCCCAGCTCCTCCAGTGCGACCGAGACCTTGTAACCATTGGGCGTCGGCGCGGTGAAGAGGTGGTAAGGTGCGGTTGCGGGCTCGGCGCTCATCGCTTGGCCGCCGGTTTGACTTCGACCCGCCCACGCCGCCCGACAAACGCCGCATAGCCGCCCTGATCCAGCCACTTGCGCGCTTCGGCATCGCCCTTCAATGTCGCTTCCCAGAACGCCACCGCAGCTGCGCGGATGAGCGGCAGGTTGGCCTCGATATTGGGATCGGCCGCCGCCGGGCCAAAGCCGCGCGAGGCTCCGGTGAAGGTCATATGCGTGCCTCCGTTGATGATCAGCAGATATTGGTCAACATCGTTGATTTCATCAAACGGCAGTCGGCGCTGTTCGACCGGGAAGTCATCCGCCGGGCTCGTATCGGCAGTGCCGGTGAGATGGAACAGCGGAAAGAGCATGTCGCCAAAGCGGCCTGCCCCGGCGTCATAGCCAGCGCGCGGGGGGGAAGGGCTCATGATGAACCCGCCCTTGAAGGCAGGTTCGGCCCAAGCCCGGCCAAAGCCTTTCACTTGCTGCCCCGCCGCGATCTGCGTGGTGATCGCACCATAGCTGTGGCCCGACATGCCGAGCCGTTGGGGATCGATCTTCCCGCGCCATTTGCCCGCCGCTTCGGCCTGAATCTGCCGGACGACGAACTTCACGTCGAGGTAGCGATCCTGCCCCAGTAGGGGATCCTGCACCCCGGCAAGCAGCACACGACGATCGGCACGGAACGCGTCGCGATCACTCCCTGCGTGCTGGATATGCAGCGCGGCAAAGCCGTGGCTGGCCAGATGCTCGCCCAGAAATGCGGCCCCGTCGCGGGTGCCGCCGCCGCCATGCGACCACACCACCAGCGGCGCGGGGCCACCGCTTGCATCGGGCAGATAGAGCTTCCACGGAACCACGCGGCCATTGCGGCTGCTATCGACCCATTCCCCGCTGACGGTGGTGTAACGGACCGGACCGGCCTCAGCCTTGGCCCGGTAGCTGCCGGTGTAATTGCCGATCTGGCCCGGATCGGTGGCAACGGGGGCGGATGCATCCGAGCCGATGTCGCGATCCGCGCGCCAACCGCCGCGCATGCAGCCACTGATAGCGAGGCAGGCCAGCAATGCCAGGCCCACACTTCGCGCCCGCGAACCGCTTTTGCCCGCTGTGTTTGACATGCTCATGCGCCTTGCCTCCGTTTACTGTTCGCCGCCAAAGCGCGCCCGCACGTTGAAACCGACCACCGCGCCTTCGTTGAAGAAGTTGTTCTGCTGCACGTTTTGCTGAACATAGCGATCATCGGTGACGTTGTTGGCAAAGAGCGACACAGTGAAATTGTCGAACCGGACCCCCGCACGCAGCGAGAGGAGTGTGAAGCCCTCCAAAATGCGTGAGAGGTCCGGCACGTCGAGCGCGCCGATGGCGTTTTCAAAGCCGCCATCTTCGCTGTTGAGCGACGCTGTAAAGAAGCCCGATGCGCGATTCCCGAAGGGCACATTATAGGTCGCAGTGATATTGCCGATAAAGTCGCGCACGCGGTTGGCGCTTTCACCCGAGACGTCGAACACCGTTCCGTTGACCGTCACCAGTGAGCCATCGCCAAATTCGCCCAATTGGGTTGCGACCGAGGCATCGACCGATAGGCGCCCCGGCCCGAGCTGCCAGTTGCCGTTGAGCTCAAGTTCAAGCCCACCATATTGCACTTCGGGAATGTTCTGGAGCACCACTGTCGTGTCGGTCTCACTGACCGTTGTTACGACCTGTGCATCATCGAGCAGCAGGTAATAGGCCGATAGCGACGCGCGCAGCCCCTTGACCAGCGGCAGCTTTACCCCAAGCTCCCCGCCATATCCGGTTTCTGCATCATAGGACAATGCATCGACATTGTTGGTCCCGATGTTGAACCCGGCCGGACGGTAGGCGCTGGCGAGCCGCATATAGACCTGCGATTCGGGACCAAACTCCCATTTGGCGGTTGCACCCGGCGTAAACCGGGTTTCCGCGCGTGCGAGGGTCAAGGGGGCGATGCTGGTGTTCGTCGGGGCTGGCAGGCGATCAACCCGCTCGAAATCAAACTCGCGCTCATCGCGTTGCACCCGCCCTTCAACCGCGAGGCTGAGCTCCGATGAAAGGGCGAATTCGAGCGATCCGAAAGCCGAATAGCTGACATAGTGATCGGTCGAGAAATCGGAGCGGGTCGCCAGTTCGCGCAAGGAGGCGACATTGGTGACCCCGCTGTTTTCGGTCGCCACGTCCGAGGTCAGATCCTGCCAGTCGATCCCGAACAGCCAGTTGATCGATCCGCCGGTCGGCGAGGTAAAGCGCAATTCGGCGCCGGTGCGTTCGAATTCCTCGCTCTGCTCGACAATCAGATCGCTGCCGCCGATGTTCTGGAAGCCGATGAAATTGTCGAGATCTTCGTTGAAGCGGAACGCGTCGCGGGTCTTGTAGGTGAACACCGCTGCGACATCGATATCGCCAAGCCCGCCATCAAGGTTGACGAACAGCGTATCCTCATCGATCTCGACTCGGCCCGCACGGCTCGCATTGCGCAGTCGGATGTCGCTGTCGAACGAAGCGGTTGGACGCGAAGCGACGGGCAGTCGCTGGCCCAGCGCGGAGAAGCCCGGCTGATTGGCGCGCGACAATTCATACGAAGTCGTCAGCGAAAAGCCACCAATGTCGAACAATTTGGCGGCCGCGCGCAGACCAGCGAAATCGCTTTTGTCGAGGATCTCCCCGGTCACGGCCGAGGTGACGAAGCCGCGTTCCTGATCAAACACGATCCCGCCAACGCGGATTGCAGCAAAATCGCCGACCGGCAGGTTGAACCGCCCCTCGGCAGCGATCCGGTCCCGATCATCATAGCCGACCTGCACCGAACCGCCCAATTCGCGATCGGGTTGGTTGGTAATGATGTTGACCGCACCGCCCACGGCATTGCGCCCGTAAAGCGCGCCTTGCGGGCCGCGATAGACTTCGAAGGAGGCGACGTCGAACAGGTCGAGCGCGTTGAAGGTGCGTCCGCCAAATCCGCCACCCGCGACAAAGATTCCGTTGCGGTAAAGGCCGGTCGAAGCGTCGGAGAAGCCGTTGCGCCCGCCGCCCAGACCGCGGATCGAGACATCGCGCAGATATTCGGGGCCAGCGAATACCACGGTTGCCGACGGAGTCTGACGCAGGAAATCTTCCAGTCGTTCATTCGATCGGGTGAGCAGGTCCGCCTCGGTGATCGCCGAAACCGAGCCAGGAACATCGGTCAGCGCCTCGTCGCGGCGGCGCGCCTGAACGATGATAACCTTGTCGCCGACAGCGTCATCAGCTTGCCGATCGGCTTCATCGGCTTGCTGCTCGGCAGAAGCTCGCTGCTGAGCGAAGGCCGGCGTCGCGGCCGTGTAACATATTGCAGTGGCGGCCAGCGTGGTGGTGGCCAACATGGTCCATTTTGCCATGATCTCTCTCCCCCGACATTTGCTCCTGACCGAACCGGGCAAATTATCGATTATTTGATGATCGCGGCATCGTGCAGACTTGTCAAGTGCTCGCAACCATGTCACCCCATCTGCGTATACCGGAGGAACCGGGCGCGGGGGATCGGCGGCCGGGCTTGGTTCGATCCGCGCATGGTCGCAGAGGCAGGCAATGACGTTTCCGACCTTCAATCGCAGGCAATTTGTTGGCTCGCTTGCCGTGCCATTCGTGCTTGGGTCATGCAAAAAGGCATTGGCCGCGAATGGCTCGCAGCACGACGCGCTGTTCCAAGCCTTCTGCGTCGCGTTTCCGCTGTTCGAGTTTGCCCGTACGGGTTGGGCTGCAGCGGCACCATCGGCGGGCCGAGTGCAGCACCGATATAACCAGATGGTGGTACAGGCGCGGCTCAGCGACGAGCGGAGCCGCACGGTTACGACCCCCAATCGTGACACGCTCTACGCCACGGCGCGGCTCGATCTTTCAAACGGCCCGGCGCTGGTCGAGATACCCTCGGTGAACGACCGCTATTTTTCGGTCGCGTTGATGAATGCCTTTACCGATAATTTCGCCTATTTCGGCACACGCGGCACTGGCGGTCGGGGCGTGCATGCGCTGATCGCGGGCCCGGACTGGCGCGGCGAGCCTCCGTCTGGGACGGTCCTTGTCCGCTCGGAGACCAGCGATGTGTGGCTTCTGGCTCGGGCGCATGTACCCGATCCCGCCGATCCAACGGGGGCGCTCGCGACACTTCAGAAGATCGCGATCACGCAGGCCCACGAACCGCTGCTGCTCCCGGTGGCACCCACGCGCAGCGACGATATCCCCAATGTTCTGGCCGTGGCTAATGCCGTACTGGCGCGCTGCTCACCGCAAAGCCTTGCGGCACGGGGGGTGCGGGATTTGAGTGGCTTCGGGCTCGAACCCGGATCACTCGACGCCTGGCAGCGGCTTGACCCGGGAATGCAGGAAGCTTGGCGGCGCACCGCGGCGATGGCGCTGGCGCGGTTTCGTGAGGGCTTCGCGCGCGGTGGGGCAGAAGCGCAGGGCTGGCGCTATCCGCCGCCCGCAATCGGTTCGGTCGACGCCAGCTGGGAGCTGCGAGCCGGCGTAGCATTGTCCGGTCTCGGAGCGGCCGAGCAGGTTGAGGCTACCTATGCCCGCACCGATGTCGATGCCAGCGGCGAACCGCTGGATGGGGCACGGCTGTATCGACTCGAAATTCCGAAGAACGTCCCCGCGGCCGCATTCTGGTCGGTCACGCTCTATGCCGTCGAAGCTGATGGACGGCTGTTCTTTCAGGCCAATCCTCTGCAGGCCTATTCGGTCAGCAACCGCATGCCGCAAACCCGGATGGGCCAGGATGGATCGACCACCATCCTTATAGGCCCGACCCCCCCCAAGGATCCGACGGCCAATTGGCTGCCCAGCGCCGCGGGTCCGCTGGCGCTGGTGTTCCGTGCCTATTTGCCTGGGCCAGCGCTGCGCAAGGGGGAGTGGCTGCTGCCGGGGGTGATACCGGCATGACAGTTGACCTGTGACGAACGGATGGCGGTTAAGCTTTTGATTGAAGGCATGCCGCTGGCTGCCAATCTCGGCGTGTGAGCCCTGATCAGCTAGGCGGGCTTCTTGACTGACTTCGATGCGGCGTTTGCACCCTTGTGTGCTCGTTTCGGCGGGGATGTGCCTTCGCCATCTGCCGGTGCCTCAGGACGGCGCGCGATCGCTTCGACCATATAGGCCACCGACAGGCTAAGGAAGTCGCGCGCTTCCGACCGCGCTATTTCGGGATCATGCGCGATAATCGCTCCGCACAGCCGCCGCAGCCGCCGCGCCGATTCATGCCCCGGAGCACGTTGCAGCGCCTCGAACTGGTCCGCCGGAAGCAATGCATGCTGCCACCGCGCCAACCTGCCCACGCGCCAGAGCGTCTGATCGATCAGCGGTGCCCGGGCGCATTCCGCGATATAGCGTCCGACTGCGTAGCCCAGCCGGGTATGAACCATTGTATCGGCGGTCTCGTCGATGCTGGTCTCATAGGCTTTCAGCAAACGCAGCATTTCGACGTGTTCATCATCGCGCATGCGGGTCGCGGACCGGCCGCAAATCGCCGCGAATGTCGCAATCCACAGCTCGAAAATGTCGTTCGCGGTGTTGAAGTCGATTTCGGTCACTTTCGCGCCGCGCCAAGGCACGACCTCGACAAATCCTTCGCGCGCCACATGGCGGAATGCCTCGCGGACGGGGGCGTGCGAGACTCCGAACCGTGCGGCGATTTCGCGTTCGCGGATCCATTCCCCCGGCACATAGCGCCATTCGATAATATCCGTGATTAGGGCATCGGCTATCTGCACGTCCTGCGTGCGGCCATCATCAAGCTTGGAGCTTGGTTTGGACGGGTCTGTTTGCTTTGATGCCATGAAAAACCGATCATTTGTGGTGTGGTGATTGAGGCAGATAGTCGGCAATGTCGCGGATAAATCAAGCGCTGGGACGAAGATGCCTCCTATCGGCGACTTTCAAGTCGCACAAAAGGGAATTTTCGCTGTAGATTATCGATAATATATGCTTCAGATGGACGGGACAACCAACCAATGGCGGGCCAAGGGCTTCTGGTCTGGGGACCGCTCGCGCACCGGAGCCCATGCAATTGACAACCCGCCACGAGAAGCACCCGTCTGACGCCATCATCAGCAGCCCAGCGCGCTCGAGCACCTATGCGCTCACCTTGTTGACTGCGATCTTCGCGCTCAACTTTCTCGATCGCCAGATCGTCACGATTCTGGCCATCCCGATCAAGGCTGAAATGGAGCTTAGCGACACGCAGATCGGGCTTGTTTCCGGACTGGCCTTCGCGCTGTTCTATGCATTGCTCGGTTTGCCGATGGCGATGCTGGCTGAGCGCTTCAACCGGGTGTGGATCATCGCCGGGTCAGCTGCACTGTGGAGCGTAATGACCGGCCTGTGCGGCGCTGCCAGCGGCTTTGCCCAATTGTTCCTTGCACGGCTGGGCGTTGGCATTGGCGAAGCGGGCTGCATCCCTGCCTCGCACGCGCTGATTGCCGACACGGTCGACCCCACCCGCCGTGCCAGTGCCTTGTCGCTATTTTCGCTCGGGATTCCGATCGGCACCCTGCTGGGCATGGCGATGGGCGGCTGGATCGCCGCAGAATATGGCTGGCGAGCGGCGTTCCTGATCGCTGGACTACCCGGAATTGCACTTGCCGCGCTGCTTGCGGCGACGGTGCGCGATCCCCGCCACGCTGTTTCATGGAGCAAACCGGCAACAGCCCCGGCCACAAACCCACCCCCGCCGTTGTGGGGTGCGGTCGGCAGCTTGCTGGCCATTCCCAGCTATCGTCAGGCGCTCGCCGCGGGCACTTTGGCGTCGATGGGGGCTTTCGGGATTACCGCATTTCTGGGGCTCTATGTGCAGACGCGCTATGGCCTCACACTCCCTCAGACGGGGCTGTTGCTGGGGTTGGTGATTGGCATCGCGGGCGGGATCGGCTCGGCAGCGGGCGGGCTGCTGGTCGACCGGCTTGGCACGCGGACGGCCCATGCCAATGTTCCGGCGCTGGCGATGCTGGTTACCGCGCTCTGTCTTGCGGCGGCATTGCTGGTTGATGGTCCGTTGATCGCGCTGGCCCTGTTCACGCTTGGCACGGCGGCCAGCACCTTGTGGTACGGCCCTACCTTCGGACTGTTCCAAGGTGTGAGCGGGCCGGGGCGCCGCGCGGTGGCGATCGCGTTTTTCACACTCAGCGCCAACCTGATCGGGCTGGGCCTGGGGCCTACCCTGATCGGTCTTGCGAGCGACAGCCTGGCGAGTATGTGCCAGCCCGCGTGTCCGGTCCCGTTCGATCGGCCGCTCCAGATGGCGCTGGTGTTCGCCACGTTGGTCTATCTCTGGTCAGCATTGCATTACCGCGCGGCGGCGCGGGCGGTTGATCGCGATTGGCAGGGATAGTCGAGCGGCGCAAATTGGGAGCAGAACGACAATGACAGCAGCAACGCATTTGGGGCAGGCCCTGGTTCAATCCGGCGTCACCACGGTGTTCGCCAATCCGGGAACGACCGAGCTCCACCTCGTCGAAGGTTTTGCCGCCACTCCCGGTCTGCGCCAGATCCTGACCCTGTTCGAAGGGGTGGCGAGCGGCGCGGCGGACGGGTATGCGCGGATGACCGGAACGCCAGCGGCGGCGCTGCTTCATCTTGGGCCCGGCTTTTCCAACGCCATGGCCAATCTCCACAATGCCCGCCGCGCTCACAGCCCGTTGGTGGCGCTGGTCGGTGACCATGCCATTGGCCACAGGGTGTGGGATGCGCCGCTGCAATCGGACATTGCCGGGATGGCGCGGACTGTGTCGATCGCGGTCCAGGATAGCGCCGCTCCCAATCGCTTGGCGCTCGACGGCGCGGTAGCGGTTGCGCGCGCGATCGAGGCGCGCGGGGTGTCGACGCTGATTATTCCCAGCGATGTCGCATGGAGCCCGGCCGATCCGGCGCTGGGCATGCCCGCGCCCCGTGTGATCCCGATCGACCCGTTCGAGCTTGCCCCAGCCGTCGCCGCGCTTGGCGGTGCGGGAGCAAAAGCGCTGATCGTGGGGGGTGGGCGCTTGACCCGCAAGGGGCTGGCCGCTGCGCGAGCGATCGCGGCCGCCACCGGTGCGCAGCTCTTGGCCGAGACCTTTCTGCCCGCCATGGCGCGCGGTGGCGGCGATCCGGGACCCGAGGTCATCCCCTACCTCGGCGAATTCGCGGCCGCGCGGCTGGCCGGATTTGACAGCGTGATTCTGGTTGGCGCGAAGCGGCCAGTCGGGTTCTTTGCCTATCCGGGACGACCCGCCGATTGCGTCCCCTCTGGTGCGCGCCTGTGCACGGTGCAATTGGGCAGCGAAGGGCTGGACAGCGCACTCCTCGAACTGGCCGACGCATTGGGCCTCGCTGTCGAAGTGCCTGCTACTGTCGTGCACGCCTCGGCGCTCCCTGCCGACGGCCCGCTCAGCGCTGCCACAGTCGGGCAGGTGCTGGCCGCGCTGATGCCTGAAGAAGCGATCATCAGTGACGAGGCGAACACCACCGGACCTGAGTTGTTCGGCCACACCGCCACCGCTCGTTCGCACGATTGGTTGCGGCTGACGGGTGGAGCGATTGGGCAGGGGTTGCCGCTGGCCACGGGCGCGGCGGTGGCCTGTCCGGGGCGGCGGGTGATTGCGCTGCAGTCCGATGGCTCTGCGCTGTATACCATTCAGGCACTGTGGACTCAGGCGCGCGAGCAGCTCGATGTGACAACCCTGCTGCTCAACAATCGCAGCTATGCCATCTTGCAATATGAAATGATGCGGCTGCAGCTTGGCGCGCATCAGGAATTGACTGCGCCGCTGTTTGCGCTCGATCGACCCGCGATCGACTTTGTCGCCTTGGCTGAGGGAATGGGGGTGCCAGCCCGCCGGGTGGAGACTGTCCATCAGCTGATCGCAGCGCTTGAGGAGAGCCTTTCAATCAGCGGCCCGCGCCTGATCGATGTCATGCTCGGCGGTTAGGTATTGCCAAACCCCGCTATAAGGACCCAGCCAGCAGCGCAGGCAGCGCCGCCTGAAGCGCGGCAACGACAGCGGCAATGAAGGCCGGATCGGTCTTGTCGATGCGGTCATCGGTGACATGATGAAACCGGTGTCCCCCCAACAGCCCCATGACCGATGGATAGCCGGCCGCGATGATCTCATTGAGTTCGCCAACCGCGCCAGCACTGGCCGGATAGACCCGGCCAAGCCCCGGCTCGCTGACAAAGGCCTTGCGCAGGGCAGGGACCAGCGCTTCGCTCGCCACCAGAAACCGCTGCGGGTCAGGTGTGGGGAGCGGCAACAGGCGATACTCGCCCAATTCGTGAAAATCGCGCGCGGCAAACCCGGCGCCCAGATGCAGCCACAGCCGCACCTGATCGGGCGATGGGGCGAGATCCGTCAGAAAGCGGGCGCTACCGGCATTGTCGTATTCATGGGCCGCGGTGCTGAGAAACAGGAATTCGTGATCGGGGAAGCGCGCGGGCGCCCATTTCATCATCGCATGGAACGAAGCGATTCCCGGTCCGCGCTCGGCCAGGGCCGCGGTCCATCCGGTGCGCGGGGTCGAAACGATCACCAATGGTCCGCCCTTCGGTCCGCGCCGTCCCCACAGATTGTAGCTCTCACCGGTGCGAACCTGTCCGCTCAGAATCATGTGCGCTTGGCCGCCCGTCTGAGCATGTGCAAGCAAGGGGCGCGCCGCAGCTGGCCCGAGCGTAGCCAGCGGCAGACGCGGAAACTGCGAGGTGTCCTGCGGGCAATTGAGCGCGATCGCCGCGCCGGTCGGCCCGTCAGTGATCAGCACCACCGCAGCCGCGCCCGCCGCAGCCAGTGCTTGCAGGCTGGCAAGCGGGAGCGCGCGGATGAGCTGCGAATGGCGTTCATAGGGCAAGACTGCGAGCACGATCGCACCCGGCGGGATCGTGATCGCTGTGACCGGCACCTCCGCCGTGCGCCAGATTACCAAAGGTCCGCTGACGCCGTCTGACGCGGTAAAATGGAGCGGACGCTGCGGCCAGAGCGCCGCGGTGTGGTCGGCACCGTTGCGGCGCCAGGACAGCTTTGCCTGATCCACCTGCGCCAACGGAGCGGTTACCTGCTGGCGCATGGTGGCAAAGCCTGCCGCCGTGAGCGCCTGTTCAAGATGGTGCGCCAAAGCGATATCGCCTTGCGATCCGGTCTGAAGGTGATCGAGCTGGCTCATCAGCGCAAGGTCGCCGGCAATTTGTCCAAGCAGGCCCTCGTCAAGCTGCGTGCGCTGACCAATTGGCTCGCGCTCGGCGGCGCCTGCATATAGGGAATTGGCGCTCAGCAGCGACCCCGCGCTCGCCGCTCCAGCTACGGCAGTCCCAGAAACGAAATCGCGTCGCCTGATCATCGCTGGCTAGGCCCCCTGTCTAATTCGCTATTCCCAGTGCTGCAGGCAAGGCACCAACCTTCATGCGTAGCACCCGGTTGCTATCGGTCGTGCCGTGGTGCCGTCAATCCATGTCAATGGCAACACCCATAATTCCGACCGGACGGTGGCCTGACAAGAGCCACAATGTCGCAATTTTGTGGTGAAATATTTAGCCGGTCGGACTGGCCGGATCGGCGCAACGGACCGTTAGAAGCAGGTCACATTTCGTGGGAACACGTTGAAAGGGCTGACTATGGCTCTTCCTTCATGTCGAAATTTGGCGACCTCGATCAACCGGACGCAATCGGCTCCGACGGCTAATCTGGCTCGCCCGACGAGGTTAGCTGAAGACTTGCACCCTACACCACAGCCTGCACGCCATTGAGCCCGAGCGCAGCGATACGCGCGCCGCCTGCTTCGTGGACCGAGTGGTAGACCATGTGACGCAACTCAAATGATTTGGGGAACGTCACGCAACCGCCGCGCCGCCTGCATTTGGCTATCATGAGCTGCTTAGCCGCCAATTGCGACGCAAACATCTGTTTATGTGAAGTTAAATGGTGGACGCACTAGGGCTCGAACCTAGGACCCGCTGATTAAGAGTCAGCTGCTCTACCAACTGAGCTATGCGTCCATTTCCGGACAGGCCGGAACCGTGAAGCGGGGCGTCGAAGACAGCACCCGATTCGCGTGAGGCGCTGCATTTAGCGCGTCCCTTCCCGAAGGCAAGGCCCTATTCGCCAGAAAATGCAGCTCAGGCCGAAAGCCCGCGGCGGGGGGCCTCCTGGTTCCAGCGATTGACCATCATCAACAGGCCGATGCAGATCATGTTGGTCATCATCGAGGAACCGCCGTGGCTCATCCACGGCAGCGGGATGCCCTTGGCCGGGGCCATGCCCATCACCATCAAAAGGTTGATGGCGATGTAGAAGAAGATGGTCGCGGTCGCCCCGGCGGCGAGCAGCGCGCAGAACCGGTCCTGCGATTGGCGCGCGACCTTCATGCCCCACCACAGGATCAGGCCATACATGGTCAGCACGAACAGGCCGCCCATCAATCCCCATTCCTCCGCCATCGTGGCAAAGACGAAGTCGGTGTGCGGTTCGGGCAGGTATTCGAGATGGCTTTGCGTTCCGTTGTTGAAGCCCTTGCCGAACAACCCGCCCGAGCCGATCGCGATCTTCGACTGAGCGATGTGGTAGCCTGCGCCGAGGGGATCGTTTTCGGGATCGAGGAAAGTGGTCACCCGTGCGCGCTGATAGTCGTGCAGGGCGAAGAAATAGACCAGCGGCGCCGCCGCCATCACGCCCACGCCCGCCAGCAGGAACCACCACAAGGGCAGGCCGGCGAGGAACATCACCACCACGCCGCCGAAAGCGATCGCGACCGACGTGCCCAGATCGGGCTGCATCAGCACGAGTCCCATCGGCAGGGCGATCAGGCCGCCGGCCGGCACCAGCGAGCGCCAGGTCCCGATCATGCCCGGCGGCAGAGTCTCGTAAAAGCGCGCCATAGCCAGCACCACGGCAGGTTTCATCAGTTCGGAGGGCTGGATCCGGATCGGTCCGAATTCGAGCCAGCGCTGGCTGCCGCCGCCGACCGCGCCGACAACCTCGACCCCGAGCAGCATCAGCAGCACGAGGATATAGGCGGGATAGGTCAGCACCCGCACCACCTCGCGCGGCATCGCGGCAATGATCGCGGTCATCACCATGAACACCCCGAACCGGATGAAATGCGAGGTAGCGAAGGGCTCCATCGAACCCCCGCCCGCCGAATAGAGCACCAACCCGCCAAAACAGGTCAGCAACAGCACCGGAACGAGCATTTCCCAGGGCTGGCGCGCGATCGGCGCGGGGATTATGCCGGCGCTGACACCGGTGACGCTGTTCATTCCTGCACACTCCCTTGTGCTGCGGCCTCGCCCACGGGAACGGCCGGCCCGGTCGCGGCCGGGGCGGGTGCCGCGCTCCCGCCGGCCGGGGCCGCGGGCGTCCCTGTCGGCGTGCCGGACGGGTTCGCCTCGGGCCGCGGCGCGATCACCTCGTCGGCGATCGCCTGCGACTGGGCGGCGGCGACCCGCGCCTCGGCCTCGACCCGGTCGAAGATCTCCTCGTCGCGGCGCGGCGGACGGCTGACGGCGGCGCCGCGTTCGGCGGCATAGGCGGCATAGCGCGCCTCGAGCCGCTGCTGCGCGGTGCCGCCCCATCCAGCCTCGAGCGTACGCAGCGCCTCGAGCCCCTTGGCCGGATCGAACAGGAAGGTCATCACGTCGCGCGCGATCGGATAGGCCGAGCCCGAGCCGCCGCCATGCTCGATTACCACCGCCCCGGCATAGCGCGGGTTGTCATAGGGGGCGAAGAAAATGAACAGTCCATGGTCGCGATATTTCCACGGGCCGGACTTGCCGTTGGAAATGCTCAGCGAGACGACCTGCGCGGTGCCCGTCTTGCCCGCGAGCAGCACGTCTTCGATCGGAAGCCGCGCCCGGCCTGCGGTGCCGGGGCCGTTCACCACGTCGCTCATGGCCCTGCGGACCAAGGCGACCTGTTCATCCGGGAAGTCGATGTTGTCGAACCCCTTGGGCTCGGTATCGAGTGTGAGGCGCGGCATGACATGGTTGCCCGTGGCCAGGCGCGAAGCCATCACCGCCAGTTGCAGCGGGTTGGAGAGCATATAGCCCTGGCCGATGGTGGCATTGACCGTGTCGAAGGCCTGCCACTCGCGGCCCCATTTCTTCATCTTCCACTCGGGATCGGGCACGGTGCCGTAGAACTGGCTGATCACGGGCAGGGGAAACTCCTGCCCCATCCCGCAGCGCCGCGCCATCGCCGCGATCGGCTCCATCCCCACGCGCTGCGCCATGGAGTAGAAATAGACGTCGCAGCTCTGGTAGATGCCCTTGGACATGTTGACCGCACCGTGGCCGCGCCGGTTCCAGCAGCCGAACACCCGGTTGCCCACGCGAAGGCCTCCGCCGCAGAACACGGTCTCGTCCGGATCGATGCCCTGTTCCATCAGCGCCATCGACACCATCGGCTTGACGGTGGAGCCGGGCGGATAGAGTCCCTTCAAGACCTTGTTGCGCAGCGGCACGCGCTCGTCGTCGCGCAGCATCCCATATTCGACGCTGCCGATCCCGTCGGAAAAGGAATTGGGATCGAAGCTCGGCATCGAGGCCATGCACAGCAAGTCTCCGGTGCGGCAATCCATCACCACCACCGAGCCGCTTTCCAGCCCGATCCGGCGCGCGGCGTAATCCTGCAGCGGACCATCGATGGTGAGGCGCACGGGCTGGCCCTGCACGTCCTCGCGGGTTTCCAGATCGCGGATGATCCGGCCGCCGGCGGTGACTTCGACCCGGCGGGCACCGGGGATGCCGCGCAGCTCCTGTTCGAACTGCTTTTCCAGGCCATCCTTGCCGATCTTGAAGCCCGGCGTGATCAGCAGCGGATTGGGGTCCTTCTCGAATTCCTCGGCCGAAGCCGGGCCGACATAGCCGATCAGGTGCCCGACGCTCGAGGCGGTGGGATAGAAGCGCGAGAAACCGCGTTGCGGCACCACCCCCTGCAAATCGGGCAGGCGCACGCTCACGGCCGCGAACTGCTCGTAATCGAGCCCGCTTGCCACCTCGATCGGCTGAAACCCCCGCGCCTCGCTCACCTTGGTCTTGATATCGGCGATCCGCGTGGCCTCGAGGCCGAGCAGCGCGCCGAGCCGGTCAATCGTGCCCTCGGGATCGGCGAGCCGTTCGGGGATGACGTCGACGCGGAAGTCGGCGCGGTTCGAGGCAAGCGGGGCGCCATTGCGATCGAGGATCCAGCCACGCCGGGGAGGAATCAGCGTAAGGTTCACCCGATTGCTCTCGGATTCGAGCCGGTACTTCTCGTTCTCGGCAATCGCCAGATAGCCCATGCGCGCCGCCAGCAGCACGCCGATGCCGCCCTGAACCGTACCGATCAGCATCGCGCGCCGCTCGAAGGAGGAGCGCAGGATCGAGGCGTTGATGACCTTGGCGGGACGCTGCGAGCGCTTGCCGCGCGAGAAAGGCAACTTCACCCGATCCTCCGCGCCCGGGCGAGCCGAAACCGGTCAAGACTGGCCACCATGCGCGCCAGTATCGGATAGAGCAGCACCGACAGCAAGGCCTGCGGCAGCGCGACCATCAGCATCTCGGGCGTGAGCCGTGCGCCGGAGAGCATCAGCGAGGCCAGCCACACCAGTACCGCGGCGAGTCCGGCGGTGAACCAATCCTGCCAGAAGCCGCGCCAGGGAAAGCGCGTCTCGATCAGCTCGATCGCGATCATGGCAAGCGACCACAGCATGACCGCGCAGCCGAAGGGCTGGCCGCTGACGAGATCGTCGAAGGCCCCCAGCGGCGCACCGATCCACAGCGGCAGCAGCCCGGGACGCACCATGCGCCACGCCATCAGCATCAGGAAACCGAGCGGCGGCGCCAGCGGCATCACATCGGCGATCAGCAACACCGGCAGCAGCGAGGCGAGGATGATCGAGAGGTAGGGCACGCTCCGGGCCCGCCAAGGGTCCTGGGTGCGATTGATCCGGCTGCCATAGCGGTCCGAACGCGACCGCGGATTGAGCCGCTCCATCATTCGTCGTCCACGTCGGGTGCGGTTGGCGCGGGATCGGATTCGTCAACCGCATCGCGGCCCGGCGGCGTGCGCAGCAGCGCCACCGCTTCGGGCTGGTAAATGGGTTCGACGGCGACGAAATTGGTGGCGGAAGGCTCGGCCACCAGCCGCGCGATCCCGCCATCGGGGGTAATCTTGGCGATCACCGCCACCGCCACGCCGGGGCGGTAATAGCCGCCCGCACCGCTGGTTACCATCAGGTCGCCGACCTTGAGCGGATTGATGCCGAGATTGACCAGCCGCACTCGCAGCAACCCGTCGCCGCGTCCCTCGGCAAAGGCCACCACATCGCCCTTGGCGCGCCGCACCGGAAGCACGCTCTCGCTGTCGGTCAGCAGCAGCACACGCGCCGAATTGTGTCCGGTCTCGAGCACGCGGCCGATCACCCCGCGCTCGGACATCACCGGCATACCCGGTGCGACCCCGTTTCCCCGCCCGGCGCCGATGAAGGCGAAGCGCCGACCACTGGTCGCGCTCGAACCGACCAGCCGCGTCACCGCTATCGGTTTGACCTCATTCTCTTCGATCTTGAGCAGCGCCTTCAGCCGGCGGTTCTCGGCCTTGACCGCCTCGGCCTCGGCAAGGCGAACCCGCGCAATCTCGATTTCCTCGCGCAGGGCGGCATTCTGGCTGCCGGCACGAAAATAGCCCGCGATGCTCGCGAAGGCACTTTGCGAGCCGCTGCGCGCAATTGCGGTGCCGGTGCCGACCGGTGCAACCGCATCGCTCGCCACCCCGCGCAGGGGGGCGAAGGCCGAGGGTTGCCACAGGGACAGCAGCAGCAACCCGAAGCCCAGCAAGGCCGCGACGCCGGCGAGCAGATAGCCGGTAAACACGGAAAACTGTGCCTTCTTCGAGAAGCCCGACCGTCGCGATGAAGGCGGCGCCATGGCTCTTTAGTCCCTTCTGCCAGATCGCCCGGCGCAAGGCCGATGGGCTTACGCCGTCATCAGCACGCCGCGATAGATCGGGTCTTCCATCGCCCGGCCGGTGCCGATCGCCACGCAGGTCAGCGGATCCTCGGCAACCGAGACAGGCAGCCCGGTTTCCTCGCGCAGGTGCTCGTCCAGGCGGCGGATCAGCGCGCCCCCGCCGGTGAGCACGATGCCCTGATCGACGATGTCGGCGGCAAGTTCGGGCGCGGTGTTCTCGAGCGCGATGCGCACGCCCTCGACGATCGCCCCGATCGGTTCGCTCAGGGCCTCGGCGACATGGGCCTGGTTGATAGTGATTTCCTTGGGCACGCCATTGACGAGGTCACGCCCCTTCAGGGTGATGGTCTCGCCGATCCCGTCTTCGGGGATGACGGCGATGCCGTAATCCTTCTTGATCCGCTCGGCCGTGGCATCGCCGATCAGCAGGTTGTGGTGACGGCGCACGTAGCTCACGATGGCTTCGTCCATCTTGTCGCCCCCGGTGCGCACCGAGGTGGTGTAGGCGAGGCCGCGCAGCGAGAGCACCGCGACTTCGGTGGTGCCGCCGCCGATATCGACCACCATCGAGCCGACCGGCTCGGTCACCGGCATGTCGGCACCGATCGCTGCGGCCATGGGTTCAAGGATGAGGTGGACTTCCGAAGCGCCCGCGTTCGATGCGGCGTCGCGGATCGCGCGCTTTTCGACCGAGGTCGAACCGGAGGGGACGCAGATCACGATCTCGGGGTAGCGGAACAGGTTGCGCTTGCCGTGCACCTTGCGGATGAAGTGCTTGATCATCTCTTCGGCGATCTCGATGTCGGCGATCACGCCGTCGCGCAGCGGGCGGATCGCCTCGATGCTGTCCGGGGTCTTGCCCATCATCATCTTGGCATCGTCGCCCACGGCCTTGACCCGCTTGATCCCGTTGATGGTCTCGATCGCGACCACCGATGGCTCGTTGAGCACGATCCCCTGATCCTGGACATAAACGAGGGTATTGGCGGTCCCGAGGTCGATCGCCATGTTCTGTGAGCCGAACTTGAAGAGATTGGACAGGAAGCTCATGTGTGTTGGTGTTCCAATGGTGGCGGGGCGGGGCTGCGAGCCGGTTTCTTGGGGGGCGGCCGCAGGGGTTTTCGACCCGGTTATGACATGACCATGTGCGCCTAGCGAATCCGCGCGGAAAACGCCAAAAAATTTGTCCACCGCCTTGGTGATTTCTGGGCCTCTGCCCTCGAATTTGCGACCATCGCCCGCTAGCGTGCGACAAATGCCCGAAATCCGCCGCCTCCCATCCGTTCTGGTCAACCGCATTGCCGCGGGCGAAGTGGTCGAACGCCCGGCTGCAGCGCTGAAGGAACTGGTCGAGAACGCCATCGATGCCGGGGCGGCGCGAATCGGCGTGGTGCTCGCCGAAGGCGGATTGCAGCGGATCGAGGTGGTCGATGACGGCTGCGGGATGGCGCCGCCGGCGATGGCGCTGGCGCTCGAACGCCATGCGACCTCCAAGCTGCCTGACGCACTCATCGGCCCCGATGGCGCGATCGAGCTGGTGACGACGCTGGGCTTTCGCGGCGAGGCGCTGCCCAGCATCGCCAGCGTGGCGCGGCTGACCATCGAAAGCCGAGAGGCGGGTGCAGCCGAGGGCTGGCGGCGGGTGGTCGATCACGGCGCGCTGATCGCCGACGAACCTGCCGCGCTGCCGCCGGGCACCCGTGTGCGGGTGGAGGAACTCTTCGCCAAGGTGCCTGCGCGGCGCAAGTTCCTGCGTAGCGCGCGCAGCGAATATGTCGCCTGCCTCGACGTGGTGCGCCGCCTTGCGATGGCGCGGCCCGAGATTGCCTTCACGCTGGAGACGCTGGGCGGGGGCGCAAGGCGCACCGTCCTCAACCTGCAGGCGGGCGAGGAACTGGCGACCCGCGTGGCACGGATCATCGCGCACGAACTCAAGGACAATTCCGTTCCGATCGCACTCGAGCGCGACACGCCGCACGGCGTGATGCGTCGGTCCGGGGTGGCGGGGCTGCCGACCTGGAACCGCGGGGTGGCCGATCACCAATATCTGTTCGTCAACGGGCGCCCGGTGAAGGACCGGCTGCTGGTCGGCGCGGTGCGCGGGGCCTATGCCGACATGCTGGCGCGCGATCGCCACGCGGTGCTGGCGCTGTTCCTCGACCTGCCGCCGCAGGACGTCGACGTGAATGTCCACCCTGCCAAGACCGAGGTGCGGTTCCGGGACTCGGCGGGGGTGCGGGGTTTCATCGTCAGCGGCCTCAGGCAAGCGCTGGCGACGGGCGATCGGCGGGCCGCGCAGGGGCCGGATCGGGCGGCAATGGCGCGGTGGGTGGCTGAACCCGTGTCCTCCGCGCCGGTAGCGCCGATGCTGGAGAGCATATTCTCGGGCCGTGACTGGACCGCAGCCCAACCGCAGGTGAGCGAGGCGCGTCCAGCCTGGAGCGCCCCGCTGGCTCAGCCGCAGGGCCGCGCCGAGGAAGCCGCGCCGATCCCCGAAGAGGCTCAGCAATATCCGCTCGGCATCGCCCGGGGCCAAGTCGCAAACACCTATATCGTCGCCGAAGCTGCCGACGGGCTGGTGCTGGTCGATCAGCACGCCGCGCACGAACGCCTCGTGCTCGAACGCCTGCGCGCCGCCGGGGCGGACGAGAGCGTGCGGCGCTCGCAGGCGCTGCTGGTGCCCGACGTGGTCGAGATGGACGAGGTCGATTGCGACCGGTTGGAGGCCGCCGCCGAGGGGCTGGCACGCTACGGCCTGGTGATCGAACGCTTCGGGCCTGCCGCGATGCTGGTGCGCGCGGTGCCTTCAGCTATCGCCAAGGCCGACACCGCCAAGCTGCTGACCGATCTCGCCGACGACATCGCCAAGCATGGGCGTCAGGAAGACAGCGGTGCGCTGCTGCTGGCCGAGCGGCTCGAACTGGTGCTGGCGACCATGGCCTGCCACGGCTCGGTGCGGGCCGGGCGCACATTGAGCGTCGCGGAGATGAATGCGCTGCTGCGGGAGATGGAGGCGACGCCCCGGTCAGGCCAGTGCAATCACGGGCGGCCCACCTGGGTGAAGCTCAGTATGGAAGATGTCGAGAAGCTGTTCGGGCGGCACTAACCCTCACACGTTGAACTTGAACAGCAGCACATCGCCGTCCTGCACCACATATTCCTTGCCTTCCTGCCGCAGCTTGCCCGCTTCCTTCGCCCCCGCTTCGCCGCCGAGCGCGATGTAATCCTCATAGGCAATCGTCTCGGCGCGGATAAAGCCGCGTTCGAAGTCGGAGTGGATCTCGCCTGCCGCCTGCGGCGCCTTGGCTCCGGCGGGGAAGGTCCAGGCGCGGGCTTCCTTGGGGCCGGCGGTGAAGAAGGTTTTCAGACCGAGCAGCTTGTATCCGGCGCGGATCACCCGGGCGAGGCCGCTTTCGGTGAGGCCCAATGCTTCGAGGAATTCGGCGCGGTCTTCCTCGGGCATGGCGACCAGTTCGGCCTCGATCGCGGCGGAGACCACCACGGCTTCGGCCCCCTCGGCAGCGGCCTTCTCGAACACCTTGGCCGACAGGGCATTGCCGCTCGCCGCGTCTTCCTCGGCGACGTTGCAGACGTAGAGCACCGGCTTGGCGGTGAGCAGCTGCGCCTGCTTGAACAGGCGCGCTTCCTCGTCATCGTTCGGCACGGTCAGCCGCGCGGGCTTGCCTTCGCGCAACAGTTCGAGCGCCTGCCCAGCACGCTCGCCATCGCCTTGGCTTCCTTGTCGCCGCCGGTCGCGCGCTTGGCCGCGGCCGGCACCCGCTTCTCGAGGCTTTCGAGGTCCGAGAGCATCAGCTCGGTCTCGACCACTTCGGCATCGGCGATGGGATCGACCTTGTTGGCGACGTGCTGGATGTCGTCGTCCTCGAAGCAGCGCAGCACATGGACGATCGCGTCGACCTCGCGGATATTGCCGAGGAACTGGTTGCCCAAGCCTTCACCCTTGCTCGCGCCCTTCACCAGGCCGGCAATGTCGACGAAGCCCAATTGGGTCTCGATGATCTTGGCACTGCCGGCGATGGCGGCGATCTTCTGCAGGCGCTCGTCGGGCACCGCGACCTGGCCGAGATTGGGCTCGATCGTGCAGAAGGGATAGTTGGCCGCCTGCGCCGCCTGCGTCTCGGTTAGCGCATTGAACAGAGTGGACTTGCCGACATTCGGCAGGCCGACGATCCCGCAACGGAAACCCATGATGTGTTCTCTTGATAGGCTGGAAAGCGCCCGCCCTTAGCGGGCCAACCGGGCGATGGCTAGAGTGTCAGCCCTGCAGCCTCAGCGCCACGTCATTCATGAAGCGCACCTCGTCGCCCTTGGCCAGCCATTCCGCCTCCGCGCCGATCGCGCCGAGCATGGCGGCGAGGTCATCTTCTTCCGCCTTGGCGAAGTTGCCGAGGACATGGCCGGTCACCCGGTCCTTGTGGCCCGGATGGCCGATGCCGAGCCGTACGCGGCGGAATTCGGGGCCGCAATGCTGG
>Ga0073934_10004058_pt1 | contig 25154 bp, 27 predicted proteins | sample LarsenN4metaG_FD_76834 | JGI IMG/M metagenome (GOLD analysis project Ga0073934, IMG submission 76834) | Hot spring sediment bacterial and archeal communities from British Columbia, Canada, to study Microbial Dark Matter (Phase II) - Larsen... ... | reverse complement strand
TCTGCTCGCCCATGTCTTCGTCGGGGATGCCGAAGACCGCGACGTCCGCGACCTGTGGGTGTTCGTGGATCGCGCTCTCGATCTCGGCCGGGTAGATGTTGACGCCGCCAGCGATGATCATGTCGCTCTTGCGGTCGCAGAGGAAGAGGTAGCCGTCCTCGTTGAAGTACCCAACGTCGCCGACGGTGAAGAACCCTTCCTCGTCGTGCGACTTCTTCGTCTTCTCCTTGTCGCCCTTGTATTCGAACGTGTTCGTGCCCATGCGCATCCACACGGTGCCGGGCTCGCCGACGGGCAGGCGGTTGCCGTCGTCGTCGGTGATCTTGAGCTCGGCGTTCGGCCATGCTCGCCCGACGGTCCCGGGATACTTCAGCCACTCGTCGGGCGGCGCGATCGTGCCCCCACCCTCGGTTGCCGCGTAGTACTCCCAGATCACCGGGCCCCACCACTCCAGCATCTTGCGCTTCGTGTCGACCGGGCACGGCGCAGCCGCATGGATCGCCCAGCGCATCGACGAGACGTCGTACCGCTTCCGCACCTCCTCGGGCAGTTGGAGCATGCGGATGAACTGCGTCGGGACCATGTGCGTGTGTGTGCACTTGTAGCGCTCGATGAGGCGGAGCGCCTCCTCGGGGTCCCACTTGTCCATGAAGACAACGGTGTGCTTCGAGTGCAGCGAGTTCCCGGCGAACGTCGTCACGGCAGTGTGGTAGTTGGGCGACGTGCACAGGTGCACGTTGTCGTCGTTCTGCGGAATGCCGAAGAGCCCGAGCAGGAAGGTGAACAGCTCGGCCGTCGTGTCGGGGTCGATCGGGGACAGCGCGCGCTTCACACCCTTGGGCCGCCCGGTCGTCCCCGACGTGTAGTGCATCGCCGCACCGGTCGCGCGGTCGGTCGGGTCCGAGGTCGGCTGCGCGTCGACGAGCTCGGCGAACGACGAGAAGCCGGGAACCGAGCCGTGTGCGAGCCTCGCCGCAGGCTGGATGCCGGCCTGCTCCGCCGCGGGACCGGCAATGCCCGCGAAGCGCTCATGGCTCACGAACGCCTTCGCCTCGGAGTCCTCGAGGATGTACGCGATCTCCGGGGCGGAGAGGCGGTAGTTGATCGGGACGTAGTACCAGCCGGCCTGCAGTGCGGCGAGGTAGACGTGCATGGGATTGCTGCCGTTGGGCAGGACCGCAGCGACGGTGTCGCCCGGTTGCAGTCCGAGGCCGCGCAGCGCGTGCACCACCTGATTGGCCCGCGCGAGCACGTCGCCGGCGAGGTGCTCCGTGCCGTCGGGGTCGACGATGGCGAGGTACCCGGGGTCCTCACGCGCGTAGTTCCAGAAGCCACCCATCAGCGTCCCTCCGGTCGACGGCGAGCAACGCGAAAGTAGAACACGTTCCACTTCGCCCGTGCAAGGCGTCCCCGGGCGTGTGAGATGGAACGTGTTCTACTCTCCGCCCATGGGCGAGATCCTCGACATCAGCACGAAGCACTGCACGATCGAGCGCGAGGGCGACGTCGTGATCCTCACGATGAACCGGCCCGAGAAGAAGAACGCGCTGAGCAGCGACATGCTCGCCGGGCTGGTGCTCGGCTACGAGTACGTCGACGCCGACCCGACCGTGCGCTGCGCGATCCTCACCGGGGCGGGCGGCAATTTCTCCTCCGGCGCCGACCTCGTCGCGATGGGACAACAGTCGGACGATCCGCGCGTCCAGGAGGTGATGGCGCGCGGCAACAACCCGCACTGGAAGGCGCTGCTGCGCGACTACCGGCTGAGCAAGCCGCTGATCGCGGCGGTCGAGGGCTACGCGGTCGCGGGCGGCACCGAGATCCTGCAGGGAACCGACATCCGTGTCGCGGGCGAGAGCGCGATCTTCGGCGTGTGGGAGGCCAAGCGCGGTCTCTTCCCGCTCGGCGGGTCCGCGTGCCGGTTGCCGCGCCAGATGCCGTACACGCTCGCGATGGACATCCTGCTCCGGTGCCCACCGGTGCCTGCGCACCAGGCGAAGGAGTGGGGGCTCATCGGCCACGTGGTGCCCGACGGGCAGGCGCTGGCCCGGGCCCGCGAGCTCGCGCAGGAGGTCGCGCAGAACGCGCCGCTGTCGATGATGGCGATCCTGCGCGCGTGGCGCGAGACCGAGCACATGAGCGACGAGGACGCGATGCAGCATCAGGACAAGATCGGGTGGGAGATCTTCGCGACCGAGGACGCGCAGGAGGGTCCCCGCGCGTTCGCCGAGAAGCGCACACCCCAGTACAAAGGCAGGTAGACGTGTCTGAGGCCGCGCCTGGCCTTCCGGATTCACCGATCTTCGCGACCGAGGAGCGGGCTGTGCTCGCCGCCGCGGTGCGCAAGTTGATCGACGCGGCCATGACGACAGAGGACGTCGACGGTGCGACGCTCGTCGAGGTCGCGCGCGACACCGAACGGCTCGCGTTCCGCCTCGGCGGCTCGCGTGACGAAGGTCCGGGCTACCGGCCGCGCAGCCACGGCGACTACCTCCCGCGCTCTCCAATCGTCGGCGAGGCGAGTCCCTTGTCGCCCCGGCTCGACTGGCGCGAGGTCGACGAGGACGGCTTCCGTGGCATCGAGGGACGGGGAACGTTCGGCGCACCCTACGAAGGCCCACCCGGGTTCGTGCACGGAGGCTGGGTCGCGTGCGCGTTCGACGAGATGCTCGGCATCGCGAACATCGCGGCGGGCCACCCGGGCATGACGGCGCGTCTCACCGTGCACTACCGCCGGCCGACCCCGCTGTTCCGGGAGCTCCGTTTCCGCGCGTGGCTCGAGCGCGTGGAGGGACGGCGCATCGTCTCGCGGGCCGAGGTGTGGGACGGCGACACGCTCACGGCCGAGGCCGACGGGCTGTTCGTGCAACCCCGTCCCGAGCTGGCCGAGCAGTACTTCGGACCCCGCGTCCCGGAATGACTGAAGCCGAGGGGCCGCGTCTGCCGACAATGCTTCGGTGAGCCGCTGCCCGAGCTGCAGCTACCTGGTCCCCGAATCGTGGGACGTGTGCAAGAAGTGCGGCGCCGTCCTGCGCGCCGCGGCCGCGGTGGCGCCATCGACGCACGCGCGCGTCATGACACCCGATGCGCCGCCGCGGAGTGCGCCGACGGCCGCGGCGCCCGACTTCGACTTGCTTCCCGGTCGACGAACGCGACGGGAACCGGCGCGGCCGGGCGAGGCAGGGGACCTGCTGCCGACGACCGTTCCGGCGCGTACGTCGCTCGTCACCGTGAAGGTCGCCGAGACGCCGACGCGTGCGACCAGCCGGCGGCCCGGCCGCCTCGTCGTGATCGGCGGACTCGTCCTGGTGGCCGCCGCGGCCGCGTGGATGCTCTGGCCGTCGAGCGGAGGTAACGGCGCCGTACGCGGCGGCGGCAGCGACGACATGGTGATCCTGCCTTCACCCGAGGACGCGGCCGGCACGCCCGGCGTCGAGGGCGCGCTGCGCGTCGAGGCCGAGGCTGCCGTGCAGCAGGCGATCGTGTTCGTCAGCCAGGCACTGGCCGAGTACGCCGACCCTTCCCTGATCACTCCGGAGCTGCTCGCGCAGTACGACCCGTCGCTGCAGTTCGTCGTCGGCGCCGACGAGTCGACCGCGGCCGGCGTCGTGTCGCTGCGTGTCGCACCCGACGCGATCACGGTCGCGGTGGCGGGCCGCGGCGACATCTGCGCGTTCGGCCGGGTCGACGCGAACATGGTGACAGATCGCGTCACCGTACGGATGTCGTCGTGCCGCGCCGACGGCGCGCCCGCGACCGGCTGGTACGGGGACACAGGCGGCGGCGGGTTCGGCCCAGTGGCACCCGCCGAAGCCTCGTGACGAGCGCTACCGCTCGTTCAGCAGCGCGAGGCGCTCCGCCGCCTCGACGTACTCCTCGACGAGCTGGAGCAGCACGTCACGCGCGGGGCGCACGCGGTTCATCATCCCGACGACCTGGCCGACCGGCATGCTCGTCAGCTCCTTGTTCTGCGCGCGTGCGATGCGCGAGTACGCGTCGGACACCAGCATGAACTGCAGCGGCATCGGGAGAAAGCCCGGCGAGTCGGGGCGCTCCCACGCATCGGTCCATGCCGATTTGAGGTGCCGCGCCGGCTTCCCGGTCATGACACGTGACCGGACCGTCTGGGTCGAGTCGGCTTCGAGCAGCTTCTCGACGACGAGCGGCGACATGTCGCTCTCGGCGACCGTCAGCCAGATCGAACCCGTCCACACTCCCTGGGCGCCCATCGCGAGCGCCGCGGCGATCTGGGAGCCGTGCGCGATGCCACCGGCCGCGAGCACGGGCGCGGGCGCGATCGCGTCGACCACCTGGGGCCACAGCACGACGGAGCTGATCTCGCCGGTGTGGCCGCCCGCCTCGGTTCCCTGCGCGACGACGATGTCGACGCCGATCTCGCGGTGTTTCAACGCGTGACGTGGGCTGCTCGCGAGCGCTGCGACCTTCATCCCGTGCTCGTGCGCGAGCTCGACGACGTCGGGCGGGGGAGGCCCGAGCGCGTTGACGAGAAGCGCAGGTGAGTGCTGGAGCGCGACATCGAGCTGCGGGCGTGCAGTGGCGTCGGTCCAGCCGAGCAGGTGGTGCGGGTGCTCGATGTCGTCGGGAAGCGGCGGTACACCGTGCTCGGCGAGCACCCTCTCGACGAACTCGCGATGCTGGGGGGTGATCATCGACTCGAGCTGCTGCTCGAGGTTCTCGGGTTCGACGCCTGCGGGAAGCTCGACCTTCGCCGGCATGACGAGGTCGACGCCGTAGGGCTTGCCGTCGACGTGGTCGTCGATCCACTTCAGCTCGATCTCGAGCTCCTCGGGCGTGAAGTAGAGCGCACCGAGCACGCCCATCCCGCCGGCCTTGCTGACCGCGGCAACGACGTCGCGGCAGTGGCTGAAGGCGAAGATGGGGAACTCGAGGCCCAGTTCCTCGGCAAGGTGCGTCCGCATGCTTTGCAGCGTACCGTCAAAGCTGCAACACGTTCTAGGTATGGGCTACGGTCCCCCGGCGTGGCGGCGTCGCGCACCCGGCGCGGGACGAGGGCGGCCGAGACGGCCGAGCGAAAGCGGCGCCTGCTCGACGCCGCGACCGCGCTCGCAGCCGAAGGCGGGTACGACGCTGTGCAGATGCGCGACGTCGCGGCACGCGCGGAGGTCGCGCTCGGGACGCTGTACCGGCACTACGCGTCGAAAGACCAACTGCTGCTCGCCGCGCTCGCCCAACAAGCCGGCGCGTTGCGGGAGCGACTCGACCAGCGTCCGCCGCGTGGCGACACGCCGGGCGAGCGCGTCGCCGACGTGCTGCGGCGCGCGTCCCGCGCGCTCGAACGTCAACCGCGCGTCATGCAAGCGATGCTGGCGGCGATGTCCGCGGGCGACGAGAGCACCGCATCGGTCAAGCACGAGATCAACACGACGCTGCGCGCCATCATCGCCGACGCCGCCGACGGAGAACGCGCACCAGGGCTCGACGATGCACGCATCGACGAGGTCGTGCCGGTGCTCGGCGCAGTGTGGTTCGCGGAGCTCACCTTCTGGAGCGGCGGCTTCTCGGACGCGCGATCGATGGCCGACGCACTCGCCCGCGCCGCCCGCTTGCTCCTCCCCTGATCACCATGCGTCGCTGACGCACACGACGTGTGCGTCAGCGACGCACGATCTCGGCTATCAGGGGGACGTTGTCGGGGTTCGACGCGTCGAGCGGACCGAGGATCGCCCACGACGCGCCCGCGTCCTCCCAGGCACGCAGTTGCTTGGAGACTGACGCCGGACTTCCGACGAGAACTTCGGCGGACGCGTCGCGCGCCCGGGCCTTGTCGTGCGCGGCGTCGTCGGTCGCGGCCAGCGCGACCAGACCGCCCCAGGTGATCTCCGCGTCCGGTGCGACGTCGCGGACGAACGCGGCCTGCTCGGCGAAGCGCGCCGCGTCGCCGCCCCACGCGTTCCACCCGTCGGCGAGCGCGACGATCTCGCGGACCTGCGTCGCGCGCCCGCCGACCCACACGGGATAGCCGTTGCCGTGACACGCGCGAACCGCGTCGTGCAATGCGGCGACGCGATCGGCCATGGTGCCGAACAACAGGCCGAAGGCCTCGTTCTCGAGCCGGCTCTCGGAGTCACCGCTGCCGATGCCCGCAATCAGGCGGCCTCCGCTCACGCGCTGCGCCGTGCCGAGCGCGTGCGCGAGCACGGCGGGCGGTCGTAGCGTCGCCCGCGCCACGAGCGTGCCGATCGTGATGCGCGCGGTCTCCGCGGCGACCGCACCCAGCAGAACGGTGCACTCGAGCGCCGGTCGACGTGGGGGCGGCCGGTCGCGCCAGAGGTGGTCGTACACGAACACGCCGTCGAGGCCTGCTTCGTCGGCGGCCGTCGCGATCGCCAGAGGGACGTCGGGATCGTCGACGAACGACGGAAGCGTGAGCCCGATCCTCACGCGCGCGCTCGCGCGTCCGAGTGCGCCAGCACGGCCGCGCCGATCGCACCCGCGCGCTCGCCGAGCTGAGCCGGAACGATCGGGATGGCGGGCCGGTGCTCGGTGCCTTCCAGGTGGACGGCGAACGCTCGAAGCAACGGGTCGAACAGCAACGGTCCGAGCGTGACGAGCCCGCCCGAGACGACGATCCGCTCCGGGTCGAGGATGTTCGCGAGATTCGCGAGCCCGATTGCCACGTTGTCGGCGTAACGGGCAAGCAGCGCCAGTGCATCGCTGTCACCGTGAGCCGCGGCCACCCCGACTTCCTCGCCACTCACCTCCTCGAGTGTCCCCGCCAACTCGAGGATCGCCGCGCCGCTGCCCGACTCGACGAGCTCGCGCGCCATTCGTCCGAGCGCGCTTCCCGACGCGATCGCCTCCCAGTGTCCACGCTCGCCGCAGGCGCACATCGGGCCGTCGCGCTCCACCGTCACGTGCCCGATCTCCGCGGCGAACCCGTGCGCGCCCCGGTAGATCGCGCCGTCGAGGATGATGCCGCCCCCGATCCCGGTTCCGAGCGTGACCATGAGCGCGTGCCGCGCGCCGCGTGCGGCCCCGTAGGCGACCTCGCCCAGAGCGGCGACGTTCGCGTCGTTGTCGACGACGACGACACGGCCCGTCGCCCGCGCGAGTGCGTCGCGGATCGGCGCGTCGCGCACGCCCGGGATGTTGGGCGCATACGTCAGTCTGCCGTCGCGGTCGACGAGTCCGGCGACACCGACACCGATCGGCACGTCGGGTGCGTCGAGCGCGTCGACCACGGCGACGCATGCGCCGACGAGCGGATCGAGCCCGACGACCGGAGACGCCACACGGTGTTCCGCGACGACGGAACCGCCGGCACCGAGCGCGACGCCGAGGACCTTGGTTCCACCGATGTCGAGGCCGATCGCCGTGCTACTCGACATCGATCTTGCGCAACCTCGGTTCCCGCGGCGTGGTCGACTTGCCGAGCTGCTGCTCGACGACGGCGTCGGCCGCGTCGACCAGACCCCGGATCGCCTGGAGCAGCTCGTGCGCCGCCCGCCAGAAGTGCTCGATCGGGTCGCTCGTCGAGCTGCCGTCGCCGTCGCTCACGTGAACTCCACTTCGAGCCGATCGCCGGCGAAGCGCGCCCCCGCGACCTCACGGCGCAGCAGGCTGTCGGGCAGCACGAGAGCTCGCCGGAGCGGACCGATCGTCATCAGGAGCTCCCGGTCGGTGCGCCCGAGCTCGACCTCGTCGCGCCCCGTACCGGGAACGTGTACCGAGAGGACCATGCGCTCCCCCACTGCGTCGACACGAATGGGTTCGACCGCCGAGAGGCGTGCGGTTGCGTCGACGTCGCGGTAGAGCTCCGCACCGAAGCGCGCGAGCTCGTCGTACCCGATCAGCTCGTGGTCGGCGAGCTCGGCGGTCAGGATCGGAAGTGGCGCAAACGCATCGGCGATCACCTCGAGGTGGGCAGTCTGCGTGGCCTTCCACGTCGCGAACCAGCCATCGTCGATTCTCGACGGCAGCACGCGGTTCGCGACCACGGCATCGACGTGGTACCCGAAGAGCGAGAGGTACGTGTAGGTGCGCCGCGCCTCGGCGACGACCATGCGTTCGGGGTTGACGACCAACCGGGCGGTGGTCACGTTGCCATCGCTCAGCAGCTCTCGCACACCGTCGAGACGGTCGTAGAACCGTCGCACGGCGCCGAACACCGCGTCGCCCGCGATCGGCACGTTCGCGACGCGGTGCAGCACGGGTCGGGCGAGGCGAGTCAACCGGCGTTGCGTGTCGAAGATGCGCTCCATGTACCAGCCGAGCACGTCGGGCAGCGAGAGCAGCCTGATCGTCTCGGCGGTCGGGGCGCAGTCGACGATGACGACGTCGTAGTCGCCGCGTGTCGCAACGTCCTTGATGTCAGCGAGCGCGAAGACCTCGTCGAGCCCGGGAACGACGGCGAGCTCCTCCGCTTCGACGGCGCCCGCGCCTGCCCAGTCGAGCACGTCGACGACGTAGCTGCGCACGTCGTCCCACGCCTGTTCGAATCGAAGGCGCGCGTTGAGCTGCTGGCCGGCGAGGCGCGGCGCAATCGGCACCGGCTCATCGCCGAGTGCGACGTCGAACGCATCGGCGAGAGAGTGCGCGGGGTCCGTCGACATGACGAGCGTCCGCAGCCCGGCTTCGGCGGCACGTACTGCACTGGCGGCCGCGACCGTCGTCTTGCCGACTCCGCCCTTGCCGGTGAACAACAGGATGCGCATCGGCGGGCGAGGCTAGCCCTCGGCGCCTGTTGGCGCGTCAGGCGACCGCCTCGACCTGCTTCTTCAGTTCCTTCAGGGCGCTGCCCATGATGAGCCCGGCAGCGCGTCGCTTCACGAGGCCAGGGAGCGGAACGGCGAGCTCGACCGCGAGGTCGTAGTGCACACGGGTCGACGCCTCGCCTTCCGGCTCGAAGCGGTACGTACCGTCGAGACGCTTGAGCATGTCGCCCTCGACGAGCGACCACGAGAACGACTCGGGCGCGTCCGTGTAGTCGTACGCGAGCACGTACCTGATGCTCTTTCCGAGCGCCGCGGCGCGGTACTCCACACGCGTACCGCGCCCTTCGTCGTCGGACTCGAGGATCTTGGCGTCGCGGACGTCGCGCGCCCACTCCGGGTACGACTCGAAGTCGATCGCGACGTCGAAACAGCGCTCCGCGGGTGCGTCGACCCGGATCCGGTCGCTCGCAGTGTCGGTCACCGGCGGCCTCCTCTCGCGGCGGGCCGCGCCGGGCGCGGCGGGAACGTGCCGTGGCGGGCGGCCCACGCACCCGCCAGCCCGAGGGGCAGCATAGGGACGAGCACGACGTACGGGTTGGAGAACATCGCCACCACGGCCACGACCACCGACGCGGCGAGCGATCCCATCAGGTGTCGTCGTTGCGTCGGGGGCGCCGATCCGACCAGGAAGAACAGGTTTGCGACGCCGATGTCGTCGCCGTGCGTGCTGCGCACGATGGCCCGACCGAACGCGTACACCCACACGGCGAGCGACGCGAGGAACAGGCCGAGGCTGAGCGCGGTCGTGGCACCGTGGGCGGCGGCGAGCCCGGCAGCGGCAGCCGCGGCGACCACGGTGGTCGCGCCCACGGCCACCCACGAAGCCATGACGATCCGCCACCCCACCATGTTCGAAGACCTGTGGCCCCTCACAGGAGCGTCGTGCCGAACGAGGTGCGGCCGCTCACGCCAGCAGGCTAGGCACCTGCGCGAGCTCGCCACGAGCCAGCGCCGCCAGACGGGCGGCGAGCCCGTCGTAGGAATAGTGCTCGACGGCGCGGCGGCGGGCGGCTGCGCCCATCCGCGCGCGCAGCGCCGGGTCGTCGACGAGCGCCGCGATCGCGTCGCGCACCGACCTCGCCGATCTCGGTGGGACGACGAAGCCCGTTTCGCCGTCGGCGACCGCGTCGTGCGCCCCGCCACTGCGACCCGCGACGGCCGGTACGCCACACGCGGCCGCCTCGAGGAACACGATGCCGAACCCCTCCGCCTCGAGACCCAGCCAACGATCGCGACACGCCATCGCGAAGACATCGGCGCACGCGTAGAGCGCGGGAAGGACGTCGTCGGAAACGCGCCCGAGGAGCCGCACGTTGCCGCGCCCGCGCCGTTCGAGCCGCGCGCGGTCGCGCCCGGCGCCGGCAATCGCGAGCTGCACGTCCGGACGCTCCGTCAGCGCGTCGATCACGACGTCGAACCCCTTACGGGGCACGAGCCGCGACACACCGAGTACCAGTGGCCGGTCGGGGTCGAGGCCGAAGCGCGAGCGGGTCGCGGCGCGCTCGGTCTGATCGCGCGGGTGGAACCGGCCGGCGTCGACGCCCGGCGGGAGCACGATGCCCGGCAACGGCCGGCCCGCTGCCCGCACTGCTTCGCGCGCGGGGTACGAGCCGGCGGCGACGACCGCGGCGGCATGCCGCAGGACCCTTGCGGCGAAAGGCCGCGTCAACGGCACACGCCCGTAGCCGGTGACCTCCGCCCCGTGCGCGACCACGACGTAGGGCGCTGCGTTCAGCCGCGGTCCGATCATGCCGAGCGGCAGCATCGGGTCGAGGAACACGACGTCGGCTCCGACATCACGTGCGAGCGCGTCGACGTGCCGAGCCAACGCGCGCGTCGGGAGCAGCACGCGATCCGCCGTCCGGACGACCCGGAAGGCTTGGAGCGCATCCCACGCCGTCGCGCCGGGATACGCCGTCGTCAGCACGAACGTCTCGCCGGGCGGCAGGCGGCGCCACAGCTCCCACAAGTACGACTGGATTCCGCCGAGCTTCGGCGGGAAGTCGTTGGTGACGAGCAGCGACGTCATGGACGGCCGGATGCTATTGGCGCGTGGCACGCGCCACGCGCCAAGGACCGCGCGCCCGCAGCACGACGAGACCGAACGCGGCCGCGACCGTGCCAGTCACGAACGCACCACGCGTACTCGTGAGCTCGGCGACACCGCCGCTGATCGGCGCACCGACGCCCTGCGAAAGGTCGAAGAACGACGAGAACGTGCCGACCACCGATGCGCGCTCCGTCTCGGCCACGCCGTCGAGCGCGAGGAGCAGTAGCGCCGGGTACATGAGCGACATGCCGGCCGCGAGCACCATGGTGCCGACGACGAGCCCCGCCACGCTCGACCACGCCGCCACGACGCCGATTCCCGCCGCCGAAAGCGCGAGCGCGCCCGTCGCCGCCGCGCGCCCGCCCAGCCGGTCGGGCAGGCGCGCGCCGAGGGTGCGCACCGCGAGGATGAGGACGCCGTAGAGCAGGAAGATCGGCCCGGCGTCGACATCGAAGCGCTCGACGTACAACGGCATGAACGCGCTGAAGCCGGCCAGCGGGATGAGACCGAGGAGCAGCACCACGCCGGGACGCACGGCGGCGGGGTGGATCAGCCGGCTCGGACTCGCGGGCACCGCCGGTCGCCCCGCGTCCGAGGTCGCGGCGCCGAGCGCAGTCGCCACACCCGCGAGCGCGGCCGACACGATCCACACGGCGGTGTAGCGATCGTCGCCCCGCACGTACTCGCCCAGCGCCGGACCAAACGACAAGCCGCCGTACACTGCGACCGACCAGTAGCTCCCGGCCTCACCCCGCCGTTCGACGGGAGCGAGGTCGGTGATCATCGTCGCCGCACCGACGAAGAACGCGGCTTCGCCGATGCCGGTGACCACCCGCATCGCGACGAGCCACCACAGCTCGGCGACGATGCCGTAGCACGCGGTACCGGCCGCGACCACGAGCGCGCCCGCCACGATGAGGACTCGCCGCCCGGCGCGGTCGCCGATGCGCCCCGCATGCGCGCGCAGCGCGACCGCACCGAACGCGAATGCTCCGACCGCGACACCCACTGCCACGCCCCCACCGCCGAGGCGGTCCTCCACGTAATGCGGGAGCACGGGTGTCGTCATCGCGAGCGCGAGGAAGTAGAACAGCCCGCTCGCCACCACGACGACGAAGCGCGCGGTGACCAGTCGTTCGCGGGTCGGCGACGCCATGGGTCGCCGATGCTAGGGACCGCGCACGCTCCGAGCGCAGTTCGGACAAGCGGCGCAGACCGAACGGTCAGACGGAGTCGGCGATGTACGTTCGCCTGCGATGGTCGCCGTGGAGACTCGTGCCGGCCGCGACGCGCCAGCGCCGGCGCACCCCGCGCCCGAGTGGACCTATCGCCCCCACCTCGACGGCTTACGGACCATCGCCGTCTACCTGGTGGTCGCCTTCCACGCGGGCGCCGACCGCTTCGCGGGCGGCTTCATCGGCGTGGACGTGTTCTTCGTCCTCTCCGGCTTCCTCGTCACGCAGATCCTCCTGCGCGACCTGTACGGCTTCGGCCGCGTCGGGTTGAGCCGGTTCTACTCGCGCCGGTTCCGCCGCCTGCTCCCCGCCTCGTTCGTCATGCTCGCCGTCACGGCGGTCGTGTACAGCGCGATCGCGTCACCGTCCGAGATGCTGGATGCACTCGATGCGATCCGCGCATCGTTCCTCTACGTCGCGAACTGGTTCTTCGTCCACGAGGCGAGCGACTACTTCGCGGACGACATCAACGCTTCGCCCGTCGTGCACTTCTGGTCGCTGGCGATCGAGGAGCAGTTCTACGTCGCTTGGCCGCTCCTGCTCACGGGACTCTTCGTCGCCACCCGCCGTGCCGGCCGGCACCGCTGGAACGTGATCCGCGCGGTCGTCGCCCTCGGCGCACTGCTCTCGGTGGTCGCGGCGCTGCGGTTGTCGGGCTCCGAGCTCGACCGCGCGTACTACGGCACCGACACGCGCGCGTACCAACTTCTCGCCGGCGCGCTGCTCGCGCTGTCGCCGTCGGTGCTCGTCGCTTCGAACCGGTTGCGCCGCGGTCTCGCGCTCGTCGCGGGCGCCGCGATCGCCGCGCTCGCACTGCTCGCCACGGCGCTCGACGGTCTGGATCCCATCGAGCGGGGTGCCGCGACGGTGGCCGTGACGGTCGCACTCATCGTGGCGATCGAGTCACCGCACGGTGGGCCCGTCAAGTGGGCGCTGTCGCTCCCGCCCGTCACGTATCTCGGCCGGATCTCGTACGGCACCTACCTCTGGCACTGGCCCGTGATCGTCGTCGCCGCGCGTGGCTTCGACCCGAGTCCGGCGTCGATGTTCGCGATCAGCGCACTCGTCGCGACCGCGCTCGCGTCGTTGAGCTTCCAGCTCCTCGAGCGGCCCGTGCGGTCGGCGAGCCTGCTCGATCGCTACCGAGGCGCGGTCATCGCGGGAGGCCTTGCCGCGAGCCTCGCCGGCGCACTCGTCGTCGCGCCGGCGGTCCTCGACCGCGACGACGGTGGCGCCACCGTCGCAGAGGGAACCGCGGTCGAGACCGGTACCCGCGTGCCCGCCGACCTCGACTGGGAGGGGGCACGCCGCGACCGACCCGACTTCCCCGACTGCTACGAAGCTCCGGTGGAGGACTGCGTGGTCGTGCGCGGCTCCGGACCGACCGTAGCCGTCATGGGTGACAGTCACGCGCGCATGTGGCTTCCCGGGTTCGAGGAGCTCGCTCGCGAACGAGGCTGGACGCTCGCGGCGACGCTGCGTCCCGTGTGCGCCTGGCAGGACGACCTCTACTACGCGGAGGAGGACACGGAGCCTTGCCGGGTCCGGAAGGCCGACTGGACCGAACGTGTCCTGCCGGCGATCGATCCGGACGTCGTGATCGTCGTCAACCGGCAGCTCGACGACCCGCAGGATCCGGTGGATCTCGTCGGCCCGGACGGACTGGTCACCGCCGGTACACCCGCATACGAGGCGACGCTCGGGACGACGACGCGTGCCACGGTCGCGCGCCTGCGCGCGGACGGCCGGCGCGTCGTGATCATCGAGCCGACGCCGGGTGCCAACTTCGACCCGCTCGAGTGCCTGTCGAGCGCGCGCTACCTCGACGAGTGCCGCTACGTCGCGAACGTGCAGCCGACGCGCTCGGAACGGCTGTTCCGCGCGGTCGCCGACGAGGACGGCGGCGTGTGGTCGCTCGACCTCGATCGCCTGGTGTGCCCGTACCTGCCGATCTGCGACCCACTGATCGACGGGTTGATCGTCAAGCGGGACGCGGGCCACCTCACGCAGAGCTACGCCCGCACGCTGAGCGACGACATCGCCGGAGTGCTCGACGCCGAGGCGATCCTCGCCGAATAGCCCTCACTCGGCACGCGCGCGCGCGAGCGCGTCGTCCCACGACGCCCGCTCCGCGATCATCCTTCGGTACTGCATCACCTGGCGCGGCCGGTTGAAGCCGAGCGCGCCGACGATCCGGCCGCCTCGCCCGAACAGCGCGACGAATTGCCGATCGGCGAGCGTCCCGTGCGCGACGTGGACCTGCCCGCCCGCATCGACGCGCCCGACCGTCTGGATCTTGCGGTCGTACTGATCGGACCACACGAACGGCACCGGCGCGAAGGGGTCGGCTCCGCCCTCCCCCGCGAGCAGGCGGCGGGCGGCGTGGACTCCTTGCTCGGTCGCGTTCGTCCAGTGCTCGAGCCGCATCGGCTCGCCGTCGAACAACGGGTTCGGCCAGCGCGCGACGTCGCCCGCTGCGACGACGCCCGGCGCCGCGAGGCACGTTGCGTCGCACACGACACCGTTGTCGAGACGGAGACCCGACCCTTCGAGCCAGTCGGTAGCGGGCGCGACTCCGACGCCGACCACGACGACATCGGCGGCGACGCTCGTCCCGTCGGTCAACCGGACCCGCTCGACACGCTGCACACCCTCGATCGCCTCGACGCCCGTGCCGAGCCGAAGGTCGACCCCGTGGTCGCGGTGGACACCGGCGATCACCGCACCGAGCTCGGGCCCGAGCCCGCGCACCATCGGCTGCGAGAGCGCCTCCACCAGCGTCACCCCGACGCCGCGTTGCCGGCACGTCGCGGCGACCTCCGCGCCGATGAATCCGGCGCCCACGACCACGACGTGCGGCCGCGCGCCCAGCAACTCGCGAATGGCCAGCGCATCGTCGAGCGTGCGCAGCGTGAACACACCGGGAAGGTCCGGCTGCCCGGAGAGCTGGCGGGGCACGGCGCCCGTCGAGACCACGAGGCCGTCGAACGCGACACGTTCGCCGTCGTGAAGCTCCACCTCGCGCGCCCGCAGGTCCAACGACACCGCGCGGGCGCCGAGACGCCAGTCGAGGTCGAGGTCGTCGTAGCCGTGCCGGCGCAGCACGATCTCGTCCGGCTCACGCTCGCCCGCAAGCAGCTCCTTGGACAGCGGCGGGCGGTCGTACGGCAGGTGCGGTTCGGCGGAGATCGCGACGACACATCCGTCGAAGCCGTGCTGGCGCAGCGCCTCCGCCGCGCGGAGACCGGCGAGCGACATCCCTGCGATGGCAACGGTACGCACGGTGTGGCGACGGCGACGAACGGCGTCAGTCGACGATCGAGATCGCCTGCGTCGGGCACACGCGAACGGCCTCCTCGACCTGGGCGCGCAGCTCCTCGGGCGGCTCTTCCTGGAGCACGTAGAGGAAGTTGTCGTCGCGCACCTCGAAGACTTCGGGCGCGACGCCCATGCACAAGGCGTTGGACTTGCACTTGTCGAAGTCGACGACGACGCGCATCGACGGTCCTCCCGATCGCCCGCATCCGGTCCCGTGGCCGACCCTAGCGGGCGGTTTGGCCGCGAACCTGACGCGGCCGTCATACTGACCGGATGCCGGACGCCCCCCCGGTCGACGTCTCGGGCCGCCCACTCGCGCTCCGCGACGTCGACCTCGATACCTTCCTGCACCCGCGCACCATCGCAGTGATCGGAGCGTCGGAGGCGTCCGCGAAGCCGAACACCGCGATGACGCGCAAGTTCGACGCGTGGGCGCGCAAACACGGCGCGACGTTCTACCCGGTCCACCCCCAGTACGAGACGGTGCTCGGGCATCGCTGCTACAAGTCGGTGCACGACATCCCGGGCGACCTCGACCTCGCGATCATCCTGACCGGGCGTGCGGTCGAGACGTTCGAGGACGTCCTGCAGCGCAAGCCCCGGTTCGCCGTGATCTTCGCCGCGGGTTTCTCGGAGGCGGGTCCCGAAGGCAAGGCGTTGGAGGACCGGCTCGCCGCGCTCGTGCGCACCGGCGACGTACGCCTCCTCGGTCCGAACACCAACCTCAACGCGTTCGAGGACTTCCGCGACGACCTCACGGGACCGTCGATCGCGCTGATCACGCAGTCCGGCCACCAGGGGCGACCCGTCTTCCAGGGCCAGGAGATCGGCATCCGCCTGACGCACTGGGCGCCGACCGGCAACGAGGTCGACCTCGAGTTCGCCGACTTTGCGCGCCACTTCGCGGACCAGCCGGACGTCGGAGTGCTCGCGTGTTACATCGAGGGCTTCAAGGACGGCCGCACGCTCATGCTCGCTGCCGATCACGCGGCCAAGGTGCGCAAGCCGATCGTCATGGTGAAGGTCGGCAAGACCGATGCCGGCCGCTCGATGGCGGCGTCGCACACAGGCCATCTCACCGGGTCCGACATGGTGACGAGCGCGGTGTTCCGCCAGTTCGGGGTCACGAGGGTCGACGGGCTCGACGAGCTGCTCGATGTGTCGGCCGCGCTCGCGCGCACGCGCCCGCGGGACGGTCTGCCTGACTGGCTCGCACGGGGCCGTGAGCGGAGGAGCCCGGAGGGTCCGCAGCGAACTGGCGGGAGCGGCGAACGAAGTGAGCGCGCCCCAGGAGTATGCGTCTACGCGATCTCGGGTGGTACCGGCGCGCACATGGCCGACATGCTCGCCGACGCCGGCCTCGCACTTCCCGACCTCGCCCGCGAGACGCAGCGCGCGCTCCACGACGGGCTCATCCCGACGTACCTGCGCGTCTCCAACCCGGTCGACTGCGGGGGCCCGCCCGTTGCCGACGCGCGCGGGCGCAGGATCCTCGAACTCGTGCTCGCCGATCCCAACGTCGACATCCTCGTCGTTCCGATCACCGGCGCGGTCGCGATGTTCTCCGAACCGTTCACACGCGACATCGTCGACGTCGCGCGCACGACGACGAAACCGATCTTCGTGATCTGGGGCGCCCCACCCGGTACCGACGACACGTACTACAAGCGGCTCCTCGGCGGCGGGCTCCCCGTCTTCCGAACGTTCAACAACTGCGTGAAGGCGCTCCGCGCGTACGTCGACTACTGGTCGTTCGCGGCGCGCTATCGCTCGCCGTTCGCCGACGCGCCGACGCAGCCGCTGCCCGCGGCGAAGAAGGCACGCAAGTTGCTCGGCAGCCTGCAACCGGGTGAAGCACTGTCGGAGTGGCAGAGCAAGCAGCTCGTCAAGGCGTACGGCATCAAGCCGTCGAAGGACGTCCTGTGCGACTCGGCGGCCGCGGCGGCACGGGCCGCGAAGGATCTCGGCTTCCCCGTCGCGATGAAGGTGTCGTCACCCGACCTCCTCCACAAGAGCGACGCCGGCCTGGTCCGGCTCGGCGTGGGCTCCGCGAAAGAGGCGCGCGAGACCTACGAGACCCTGCTCCGCAAGGCGAAGCGTGCCGATCGCGGCGCACGCATCGAAGGCGTGATCGTGTCGGAGATGGTCACCGGCGGCGTCGAGACGCTGATCGGAGTGTCGACCGACGAGCTGTTCGGCCCGGTCGTCACTGTCGGGCTCGGGGGCGTGTTCGTCGAGGTCTTCGAGGACGTCAGCGTCCGCGTCCCACCGTTCGACCAAGGCGAGGCCCGCCGGATGCTCCAGGAGCTGAAGGGCTACAAGTTGCTCGAAGGTGTTCGCGGCGCCAAGCCTGGTGACGTCGACGCGCTCGTCGACGCGATCATGAACGTGCAGCGGCTCGCGCTCGACCTCGCCGGCGACGTGCGCGAGCTCGACATCAACCCGTTGGTCGTCCGGCCGCGCGGCGCCGTCGCGCTCGATGCTCTGGTGGTGAAGAAGTGAGCGATCCCGCAGGCACCGACGAGGAGCTGCTGACCCGGCTCGAGAACGGCGTGTTGTGGTTGACGGTCAACCGCGCCGACAAGGGCAACGCGATCCCGTGGTACGTGCGCGACCGGTTGATCGCCGCGTTCCGCGACGCGCACGCCGACGTCGCGGTCCGCGCCGTCGTGTTGACGGCTGCCGGCGAGAAGCACTTCTGCACGGGCGCCGACCTGTCGGTCCCGCAACCGATGAGACCGAACCCCGAGGGCGCGCCCGACCGCGTCGTCGGCACGGCCGTCAACATGATGCGCAAAGGCTTCCAGCAGCTCATGCAGGCCATCCAGGACTGCGAGAAGCCGGTCATCGTCGCCATGAACGGCACGGCGGCAGGCGGCGGATCGATGCTCGTGCTCGCGGCCGATCTCGTGATCGCCGCCGACACCGCGAAGCTGATCCAGGTCTTCGTGCGCCGCGGGCTCGTACCCGACGGCGGGGTCGCGTACCTGCTGCCGCGCATCGTCGGGATGCACAAGGCCAAGGAGCTCGTGTTCTTCGGCGACGACCTCCCGGCCGCGGAGGCCGAGCGGATCGGGATCGTCAACAAGGTCGTGCCCGCGGCCGACCTGCAGGCGACCGCGAAGGAGTGGGCGGAGCGCCTCGCGAGCGGCCCGACCAAGGCGCTCGGCTGGTCGAAGAAGCTGCTGCACGACGCGTCGGAGCTGTCGCGGCGCGACCTGCTCGAAGAAGAGGCGATGCTCGTCGAGCTCAACGGCTTCACGGTCGACTCGGGCGAGGGCGTCGCGTCGTTCCGCGAGCGGCGCCAACCCGAGTGGAAGGGCTACTGATCGGTGGCCGACCTCATCAAGGACAAGACCGCTGTCGTCGGCATCGGCCAGACGGCGTACGGCAAGGGGCTCCCCGATTCGGAGCTGTCGCTCGCGTGCCAGGCGATCGCCGCGGCGCTCGACGACGCCGGGATCGCACCCTGCGAGGTCGACGGACTCGCATCGTTCAACATGGAGAACGACCGAGAGGTCGATGTCGCCCGCAACGTCGGCCTCGGCGACATCACGTTCTTCTCGCAGGTCGGCTACGGGGGCGGAGCAGGGTGCGGCGTCGTCGGCCACGCGGCAACGGCCGTCGCGACCGGCCAATGCGACGTCGCGGTCGCGTGGCGGGCCCGCAAGCGCGCCGACAAGTCGAGCCGCCCGTGGGCGCAGACCGGGGGACGCATCGCCAACAACTGGCAATGGACCCGGCCGTTCGGGATCATCCGCCCGGTCGACGAGATCGCGTTGCTGACGCGCCGCTACATGCACGAGTACGGCGGTACGCGCGACCACCTCGCGAACGTCGCGCTCGCGTTCCGCAAGCACGCGAACCGCAACCCGATGGCGACGATGGGACACAAGACACTGACGCGCGACGAGTACATGAACGCGCGGTGGATCTCCGAACCGCTGTGCCTGTTCGACAACTGCCTCGAGACCGACGGCGCGCTCGCGGTCGTCATCACGAGCGCGGAACGGGCGCGCGACGGCCGGCACCCGCCGGCCTACATCCACTCCTACGCGCAGGGCCTACCGCCGCAACACCAGACGATGACCAACTACTTCAACGACGACCCGCTGCGCGGCCCGGCGTGGACGGCGGCGAAGCGGCTGTGGTCGAACGCCGACGTGACGCCCGCCGACGTGAAGGTCGCGCAGCTCTACGATGCGTTCAGCCCGCTGATCCCGCTCTCGCTGGAGGGATACGGCTTCTGTGCGCGCGGCGAGGGCGGCCCGTTCACCGACGACGGCAACATCGAGTGGCCCGACGGACGCCTGCCGGTCAACACGTCGGGCGGCGGCATGTCGGAGGCCTACGTGCACGGCTTCAACCTCGTGCTCGAAGGTGTGCGCCAGATCCGCGGCACGTCGACGTGCCAGGTCGAAGGCGCCGACGTCTCCCTCGTCACCAGCGGCGAAGGCGTCCCCACCAGCGCCATCCTCTTCACCAAGGACATCTGATGACGTCGCACGCGGCCGTGAGCGAAGCGCAGCGAAGCGAACTGGCGGAGTCTGCGAGGGTCAGCGGCGCAGGTATCCTGCGCCGCCCGAGCAGCGACGAAGCATGATGCAAACGGGTTGGCTGCTCCCCGACCTCGACAACGAGAACACCGCCGAGTTCTGGGCCGCATGCGCGCGCGGGGAACTTGCCGTGCAGGCGTGCGCGTCGTGTGGGAAGTGGCGCATGCCGCCGCGGCCGATGTGTCCCGCGTGCCGCTCGACGGACGCGCGGTGGGATGTCACGAGCGGGAGCGGGCGCATCTGGTCGTTCATCGTCCCGCATCCTCCGCTGCTGCCCGCGTTCGCCGAGCTCGCTCCCTACAACGCGATCATCGTGGCGCTCGAGGAAGATCCGACGATCCGCTTCGCCGGCAACCTCGTCACGAGTGCGCAGGGTGCGATCAACGAGATCGACCCGTCGACGATCCGGATCGGTGAACCGGTGCGCGTCGTGTTCGCTCGGGTCGAAGACGTCGCGTTACCGAGGTGGGTGCGGGCTTAGCAGGGACGGTGGCAAGTATTTCCGGTTGTTCGGCGTCGGGTCGGGGCGTAATATCGAACACGTGTTCGCCACTTCGTCGGGAGTGCTCGACGAGCTGGAACGAGCCATCGACACGGCGCACGCATCCGAGCTTCCGCTCGAACTTCCCCGGTTGCGCAAGCTGATCGACCGGCTCGTCGAGCTCTGGCTGCAACAGGTGCGCATGGCGGAACGCGCCGGGGCGCTCGACGACACGCACGCGGGCCCGGCGCGAGTGGTGACCGAAACCTGTCAGCTTCCGTTCCGCCAAGCCGCCCGCGACGTCAGAGCGGCGCGGGCACTGGAAGCCCTGCCGGTGCTGGCCGGAGCATTCGCGGCCGGCGATGCGCCTGCGCATCATGTCCGGCTGGTCGCCGCCGCGGTCGATCCTGCCCGGGCAGCCGCGATCGGCGGGTTCGACGTGACGCTCACCGAATGGGCCGGCCAACGTGACACGGGGCTCGTGCACGCGGTCGTCCACCGCATCCGCGAAACGATCAGCGCCGACCGCGGCGTGCAGCGGGCCAACGACGTGTACGAGCAGCGCCACGTCCACCTCTCGACGTCACTGGACCGGGTTGGGTTCCTCGACGGGCAGCTCGATCCCGAGGGCACCGAGTACGTCAGCACCGCATTCGAGCACCGCATGGAAGCCGACCCCGACACCGACGGTGACAAGCACCGCACCCGCGCCCAACGCCGCGCCGACGCGCTCGTCGACATCTGCCGCCACTACCTCCGCACCCACCACGCCGAACCACCCACGGACGCCCGGCGCGGCCAACCCCACATCTCGGGCGTCGTCACCGTCGAGCTCCTCGCCGCCCACGCCACCCCGGCTGCCGCCGACCACAACGAGCTCGACTTCGCCGGCCCGATCGCCGCCGACACGTGGCGGCGGCTCAGCTGCGACTGCAGCATCCACCGCATCGTCATGCGCGGCCGCCGCGAGACGCTCGACCTCGGCCGCCTCACCCGAACCGTCCCCGGTCCGCTCTGGCGAGCCCTCGTCGCCCGCGACAAGCACTGCACGCATCGCGGCTGTTTCGCCCCTCCCGCCTTCTGCGAAGCCCACCACATCGCGCACTGGGCCGACGGCGGCCCGACCAACCTCGCCAACCTCCGGCTCCTCTGCTGGCGCCACCACCGCGCCCACCACGAAGGTCGAGCACCCGACGCGACCTACGAAACACGCGCGGGGCCGTGAGATGTCACTGTCCCAGTTCTCGCGCCCGGGCGATGAGACCTTTCTCGTTCAGCCACCACTCGCCCGCGTCGCAGAGCGTCGCGTGCGCTTCCGCGAGCGCGGCGACGGCGCGGTTACCCGCCGCGGCGATCTCGTCGCCTCGCTCGTCGTGCGCGGCGGCAAACCTCCGGGCGCCGGCCGCGATGCGCCGCCACCACGGCGGCGCCGTCTCGCGCAACGCGGCCGGGAACTCGGGCCGCGGCAGCGAGCCCACCAGCACGCGGTTCAGTGCGAGCTCGGCCGCGTAGCTGTAGGTGGGCGCGCCCGCGACGTAGCCCACTTCTCGCAACACGCGGAACCTTCCGGCCTGCGCGTCGCGCACCCACTCCTCGACGACCTCGAGGTCGCGGTAGATGAGGTCGACACGCGCGCCGTCGACCGTCAACCACGCGCCGCCGTTCGGGACGATCCCCCACTCCCCCGGCGCGAACACCTCGCCGTCCCACCCGAGCGCCCGCACAGCGTCGACGTCCAGCCAGCCGCGGTAGTAGAGGCCGAAGTCCCAGTCGGAGGCCGGCAGCGCCCGCCCGGTCGCGCGCGAGCCGCCCAGCGCCACCGCGACGACGCCGGGGATCTCGGCCAGCCGCGACGCAAGGTGCTCCATCACGCGCGCGCGACGGCGGCGACGGTCGCGCCCGTGAGCCCGACGAGGTCGGCCGGCGCGAGCTCGATCTCGAGCCCCCGCTGCCCGCCGCTGACGAACACCGTCTCGAACGCCTCCGCCGATGCGTCGACGACCGTAGGGAGTCGCCGCTTCTGTCCCAGGGGGCTGATCCCGCCCCGCAGGTAGCCGGTGACGCGCTCGGCGTCGGTCGGGTCGGCCATCGCCACCGACTTCACGCGCAGCGTCGTGGCGAGCGCCTTGAGGTCCAGCGTCCGCGCGACAGGAACGACGGCGACGGCGTGGTCGCCGGCCGGCGTGACGACGACGAGCGTCTTGAACACTCGCTCGGGATCGAGGCCGAGCCGTTCGACCGCTTCGATCCCGTATTCGCGCATCGTGCGGTCGTGCGCGTACTCGTGCGTGCGGAACGCGACGTGCGCCCGCTCCGCCACCGTGGTCGCCCGAGTTCCCCTGGCCATCACGCGCGGGGCCGGGTCATGAACGAGACTTGCCACTCCTCACGCGTCTCGCCGTCGATGGTGAATCGCCACTGCCAGCGCCGTCCCGGCTCGAGCGGCAGCGGCGGGAAGTTGAAGGCGAGCGGGATGTTGACCGACGTGCCCGGGAGTTGACCAGGGTGCCGCGTCGCCTCGAACTGGCCTTCGACCCGTACCGGCGCTCCGTCCGGGAGCACGTCAGTGCGCCCGTCGTCATTCACGAGCTCGAGCAGCAGCGAGTGCGGCGTGTTCGTCTGGTCCCACGGAACCTCGATCAGCGCCGCAATCGCCATCGCGCCGACGTCGGGGCCGGTGTACGACCAACCCCCGCCGAGGATGTAGAGCTTCGCGAAGGGCGCGGGCGTCGCCTGGGCCGCGTCGGCGAGCAACAGCGTGACCTTCACGAGCGCCGAAGGTAACCGCGCCCGGACGCGCTGCGGCCCCGGCCGGGGGAGCCGGGGCCGGCGCGATCGTTGCCGTCGGGGGCCGGAACGATCAGTTGGCGGGTTGCGGACCGCTCAGGCGGCCTTGCGGGCGGGGGCGGGCCGCTCGGCACGGAGGTCGGCGAGCGCGCGCTCCCACCGCAGCCGGCCGGCCAGCCAGCGCAGCGCCTCGCGCTGCGGCTCGGCCAGGCCCGTCTGCTTGAAGTAGCTCGAGGGTTGCATCGTCGGGACCTCCGGGGCTGGTACGTTGCGAGCAGCGGCTGCTGTGTCAGCGAGGACTCCAGGTGCGGAGAATCTCGCAGTCACATCTCCGGTGCAGGAACACTGTAAGTATCTACTCTCAGTGATACCACTGTCAAGTCGGGAGTATTCCGATGACCTCGGGCTGCTGGCGCATCGACGAGTTGGCCCAGCGAGCCGGGCTGACGGTGGACACGATCCGCTACTACGCCCGTGAGGGTCTTCTTGCGCCGCCGGAGCGCTCAGGTCGTCACAAACTGTACGGAGCCGAACATCTCGAGCGGCTGGAGCGCATCCGCGATCTGCAGGCACGCCGGTTCTCGCTCGCGGCCATCCGGGCGCTCCTCGACACCGAGTACCGGGGCCTGGAAGGCCTGTTCGTGGGCGACGACCGCCAGTACGGCTTCGACGACCTCGTCGAACGCTCCGGCCTCGACCGTGCTCTGGTCGAGCAGCTCCACGGAGTCGGGCTGCTCCCCGACCCCGCCAGCTTCGGCAAGGAGGCCTACGACGACGCGGACCTCGGGCTGCTGCGCGCAGTCGCCGAGGTGCAAGAGATCGGGATGACGCCCGACGTGATCGTCGAGCTCGGCGCGGTCTACGTCAAGCACTTCCGTGCGCTCCAGCAAGACGTGCATGCGATGTTCGCGGGCGAGACCCGCGACGACTGGAACCCGTCGGAGCTGCGCGACATGCAGACGCGGCTGACCGCGAACGCGCAGCGGATGATCCCGGCGGTCGACCGCATCCTCAACTACGTCCACCAGCGGACCATCCAGCGCCTGACCCTGGACGCGGTGCGTACAGCCGAGCAGACGCGCACCGGCGTCGGGGGCGTGCGCCTCGACGACGACGCGGCGGGTGCCGGTTAGTCGATCCCCCAGATGCGCGCCGCGTTCCCGCCGACGATGAGCTCGCGCTCCTCGGCCGGGATGCTGCCCATCGTCTCCTCGATGACCTTACGCGAGTACGGCCAGTCGTTGCCGTGGTGGGGGTAATCGCTCGACCACATCATGTTGCGCACGCCAGCCCGGTGCCGGAGCTCGATGCCGCTGCGATCGGTGATGAACGATGCCGCGTTGTTGCGGTACCAATAGAACGACGGCGGTTCCTTGATCGGCAGGTCTCCCCACACACGGTTGCGCCACCAGCGGTCGTCGAGACATTCGATGAAGTGCGGCAGCCATCCCACGCCGGTCTCGATCCAGCAGACCTGCAGGTCGGGGAAGCGCTCGAACACGCCGGTGAACAACATCGAGGTGATGTTGCCGGCCGCCATCGCGAAGACGTGGCTCATGCCGCCGATCGCCTTCGCGCGCGTCGCTTCGCTGCTCATGTCGTAGAGCTGGTTGCCCTGCTTCGCCGCGGCCCTGCGCGATGCGGCGCGCTGGCGCCGGCTGATGATGTTGATGTGGATCGACACGGGCATGCCTTCGTCGACCGCGGCCGCCCAGAACGGATCGTCGTCGCGCGTGAGCGCCTCGTCGCCCGACGGCCAGTTCGAGATGAGCACGCCCTTGGCACCGCGTGCCTTCGCCTTGCGGAGCCCGTCGACCGCGGTGTCGATGCCGAGCGACGGGATCTGCGCGAGGCCGACGAGACGTGCGGGGTCCGCCGCGCAGAACTCGTCGAACAGGAAGTTGTTGTACGCCTCCACGCCGGCGAGCACGAAATCGTCGTCGTCGTCACCGAGGAAGTGCGACATCGTGC
>Ga0073934_10004057_pt1 | contig 25154 bp, 20 predicted proteins | sample LarsenN4metaG_FD_76834 | JGI IMG/M metagenome (GOLD analysis project Ga0073934, IMG submission 76834) | Hot spring sediment bacterial and archeal communities from British Columbia, Canada, to study Microbial Dark Matter (Phase II) - Larsen... ... | reverse complement strand
TTCTTCCGTCGAGGGCGGAACCTTGAGTTGGAAAACAGCGCGTTCCGCGCTCTCCACTCTGAAGTCTTTGGGTTTGAACTGGTACCCACACTCCAGGCGCAGCTTCATGTCCTTGGAGAAGTTGGACCCCGTGAAAACGATTTGACCTTCCCACCCGGGCGGGATGGAGCTGGGCGTAATCGCCGTGACGACGGGCATCGGGCCTTGTGGAACTTTTTCCGCCGGCGTCGATTTCCCTACTTTGGGGATCTTGACCTTGGGAAGGCTAAACTGACCCCACGCCAACGGCGCCGCAATCGCCACGGCCGCCGTGACCAGCATCATTCTCGACAAACCACACGCACTACTTCGGAGACTCATCATCGTCTACACCCCCCAAGAGTATTTGCTCCCTGCCTCGAAGAGAGCTCTGATCAAAGTCAGTGGATTATCCTGCAGTCAACAAGTTATCACGGATGACGGTTCACAATCAAGCCCTGCAACGTTCACTAGTCGATCAACGTCAGAAAATTATGAGGCAAATTAAAATCTCGCGCTGGCGGGCGCTGGCTCCCGATGGTGCCGGCTATTTCAGTGCGCGCTTCAAGCTATCCACGATCGCCTGGCTGTCGGCAGGGCGCAAAGATGTGGCCACGAAGTTGTAGGCCTGCCCGGAACTCAAGATGACGTGGAATGTGCCGGTGTTCATCCCAAACAGAATGTTGACTTCCACCTCTTTGACCTCGCTCGCGGCCACTGCGAAGACTTCCTTGCCGGCTTCCTCGAATCGCAGCTTGCCGCCTTCGAGCGAAAGCGTGCCTTTCGGTTTGCTCCGCGCTTGCAGAACCGCGCTGATGTCGGCGATGCCGTAGACTTCAAATCGCAGCGTTTCCGCGCCCGCTTTGGCCACGGCGGGCTTGGCGGCGGCCGCAGGCTCAGCCGATGCTTGCGGAGCGGTCGGCGCCGGGGCCGGCGGAGTGGGCGCGCTGGCCGGGGCCGACGGCGCCGAGGGAACCGGTGCCTGCGCCACCACCACTTCTTCCGACACCACAAACGCCGCTTCCGCTTCCTCCTCGTCCGGGTTGACGACGAACAGATTGGTTTCGCCCGGAGCAGCGTCCGACCGGATCTGGATGTGCGCCACGAGCTCGGTCTCCTTGCTCACCTGGGTGTTCAGCACGCGGATACCGGGATTCGAAAAAACAACCTTCGCGCCCTCCCCAAAATTCTTGCCGGTAATCTTCAATTCCACCTGCCCGCCGCGCGGTGCGAGGGGCGGATCGATTCTCGTGATTTCGGGGGCCCCGGCTGGCACCTTAGAAGGTGGAGCTGTCACAGGTGCAGCAGCCTGCGCGGGCGCGGAGGTGCGATGGTCCGGCTCCGGCGGCGCCACTGTCGGGCCGAGTGGCGGGACGATCTTGAAAGGCGCCTCGGCCACCACGCTCGCGGTGTTGCTGACGTAGAGACTGATCACCTCGGCCTCGGCCTTCTTCCCGATCCGCACCGCGACTTCAAGTCTCGTGGCGCTATGGCGCTCCGTCGCGACGACATGGACCAGCGGCGTCGAGAAGGAAACGTACACCCCCGGCGCGAAGTTCTTCCCCTCGATCATCAGTTTGATCTCTTCGCCGATGGTTGCCTGCTTGGGGTTGAAGTCGGTGATCACTGGGGTCGATTCCGGTGTGATTTCCCCTTGCGCAGCGAGCGCGCGCCCGCCCAGCGACCCCGCGAGCAGCGCGGCGACCACCGCAGCCATGAGAGCAGATATCGGTCCGCAACCCACCCCTCGGCTGAGTCTCATGCTTTATCCCTGCGCGGTTGAATTGCTCGCCCGGCGCATCTTAGGCACGCCAAGGAAGCGATGTCAAGGAAGGGTCTGCCTGCTCAGGAGCTGGCCGTCGACGTGGGTTCCGTGCTTGTTCGTTTGCCGGAGATTCTTGTGGCGAAGGGCGAGGATGCCGCCAGCCCCTCACCCCGCGCCCGGTCGGCAGGCATCCGAACTCCCGGTACGCATTGCACGCCGCTTCGCGGACCGCCCCATGCGCATCGCGAGGCGCGGATCGAAACGGAGGCGCCGGGCGCTTACGCCTTCGGTTTTTGGGGCTTGAGGAGGCTAGAGCCTTGCTTGGGGGCGGGCGGTTTTTCTCTCTTGATGATGCCGGAGCCTTCTTTGATGGTGAGGAACTGGTTGGGTTCGATATTAGTGAATCTTTCGATCTGGGGGACTTCTTCCGCTCTGCCGTTCTTGTTGTTGACGACCAGGGTCGGCCACTTCACTTCGATCAAGTCAATGACTTTCGCCTGTCCGAGGCCAAAGTGCAGGCGCAGGTCGCTCTGCGACATGACGCTATAGCCGGTGTGGACTTCGTCGATCTGGGCGTGAGAGCCCGTCACCACGCGCACCCGCGCGCCGACGGCCGTGCGATTGCACTTCGTGCCGATCAGCTTGATGACGATCCAGTTGTTCTTGTTGACGCCGTCGTTGCGGAGCAATGAAGGCCGGTCGTTCATGTTCAGCACGAGAACATCCACATCGCCGTCGTTATCGAAATCGCCGTAGGCGCAGCCACGGCTCGACCACTTCGCGCTGATCCCCGGGCCCAACTGGGCCGAGACGTCCTTGAATTTGCCGTTGCCCATATTGCGGTAGACAATGCGTGGCGAAAGGAACTGCGCGTCGAGGTTAAACTGTTCGATTTCCGGATACACATGGCCGGTGACGTGGAAGATGTCCGGCCAGCCGTCGTTGTCGTAGTCCATGAAGCCCGCGCCCCAGTTGACGTACTGGGTGTTGACGCCGATCCCGGCCACGAAGGTGACGTCCGTCCAGGTGCCGTCCTGATTGTTGTGGTAGAGGATGCAGGTATCGTCCTGAAAGTGGGTCTTGAAAATATCGAGCCAGCCGTCCATATCGTAGTCGGCCACCCCGATCCCCATGCCCGCCTGCTCCTGCCCGTCCTCGTTGTAGGCCACGCCCCCCATCACGGAGATGTCTTCGAACGTCCCGTCGTGATTGTTGCGGAACATGATACTGGGTTCGGAATCGACGGCGACGTAGATGTCCGGCCAGTGGTCGTTGTCGAAATCGTAGGCGACGGCGGTGATCGAGTAGCGCGGGCCAGGCTTCAGGATGCCGGATTTCTCGGAAACATCGGTAAAGGTCCCATCCCCGTTGTTGTGATACAGGATGTTGTAACCGCCCGGCAAGCCGCGCGGCCCGCACATCACGGGGATCCCCTTCCACTGGCAGTAGCCCGTCTGGCCAGGGACCGGTACCTTTTTCAAGTCGAGTTCGATGTAATTGCACACGAAAAGATCGAGGTAACCGTCGCGGTCGTAATCCACCCAGGTGCAGCCGGAGCCCCAGCGCACGCGCTCTTCATATAAGCCGGCCTGCTGGGTGACGTCGGTAAACGTCCCATTGCCGTTGTTCTTCCACAAGATGTTGTGGCCCCAGAAGCAGCAGAAGAGGTCGTCCCAGCCGTCGTTGTCGTAATCGCCCACACAGACGCCTGTGCCCCAGCCGGTGCGCGCCAGGCCCGATTCTGCCGTCACATCGGTAAACGTGCCGTCGCGATTGTTCTTGAAGAGGTGAGATGTGGGCGTCTTGCCGTCCGGATATGGCTCCTCCCCTTCGAAGCGCACGCCGTTGGTGAGGTAAATATCCAGCCAGCCGTCGTTGTCGTAATCGAAGAAAGCCAGCCCGCTGCCCTTGGCTTCAACGATGTACTTCTTCCTCTTGATGCCGCCCCAGACGTTGGGTACGTTCAAGCCCGCCTGCTCGGCGATGTCCACAAAGGTGACCTGCGAGTTTGCCTCCGGCGCCGCAACCTGCGCCGCCTTGAGCGCGAGCGGCGAACGCCAGCGCACGAGCGGCGTCATCAACGCGTCCATGAGGCTCGAGCCCAGCAGAATACCGGTGGAACCGAGGAAATGTCGTCTGGAAAGTTTCATCCCTCTCTTCGATGCCTGAACTTGACCGGATGCTCGTCGCGGCGTCAGGATGCCGCGCGGCTCACCATAGAAGGCGGGCCAGCCCGTTCGCCACAAATTTCCATTATACACTACCACCGCCGCCTCGCCGCGTGCGGGAGCGGCGGCCTATGGCCGCTATTTCTGAAAACCCGGCGCTCATAGAGCGCCGCTACAACCGGGCGTCGTATAATGGTGGCACGAGGTTGTGTCGATTTCTCCTGGAGGCCTTTGATGCGGCGAACGCGGTGGGTCCTGTGCGTGAGTATTCTTTCCCTTGCCTGCTCTGCCTCGGCGGCTCCCGTCCGAGATGAAAACGTCACATTCAAGAGCGGCGAAGAAACGGTCACCGGCTATCTTGCCCTGCCCGACGCGGCAGGGCCGCATCCGGCGCTGGTGGTGATTCACGAATGGTGGGGGCTGAACGATTGGATCAAGGAGCAGGCGCGCAGATTTGCCGAGCAGGGCTACGTAGCACTGGCGCCCGATTTGTATCGCGGTCAGGTCACCGGCGATCCCGCCGTGGCGCACGAACTCTCGCGCGGCATGCCGCAGGACCGCGCGGTGCGCGACCTCCGCGCCGCCTTCGCCTACCTCGCCGCGCGCAGCGACGTCAACAAGGCTAAGATCGGCTCCGTCGGCTGGTGCATGGGGGGAGGGCTGTCCCTCCAACTCGCGGTCAATGAACCCCAACTCGCGGCCAGTGTCGTCTATTACGGTGCCATGCCGACCAATCCTGAAGATATCAAAAAAATTCAAGCACCCGTCCTCGGCAACTTCGGCGCGGACGACCGCGGCATCAAGGTGGAATCCGTCCAAGCATTTGAGAAAGCCATGAAGGCGGCCGCAAAATCCATCGACATCAAGATCTACGAAGGCGCCGGCCACGCCTTCCAGAACCCCAACAACAAGCTCGGCTTTCGGCAGAACGCTGCCGACGACGCCTGGAAACGCACGCTGGAGTTTTTGAACAAGCAACTGAAGTAGGGGCGAGGCGCGCCGCGCCCCTAACGTCCATGCGAAGGAGATATCGAATTGGCTGCTGAGAAGTACGAAGAATCGCTCCGGGAACTTCTGGTGTCTGTCCTCTACGCGCGCGTCGGCGAAGAAGGAACGATGATGGGCGAAGGGAAGACAGCCCGATTCGAGATCAAGAAAAGTCTGGGAGGCGGAACCTGCAAGGCTGAAGGCAGCCTGGACTATGTGCTCCCTTCGGGGCGAACCCTCTCTCACAAAAACGATATTTTGATCTCGTTGCCCGGGAAGAGATACTTGGCCATCGAATTGAAGTGGGTTTCAAATGTTACTGACCAGTTCAAGGCGAGAGCCTACGACATGCTGCATCTGAAGCAGGCAATGGGAAACAAGCTCTGTTCCATCATGGTTTACTTGAAGACCGGTGGAGGCGGATTAAGCACCGATCTGGCGAAAGAGATCTCCTACCCCTTTGACGTATTCTTCGCACTGGAACACCGGGAGCCTCAGAACCCCGCGATCTGGGTCCCCCTCCTCGACCGCATCGAGGCGGAGATCGCCGAACGCTAGCCAAGGCAAAACAGCTCAGAGATCCAGGGCCATGCGGAGCCTCCCCGCCACCGCTTGCAAGTCGGGGCCGCACAGTTCCCCGATCCGTATCAAGACGAGGGCAGGCGAGAGAGTGGCCAACCAGCAGGTGACGACGGATGGCTTGAGAAGTCCCGACTTCCTCCATTCAGTGAGGCGGAAATCCGTCGGGCCGGTGTGCGCCTGAACGTTGCTCGTAATCGCCGCAACGATGATCTTTCTCTCAGTCTTGGCGTACCGCTCCCCGCTCACCACTAGGGCCGGGCGCGCCTTGGCGGCCGTCAGCTCCGCGAATGGAAAGGGAACGAGAACAATATCACCGCGCTTGGGTCCCGTAGTGCGCCCGCCAGTCGTCATAGATGGCATCTTCCGGATTGTCCCAGACTTCATTGAGCGCCGCTTGGCTGATATTGTGCCACGCCCGCGCCTCCTGAGGAGTGAGCGTGGCGAGAATGGCACGGGCCGCTATGGAAGAAGGCTTGCGGCTGCCATTCTCCCAGCGCGTCACGGTGACGCGCGCCACGCCCAGGCGGCGGGCAAATTCATACTGACTCAGTCCCAGTTGCTTCCGGACTCGCTTAATCCTGGTTGCCGTCATGTACCAACGGTACCTGGCCCACCTCGGAATGTCAAGACTTGGTCGGCCTCTGCCCCCCAGGTGGGAAGGGGCAAGTCAAAACCTGCGGAACAGCAGGGCCTTCTTCACTTCCCCGATGGCGCGGGTGATGTTGATGTCGCGCGGGCAGGCTTCGACGCAATTGAAGATGGTGCGGCAGCGCCAGACGCCGTCGGCGGCGCCAACAAGCGAGAGGCGTTCCTCGCGGCCTTCGTCGCGGCTGTCGAAGATGAAGCGGTGGGCATTGACGATGGCGGCGGGACCGAGGTAATCCGGGTTCCCCCAGAACGACGGGCATGACGTCGTGCACGCCCCGCAGAGAATGCACTTGGTCGTATCGTCAAAAACCTCGCGCTCCTCCACTGTTTGCAGCCGCTCTTTCTCCGGCACGGGTGAGTGGGTGACGAGGTAGGGCTGCACCTTGCGGTACTTCTCGAAAAACGCTTCCATGTCCACCAGCAGATCCTTGATGACCCGGAACCCGCGCATGGGTTCGACGGTAATCTTGCTGCCGAGATTCTGGAGGAGCACTTTGCAGGCCAGCGTATTCGCGCCGTTGATCAGCATCGCGTCCGAACCGCAAATGCCGTGCCCGCACGAGCGGCGAAAGGTGAGCGTGCCGTCAATGTACCACTTGACGTAGTTGAGCGCGTCGAGCAGACGGTCGGTCGGCTCCGCCTCGACCTGATACTCACCCCAGTAAGGCGCCTTATCCTTCTCGGGATTGAAGCGTTTGATCTTGAGCGTGACCTTCATTGGTGCGCCTCAAAAGATTGAGTCATGGAGTCATCGGGTCGCGGCGCCATTGCAAAACACCCCAAGACGAAACAGGAGAAACGCCGCCCGTGCACCGATTTTCGTTCTTCGATTTCCGCTTTTCGTCCTCGCAATCGCTCAATCACCCGACCACTCAATCACTCAATATTTGCGTTCCATGGGCGGGAACTTTGTAATAGTCACCGGCTTGAATCTGAAATGGATACCCTTCTCCGTTTTATACGCCAACGTGTGCTTCAGCCAGTTGACGTCGTCCCGTTTGGGAAAATCCTCGCGCGAGTGGGCGCCGCGGCTCTCCTGGCGGCCGAGCGCGCTTTCGACCAGAACTTCCGCCAGGTCGAGCAGATTCTCCAGCTCGACCGCCTCGAGCAGCTCCAAATTGTATTTCGTCCCGCGGTCCTCGATCTTGATCTGAGCGAACCGCTGCTTCAATTCCGCAAGCTTCTCCTTCGTCGCGCCGAGGGATTGGGCGTCACGGAAGACCGCCGCTTTATCCATCATCTCGTCCTGTAGTCCATCGCGAATGCGCGCGGCGCGCTCCTTGCCGCTGCTCGCCAACAGGCGCGCAATCTGGGCCCGCGCCCGCTCCTCGGCGTTGGCCGGCAGGGGCGCCCAATCGTTTTGCGCCAAATACTGCGCGGCGTGCCGGGCCGCGCGCCGGCCGAACACCAGAATATCGACGAGGGAGTTTGTTCCCAGGCGATTGGCACCGTGCACGGAAACGCAGGCGCTCTCGCCCGCCGCGTAGTAGCCGTCCAGCGGCGTGTTCGACTCGTCGCGAATCACGCGGCCGTCGATATCGGTGGGGATCCCGCCCATCGCGTAGTGCGCCGTGGGCTGCACGGGCACGGGCACCCTCTTCGGGTCGAGCCCCAGATAGGTGCGCACGAAGTCGGTGACATCGGGCAGCTTCTTGTCGTGCACCTCTGCCGAAAGGTGCGTCAGGTCAAGATGCAGATAGTTCTTGCCCTCGATGCCGCGGCCTTCCCGAATTTCGCGGTACATGGCGCGCGAAATCATGTCGCGCGGCGCCAGGTCAAGCAGGGTCGGCGCGTAGCGCTCCATGAAGCGCTCGCCGGTGCGATTGCGCAGAATGCCGCCCTCGCCGCGCGCCGCCTCGCTCAGCAGAATCCCCATCTTGTAGATGCCGGTGGGATGGAACTGAAAGAATTCCATGTCCTCGAGCGGCAGTCCCGCGCGCAGCGCCACCGCCATGCCGTCGCCGGTGAGGGGGTGGGCGTTCGAGGTCACGCGGAACATCCTTCCGCAGCCGCCCGTCGCGTCGAGCACCGCCTTGGCGTGAAAGGTGTGGATTTCGCCCGTGGCGATGCAATAGGCCACCACCCCCGCGCAGCGTCCCTCCGAGAGGATCAGGTCGAGCAGATGATATTCATTGAAGAAATGCACCTGGTTCTTGATGCATTGCTGGTAGAGCGTCTGCAGGATCATGTGGCCGGTGCGGTCGGCCGCGTAGCAGGCGCGGCGCACCGCCGCCTTGCCGTATTCCCGCGTGTGGCCCCCGAAGGGCCGCTGCGCGATGCGGCCGTCCTCGGTGCGGCTGAAGGGCAGGCCCCAGTGCTCGAGCTCATAGACCGTCTCGATCGCCTCGCGGCAGAGGATTTCCACCGCATCCTGGTCAGCCAGGTAATCGCTACCCTTGATGGTGTCGAACATGTGCCATTCCCAGTGGTCCTCTTCGTGATTGCCCAGCGCCGCCCCGATGCCGCCCTGCGCCGTCCCCGTGTGCGACCGCGTGGGATAGAGCTTGCTGATCACCGCCACGCGCCCGTGCGTCGAAAGATTCAGCCCCGCCATCAGGCCGGCCCCGCCCGCCCCAACCACCACGGCATCGTATTTATGAACCATAGTCAGACCTGGGTCGAAACGCGACAATCGAAAAACGACAAGCACACGCTGCTCGCCGTTTTTCCCTTTTTCGATTTTCCATCATCCCTTTGCGCCTTGGCGCCCCGGCGTGAGTCAGGGTGCCGCCGCGGGCTGGAACGTAAAGATCACGAGCGACCCGAGCGCCAGGATGATGAAACTCACCACCCCAAGCGACGCAAGCGAAACCAGCCGCCAGCCCCGCGCCGAAATGTAATCGTCGATCAAGTAACGGATGCCGTTCGCGCCGTGAATCATCGCCAGCCAGAGCATCACCAGGTCGTACGTCCGCCAGAAGGGCGTCATGAAGCGCCGCGCCACAAAGTCATAATTCACCACTTCAATGTTATTGATGATGTGCATGATCGTCAGGTGGCCGAGGGCCATGAAGAGCAGCACCACGCCCGACACGCGCATGAAGAGCCAGGCGTAAAGTTCCAGCCCGCTTTCCGGCCTTGGTCGGCTTGCTCCGTTCATGGCGCCCTCCACCTTGCCTTGCGATCCTACTTGATCACCCATTCCAGCATGTAGATCGCTGCGGGAATGAAAATCACGGCGAAGACCGTGGCCATCGCGTAGGTCCACTTGCGATGCGCCGCCGTCGTCTCCGGCCAGAAATCAATGATGATGATACGCACGCCGTTCAGCGCGTGGAAGAGCACCATCCCCGCAAGAATCACCTCGCCGACGCGGAAGAACGGCATGCGATAAATCGCCATTGCCTTGTTGTACAGGTCCGGCCCCCAGCCGATGAACGCTGTGTCCACGACGTGCACGAGCAGAAAGAGAAATACGCCCACGCCCGTCACGCGATGAAAGATCCAGGCCCACTGGCTGGCTCCGCCTCGGTACGTCAGGTACTCTCGCCACTTCACCATCATCGTTTGCCTCTCACATAAGCCGCCCCTTCGCTGCCATTGTGAGTGCAGCGAAGAATCCCTGCCGAGCAAGGTTCGGCCGACGCAGTGGAGGGAGATGGAGCGAAACTTCGCTGCGCGCGGGGGGACACGCCACAATCATGCCCGTAGCACGAAGTCGCGCGCCAACATCCTCTCGCACTCGAAGGTGGCATCCTACTCCGATATACTGACACATTGCAATAATCCCGCAAAGGCTTTCAGCGTGGGACGAATTGTCAGTGCCCCTGAACGCGTTCCCTTGGCGCCACGTCGCGCTTAGAGCTCCCTAATCCGCCGAGCGGTTATCGGCGGTGCATTGCGAGTGTGCGGGGAATCTGTATTGCCGATTCGAGATTCCAGAGAAAAGGCGCGAGCATTCCGACTCCCAAGACTCAAATCCAAAATCTACAAGCGCTTCAGGCGGGGAGGTTCCAGCCTTTGGCGCCGAGATTATCGGCGGCCAGGACGTACACCTTGGACTGGATGTTGTGCTGGGCGAGGGTGGAGCGAATGGCTTCGCCGATCTCTTCGGCCGCATCGCGCACCAAGGCGAGCAGGGAGGGCCCCGCGCCGCTCAGGCATATGCCCAGCAAGTCGTGGTGCCGCAATTCGAGTGCGTCCGAAAGGCCGGGGATGAGCGGGGCGCGATGCGGCTGATGCCAGCGATCGTCGAAGAAGGCGCGATGAATGTCCGCCCTGCCGCTGAAGAACTGCGCGGCGAGCGCCACCGCGCGCTGGAGATTATGAATAGAGTCGGCGCGGCTGTAATGGTTGGGCAGCACTGCCCGCGCCTTTTCGGTGGGAAGGATATAATCAGGAACAACGAGCACGAGCTTGATGATCTCGGGCACCGGGCACGAATACGCCAGGACGCGTTCGCCCGATTGCAGCGAGACGGTAAAGCCGCCGTGCCACGCCGCCGCGACGTTGTCGGGATGGCCTTCGAGCCGGGCGGCGAGCGAAAGGAGTTGTTCGTCGAACAGGGTGGTGTCGGCCAGCCAGTGGCAGGCGGCGAGCGAGGCGACAATCCCCGCCGCGCTCGAGCCCAGGCCCACGCCGATGGGGATCTGGTTGTCAATCTCGAGGTCAAAGCCCTTGGGCTTGTGCCAGCTTTCGAGCGTCTGGCGGATGGTGCGGGCAATAAGGTTGGAATCGTCCGTGGGGACGCGTTCCGGGGTCACGCCACGATATTGCACCCTTACCGCACGGTCCACGCGCGGCGTGACATGGACATCCAGGTAAAGACCGAGCGCCAGCGCGGCGCAGTCAAACGCGCAGCCGAGGTTGGCGCTCGTCGCCGGCACTCGCACCGAAATCCGTTGGGGCACGGTTTTTCACCGCCCGAAGCGTAATGCTCGCCGTTGAAAGATTTACCACTGGCACGGGAAGGTATCAATAGCGAACTCTGAAGGGTGAACAGCGAATGGGAAGCAGCCGGCACGCAACCTTCCGCAGCCGCATTTACGGTGGTCCCTGGGCATTCCCCATTCGTATTCACTATTCAGCATTGAGCTCACGGGCTGGCTGCGGGGGCCAGATTCAGGAATTTCTCCTCGAACTCCGCGATCCTGGGCCGGATGGCGCCGTTTTCTCCGAAGCGGCCGTTGACGGCGGCGACCGTCTTCAAGCCGTTTCCCGTGATGGCGAGCACGATGGACTCTTCAGGATTGAGCTTGCCCTGCTGGATGAGCTTGCGCGCCACAGCCACCGTGACGCCGCCCGCGGTCTCCGCAAAGATGCCCTCGGTTTCGGCGAGCAGCCTGATACCTTCGACGATCTCTTCATCCGTCACATCTTCGCCCGCGCCGCCGCTCGCCAGGATGGTTTTCACGGCGAAATAGCCGTCCGCGGGATTCCCGATGGCGAGCGAACGAGCGATGGTGTGGGGTTTTTGGGGAGTGATTTCCGGGTTGCCGCTCTTGGCCGCCGTGGTGATGGGCGAACAGCCCGTGGCCTGCGCGCCGAAGTATTTCGTGGGTGTGGGCGCCGCTTCGACCCAGCCCAGCTTCAGGAATTCGTCGAACGCTTTGGCGATCTTGGTGATGAGCGAGCCGCCCGCCATCGGCACCACGATATTCTGCGGCAGGCGCCAGCCGAGCTGCTCGGCCACTTCATAGCCGAAGGTCTTTGAGCCTTCCGAATAGTACGAGCGCAGATTCACATTCACGATGCCCCAGGGATATTTCTGCGCGATCTCCGCGCACAGGCGATTCACCTGATCGTAGTTCCCCGCGATCTTCACCAGCGTGGCCCCGAAGACCTGCGTCCCGACGATCTTTTCCGGCTCGATGTCCGAAGGCACGAAGATGAAGGCCTTGAAGCCGCCTTCCGCCGCCTGCGCCGCGACCGCGTTGGCGAGGTTGCCGGTCGAGGAGCAACCGACCGTCTCGAAACCAAACTCGTGCGCCTTGGACAGCGCCACCGCCACGACGCGATCCTTGAAGGAAAGCGTGGGATGATTCACCGCATCGTTCTTGAGATAAAGCTCGCGCGCACCCAGCGCCTTCCCGAGCCGCGGCGCCGGGCTAAGCGGCGTGAATCCCGTGTGCTTGCCCACCCAGGCCTCGCCCACGAGCGGCAGCAGTTCGCGATAACGCCACATGGTGGGAGGGCGGGACTGGATCGCGCGGCGCGGGACGTCCGACCAGAGCTTGGCGTAGTCATAGACCACTTCGAGCGGCGCCCAACATTCCTCGCAGGCGGCGATCGGGTCCGCCGCGTAGGTGCGTCCGCACTCGCGGCACTTCAAATGGAGAAGGTAACTCACCGCATTGGCCTCCTGTGTCAATCCTGAATCTGATCTACGTCTGGGGGAATGATGAGGTGGGTTCGAAAAACGCCGGAAGAACTAAAAAAGCCTCTTCCGGCTGGGAAGAGGCTGTGTCAAACCTTGCCTGCCCCTCTCATCTTCCCCTGTACCGGGTGGGAATTGGCACCTGACCTCCGATCGAATCGGAGCGGTTGTCGTGGCGTCCTAGGGCCCGTCCCTCAGCCACTCTGGATGAGATTCAGGGTTACTGAATCACGTATTCAATTGTCAGCCACCCATTCTACGGACCGGTCGGTCGGTTGTCAACAGAATTCTTGTGGCGGAGGGCACTTCTCACATCTCGAGATCTCCACGTGACTCGCGTTCCTGGAACACGCCAAGGGAGATTCTGCCAAACGTCGCGACGCAGGGGGGATGCGCCAGATGCGTTATCATGAACTCCCTACGTCCGACCGAGAGGTGTACCGAGTGACTTACGGAGAGATTCTCAAGAAGATGAAGTCTTACTACAACCCGCGCAATCTTGGGGGGATGGCGCGGTACGGCATCCATGTCGAGAAAGCGTACGGCGTGCCCACGCCGGTTTTGTGGGACATGGCAAAGCAAATCCGCGGCGACCACGCCCTCGCCGAACGGCTGTGGGCCAGCGAAATCCACGAGGCGAAGATTCTCGCCGCCTTCGCGGACGATCCCGCGCAGGTCACGGAAGAGCAGATGGAACGCTGGGCGCGCGACTTCGATTCCTGGGACGTGGTCGATCAGTGCTGCAATCGTCTCTTTCGCCGGACTGCCTACGCGCACCGCAAGGCCGTGGAGTGGACGGCAAGGGACGAAGAGTATGTCAAGCGAGCAGGCTACGTCCTCATCGCCTGCCTCGCCGTACATGACAAGGCAGCGGCAGACGCCGTGTTCGAACGCTATCTCCGTCTGATCAAGAAGGGCGCGTCTGATGAGCGCAACTTTGTGAAGAAGGCCGTCAACTGGGCGCTGCGGCAAATCGGAAAACGCAATTTGAAACTGCGCGAAGCCGCCATCAAAACTGCCAATCAAATTCAGAAACTGAAATCCAAGTCCGCGCGTTGGATCGCGGCGGACGCGTTACGCGAACTGACGAATGCAAAGACTACGGCGAGAATTCGGGAAAAGACGCGTGAACGTTCCCCGAAGGGGAACAATATGAATAGCCGTGGGTGAAACCCACGGCTCGCGGCTCCACTCCGCGAATTCCGGCCCTGAAGGGGCCGAACAATGTAGGTGGGGGAAATCGCTTCGTTCAACCCCATCCGGGGTTGATCCGCCAATTGCAGTCGCTCGTGAACCGTGGGCTGTCGCCCACGGCTACTCACGTTCGACCCCTTCGGGGTCCGTCACTCGACGACAATCACGCTATGCGGCGCGAGGCGGAGCGTCACGCGGTCGGGCGCCAGTTGAGCGCCGGGCGAGGCAAACACCTGCTTGAAGCGGCTCACCATGCCGCCCACGCCCGTGAGGTGGCAATTGACGGGCAGCTCGGTGAAGTTCGCGACGGTGACCCGGCCGCGCAACGGGAACACCGCAACGCGCGGCGGGGCGTCGAGCGAAGTCGCGGTGAAGTCAGCAATCGCCTTGCGCCACGCTTCCAGAGCCTCGCGCAGCGCGGGCGTGACCTGCGCGACACGATTCTGCGAGTCCACATGAGCGAGCCGCGGCAGGGCGTTTGAGAAGACCACGATTTTGCCGCCACCCACCTCCAGGGATTGCAGGTATCTCCCTTTCGGAAGTCGCAGGGAGTCTTTTGCGGGCAGTCGCGGATCACCGGCCAGGCGATGCGCCAGCCCTTCGCTCACGAACGCCGTCCCTCCGGCTTTGAGAAAGCCTGCCAATTTGGGAACGAACGCCGGGTCCTCCAGGGAATGAACGGTAAAGAGCCCGGCGCGTGCGCCCTCCGGGAATCTTGCAGTGGGGACGAGCGGCACGGCGAGCATTCCGATCTGGTCGAAGATGTAGCTCTCGTTGCCCGGCTCACTCGAGGGTGGTTTGTACGCCGAAATGCCGCTCCAGCCATCGGCGAATTGGGCGAGCGATTCGAATTCCGTCCGGCGCAGGGCGAAGGCATCCGCCTGCGCGCGAAACTCCGCCGAAATCAGCGAGCCGTAATGGAAGAGTAGAATCTCCGGCGCCCCCGCCAGCACCGAGATATAGGCCTGATCGAGATAGTAGGTGGTGTCGGTCCCGTAGGGATCGAACCACCCGCCGCCGGTCTTCTCGCCGCCGATTTCACTGAGCCAGCGATAAATGAAGAAACCCTCGTATTGCTGCTTGTGGCCCCACTGGTCGGAACTTGGGTCGCGCAGTTCGGTGCCCACCCAGATGCGGTCGTAGAGCGCGGTCTCCTTATCCACGCTGTAGCCGCGCTCGTGGAAAGCGTCATACCACTGCGGGTATTTAAGAATGATCTTGACTTTGGGATTCGCCTGGCGTGCCGGCCCGAGCACGCGCTCGCGGCTCACCTCGAGCATCAGCTTTTCGCGATACTCCCGCCAACTCATCGCGCCCTTCGCCGCCGCGCATTCCGAGCACTCGCAGTCGGTGAAGAAGAAATCGTCGATCATGATCTCGTCGAAGAGGCGGGCGGTGAAACCAAAAATGGCGGCGAGTCGCTCCTGGTTGGCGCGGTTCGTGTAACAGGCGCCGACTTCCCAGCCGGTGGTGGCCTTGCCGAAACGCGTCGTGGTGACGCAGCCGGAAACCTTCAAGCCCGCCTGGCGGAAGAAGTCGCGGGCCGTCTTGAGCGCCTGCTCGTCGGCCTGGTAGGCGTCGCGGAAGGTTTCGACATACACCTTGCTGATGCCCATCTTGCGGCAGAATTCAAGGGCGGCCGCGCGCCCTTTCTCGTCCGAGAGATGATCGCGCACGTCCTGCGCGGTAAACAGCGTGGACCAGTCAACGGCCAGCGCAACCGAAGACTGGGCGATGGGCGCGACTTGCAGCAGAACTGAAATCGGGAGTCCAAGGAGGATAGAAGGCCGTCGGGTAAGAACCGAAAATCGAAGGTGCATTGGGCAATGGCTCCTTCATGCGAGGTCGGGAGTCCGACGGAAATGGACCGTGCGAGGGCGGCGCGGGCTGCCCTCAGTGGGCGGCGCTGCGGCCGGAAGGTTCGGCTTCGAGCCAGTGTGAAAAATAGCGGTCTTCGGCGTCCAGGTGCGCGCGCAGCGCGGTGATAACACGGTTGCCCAGCATGAGGAGCACGGTGGGGTCGCCGGACTGCTCGTAGGAGGTCGCCTGCCGCTGGAGCCGGTCGAGATCGATAGCCAAGCGTTCATGATCCAGGCGAAAGCTCGCGACCCGCTCCTCCCATTCCGGCTTCTCCGCCAGGGAAGCCTGAAGGATGTTCTCTTCCTGGCGACAGTGTTCGATGTAAGTTGTCTCAAAGAAGCGCAGCCTCTCGCGGAACTCTCCGGCCGCGATCCAGCGAAGGTGCGCGGACGTGGTGCGCAGACGGTCCAGGAAAGTTTCCCACTCATCGAGCCTGGTGCGGATCTCCCAGTGTTCGCGGGCGCTGCGTCGAATCTGCTCCGGGGTGAAGACCTTGCCGCTTCCGGGCTGCAACATGGCCACGCGCGCGTGATCTTCGGGTGCGAGATAATGGCACGCATAACCTCGCGCGGCAAGCTCTGTCGCCACGTCCCGCCGCTTCGGATAGCAGTGGGTGGCGAACTGTCCCGGCAGGCGGCCGCGGAGGTAGGCCCCGGGCAGGGTTTCACAATCCACGGTGAACAGATCACCGCGGGCGAGCATGGACATATTGAATTCGTACGTCTCGCGCGTGTTGAAGAAGAGCCGCGTGCGCGGGAAGGCCAAATGATAGATGCTCACGGCGAGCCGGTAATCCTCGTCGCGGACCGTAAAGCGCGAGGGCTTCTGCGAGGCAAGCACGCCGCGCGCGGGCTTGAGCCGCGGAATCCCGAGTGCGTGCGGCTCGACGCCGTAGGTCTTGCGCAGGTAGGCGGCATGCTCGACGAGCGCCAGGACCTCGAACCGCCAGTCGTAAAGGCCGAACAGTATCCCGAGGGCGACGCGCGTCAATCCCGCCGGGATCGCGCGGTCCCACACATCCAGCCGGAATTCGAACTGCCGCTTGGGCGAGCCCTGAAAATGCCAACGCCCGAATGGCCCCGCCTCGTAAGTCTCCTGCCAGAGCGCCACCCAATCGAGTCCTACCGACCGCAGCCGGCGGTAGCCGCCTTCGTCGTAGGGAGGGGCGTTGAGCGCCACCACGCCGCCGCCCACTTCCGCAAGTTTCTCCCGCGTCAGCGATACATAGGAGGCAAGCCGCTCGGCGCCGAAGTCCGGATCGTCCGCCAGCACCAATTCGATTTGTCGATACCCCCAGGCGAGGATCAAGTCCAGCTCGCGTTCGTACTCGTCACGACTGAGGCGCAGACGCTCGGCCAAGGGATTCGATTTGCGGTAGCCGCAGTAGAGGCAATCGTTCTGGCAGAAGCTGGTGAGATATTCCGGGATGATGAACTCGATGGCGCGGCCGCCCCAGGCCTCCCGCGTGGCCTGGGCGGCGGCGTGGATCGCGGCCTGGCAGTCCGGCTCCCGGCCCCACACCATTAACGAGGCGACGTCTTCGGTACCTAGTCCGCGCCCTGCTTGGGCCGTCTCGAGAATCGCCTCCAGGGGACGCAAGGGGGAGGCCAGCCGCGCCAGTTCATGCAGGCGAGGCGTCAGCAGCCCGAGATGTTCGCTGAAGCGTGGCATACCCTTGCCACTTTAAGATTACCAGAAAACCGGCCCGTGGGATGCCGTCGTGAGGAGCCCCGATCAAACCCGCCGACGCAGGATCGCTTCTTTGCCTCATTCAGGAAATGCCCGGGTTCTTCGCGGAGCTTACCCCTGAGCGGAATGAGAAGGGTCCTTCGCGGCGCTCAGGTTGACAAGTCAGTGGCGTTCTCGATCGACAGCCTACAGCAGCGTCCCGCAGGTCGGGCAGAAGTACGGGGCCTTCAGGTCTATATTCTCGACCGCGGGGGAGGCGCTCATGACGCACCGATAGTCCGGGCAGTGGCGGAGCCCGAGGGTGTGCCCGATTTCGTGCAGGGCCTCTTTCAGAAGACGCTCGGCAAGGAGCGCGGCATCGGCGGGCAATCCATAGAATTCCTGCCGCAGGCGATGCAGGGAAACCACGGCCGCGCGCGCATCTATCGGTCCCAGTTGGGCTTCGCCAAAAACGAAGGTGAGGATGGGGATGAAGAGGTCCGACTCCGTGACGCCCAGTATCCGCCAGCTTTCGGTGGCGGGCAGGTTGGCGAGGCGCTTGAGGATGGAAGTCGAGTGGTACTGCCCCCGCAGGGCGTCGTAAGTGGAGTTAATATCCAGATGGTTTGCGGAAATTGCGCAGGCGGCGCCCAGGACGGGCGCCAGCCCCTCGGCGAGAATTTCCAGGTGGCTGCGCGCCACCTGGCCGACGGGAACCAGGGAAAGCAGCTTCATGACGGTTCGCTGTGGGCTTTCCTGAAGCCATACTTCTTGATCTTGTTGTAGAGCGTCACGCGATCGATCTTGAGCACGCGCGCCGCCATGCTTTGATTCCAATTGCAGGCCTCGAGGACCCGGAGAATGTGGGCGCGCTCGACATCCTCCAGCGCCTGCCCGCCGGCAGGTTGCGGCGCCGTGCCGATCTGGAGCGGGAAGTCCGAGGCTTGGAGCTCCGGCCCGTGCCCGATCACCATGGCGCGCTCGATAGCATTCTCCAGCTCGCGCACGTTGCCGGGCCAGTCGTAATGCATCAGCAGGTCGAGCGCGGATTTGCTCACGCCCATGACCGGCCGGTTCATTGCGCGGGCATACTTGCGCACGAAATGGTCGGCGAGCAGCGGGATGTCCTCGCGCCGGTCGCGCAGCGGGGGGACGGGGATTTCAAAAACACGGAGACGATAAAAAAGGTCCGGACGGAATGTCCCGTCGCGCACTTTGGCCTCGAGGTCCTTGTTGGTGGCGGCGACGGCGCGGAAATCGACTTTCAGCGGCTGCGTGCCGCCCACGCGCGTGATTTCTTTTTCCTGGAGCACGCGCAGGAGGTCGGTCTGCGTCTTCAGGCTGATATCACTGATCTCATCCAGGAAGACGGTCCCACCTTCGGCGACTTCAAACTTCCCCTTCTTGCGGTAATGCGCGCCCGTGAAGGCGCCCTTCTCGTGGCCAAAGAGCTCACTTTCCAGCAGGGTTTCAGTCAGCGCCCCGCAATGGATCACCACGAGCGGCATGTAACGCCGCATACTGAGATTGTGAATGGCGCGGGCGACGAGTTCCTTGCCCGTGCCGCTCTCGCCCGTAATGAGAACGGTGGTCTCGGTGGGTGCGACCGTGCGGATCAGTTCCAGCACCCGCTTCATCGGCGCGCCTTGCCCCACCAATTCGACGGCCTGGAGTTCTTCCAGGCTCTCCCGCAGTCGCAGATTCTCCTGCTTCATGCGGTAATGCTCGAGCGCCTTGTGAACGACGCGGGTGAGGTCGTCGGGATCAAAAGGTTTGGTAATGTAGTCGTAGGCGCCATCCTTGAGCGCCTGGACCGCCGTTTCCACCGACGCGTAGCCGGTCATAATGATGATAATGATCTCCGGATGCGCCTCGCGCATCTTGCGCTGCAGTTCCAGCCCATCCATGCCGGGCATCTTGATATCGAGCAGAGCCAGGTCCCAGCGCTCGGCGGGCAGTTTGAGCAAGGTCTCTTTGGCGCTCGCCGCCGTGTCCACGTTGTAGACTTCCTCGGAGAACCACTTCCTCAGTGAATCTCGGACGACGGCTTCGTCGTCCACAATCAGGATGTTGGCTTTGCCGTTCATGACTTTCTCCTCGCCACGCACCATTCGGCGGCTCCGCATCCGAGCTTTCTCGCTGGCATACGGGACCGTTCCGCCGTACCGCTGCTCCACTGGACGCCGGCAGGGGCGCCCGAGCTCGGGCCAGCCCGACAGTACCGGGAAGCGGGCGCGCCCACACGCCCTTGCCTCAAGCGGCCCTGGCAGGCGCGTTCCCGGACTCACGCCCTAATCCACATTCGGTCTGCCCTCCGGGCCTCGCCGACGGCGGAAACCGGGGCCATTCACCCGCCCGCCTTCAAACCGCCTCTCCCGCCGGGGCCGCTTCGGTCTCCCTCACGACCCCGTGCGCCTCCTCCGGCAAGATCACCGTGAAGGTCGTCCCCTTCTGCGGCGCCGAGCTCACCTCAATGTTCCCGCGGTGCTGCCGGACAATTCCATAGGCAATGGCCAAGCCCAAGCCCACGCCTTGCCCCTCTTCCTTCGTCGTAAAGAAAGGCTCGAACAGGCGTGGCAGCACGTCTTCCGGGATACCCGGGCCTTCGTCGGTGATGGAGACACGTGCCGTGCGCCCGCTCGGCTCGAACGACGACACCACGCGCAACCGCCCTCCCTCCGGCATGGCTTCGATGGCGTTCATCAACAACGCCAGCAGGGCCTGCTGAATCTGGCTCGCGTCGCAGTAAAGGGGTGGGATATCCGGCTGCAGCGTCTTCTCCAGATCGATCGATTGCAGCTCGAGCTGGTGGTTGACAAGCAGCAGGCAGCGCTCCACGATGGCGTTGAGGTCGTTCTTCTGCGGATGCAGCGGGGCCTGGCGCGCGAAGGTGAGAAGGTTCTTGACGATCGCCCCGCAGCGCCGGCTTTCGCCCTCGATGATGCGCAGATAGTTTTTGGCCTCGTTCAAACGCACACTGCCGTTGAAACCTTTCTCGGCCATGCGCGAGATCAACTTGGTGTAGGTCAGAATCCCCGCCAGCGGGTTGTTGATCTCATGCGCCACAACGGCGGCGAGCTTGCCAAGCGCAACCATCCTTTCGGCTTGCGCCAGGTGCTTGTAGGCGCGCTCGAGTTCGCCGGTCTTCTGCTCCACGCGCTGCTCGAGCGTGCGCATCCACTCCAAGTTCTCCTCGCGCGCTTTCTTGAGCTCGGTCGTCATGTTGTTGAAAGAAGCCGCGAGGCTCCCCATTTCGTCCCCGCTGGTCACCGGAATCCTATAGTCGAGATCGCCCTCCGCCACGTGACGCGTCCCTTCGGTGAGCGCCGCCACCGGTCTGCGCACCATGATCCAAATCAGAAAGATTGAAATCAGACTGACCGCAATGATGGCAAGGCCTGTGACCACGGCCAGCTTCTCCTCGCGCGCCGCCAGAGTGCGATCGACGGGGCCGAGGGACAAATCGGTGTCCAGCACCCCCAGGATGCGGTTGCCCGCGGGGGAATGCGCATGGCAGGCCGCGTTCGAACAATCCGGCTCGTTGTAGATGGGACTGATCAGGCCCAATACGCGCTCGCCGTTCTTCGCCACATAGATGCGCATGCGGTCGGGGCGGTCGAGGCGCGCCATCGGTTCCGCCTGAGAGTGGCAGGCATAGCAGGCCTCGGCTTTCTTGTCCACGAACTGGCCGAGTTCCTGCCGGTCGGTGGAAAAGGTGATCTTCCCTTCCTTGTTGAAGATGCGGATCTTGGTGATGCCGGGCTGGTTGCCGATGGTGTGGATGATCTGGAAAACTTCTTCGCGCTGGTCCCGCAGCATCGAGTACCGCAGACTGCGGCGAATGAGGTCGCTGATGCGGTCGGCGCTCTGGAAAACCATCTCCTCCAGGTGCTGTCGATGAAAGCAGAGGTTCTGGTAGCCTAACACCCCAAACAGCAAGACCATGCTGCCGACCAGACACGCCGTCAGCTTCGTCGCCAGACTCTTCGTCAGGCGTTGCATGGTCCCCTCAATGTGTAACCCCTCACCCCTGCGCCTCTCCCGCGGGGAATAAGGTCAGCGGCCCGAACCTCTCCCCCTGGAAGAGCGCGCCGCGCTCGGATCGGAACGGGTGAGGGCTCAAGCGCACTTCAGCTCCTTGCGTGGGTCCGCCTCGATTCGCGATCCACCTTCACCCCTCATGCGTGAGGCGTCGCTTTTTCGTCCTGCACTCACAGCCGGAGCATTCACCTGAAAACGTTGAAATACTCGACGGCCGCGATCAGGCAGGCAATCTTCGCCCGCGAGGGCGTGACAATTTGTCAGCGCCCTATGAGCCGTCACGCTCTCTGCGCAAGCACGCATCGTGCCGCCAGATCCCGTGGAAATTCTCTAAGCTCGGTCATTTTTTCCCTGTCTAGCGGTTATTATTCCCCTGCCTTACTGAGGCACGAGAATTCACGCACCGACACGATTGTTGCTAAGCGGAGATTTGACGGGGGATAGAATCGGCGAGGGCTTTGCACCAAGTGCTTCCCGAGCAAGGCGAAAGCACGCAAACGCACCGTCCTGCTCGGGTGCCGCCCTTGGCGAAGGAGCTCTCGCTCAGAGGCGGATCATACGTAGGCGTCCGACGGCGCGGGCACACCCGGTGCCGGAGGCCTCCCGCGTTGGCTCCTTGCACTCAATGCGAGCCATGGGGCAAGGCCAGCCAGGAGAAATTCCTGGAACGGCGCCAATCGGCGTCCGAGCCAAAGCGCAGCTCCCCGGCCGGGGCGCTGCGCATCGTCGGATATCGTACTCGCGCGACGGAGCAGCCCCACCCGCTACCGTACGGATCCGAACCCACAAGCCCGGGATTCTCGGGAAGATTTGAATTGACGGTCGCGACCCGCCCATTGGCTGGAGGTCACGATGAGGGTACGAGCGTGGAGCTCTGATCCGCACAGGGGCTGGCCGGCCTTGACCAGGTCGCCGACCCGAGGAAAGGTGACGCGGCTAACTGCGCCGAGCGCCCTAGCGGCAACCGAATCCCTGGGCGCGCATCCTGCCGGCCTCGACCGGCAGGACCCACCAGCGACCCTTCGAGAGACGGGTACCTCAGGGACGGCGATCCGATCCAGAAGCCCGCCCGGTATTGCGCCAGGACGGCGCGGTGCCCGTAGGGCTGTTAGCGGCTTCCACCTTATGCACCACCCCATCCAACATATTGGATGGCACCAATCGCACCAAGCGGACGGGCTGCCAAATCGTCCATTCCAATGCGGACCACCCGCCTCCCTTCCTTAAACGCCCAGGCGCGCCCGGCGTTGTAAGAAAGACGCGCGAGCATACTGAATCCGCTGACGATGTCGATCGGGAACGCCGCTTCGCCTCGTTTCCCTTCGAGTTTCGCGACCAGCACCGGTCGTTCCTTCCGGCGCTGGAAGTAGAAATCCACCAGAACGAAAATCATAAATGTCGCTAGAACCAGTATCGCCACCATATGTCACCTCGCAGCGGTCCGTGCTTCGGCACACAACCAGCACCGCCCTCCGTGGCCCATTCTATCGCACGCAACAAGCCATGACCGACCATCTGGCGTGGAATTTAGCGCCGATAAGCCATTCTCCTATCAGGCAGTTACAAATTGAGACGCAGAATCCTAGAAAGGACGTTATGGCTCTGTCGTCTGCTAGCAGTCGAGTAGAGCAGCAAGGCATTCGGACTAATTGTTAGCCACCCGAGAGAGCGCGCCTATCTGCAAGCGCTTACACGACGGCGCGTTTTTCAACGCGGGCTGTTGAGGAATTCCACTCTTTGAAGGGCCTGAATCGGCCGCCTCCGGATCGGTGATTCTCCGACACGAAGTCATGATGACCTTTGGGCATGGTATTTCCACGGGGGAGCTATCCGTGCTGATATGAGGCAACGGCACCCGCCAGGTACTCGAGTGAGGAGGGCGCAATCAGGCGGTAGTGCACGACTCTGGGCCCCTTCACCTGACGCACGGCCACCGAGTCACAGAAGATGACATCGGCACCGCGCAGCACGCCAAGGTCATCATCGGGCAGCAGGACCTGACAGAGCGAGTGCTTGCGCCCCACGGCCGCGGCGAGGAGGCTGACGGCGGTCTTCAGGAAACCCAAGCTGACCGAAACGACCGCAATCACCGAAGGCTCCTCCAGTCGCCGAATGCGTTCCACGTGCTGGTCGGCGGAATTGAAACCCACAGGAATCGTCAAGTGGGCCTTCGGCACGAGCGGCTTCACGTCCTCCAATGCATATTGTGGGACGACGACCAGCGCACCGATGGCCAGTCCGGGGTTGGCCGCCAGATCCTCCCGCGCGCAGTTCTCCGCCGGCCAGTTGACGGCATCCGTGATCTCCTGCTGCAGCAGCCGGCGCAGGCCGGCTTCCTGGTCCACCACCAGGAGGTGGTCGGGTGGTTCGGTAAGCAGGCGCTGGCGCAGGCGTTCGCGCAGCTCCTGGAGCGAGTAGCCTCGCTCGCGCGCCGCCAGGATGGTCATGGTGATCAATTCGTCGAGCCCTTCGGCGGCGCTCTGGCGGCGGATGTCCGCCTGCGCGCGGACCACAACCCGCGTGCCGCGCCGTCGCACCAGCCAGGTACGGCGGACCAGATCCTGGTAGGCGTGACTTACCGTGTTGTGGTGAATCTTCAGGCGCCGCGCCAGCTCGCGGACGCTGGGAAGGGCCTGTCCCGGTTTCAACTTCTCGGTGGCAATCAGAAAGACAATTTGCTGCGCCAATTGCTGGCGGATGGGCACATCGCTCTCTTTGCTGATTCGAAGGTCCATTTCAAGGCCGAGCCAAAACTCACCGTCCCCCGAGCGGCCTCGGGTTTTTCCGACACGTCATTGTACTCCATGAGGCCGCGTCGAACACCTCGCGCAAGAAGGACATCAGCATCCCGCGCGACGCCGGGCCTTTGACCGTTACCGCGGGAAATGGTTCTCGACAGATTCGGGCAAGGCTGGGAACGCCGACCGCCCGCCGGTTGGATGGCCTTGAATTACGCTCCAATTGGAAGTACCGTAAGCGTGAGTGTTACCGGCGCAAGTGCTTGATGTTTGACGTCGGCTTCCGGCCTCGCAACAGGACGCCCGAGCGGTGGAAGGAGGGCGTTCGCGTCCTGGTGGCGGAGCTCTACAACCAGGAAGCTGTGGCCCGGCGTCACCCCCGATTTTTTCACGTCTATGGCGAAGCGTATCGCGAGGCCCACTTGCGGCCACGTGAGGTGCTGACGACATCGCCATGATCCGGCTGTTCCTCTGGCTGCTGACGCGCACGATCTACCGCGTAACCCTCCGAGGACTGGAAAACCTGCCGCACCGGGGCGGGGCGCTGCTGGTCTCGAATCACGTATCTCTGGTGGACCCCTTCTTGATTGCGGCGGCGACTCACCGCTTCATCCGGTTTGTCCTGGACCGCAGTTCTCATCAGGCACGGGGAATCCACTGGTTCATGAAGCGGATGGGAGCAATCCCTATCTCCAATGAGGACCCGCCGCGGCAGATTGTGGCATCGCTAGGTGAGGCCCGAGCGCGGCTGCGGGAAGGCGAGCTGGTCTGCGTCTTTGCCGAGGGCGCCCTCACGCGGACGGGCAACTTGCTGCGCTTTCATCGGGGCTTCGAGCACATCCTGCGCGGGTTGGACGCCCCGGTCATCCCCGTCCATCTCGACCGGGCTTGGGGAAGCATCCCCAGCTCCGAGCGGGGAAGGTTTTTCGCGAAGTGGCCGCGGGAATTCCCCTACCGCGTAACCGTCAGCTTCGGCCCGGCGCTGCCTGCCGCCCACGCGACTGCATTCCGGGTTCGCCAAGCCGTCCAGAGACTTGGCGCCGAGGCCCTTGCCCGGCGCGAGGCCTGCCAGCTTTCGCTTCCAGCGTGGTTCATCCGCACGGCCAAGAAGCGCTGGCGGCACTTCGCAATGGCGGATTCCTCCGGACGAAAGCTCTCGTTCCTCGCGG
>Ga0073934_10004056_pt1 | contig 25155 bp, 11 predicted proteins | sample LarsenN4metaG_FD_76834 | JGI IMG/M metagenome (GOLD analysis project Ga0073934, IMG submission 76834) | Hot spring sediment bacterial and archeal communities from British Columbia, Canada, to study Microbial Dark Matter (Phase II) - Larsen... ... | reverse complement strand
GGCAGAATGCTGGATGCCCCCGCCGGCGCGCGCCATCTCCTCGTAGCTCCTCCCTCGAATCCGCTGCTCGAAGTCGTCAACACGGTTGCCCGCAAAGACCAGGTGCGTGTGGGAGTCCACGAATCCCGGCATCACGACATGGCCGCGGCACTCAATCGCCTGCGCGCGTAGCCGGCGCGCCTCCGCCGCCAGCGCCCGCGTGGTCCCGACCTGCCGGATCCTGGGCCCGGAGGTCAGAACCGCGCCGTCGGGGATAATCCCCAGTTGTCCGAGATCGCGCCCACGCCGCGGCACGGGCAAACCGGCGAGCGTCAGAACCTGCGAAGCGTTACGGAAGAAAAGAGGGCGGGCGGGATTTGACCTCATTGGCGGTAACTTTGGCTTTTGTTAGAATAGTGGCCGACGAACTCCGGAGGACTGCTCTCATGCCCCATTACGAATTCGTGTGCAGAGAATGCAAGAAGGATTTCCACCTCATCATCTCACTGGCCGAATATGAGAAGGGTCACTTCACCTGCCCCAAGTGCAAGAGCAAGAAGGTGGAGCAAAAGGTCACGCCCTTCTCCGCGGTGACCTCCAAAAAAAGCTGAGGCGTGCAGTGGCCGGTGACCAGTGAAGGGTGATGAGTCAGGGCGCAAGTGGTCTGTTACTTGTCACTGGTGGCTTTCCCCATCGGAATTCTCACGCCAACCTTCTGGGCAAATCGCGCAGCCTCTTCGTAACCCGCGTCGGCATGTCGCGCCACGCCGAGGCCGGGATCGTTCGTCAGGACGCGTTGCAAACGTTTGGCCATTGCCGCGGTGCCGTCAGCGACCGTGACCTGGCCCGCGTGCAGCGAGTATCCGATTCCCACCCCGCCGCCGTTGTGAAATGAAACCCAGCTTGCCCCGGAAGCGGTGTTGAGTAAGGCGTTGAGAACCGGCCAATCCGCGATGGCATCGCTCCCGTCCCGCATCCCTTCGGTCTCCCGGAATGGCGAGGCCACCGACCCGCAATCGAGATGATCGCGGCCGATCACAATGGGCGCCTTCAGCTCCCCGCGGGCCACCAGGTGATTGAGCCTCTCGCCAAACAACGCCCGTTCGCCATAGCCCAACCAGCAGATACGCGCGGGCAGTCCCTGAAACTTCACATGCTTTTGCGCCAGACGGATCCAGCGATTCAGAATCGGGTTTTGTGGGAAGAGTTCCAGCACCAGCTCATCGGTGCGATAGATGTCGCCCGGCTCACCCGAAAGGGCCACCCAGCGGAACGGCCCCCGACCCTCGCAGAAGAGAGGCCGGATGTAAGCGGACACGAAGCCCGGGAAGTTGTAAGCGTCTTTCACGCCACCATGCTCGTAGGCCATGGTGCGAATGTTGTTTCCGTAATCGAACGTCGCCGCGCCGAGCTTTTGCAGCTCCAACATGCCCGTGACGTGCCGCGCGATGGAATCGTAGGAACGCTGGAGGTAGTCTTCGGGATTCCTCCGGCGCAGTTCCGCCGCCTCCGACAAACTCAAGCCGGCGGGAATGTATCCATTCAGCGGGTCGTGGGCGCTGGTTTGATCGGTGAGCAGGTCCGGAACGACGCCCCGTCGCGCCAGTTCGGGAATGACCTCGGCGCAGTTGCCCACCAGTCCTACGGAGACCGGCTGCCGTTGCCGCACCGCGTTCTTGAGGATGCGCAGCGCTTCATCCAGATCGTTCACGCAGATGTCGCAGTAGCCCGTTCGAATTCGCCGCTTGATTTTCTCGGGATCCACTTCGATTCCCAGAAACGCCGCGCCATTCATCGTGGCCGCGAGGGGCTGCGCGCCCCCCATCCCACCCATGCCGCCCGTGACGACGAGTTTGCCGGCCAGATCGCCCCCGAAATGTTTCTGCGCGGCGGCGGCGAAGGTTTCGAAGGTTCCCTGCAAGATGCCTTGCGTGCCAATATAGATCCAGCTCCCCGCGGTCATCTGGCCGTACATGATCAGGCCCAGACGTTCGAGCTCGCGAAACTTCTCCCAATTCGACCAATGCCCTACCAGGTTGGCGTTGGCAATCAGGACGCGGGGCGCCCATTCGTGAGTTTCAAACACGCCCACCGGCTTGCCGGATTGCACTAGGAGAGTCTCGTCATTTTCCAGCGCCCTCAGCGATTCCACGATGGCGTGGTAGCAAGCCCAATCGCGCGCCGCCTTTCCTGTGCCCCCATAGATGATGAGGTCTTGCGGGCGCTCGGCGACATCGGGGTCAAGGTTGTTCATCAACATGCGCATCGCCGCTTCCTGCTGCCAGCCCTTGCAGGAGATCACGGACCCGCGCGGCGCGCGCACGGGTTTGTACACTTCCGCCGTCTTCTCAGGTGGCGCAATGACTCGGTCGGCCATGGCTTCGTCCCCGAGACGAATCTTAACCCATCGAGGTAGCCAGCGAAAGAGGACCGGGGGAACGAAACTTGGAACGGCCATAGCCAGCGACAGCCCGATCGAAAGATGCCAGAGAAGTGTCGCGCGGGTTATCCTCCCGCCGGATGCCTCGACGCACGCTTCGGCGTCGTGCTAGATTCTATTTCAGATGGGCAGCTCCCGCATGTCGGCAGGATTGCCGCTCCGGATTCGGTGGCGCGGATCCGAGGGGAGAGCGGCCGCAGTTTCTGGGAAGAAGCACCAGGAGTTCTTGCGGAGGATCCGCCTCGGCTTCTCCTTGTGCAGGTGGAGTCTTCCTGCCGCAACGGCCATATTGCTGGCCTCGGTCGGTTTGCCAGCCGTCCCGGTCGCGGAATCCAAGGCCGACCACTTGCGGCAAGCGGTCACCCTGATGTCTCAAGGCGACTTGCCGGGGGCTGAAAAAGAAGCCCGACTCGCGCTTAAGCAGCCATCCACGAAGGCGCCGGCCTATGCAATCCTGGGCACAATTCGGCTCCACCAGAAGAAGCTGGATGAAAGCCGTCAATTTCTCGCCAAGGCTCTACAGTTGAACTCCAATCTGATCGGCGCACGACTCACGCTGGGGCAAGTTCACGCCCGGCAGGGCAACATCGAACTCGCGCGACGGACCTTCCAAGAAGCCCTCAAGCTCGCCCCGGACAACCCCACGGTGCGCATGAGCCTGGCACAGCTCGAAACCATGGCCGGCAATTACAAGGTTTCGCTCGAAATCCTCGCGCCCGTCGCCGGGGAACTCCGGGGCTCGCCCGACGGACTGCTCCTGTTGGCGCGCAACCATCTCGGCCTGGGTGACAGGGACTCCGCCAAGGGACTTGTCCCCGAGTGGATGGCGCTCGGCGATGGTGTCCCGTCCGCCTTGGCTGTGGAGTTCGCGAAACCGCTGGTCGAGCACCAACTCGCCCAAGAGGCCGTGCAGGTGCTTGAGAAGGCTAAGGGCGCTGGCCCGGCCCCGTTCGAACTAGCCTTCGCCCTTGGCGGCGCGCATCTCGCGAGTGGCGATGCCAAGCGCGCCAGCGAATACTACGAGCAGGCCGCCAGCCTCAACGGTCGTTGTGTCCTGTGCTTGCGGCAGGTCGCCAGAATTGCCGAACGCGAGGGAGAGACGGAGAAAGCCCTGGCGTTCCTGATCAAGGCCAAACGCGTTGAGCCGGACAACCCCGAAGTGCTTTTCGATTTTGGCCGAGTCTGCTTGCAACGACACCTCCTGCGAGACGCACTGCCGTCGCTGGAGAAAGCAGTCCAGCTAAGGCCCGCCGATGGGCGGTACGCCTTCGCGCTGGCCTCAGCCTACAGCGCGAGGCAGCGCTTCAAAGAATCCCTGGCCATCTTGGAACGATTGATCAAGAAGAAACCAAAAGACCCGATTCTGAACCACGCCATCGGTTACGTGTTGTACTGCGAGGGTCTAGAGCTCGACGGGGCAGAGAAGTACCTGCGCATGAGTATCTACCTGATGCCGGAACAGCTTAGTGGCTATCACTATCTCGGGATGGTGCGATTCAAAAAGGGGGATGAAGATCAGGCCGAAACAATATTTCGCGAGCTGTTGCAGCGTTACCCGGACGACGTCCCCACCCTCGAGCAGCTCAGCAAGATTCTGGTGAAGCAGAGGCAATACGACGAGGCCCGTCAGGTCCTCGATCGGGTGCTTCGTCTCGACCCCAATTCGCACACGGGTCACTATCAGATGGCCTTGCTGCTTGGGCGCCTCGGCCAGAAAGGGGAAGCCGAAAAGCATATGCGCATTGCCGACCAAGCGAGAGCCGAGGACGAGAAGAGGGCTCGGACGGAGTTATATCTGTTAAATCCGCATTAGCCGCGAACACACCCCCAGGCGGGTCGGCCGCGTCCAGCTTTTGGATGCGCCGCCGGCTCACACCACGGACCAGCAACAAAAAAGTGGCCGGGCCAAAGGGCCCGGCCATTGTAATTCCAAGCGTGCTCAGCGCACGAATCAGAACTCAAACCGCAGACCAAGCTGGATGCGCCTGGGAATGTTGCACTGTCCGCCGGTCGTGCCGAAAGCGCTCCCCGCGCTCCAATTGGTGTTGACGGTGCAGAAGAAGGTACGATTCAGGAGGTTTCCGAACTGGGCTTCGAACCGCAGCCTATACTTCTCACCCCGGAAATAGGTGTCCTTGATGATGCTCACGTCCTCATTGTGAACCGGGAACCCACGCACATGGGGATCCGTCCGTGGGGCATTCCCGAACTCGAACACGCCGGGATTGGCCCAAGCCGCGAGATCGAGATAATTGTCCTTATTCGGGTCGAACTTCCCTCCCCTCCAACCGCCATCTCTCAGCTTGTCGGGCCGCTTCGTCCAGGTGTAGAGGAATTCATTCAAGTCGTTGTCCATGTAAATAGTGAGGGGGCGCCCGGACTGGTAGCGGTGCATGCCTGCCAATTTCCAACCGCCGATGATCTTCTGAACGGCCCCGGGTGCGGTGCTGCCGAATTTCTTGCCCGCACCGACTGGGAGCTCGTACGTGTAAGCGAGGATCAGGGTGTGAGGAATATCATCTTCACTTACTGTCCGTTCGCCCTTCATAGTGTCGATGGGGTTCTGTATCCCCATTCCCCATTGGCCGCCAAGTTGCCAAGCGTTAGAGTTGCCACTGCCGGCAGCGTTCGCCGCGATAAGTTTGGACCAGACCCAAGCGACACGGGCTTGCAGACCGTTCGAGAACCGCTTCTCCAGCTTCGTCTGCAACGAGTGGAAGACGCTGTTCCCTTGCCGCAAGTCGCGCCAATTGATCAGCCCATACTGGGGGAAAGGTCGTAGAGCCTGGGCCACGTTGCCGGTGAAAGTGTCATAGGGCTTCGTGATGCCCGCCGCTACAACGTCCGGATCGTTGAAGTCGGTCTCTCGCAACAGGTCGACTCCGTACTTCAGAACATCGGGGTGGTTGTTATTGTGCATCGGGTACCCGGCCCCGCTTCGATTGGTGATCAACCGGGTGGCGTGGTTGGCGACGTAGGAGATGTCCAGCATGGTGTTGGCGGAGAGTTGCCGCTCCCACGTGAGCGACCAGTTCTGGTAGCGCGGCAAAACGAGACCCTCGGTCTGGTGTATCGCCATGGGCTCTTGACCATTGGCCACCGTCGGATCAATGAAGGGCGGCAAATTCTGCAGATAGCCCTGCGGGAATTCGTCATCCCAGTAGTAGGTAGCCTGCAAAGGACTCGGCGTAGCCAGGCCCAACACGGATGTTGCCGTGGGGTAGACATTGTACCCGGTTGCGGGCACTGCCGCCCACATGCTCATTTGGACTCCCGAATAGTAGATCCCGTACCCGCCCCGGATCACGTCCTTGTCAGTCAGCCGATAGGCGAAAGCGGCGCGCGGACCCCAAGCATCCTTCGGGGGTCGGTCGAAGGTGGGGTTGTTCGCATCGGCGAAGGCCATCGCCCCAGGGAGCCCACCGGCGCCTGGATTGGGGAGCTTCGGGTCGAAATTCGAGAAGCGGTTGTGGCGTTCCCTTCGAGGTGTTTGGTAGTCGAAGCGGAGACCCAAGTTTATAGTGAGTTTGTCCGTAACCTTGATCTCGTCGTTGACCCACGGTGCCCAATACCTCTCCGTCATGCTTGTGTCGATTTCAAGGGGAAAGCCGGCATCCCAGACTTGGCCGAGCATCATCGAGGCCATGGGGTCGCCCGTGTCGAGGAGTATATTACCCGCGTCACTGAAGCCCCCCGTGCTTTGTTCGTTGAAATTGAACCACCCGGCATAGCCGCGTGCCCAGCCCGCCTGGTTGTTTTCGTGCCAGCGCCACTCGAAGCCCATCTTGATCGTGTGCTTGCCCGTGATCCAGGTCAGGTCGTCCGAGAACTGCCAGCGGTTGACGGCCTCGAAACCCCGTCCCCAGTTGGTCCCCAGACCCGTATAGCCGTATTTGCCCCCCTGCCACTCTATGTGCGGCGGGCCAGCCTGGTTTGAACGTGCGGGGAGGCCTTTTATCCCCAGTTTCGACAGCCAGCCCACGCCGTCCGAGATGGACCAACCGCCCATATACCAGCGGTCATAAGAGATGGTGGTGTGGTTGAACATGGTGGGCTTGATGACCCATTCGAATTGCTGGTGCATGTTCCGGTTGGCAATGCGTTGCACGAACCCATCGCTAATGTACTGGTCGTTCTTTTCAGGATGCTCCCGCGGATCGTTCGGGACTTCGCAGCCCCCTGGACTGCCGCACTTGCGGATCGTGGGCCGCTCGTTCATCCAGTAAGTGGAGCTCATTTTCAGAGTTGGACTGAAGCTATGGTCGATGCGCAACAGCCACGTCCAGATGTCCATGATCTTGTTGGGATCACCATATCCGCCGAAGCTGTTGAGATTGAGGCCGGGCCGATCGGGTTTGGGAATCAGCGGAATATAGTTGGCCGCGACTTGGCTGAGGAGCGGATGGTCGTCAGGGATGATGTTGCCTGCAAAAGGCTCCCGCACCGGGGCGGAGGTAACCGCCGTGATCCCGGTAAGGGGGTCCACTTGACCCGCAGTCGTTTGCCGTGTGGTACTCGGGTCAAATATCTGGCCGTCGTAGATTGGACGGCCCAGGGCATCGGTGGCGATCTGGGTGTTCAAGTCCAGATAGGGACTGAAATCGCCGTCCCTGATCTCCTGTGTTGGAACGTTCCACACGAAGCCGCTGCTCACGACTTGCCGCAGATCAAAAAGGGCCAGGTTCGTGAAGAAGTGAGTCTTGTCCTTCCAGATGGGCCCGCCAATGAGGAAACCATGATCGTTGTTCTTGGACGGCCTGACCGCGCTTCCAGGGATCTCCCTGCCGGCAGCGTCCGTCAAGTTGTACTCGAAGAACCGGCGCGCGTTCAGAGCACTGTTCCCCAGGTACTCGTACACGCCCCCATGCAAATCGTTGGTGCCGGACTTGGAGACATACTCGATGAACGCGCCGCTCGTGTGTCCGTACTGCGCCGAGAAGCTGCTGTTGATGACTTTCATTTCCCGGACCGCGTCGATCGGGACGGCGCTTTCCTGAGTCTGCTGGTGGCCGATGGCATAACCGAAGGCGGCCCCGTCCATCCAGTTCTCGGTCGCCAGGGTCTGGCCGCCATTGATGCGCGAGTTGAACTGGCTACCACGGAACATGGCGTCACCGTTGGGCTGCATGGGGACGAATCCTGGCTGGGCCTGCAACAAGGCCTCCGCCAGGCGAATATCGGCGCCCATGACCACGGGCAGATCCTGGTAATACTTGGCCCCCAGGGAGTGCCCGACTTCAGCCGTGGAAACGTTGATCATTTCACTGGCGGCTTTGACCTCAATCGTGGTGGCCGCTGTGCCCAGCTCCAACGTGGCGTCTTGCCGATAGGTCATGCCGCCTTCGAGCAGAATCCCCGGGCGCACGAAGGTCTTGAATCCATCCTTCTCGACGCGCACCGTGTATTTGCCCAGAACCAGAGGAGGGCTCCCGTAATTGCCCGTCTCGGTGGTGGAGACTGTGGTTGGCACTCCAGTATCTTCGTTAATGATGGTGACCGTCGCTTGGGGCACCGCCGCGGCCGACGGGTCGGTGACGACCCCCGTAATAAAGCCGCGGTCGGCCCGTTGCGCGAAATCATGCTTGCCATTGCTAAGTTCAGCAGCAGGCCTAGAGAAATGTAAACGCGACCCATCTTGTTATCCTCCTCACGGGTTCGTCGTCAAAGTTTCGAAAAGAAGGTCCGACCTGTAGCGGTTATCCAGTCTGGCGCTCCTTGTCTCGATCGAGCTTGCTAATGATCGCAGCGCGGGGTCTCTAACGGATTCCTGTTAGCTGCAATCAGGGCACAGAGTCATCCCGAGACGCTATGGACAGGAGGAGTATACGCAGCTGCTCCCAAACCACACATCTTGAACGATGTCAACCAGAATTTTTCGGGATCTCTAGGCTTTTGGAACTATGACATTGTGTCCTGGGCTTGACCCGCGATCAGAAGTTAGAAGGAACCTCGTCCGCGGCAAAACTGACGAGGCGGATTCTAGGCGGGAGGTTCTGGTGCCACGCTCTTCAGGAACCTGTCAATCCCCTGAGCGGCACGGCGCCCTTCGGCAATAGCCCACACCACCAGGGATTGGCCGCGGCGCATGTCGCCCGCGGCAAAAATGCCGGGAATTGAGGACATGTAGTTGGCGTCGGTTTCGACGTTGCCGCGCCCGTCCAACCTCACGCCGAGTTGCTCGATCAATCCATTCTTCACCGGCCCGAGGAAGCCCAAGGCCAGCAGGACGAGGTCGGCATCGAGGGTGAATTCGGTGCCCGGAATCGGCTCGAATTGCGGCGGTGGTCCGACGCGAACCGCGTGCAAGCGCTTCACATTGCCGTTGGCGTCGCCGGTGAAGCGCGTGGTCGAGACGCCCCACTCCCGCACGCCGCCCTCTTCGTGGGAGGTCTCCATGCGCAGCATCCACGGCCAAAGCGGCCAGGGCGTGTCCGGCGAGCGCTCTCGTGGCGGTTCCGGCAGGATTTCGAGCTGATGGACCGAAGCGGCCTTTTGCCGATGCGCGGTGCCCAGACAGTCCGCGCCGGTATCGCCTCCCCCGATAATCACCACGCGTTTGCCCGTGGCCAGGATCTGATTGGTGACGACGTCGCCCGCCACGCGCCTGTTCTGTTGCGGCAGATATTCCATGGCGAAGTGGATGCCCTTCAGTTGGCGTCCCGGCACGTTCAGGTCGCGCGGTGCTTCCGCCCCGCCCGCCAGTAAGATCGCATCGAACTCCTTGCGCAGTTCTTCGACCGAAACATTCACGCCCACATGCGCGTTGGTTCGGAACTGAACGGCCTCTTCCTCCATCACCCGCAAGCGGCGGTCGAGAATATGCTTCTCGAGCTTGAAGTCGGGGATACCATATCGCAGCAACCCCCCGATGCGATCCGCCTTCTCAAAAACTGTTACCCAATGGCCGGCGCGATTCAATTGCTGCGCGGCGGCCAAGCCCGCGGGCCCCGAACCGACCACCGCCACGCGCTTGCCGCTCCGCTGGCGCGGGGGTTCGGGAACGACCCAGCCTTCCTGGAAGGCACGCTCGATGACCGTCTTCTCAATCTGCTTGATGGTGACCGCGGGCTCGTTGATCCCGAGCACGCAAGCGGCCTCGCAGGGTGCCGGGCAGACGCGCCCGGTAATTTCCGGAAAATTGTTGGTGGAATGAAGCACAGGAACCGCTTCTTTCCAGCGGTCGCGGTAGACGAGGTCATTCCAATCCGGAATGACGTTGTTCACCGGGCAGCCCGTCTGACAAAACGGGACGCCGCAGTCCATGCAGCGCGCGGCTTGCGTTCGGACTTTCTCTTCGGAAAATGGCTGGTAGATCTCGAAGTAGTCCTCCACACGCTCGGCGACCGCCCGTCGCGCGGGCACTTCTCGCGTGTACTCTTTGAAGCCGGTAACCTTACCCACGCACCACCGCCTTGTCAGGTTGAGGCTCCACGGGAACAGCCGCGGGCTGTGCCGCCCCGCGCGGCACGCCAAGCACCCGCTTGAACTCGTGCGGGAACACCTTAACGAATTTCGGCAGCATTGTGTTCCAGTTGGCCAGGATCCACTTGGCCTGCGGGCTTGCAGTGTATTCGCCGTGGCGGGTAATCAACCTCTTCAGCGTCTCAATATCGTCCGCGTGGGTGACCGGCTCAAGATCCACCGACGCCCGATTGCACTGAACCCGGGCAAAGTCGCCGGTCTTATCAAGCACATAGGCAATGCCGCCGTTCATGCCCGCCGCAAAGTTGCGACCGGTCTTGCCCAGGATGACCACCACCCCTTTGGTCATATATTCACAACCGTGATCGCCCACGCCCTCGACCACCGCCGTCGCCCCCGAATTGCGGACCGCGAAGCGCTCGCCCGCCACGCCGTTGAAATAGGCTTCGCCACCGGTGGCGCCGTAAAGCACGACGTTCCCGACCAGGATATTCTCTTCGGGCAGGAAGGGGGAATTGCGTGGCGGATAGATGATGAGCTTGCCCCCCGAGAGACCTTTCCCGACGTAATCGTTCGCATCACCCTCGAGCGTCAGCGTGACGCCCTTGACCAGGAAGGCCCCAAAGCTCTGGCCCGCCGTACCGGTGAACTTGAACCGGATCGTGTCTTCGGGCAGGCCAGCCGAACCGTAGCGCCGGGCAATCTGGCCGCTCAGCATCGTGCCCACCGTTCGGTGGATGTTGCGAATCCGAAGCCGGTGCGAGACCGGCGTCCCGTTCTCGAGGGCCGGCTTGGCATATTTCATCAACTTGTGGTCGAGCGCCTGTTCCAGCCCATGGTCCTGACAGATCAGGCAACGGCGACCCACCTGACTCGGGACGGGCGGGTTGTAGAGCAACTGGGAGAAGTCGATTCCTTTGGCCTTCCAGTGGGCGACGATTTCGCGTTTCTGCAGGCAGTCCACCCGACCAATCATTTCATCCATCTTGCGGAAGCCCAACTGCGCCATGATGGCCCGCACTTGCTCCGCCACGTAGAAGAAGTAGCGAATAAGGTGTTCCGGTTTGCCCTGGAACTTCCGGCGCAATTCGGGATCCTGCGTCGCGATGCCCACCGGACAGGTGTTAAGGTGACACTTGCGCATCATGACGCAGCCGAGCGCGATGAGCGGCATCGTGGAAAAACCGAATTCCTCGGCGCCAAGCAGCGCGGCGATGGCCACATCCCGGCCGGTCGCGAGCTTCCCGTCAACCTGCAACCGCACGCGGCTGCGCAGATCATTCATCACCAGCACCTGCTGCGTCTCCGCCAGGCCCAGCTCCCACGGGATCCCGGCGTGGCGAATAGAACTGATCGGCGAAGCGCCTGTCCCTCCTTCATATCCGCTGATGAGGATGACGTCGGCGTGCGCCTTGGCGACGCCTGCGGCCACGGTGCCGACGCCGACTTCCGCCACCAGCTTGACGGAAATCCGCGCCTGCGGGTTGACGTTCTTGAGGTCATAGATCAGTTGGGCCAGATCCTCGATCGAATAGATATCATGATGGGGGGGCGGGGAAATCAACGTGACGCCGGGGATGGAGTGGCGCACGCGTGCGATGACCTCATCCACCTTGCGACCCGGCAACTGGCCGCCTTCGCCGGGTTTTGCGCCTTGGGCGATCTTGATCTGCAACTCATCGGCATTGACCAGGTAGGATGCGGTCACGCCGAAGCGGCCGGAGGCAACCTGCTTCACGGAACTGCGGCGTGAATCGCCGTTGGGGTCAGGCCGGAAGCGCTCCTCATCTTCCCCACCCTCGCCGGTATTCGACCGCCCGCCCATGCGGTTCATGGCGATGGCCAATGTTTCATGCGTCTCCCGACTGATCGAGCCGAACGACATGGCGCCGGTCGCAAAGCGCTTGACGATTTCCGCCGCCGGCTCGACTTCGTCGAGCGGCACGGGCTTGCCAGCGGGCCGGAATTCGAGTAAGCCCCGCAGCGTGAGCAGCGCCTGGCTCTGGTCATCGATCAACTGCGAGAATTCCTGGAAAGTTGCCGGACTTGACTGCCGCACGGCGTGCTGCAGCTTCGCGATCGTGAAGGGGTTGACCAGGTGCCGCTCGCCTTGCACACGAAACTGATACGCTCCGCTGATCGGCAGCTCGGTTTCCGATGCCCCCGGCGGGCGCATGGCCAGTTCGTGTTTCATGATGGCTTCGCGAGCGAGAACGTCCATGCTCACGCCTTCGATGCGCGAGGCGGTCCCAGTGAAATAACGGTCGACCAGTGTCTGGTTGAGTCCGATCGCCTCGAAGATTTGCGCCCCACAGTAGCTTTGCAGGGTGGAGATCCCCATCTTCGAAAAGACCTTGAGCAAACCCTTGTCGATGGCCTTAAGGTAGTTCTTCAGAACGCGATCCCAATCGTAATCCTGCGGGAAATAGCCGCGCGCGAAGAAGTCTTCGAGGGTCTCAATGGCGAGGTAAGGATTGACCGCGCTGGCCCCGTAACCGAGCAGCAGCGCAAAATGCATCACTTCGCGCGGCTCGCCCGACTCGACAATCAGCGCCACCTGGTTGCGCGTCTTCTCCCGGACCAGATGATTGTGCACGGCGGCCAGAGCCAGCAAGCTGGGAAGGGGGGCATAGTCTTGGTCAACGCCGCGGTCGGAAAGGATAATGACGGTGTAACCGGATTTGACGGCGAGAGATACGGCCCGGCACAGATCATCCACCGCGCGTTCCATCTCGGCGCCGCCATCGACCCGGAACAGGGTCGGCAGCGTCGTCGCCAGGAAGTCACCCCAACTGACGCGCCGGATCTTCTCCAAATCGCGGTTGGTCAGAATGGGATGAGGGAGGTGGAGCGTGTGACAGTGCCGGGGCGTCTCATCCAGGATGTTGCCCTCGCTGCCGATGTAGCCGTTGAGCGACATGACCAGTTCTTCGCGGATCGGATCAATGGCGGGGTTGGTCACCTGGGCAAACAGTTGCTTGAAGTAGTTGAACAGCAACTGCGGCTGGTCGGAAAGGCAGGCCAGCGGCGTATCCGTGCCCATCGACCCGACGGGCTCCTCGCCATGGGTGGCCATGGGTATCATGATGCTCTTCAGGTCTTCGTCGGAGTAGCCAAAGGCCCGCTGCCGCATGAGGATGGTTTGGTGGTCGGTGGTCTGGACGCGCGTCGGGGCGGGAAGCTGGCCGAGCGTGATCTGATTGCCTTTCAACCATTCGGCATAGGGACGACGCGCCGCCAGTTCGGCCTTGAGCTCTTCGTCGAACATCAGCCGGCCCTTTTCGGTATCCACCAGCAACATGCGGCCGGGAGCGAGCCGTCCTTTGGCGCGGACCTCTTCCGGCTTCACCGGCAAGACCCCTGCCTCCGAGGCAAGAATCACCGTGCCGTTGGTCGTTACCACGTACCGGCTGGGCCGCAAGCCGTTGCGATCGAGCTTGGCGCCGACGACGCGGCCGTCGGTGAAGGCTAGCGCCGCCGGCCCGTCCCACGGCTCCATCAGCGAAGCGTGGTACTGGTAGTATGCCTTCACGTCTTCGGCCACGCTGGGGTCGTTTTCCCAGGCCGCCGGCACCAGCATCTCGATGACGTGCGGCAGGCTGCGGCCGGCCAGCGTGAGCAATTCCACGACGTTGTCAATGTTGGCGGAATCGCTGCCGCCCGGCTGGATCACCGGATCGATTTTCTTGATATCCGTTCCGAACAGCGGCGAAGCCAGCACCGACTGCCGGGCATGCATCCAATTGACGTTGCCGCGCAAGGTGTTGATCTCGCCGTTGTGACACAGATAGCGGTAGGGATGCGCCAGTTGCCAGGTGGGGAAAGTGTTGGTCGAGAAGCGCTGGTGAACCAGGCAGATCGCGCTCATCACGTCCGGGTCCGACAACTCGGCATAGAATGAGGCGATCTGCGGGGCCAGCAACAGGCCCTTGTACACAATAGTCCGCGAGGATAGAGACGGGATATAGAATGTGCCCTTGTTTTTCAAATCGGACCGGGCGACTTCCGCTTCCGCCCGCTTGCGGACCACGTAGAGCTTCCGCTCGAGGGCGTCCTGGTCCATGCCCGCGGGGGCGCGGACGAAGACCTGCTCGATGTAAGGCTGCGTACCGCGCGCCACACGGCCGATGCCGCGTGCATCCACCGGCGTGTCGCGCCAGCCGAGCAACGCTAGGCCTTCCTCGCGGATGATTTTCTCCAGAATACCTGCACAATATATGCGCTCGTGAGGCTCGACCGGCAGAAAAACCATGCCCACGCCGTATCGGCCCGGCGGCGGCAAGGCGAAGCCCAGGCGCGCCGCTTCGCGCGCGAAAAAGACATGCGGAATCTGAATCAGAATGCCCGCGCCGTCGCCCGTTTCCGGGTCGCAGCCACAGGCGCCACGGTGGGTAAGATTGATCAGAACCTGGATTCCATTGACGATGATGTCGTGGGTCTTGCGGCCGTCCACGTTGACCACAAAACCCATTCCGCACGCGCCCCGCTCTTCAGGCCGCTGCAAGCCAACCGGCGCGTTTTGTTGAACTTGGTCCCTCATTTCAAAGGCACGCGGAGCCGCCGGCGCCGTCTACACTCCCCCGCTGTCCGGCACCATTGGCCTCGACGTTTCACGGTATTCTCCGGCAAGCGCAGCAGTAGAGTTAAATCAATAGTTTTTATGCTTTGGATAGCTGCCGGTTGTGGTTTGTTTGGACTTGCCTAGCGTTCCGGCCGAAGTGGATTTGTGGCCGTCCTCGCGGAATGGATCCTGGGTTCATAAGGGGCAGTGCAAACGAGCAGCGCCGTCGCCGTTCGGTGCACGCCTGAGGACTTTATGCCCTACCCGCGGCGCGGCGGACCAGCTTGGCCACGGTTTCAACAAGAGGGTTGAGCTTGTATTGCGTGTTGACCTGCGCTTCTGCCAGCCGTTCCATGTAGCGGGCAGGGAGGCTCACATCCGTTAGCCGGCGAATCATGCCAGCCTGTACCTCTGAAATTGTGCGGTGTGCGCCTCGATTACCGCCCGGTGCGCCTTAATCTGCCGGGCGCTTTCGACCTGGCGGTCCTTGAGCGCCTGCATGTTTGCCCCGAACCGCCCTTGCTGCTGGAGCATGAACTTCATTTGCGCATCAAGGTCATTAGCCATGGCGCTTATTAGAGCGCTTTCCGAAACTGGCGGAAGTAGTGGTCCGCGCGTCAGTCCGCACCCTGGCCATTCAGTCACCAAGGCATGGGACGCGCCCGGCGCTTTGGAAACATGGTGCAATCAGGGGCGTTTCGCGAGCCGGGCCAGGGCGCGCTTCAGATTCTCCTGCGCGTGGGAGTGATGGGGATTCAGGCGAAGTGCGGCCTCGAATTCATTCGCAGCCTCCACGAACTTGCCCTGCAACGCCAGGACCGTGCCAAGGTCGTTACGCATATCGGCGCTGGTCGGATCGAGCTGGACGGCTTTTTCAAACTCCCTCGCCGCGCGCGCCAGTTCCCCCCGCTGGGCAAGGACCCGAGCCAGGTTGTATTGGGCTTCCGCGAAGTCGGGCTTCTCCTTCAAGGCTCGCTCGAATTGTTGAGAGGCCTCCTCTAGCCTACCTTGAGCGGCCAGCGCTCTCCCCAGGTGATTGCGAGCGCCTTCATCCTCCGGCCTGGCCTGGAGCACGGCCCGGAAGTGGTCGGCCGCCTCTTCCGCTTTTTCCCGAGTCAGCAACAGCACCCCCAGATTGTAGTGAGCATCGGGATAATCAGGCCTGGCCGTTAACGCCCGGCGAAAGTGTTGTTCGGCCTCATCCAGCTTGGCGAGAGACTGCAGGGCGGCGCCGAGATTGTTGTGGACCGTCGGGTTGTGGGGGCTGACGCTGAGAGCGGCGCGGAGGTGGCGGATCGCCTCCTCCAGTTGACCCTGGGATTGGAGGATGGCGCCGAGGTTGAAATGCCCTTCAAAGTCGTCCGGATACTTTTCCAGCCTTCGGCGCATCAGCGCCAGTTCCAGGATTTTCAAGTCCTCGCGATGCCGCGGCAACACCTGGATCCACAGGTGGCTCATCTCATCGGCGGACCGGTTTCCGGTGCGCACGCGCGCGGGTGGCCGGCTGGGGTTGCGAATGTTCTCCGTCGAGTTGTCATAGGTCCACCGCATGTGAATCGTGGTCCCCTTTGGCAGAAAGATGGGAGTCGAATACTGAAAGACCGCCTGCCAATTCAGATCCCAGTTCTTGATCCAGATGAGCCACTTCCGGCTTCCATCAGGGAGCGTGGCGTAGCCCTGGATGTCCTTGCCCAGATAGTGCGCGTGGGGGTAAATGGCCAGCACGTTTACATCCAGCGGGAGCCGAAATTCGTCGGTCACCACGAAGCTCTTCGCTCCCGGGGGAATGTCCAGCGCGCCATCGTGCTCGAGTTGGATGAGCATGGGGAACTGAGTGGGAACCTGGTCGGTGAAGTAGAGCCCCACCACGGGTCGGATCAGCTCGGGTTTGCCTGAGGGTTGAAGGTGCATGTTCAGAATCAAGTCGGTGCCTGGGTCGAGCCGCCACGCCATGCCTTCCGGCTCCGGCGCGGGAACCGTCCCCGGCTTCCAGAAGAGGAAATGAGTTTGCGGTTCGAACTGCTCGGACTCGATTCTGATCTCCATGCCGCCGAATCCCACCTCAGGATCTTGCGCGTCCAGGCGCCTGGACGATCCCGTCCGATCGAGCAGAATGTTGGCGTGGTGGACGATCGTCTTATTGCCGGGATGCATCTCCAGGGCTCGCACGTAGCGGGTGTTTTCGATGGGTATCGGCAACACGAAATTGCGAAAGACGTCCGAGCCGGCAGCGCGGAGCCGGTAGGGTTGCGGGATTTCCACGATCAAATCCGGCTCACCCAGCTCCCACCCCTCCGGAAATTGAGGCACGGGCGGCAACTCGGACGTGGCGCCCTCCGCGGCGCCCTGCTCGACCCATTCCCGGATCATTTCCACCTGCTCGTCTTTCAAACGCCGCTCGCCCGCGAATTCCCCGTAACCCGGCTCAGGAAGCCAGGGCGGCATGTATCGGCTTTGCGTGACAGTGACAATCTGCGTGGCGCGTTTTCTTACATCGGAAAAAGTCAAAAGCGTGAACGGAGCCGAGCCTCCCGGATGGTGACACACGGCGCAGTTCTTATGGATGATCGGTGCGATATCTTTGTTGAAGGTCAGCGAAGGAGACCTGCGCGCCGCACCCGACGAACCTGCCCCGAATAGAAACGCGGTGAGCAAGCTGGCGGTGAGCACGCCCCAGGCAGGATAGTTTGCAAGCAATCGTGAAAGGATGGCGAGCCCGCGGGTTCGAGTCATTTCAAGTCCGCAATGAAGCACCCCACAGCGGTGGTGGTTTTCAAAGGCGGAGCATGGCCTTTGAGGATTTCCGTAAGAACCAGTTCCAGGTCGTGGATCGTGGGCTCCGGACGGGCCTTGCCGAACTCCACGTAGCGGTCGTCAATACGGCCGCGATAGACCATCCGGCTGCCCTTCGCGTCGGGAACGAAAACCGCTGCTTCTGGGGTCACCCGAGCGCCCGTCAGCTTCACCAATTCATGCACAGGGTCGCGCAGAGCCGGGAAGGGATACTGGTAGACCTCGATATGCTTCCTGATCGTGGCGACGCTCTCGTTTGGATCAGGGTAAACCAGCCAAAAAACAACGCCCCGAGGGGAAAAGCTCTCGTGAATGCGACGCACTTCCGGGGCGTAGCGATTGGATATCGGACAATCCGTCCGAACGAAGACGAGCACGATTGCTTTCGCACGACCGGACTGCAAAGGATCGACACTGCGCCCGTCCAGATCGAACAATCTCAACCTTTCGGTCGGTTGCCGGGCACCCGAACCCGCAGCCGCCAAGAGCATCAGGGCAACAGTAGAGACAATAAGTCGCGTGGTCGGATGCTTCCCCAGGATTTTGGTCTCCTTTAATGAGGCGGGCCGGTCCCCCCATTGCGGGCGGTGTGCTTGCAACCCCAACCCCGTCCTATTATACGCGCGTCCTTCCGGCAGCCAGCATCGACTTTGGTGTTGCGGGCGGCTGCCGCCTGGTGATGGTTCGACGTACCCAATCAGTCCCGCGGCGGCCTAAGGCGCGGATCCAATTGCCGCGCTTTCTCGAACGCAGCGGCCGCCTGGGCGTGCTGGCCCTGCTGGCGCAGCGCAAGCCCCACCTGGTAGTGAGCGGGGGCATAATTCGGGGCGAGTTGAAGCGCGGCGCGAATCTGCTCCATGGCGCCCGCCACATCGCCTTTGCGGAGCCTTGCTGCGCCCGTGTTGGTGGCCAGAGTCGCCGCCTGGATATTGGCCAATTCCTTGTTCAGGGCCTCCGCCATGCGGGCCTCTTCCGCGGCTCGCGCGACGTCACCTTTCTGCCTCAAGGCCATGCTTAAGGCCTGATGGGATCCCGCATCCTTCGGATCGAGTCGAATCGCCGTTTCCAGTTCCTCGATCGCCTGATGCAGCTCGCCCTTTTGGCGCAGAACAGCCCCGAGGATGTAATGCGCCCGCTGATAGTCGGGCCGAATCCTGATCGCCGACCGAAGCTGGGTGGCAGCCTCGTCCACCTTGCCCTGTTGCCAATAAATCACTGCAAGGGTGTAGTAAGGTTCCGGGAGGTCAGGTCCAAGCTCGAGGGCTCTCGTGAGTGCCAGGATGGCTTGATCGAAATCCTGCTTCTGCTTGAGTGCGGTTCCCAGGTTGTGGTGCGCCTCGGCGTTTCGAGGATCAAGTTCGATCAGAGCACGATACTCCGCAATCGCCTCCTCCCACCGCGCCTGCTGCAGAAGAACCAGGCCCAGATTATTGCGAGCCGGGAAGTACTGGGGATTGAGCTTGACTGCCGCCTGGAATTCCGCCAATGCGCCCTCGCCGTCGCCTTGCTGAAGCAGGACCAAGCCCAAATTGTTGTGGGACTCGGCGCGGGCGGGTTGTAACTGAATGGCCTTTCGAAAGGCTTCGGCGGCGTCCGCCAGATAGTTTTGGCGATGGAGAGCCAATCCCATGGTCACCAGGACCTCGGCGTCCTGGGGATTCAACTTCACCGCGGCTTCAAACTCGTTCAGGGCCTCTTCGAACCTCCCCTGGCGGTCATAGGCAAGAGCAAGGTAGTGGTGGGTATCAGCCTGCTCGCGCTTGAAGTCAAGGGCACTGCGCAAGTGGGAAACTGCCGGCCCGTACTCATTCAGCAGGAAGTACGTTACACCGAGACGGTAGTGGGCCTCGGCAAATCCTGGATCGCTCTGCAGGGCTGCCTCAAACTCTTTCTTGGCGCCGAGCAGATTGCCGCGGTGACCCAAAACAATGCCAAGGGCGCAGCGCACCTCAGGCCAGTCAGGTTGGAGGCGGAGCGCACTCTGGTAGAAGCTGATGGCCCCGTCCAAATCCTTGCGGCGCTCCAATGCCCGACCCATGTTCCAATGCGCGGGGGCGAATTCCGGCTCCAGAGCGATCGCTTTGCGAAACTCAACCACGGCGCGGTCCACCTGGCCGGCCTCCAGGTAAGCCCAGCCCAGCGCATTGTGTGCAGTGGCAGCCTTGGGAGCGGCTCGTACGGCCAGGCGGAAGGCCTGGATGGCCGCCTGTAAGTCCCTCTTTTCAAGAGCGGTCATGCCGCGGCGATAGTGCTGCTCGGCGATCGGGGAAACGCCGCCTCCGACTCGCTCGCGCGTCTGCGCACGCGCCCCCGCACTCAGAATGATAAGGGCGAGGATCCCTCGCCCCAGGGCCTTCATCCTGTCCTCTCGATTCCCATTCACTTTGGCGGAAAGGAAACTGTCTTCACAATTCCCTTCCCCTCCTCAACGTAGACGAGTTGGTCAGCCGGGACGTTTTCCAGAACATCGGTTTGACCGCTCGGCCAGCGGATTTCGATGCGGTCGGCCTTCGTGGCCTTGCCCAGGCCAAAATGGACGCGTAGATCGTTCTGCGAGGCGTAGCTCGCTCCACTGCGGACTTCGTCGATCTGTTGCCGCTCCCCCGTCACGCACTTGATCCGTGCCCCGATGCCGCTACGGTTGGATTTGGTTCCGATGGTCCGGATCTTGATCCAATGGTTGCCGGTCGAGGAATCGCACCGCAACAATTCGGGAAAATCGTTGACGGGATTGATGACGATGTCGATATCGCCGTCGTTGTCGAAATCCCCGAAGGCGCATCCGCGGGCCGAAACAGGAGCAAGGATGGCGTCTCCGACCTGGTCACTGATATTTTGGAATCGCCCGTTGCGCAGGTTGAGATACACGCTTTTCGATTGGCGATAGTGGATGTCGATATTCAGCTTCCGGATCTCAGGGTAGATGTGACCATTGGCGCCGAAGATGTCAAGCCATCCGTCGTTGTCGATGTCGAAGAAGCCGCAACCCCAACGCAAATGCCGGGTGTCCGTGCCAAGCCCGGCAGGAAAAGTGACGTCGTCGAAAGTCCCTTGGGCGGTGTTTCGGTACAGGGTGGGCGTGTCCTCAGCGAAGTTCATCTTTACGATATCCATCCAGCCGTCACCGTCGTAGTCGCCGGCCGCCGTTCCCATGCCGGATTGCGGCTTGCCGTCGGCACTGTAAGCACAGCCCGCGAGCACGCCGATGTCGGTGAAGGTCCCGTCACGGTTGTTGCGGTACAGGGCGGAGGGTTGAGAATCGTTGGAGCCGTAGATGTCCGGCCAGCCGTCGTTGTCGAAATCCGCCACGGCCACGCCGAGGCCGTAGGTGCCGGTCTCCTGCGTGATTCCGGCCTTTTCGGAAACATCCGTGAACGTGCCGTCGCCATTGTTGTGGTAGAGGATGTTTTTCGCCCCGGGAAGCCCGGGAGGGCCGCAAGCCACGATCGCGCCTTTGTAGAGGCACGGGCCGGCCTCGGGCAAGGGCCAAGTCTTCAAGTCACCCCCGCAATAATTGGCCACAAAGAGGTCCAGCTTACCGTCGCGATCGTAGTCCAGGAAAGCGCACCCGGTGCTCCAGCGATCGCCGGGGCCCGCGACCCCTGCCCTTTCCGACACATCGGTGAACGTGCCGTCCCCGTTGTTGTGATAAAGCACGTTCTTGCCCCAGTAAGTGACGAAGAGGTCATCGAACCCGTCGTTATCGTAGTCACCGATGCAACATCCTTGTCCCCAACCCGAGTGGACCAGGCCGGCCTCACGCGTTACATCGGTGAAGGTGCCGTCACGGTTGTTCCTGTACAGGTGGTTTGTGGGTTCCTGCCCTTCAGGAAATCCTTCCAGTCGTGTCCCGTTGACCACGAAAATGTCAAGCCAGCCATCATTGTCGTAGTCGAAGAAGGCCACGCCGCAACCCGTGGTTTCCAGCAGATAGATATTGCGATCCTCGCCCCCGAAAATCGTCTTATGCGTAAGCCCCGCGGCCTTCGCCGTGTTGACGAACTTAACTCCGAGGGGGGAAGGGGTTTGGGCGAGCGGCCCCGGCTGGAAGGCCTCTAGCCTAGCCGACGTGCCAGGCGGGATTCGAAGTCCGCCAAGGACCCGGGAACCTGTCAGGAAACTGGCTGTTTGGAGGAATCGTCGTCGGGAAAGTTTGGATCTCATTCGGCCTGTGGGAAGTCCTCTGCCGATTACTTCCACATCGATCGTGCTTCTCTAGTACGCTATGGACCCCGCAATCCCAAGATAGCCGAAGCCGCACGCGCTGGCCAGACTTTTTCTATGCCTCCAACAAGAGCGTGCGGCATTTGGCAACCGTCGGGTGAGACAAAAACGCCGGGACGCTCTCCCGCTTTCCGCGGACCGCACATCAGGTTCGGGCGATAGCGCTCTACTGTGGGATTTCGGGCGTTGGTCTAGAGCCACATGAAGGCAGGAAGTATCCTCTAGAGTAAGCGGTTGCACTCCAACTTCCAGATAGGTAAAAACCCTTAGGGAGTTTTCAGAAATTTTCCCTTGACATTTGCGATCTGACACTGGCAGCATGTGTGCCCCTTGGGGTCGGGCTTTCTCTCAGGGTCTTAGGCGTCCAGAGCACACGAGGGACACACAGCTTCACCTGACGAAGAGCAGGGAAATCTGTGCGTGGCAGGCAGAAGACTACATGGGCATCTCCAAACAACTGCCAGAAACCTTCAGAGCTACTATTTTTGGGAGCCCCACTGTTAGAAAACTGGATAAAAGCATCATTGCACAAATCAAGTCGCTGGTCGGGTGTGGTCCTTTCTCCCATTGATTCAATGGGTTTGGATCTGGACGAAAGTTGATCGTCGTTTTGGAATGAAAGGTGCCCCATGTTGTTGGGGCAACGGGCAAAACACAACCAGGTAAAACTACAAAGGAGCTGCAAATGAAGAGAAAGTGGATGTTTCTCACGCTATCCCTTCTGGTCGCCCTGGCATATCCGGCCGCGCGCATGAACGGCCAAGCCGTTTACGGTAGCATCATCGGCACGGTCACCGATCCATCCGGCGCGGCAGTACCGAATGCCAAGGTCACAATCACAGACATCGGGAAGGACGTCAGTTTCGTTACGACTACAAATGAAGCGGGCAATTACAGCCAAACCCATCTGATCGTGGGGTTGTATCGCGTGCGTGTCGAGGCGAGTGGTTTCCAAGCCTATGTTCAGGACAACGTCAACGTCACCGTGGACGCCGCTGCGCACGTGGATGTCACCCTCCAGGTCGGGGCAGTGACGCAGACGGTGGAGGTCACCGCAGAAGTCCCGCTGCTCAAGACCGAGCGCACAGACGTGGCGACTTCTTGGCAGAGCAAGATTGTCACCGAGCTTCCGATCTACGAACGGAACTTTACGCGGCTCGTCCTATTGACTCCGGGAACGACGATGCTTGGCTGGCAGCATGCTTCCAGCGAAAATCCGCAGGGGAGCATTCAGACCTCGGTCAACGGGCAGCATTTCAGTGGGACGGGATTCCTATTGGATGGCACCGACAACCGCGACCCCATCCTTGGGATCATCGTCATCAACCCGACGCTTGAGTCACTCTCCGAGGCCAAGGTCACGACACAGAACTACGACGCCGAGTTCGGCCAGGCGACGGCGGGAGTCGTCTCGGCCCAGACCAAATCCGGGACGAACGAATTGCACGGCAGTGCGTTTCTGTTCCGTCGCAACGACGAAACGATGGCGCGACAGCCCTTCTCCCAATCCCAACCCCTGCCGTACCCCAACACCGACCCCAACAAATTCATTCCTGACTTGCTCTGGAATCAGTTTGGGGCATCGGTGGGGGGACCCATCAAGCAGAACAAGACTTTCTTTTTCGGGGACTACCAGGGCACACGGCGAAAGAACGGCGGCTCCGTGCTGACCACGGTGCCGACCGCCCGGGCCCGCACCGGCGACCTGAGCGAATATCCGGTGGCGATTTTTGATCCGTATATTCGCGACGCCAACGGCAATGCTATCGGCGAGCATCCGGATCCCTCCACGCGGCCGCAGTTTCCGGGGAACGTTATTCCGGCCAGCGCCTTGTCGCCACAGGCGTTGAATTTGCTTGCCCTGCTCCCGCCGCCGAACATCCCGGGCGCCGGCGTTTCCAACAACTACGCGGCCTCCGGCATCGAGGATTTTGACGACGATGCCTTCAACGTTCGCGTTGACCACTACTGGTCCGAAAAGCTCCACCTGTTCGGCCGATATAGTTTCGCCAGGTTTAAGCGCCAAGGACCCGGGGCATTCGGCGAACTCGTCGGGGGACCGGCATTTGACAACATCTTCTTCGCCGGCAAGTCAGACGTTCGCAACCAGAGCGTGGCGGGAGGATTCGACTACAACATCAGCCCCACCTGGCTGACGGACTTCCGGTTCGGCTTCTACCGCTACCGGGTGTTCGTGCGACCCGGCGGTGGCGGGACTCCCGCAGCCGATGCCGGCATTCCCGGCCTGAACTTTGCGGACAACCCCTTCACCATCGGGATGCCCTATTTCAGTATTGAAGGCACGGGTGGGTTCCGGTTCGGGTACTCGCTGGGTGCCAATCAGTGCAACTGTCCCCTGGATCAGGAGGAACAGCAGTTCCAATTCGTCAACAACTGGACGAAGATTCATGGCAACCACAGCTTCAAGTTCGGGGCCGACATTCGCTATGCTCAGAACCTGCGCGTACCGAGCGACCGCCACCGCGCCGGGGAGTTGAGTTTCAACACCGATCGGACGCGCGGACCTTCCGGCGGCGGGCTGGGCGTGGCCACTTTCCTGCTCGGCGACACGACGTTCTTTAGCCGGTACATCTCCAACGTCACGGACGCGGGGGAGCGCCAGCACCGTCGGTTCTTCTACGGCCAGGATACGTGGCGTATCACGCCCAAATTCACCCTCAGTTACGGTCTGCGGTGGGAGCTTTACTACCCCCAGACGGTGACCGGGCCTGGCCAGGGCGGCTTTGTCCAACTGACCACGGGCGAAGTCTGGATCGCCGGGACGGGAAATGTGGGTCTGAACGGCAACGTTGAGAACACCTTCACCAACTTTGCGCCCCGGCTCGGCATTGCATATCAAATCTCGCCAAAGACGGTTTTGCGCATGGGTTATGGCCGCAGCTTCGATATCGGCGTGTTCGGTTCGACGTTCGGCCACAGCGTGACGCAGAACTTGCCCGTGCTCGCCTCGCAGGAAGAGTTCGGCGCCAACAGCTATAACCGAGCCTTTACCCTGGCGCAGGGCCCGCCGGCGCTCGATCCGGCTACCAAGCTCCAGAACAACTGCAATGACTTCACCGATCCCGATGGCAGCATCCGCGCGGCCGGGGGAACCTGCATGGGTCCCAACGGCTTCCCGTTGCTGCCGAGTGGCGTCTTCTCCTTCGTGTTGCCGCCCAAGATGCGGCTGCCGACCGTGGACGCCTGGAATGCCACCTTCCAGCACCAGTTGACCCCCACCATCGCCCTGGAAGTGGCGTACGTCGCTAACAAGGGCACTCACGTCTTCCGCAACGAAGGGCCAGACTACGGGGTGAACGAACCAACCGTGGTCGGGTTCGCGGCGGGCGTAAGCCGTGATGATCGGAAGCCTTTTTACAGGAAGTACGGCTGGAACCAGTACCTCGCCTACTTCGGCAACGACGGTGACAACCGTTACCACTCGCTGCAAACCAAGATCGAGAAGCGCTTCTCCGCCGATTACTCGATCCTGGCTCACTGGACGCTGCAGCGAGCCATGAACTACGGTTGGGATTACTACAACGTCGACCGGAGTGTGGACTGGGGACGCAACGATTTCTACCCCACGCACGTCATCGTTGTGACAAACCTGTGGGAACTCCCCTTTGGCCGAGGCAAACGTTTTGCCGGCAATGTAAGTCGGGCGGCTGACCTGATTATCGGCGGCTGGCAAATCAACCAGGGTACGTCCTGGTTGAGCGGCTTGCCCTTTACT
>Ga0073934_10004053_pt1 | contig 25162 bp, 17 predicted proteins | sample LarsenN4metaG_FD_76834 | JGI IMG/M metagenome (GOLD analysis project Ga0073934, IMG submission 76834) | Hot spring sediment bacterial and archeal communities from British Columbia, Canada, to study Microbial Dark Matter (Phase II) - Larsen... ... | reverse complement strand
TCATTGTCCCATGCCTAAGAAAACGCAAATCCGCTGGGCATTGAAATCGCTGTGAGTTAATCTCCTCTTTTTCTGCCTTTCAGAAATTCCCCCTGGTTTTCATAGAACTTTTGACACTACCGAGGCAGTAGGTAGTCCTGCTATTTCTTGCGATTGATCTTTATCATCAAGTCGCAAACTAAGATGACCAACTGGGCGGGGTTGAGGACTGGCTTCGCCAAGCCTCGGTCAATCCAACCCTTTCTTCTTAAGAAATTCGGACAAAAGGTCTGCGATCTCAAGATTGTTCAGATCGGAGAATGGAAAGTGCGTATTGCCGCGAATACCTATTTCGGGCAAATGCACAACGGTGACATCACCACCTCGGCGGTTCACGGCGTCCGCCCACAGCCTCGCCATCACCAGACGCACGCGCCATTGGTCCTGGCCGCATTCGCGCTCGGCTCCGCAGGAATGTTGTCGCCGTAGTAAATGATGATCGGGATCTTCGTGAGCAGCATGAACTCAGACAGGGGTACGCCAACCGCCTCCAGTTGGCCACCAGCGCTTGGCATCGCAGGAGGCACTTCGCCACTCGGAAAGATGAAATTGCTGCCCGATTCATAGGCGGCGATGGCGCGGACATTTCGACTCTTGATCGCGGTGAGCCAGCCGGGGCCACCACTTTGTGAATGGGTGACAAGAATCCTCGGCCCGATCTTATTGAACAGCGCGGCAACCGCGTCTGAGATTACATTCACATCGAAGGGACCTGTGTTCGGCGTCATCTGGCGGAAGTACTGGTTCAGGGTTTCAGGGTCGTGCGAGAACTTCACGCCGGGGAAATAGTTCGGCCAGATGCCGACACGGAAGGTGTCGAACCAACGTTGCTCGTCGGGCACGGGCGTAAGGGTCGCTGGCTGGGTGCTGCGTCCTGCTCTGCCACGTCGTGGCTGGTCAATGATGTAGACCCCGAACCTACGGCGAAGGAAAATGTTCTGGTAGCCCTCCCGTCCATCCGGCGTGGTTTCCCATGTCTTCGAGAATTGTCCCGCGCCGTGCCAGAGCACGAGAGCAGGTGAGTGATGGTCTCGATCAACTCTTCCTGCGTCACGCCGTTTTCGCGCGCCCTGACGAGGTGAGACCGGAGCTGGTCTGGACGGTATAAGGCAATCAGCGCGGCCACAGTCACCAGGCTTCGGTCACGCTTCGACAGCTCCGGACGCTCCCAGACGTCCCCGTAGAGCACGTTGTCAGTCAGCTCCGCCAACTTGGGGGCAAAGTCGCCGATCGCTTTTTGAGACGGCCGAGGCTGCCCGGCGCCGTCGATGCTCGCTCCCTAAGCGCGGACCGGCGCGCCGTACTGCGCATCGCTGACCTTCTCCATCCAGTCGGCGGACTTGCCGTCGAGCGCATCGGAGATGGCGATGTGTGCCATCGAACTGTCCGGCGCAGCCCCGTGCCATGATGATCAAGAATTTTCGCATCTTTCCGCAAACTGGCGGAAACGGCGCTTTTTGTGCTTTGGCGGGAAAAACGTCGCCGGATGAAAAGCTTGCCTTACTCAACCGACACGCCCGAGCCGTATTCTTTTTTGCGAAACTGCGCGGCAGACATGTTGGGCTGCACGATGCAATTGCAGCCGATCTGCCGCTCGCCGGGCATCGTCACGCCGCGGCCGATCAGCGTGATGCCGGATTGCAAAAGCTGCGGATAATCTTCGTTCGGAATCGACGGGTCGCCAAAACCGATGCGGCATTCCGGGCCGATGGTGACCTCCACATCGGAAATCACTTTGTGCAATTGGCTGCCGGCCTCGACGCGCGTATCGAACATGAGAATCGACTTTTTGACAACGGCGCCGGCCGCCACTTCGACGCCGGGAAACAAAATGCTGTCTTCGACTTTGCCGAAAATTTTGCAGCCGCTGTAAATGAGCGAGTCGTTGATTTCGGCGCCGTCGCCGATAATGGCGGGAATGCGGTCGCGAATGTGATTGTGCTCGATGTTGGTGCGCACCTGCCAGCGTTCCGGGTCGATTTTCGGATTCTCGCCCAGCAAATCCATGTTGGTTTGCCAATACTCGTCAATCGTGCGCGTGTAGCCCCAGTAGGTGTCATATTTGTAGCCAAAGACGCGGTATTTTCCGAGCATGAGGGGAATGATGTCCTTGCCGAATTCGTGCGTTTTCGGCGCGAGCCGGGTGTGTTTCTCCAAAACTTCGTGCAAAATCCTGGCGGAAAAAAGATGGATGGTCAGCGAGGCCGAAACGTGATCGCCCGGCCAATCCGGCGGCGACAGCGGTTTCTCTTGATAGTCCAGCAACGGCCCGCCCGCACTCGCGGCGCTCATTTCAATTTTTCCAACTCCGAAACGCGTGGCCTGGACTTTCGGCACATCGAGAAAAGCCATGGTTAAATCGGCCTGGCTCGCGTTGTGAAATTCGATGAGCGGGGTGAAATCCAGCGAGTAAATGTGATCACCGGAGAGCACGAGCACGAGATCGGGATCGCGCGCGTTGATGAAATCGAGATTTTGATATACGGCATCGGCCGGGCCGCGATACCATTGCGAGACCGTGTGCGCAGTGTACGGCGGCAAAACCGAGACGCTGCGATGACGTCCGACCATTTCCCAGGCCGCGCCGTTGCCGATGTGATTGTTGAGCGAATAGGAGCGATATTGCGTGAGAATCCCGACGTTTTCGATGCCAGAGTGCATGAGGCTGCTCATCGGGAAGTCGATGACGCGGTAGAGGCCGCCAAAGGGCACAGCCGATTTGGGACGGAGCTGCGTGAGCACGGAAAGCTCATCCACGCGTCCGCCGGCGAGAATCATGGCCAGGATTTTTTGCATGGCGTTAAAGAAAAGAACTGCACGCCATCTCGAAATGGCGCGAGATTTTGCAGGATGATTTTTTGATTCGTCGGTGCATGGCCGCAGCAAGTGGCTGCCATGCACCGACCACGTCTCACTTGAATTTGTTGCCGGCTCTTAAGCCGCTGCGCGCGCCGCTTTTTTGCCAAAACCGGAGTAGAGACCCCAGGCGCCGACCAGCAGATTCACGATGATCGTGCCCCAGCCGTTGGTCAATTGCAGGCCGCCGAGGCCGCCGAGGCCGAAGGCGCCAAGCAGACCGACCAGGCCGTTCAGGCCGCCGAGCGCCTGCGCGCCGGTGCGTTGGGCGCTCTCCGAGCCGCGCAACCCAAGATAGCTGAGCGCGGCGCCGGAAAGGATGTTGAAGAGATTGCCGTCACCCAGAATGCTGCCGGTGGCCGCCGACGCGCCCAACATCGAGCCGAGGCTCGGAACGAATTGGCTGAGCACACCCAGCGCGATCTGCACGAGACCGGCATAGCGCGTGAAGTTCTGAAGCATGACTTCCTCCTTTCGTAAAGTGAGAAGCGACAACATGGTTTAAGAAATGTACCGCAAATTTTCAACGCTGTATGGCTTGCGCCTCAGCGCCGTCATTTCTTTACCTCAGAACAAATCGTTGTTAGCGTCCTGCCAGTTTCTTTTCGATGAACCAGCCGATGCCAAAGATCAAAATACCGATGCCGGCGTAGCGAAATTCAACGCCGAGCGCATCATCTTTGATGCCGATGATCAGCCCGTACATCACTTCGAACAGGCCGATCACCTGCAGAATTTTGCCAACCAGCCAAAGTATGCGATTCAGACAATCAATCTCTGCTTAAATTCTTTGTTATTGGTATCCGGATTTACCGAACACCCGGATTGCTTTATCCCGTAAATTCGGAAAATCCGGATAGCGAACTTTTGTTTAAAATAAGTGAAGACGATGAGCCATGATCAAGCGTAATTCAGAAACGCATTTGGGCTGTTCCACTGGCCAAGCTCTTCGCGGAAGCGAAGGCTGGTGTCAATCAGAAGCTGGCCGTCTTCGGCCAGGGCAATTTGCACGCGCTCCAGCGGCCGCGGGGCCGGGCCTTCGAAGTTGACGGCTTCCATCGTGAAGCCGCTGCCGTGACACGGGCATTTGAATTTGCCTTCGGCCTCCAGCCAGCGCGGGGTGCAGCCGAGATGCGTGCATTGCGCAAAAATCGCGTAAAAACCTTTTTCCGTGCGAACGATCCAGGTGCGAAAATCTTTGACCCACTTCGTGCTCACCGCGCCGACGGGATAATCGCCGGGAAACCCGGCTTTGAAAACCGTCGAGGGTTCAAAGAGCACGCGCGGAAACATAAAGCGCAACGACCCGAGCAGCATCGTGCCGACAAAACTGAAGAACGCCGCCCAGCCGGCGCGGGAGAGAAAATTGCGGCGCGTCATCCACAAGTTGCCGGTTTCGGCAATCGGTTTCGTAAGCGTTTGTTTGCTGCCGGGTTTGGCCACTGTCGGTTTGGGTGGCGTTGCAGCTTCAGCCGCGGGCGCAACCGCTTTCGGTGCGGCTTTTTCGGGCGTTGAAGATGGTTTCGTTTCTTCTGACACGATGAACCTCCGCTTTATTTTGAAAAAATCGAATAGCCGTTTTCTAAATAAACATCATTAAAAATGCAATTTGCAACTTGCCCTTTGCTAGTCCGTTCCATTCGTCGCCGCGGCGCCGCGGCCCAAACTCATCAAGTAGTTTCGAATGGCGGTGATCTGCTTGTCGTCGTCGCCGCCGAGAATATCCGGCGGGCCGTCCTGCTCCGGCGTCGGATAGAACGACGGCATTTTCGTGCCGGGCATCAATTTGTTGGCATCTATCATCCACTTGGAAATCCATTCCGGATTCAAGCGCTGGCGCGCCATCACCAAATCGGGCGCCCAGCCGTCGGGCGGGCCTTCGGGTTTTTTGCTGCCTTGTTGGTGGCAGGAAAGGCAATTCCAATAATCTCGCGAGATCAACGTCTGCGCGGCGCGGTTTTGCTCCGGCGTCAATTGATACTCTTGCAAATAGGAAAAGCCGGCGACATCGCCATCCAGCGCCTTGAAGTAGGAAACGATGTCGTTCGCCTCCTGATCGGTCAAATCAAACGTCGGCATGCGGACGTTCAACCACGGACGAATTTGCCCGGTTTGCGGTTTTTTCAGAAAGCCAAAGAGCCACTCGCTTTGCACTTTCGCGCCCTCGCCAATGAGATTCGGCGGCGCAAATGCCACGGCGGTTTCGGGACTCTCGCCCTTTTTCTCCAATTGCGCCGCAATGTGCGCGCGAATATCGCCGCCACGATTTTCCATGACGTGGCAGCCTTGACAATTATATTTGTAAACCAGCAGGCGGCCTTTGTGAATATTCTCCTCGTGGCCATGCCACGGTTTCACATATTTTTCTCCGATCACCCGGCCGTCCCACGATCTCAGCAGCACCGCCAGCGTCGTCGCGTCGTCGTCGGACAGTTGAAAATTCGGCATGCGTTGGATGACGGCTTCGGTCGCATACAAGCGCGAGTTTTTCAGCTTGCCAATCGTCCAGCTTTCCCAGGTTTTCACGGCCTCTTTTTTGGCCAGCGCGTCGCCGTAGAAAAGCTCTTCCACGGTTTTGGCGCCGAACTCATTCAGCGACACCGACACCCGGCCCTCGTTTTCCATGCCTTTGATCACGTGGCAGCCGTGGCACCCGAAGTTGCGAATCAGCGCCTTGCCCTCGGCGATAAGCTGTGCGTCGTTCAAATCGGGCACAGCAGCCGTGTAAGTCTCCGGCAGCGATTTTCCCGACGCGAGTTCTTTTAAGTAGGCGGCAATATCGGCCGCCTCCTGATCGCTCAAGCGCAAATTCGGCATCTGCGTTTCCGGCGCAAAATGCTTGGGATTTTTCACCCAATCGTAAAGCCATTCTTCCGACACCTTCAAAGCGACCGTCGACAAATCCGGCCCGATATCATACGAGCGGCCATCTTTCCGGTTGGCGCGATCTTCTGCTTGCACGATATGGCAGCCTTTGCAGCCGACGTTTTCGATCAGGTCTTCACCGCGCGCCGCATTGCCGGCGACAGTTTTCCTGACCGGCTGCCACGACTCATCTTGAATCGAATACAAATAGGCGGTCGCGGCCAACGCTTCGCGCTCGGTATACATCGGATTCGGCATGCGCGTATGCGGGCGGAACTCGCGGTTGTCGTGCAGCCAGCCGTAGACAAAACTCGGCTGCAGCTTGTGCGCCATGCGATTCAAATCCGGGCCGATGCGCTCGAGGGTTTCGTAGCCGCGAATTTCGTGGCAGCCGAAACAGCCCATCTCGTACACCATGCGCTTGGCTTTGTTCAACTCTTCGGCGTGATCGGTGAGCAGCTCGCGAGCATGGCATAGATTGCAGCCGGCGCTGACGAATTTGCCCTCGTGCAGCGGATGCTCCCAATGTTTCACAAAACCGTGCGCATAGTCGACGCCTTGCAACGCCGGGCCTTGCCCGCCATGGCACGCCGAGCAGCCGAATTTTTCGACCGGATGAATGGCGAGCAGGGTGTCGAGCGACGAATGGGTGCGGAAGCTTTTCTTCTCGGCGTTTTCAAAGCCTTTGCGCGTGGCCGCCGGATGGCAGCTTTCGCAGCGATCGACATTTTGCAAATAATTTTGAAAATTGCCGCGCACAAAATCCGCCATCACCACTTGCTTGATTTTTATCGGCCGGTCTTCGACCCGCGCTATCAGGCCTTTCAGGCCATCGATTTCTTCGCGCATCGCTTTGAGCTGATTTTGCAAATCGGACACTGATTTGCGCCGGCCGGCGAGTTGGCCCAACGCCGCCGCTTTTTGGACTTCGGTCTCATCCCATTTGGCCTTCCATTCCGCGACTTTGGCATTCAATTCTTCGACCTTCTTGCCGCGCTCTTTATATTCGTCGCTTTCCTTGCCTTTATGATACTCGGCTTCTTTGAAGAGATAGTATTCTGCGTCGGCCTCGCTTTTGATGAAGCGATATTGCTGCCGAGCCTTGTCGGCCTCGAGAACGGCTTGGGCGGAATCAGCCAGCGCCTGGCGATACTCCGCGCCGGTTAATTGCGCCTTCGCTTCGGCGAGCTGCGCCTCGAGCTGTTTGTAGGTCTCCGCCTGGTCGGTGTTGAACTTTTCCTCGGCAGCGGCCAACTTTTTCTGCAGCTCACCGATTTCCATTTTATTGAATTCGCGCAGTTCTTCCTGCCAGGGCGCCCGCAACCGGATCATATCCAGCACGGCCCAGAAGGTGGTCAAGGCCAGGAGCGCGCTCAGGAAAAAATAGATATGGCTATAATTGCGTTCCTCAAGAGGAATTTCGGATCGTTTTGGCACGTTGAATCTCCTTGATTGCAAATTTTAAATTGCAAAATTTCAATTTAAAATTTACAATTTGCGTTTCACACGTTGAACCAGGGCGTAACCCAGATGTATTTAATATTGAAAAAGATGCGCAAAATCATCTTGATCGGCAGCGCCATCATCGTCAAAAACAAAAAAGCCACGACGCCATAACGGGCGGCGCCGAGTTTTTTGATCAACTCGCTGTCTTTTTTCCAAAAGTAGTAGACGAAGATCAAACTAAAATAAGCGCCGACGACGATGGCGCCGAAAATGCCGGCGCCGAGTTTCGAGCGAATGCCGAGCCATTCATGCAAATCGACGTTGACCATGGCGACGACTTTGTGCGGATCCCATAATTCCCACGGCGCAAAAAAGTTCCAGCCCGGACCGCGCAGAAACGTGCCGAGAATGATGAGCGACAGCCAGAGCACCAAAAAGCCGAACAAAAAAGTCGAAATCGCGAACTTGCGCTCTTTGAATGTATAGTAGCCGTTGCCTTTGGGGTTTTTGTCAATATAAGGAATGGCCATCAAACCGACAATGATGATCGTCGGCATCACGACGCCGGCAATCCACGGGTCGAAATACACCAGCATTTCCTGCAGGCCGAGAAAATACCACGGGGCTTTGGAGGGATTGGGCGTGCGGCTGGGATTGGCCGGCTCTTCCAACGGCGCATCGAGAACAATCGACCACACCGTCAACACCACCATCACAGCGATAGAGCAAAGAAACTCGTTGCGGGCGAGGTAGGGCCAAACGTGGATTTTGTCCTGGCCTTCGGCGCGAATTTTCTCCCATTCGCCGGCGTCGAGACGTTTGTCGGTGCGGCTGGCTTCGCGCCACCACAACCAGACAAAGAAGATCATAATAAACATCAACCCGACGATGGGAATGTTGTCCGGATTGCTTAAAATGTTTCTTAAATTTTCCATGCGGGATCCTTGTTGCTTGTCGCTGGTTGCTCGTTGCTTGTCATTTGTTGCTGGTGGCAGCTCGTTGCTGGTGTTTAACCTGATCTCAAGCAACCAGGAACCAGCTACAAGTCACCAGCAACCAAAAATTACAAAGGTCCGGAAATTCCGCCATCCTTGCGAACGCGCCAGAAATGGACGGCAATAAAGACCGCCAAAAATAACGGCAGGAAAATACAATGCAAAACGTAGAAACGCAACAGCGTCGGCGGGCCGACTTGCGTGCCGCCGAGCAGCACGAAGCGAACGTCGTTGTCCGGCTTCATGCCCAGCTCCGGCCCGAACGGCCCTTCGTGTCCGAGCAGCGGCGTCGCGCGCGCCATGTTCGTGCCGACGGTCACCGCCCAAATCGAAAGCTGATCCCACGGCAACAAGTAGCCGGTGAACGAGAGCAGAAGTGTGGTGGTCAACAAAATAACGCCGACGACCCAGTTGAATTCGCGCGGCGGTTTGTAAGAGCCGGTGAGAAAAACGCGGAACATGTGCAGCCACACGGCGATGACCATGCCGTGCGCCGCCCAGCGGTGCATGTTGCGCAGGAACATGCCGAACGGCACGTCGAATTGCAGATACTTCATGTCCGCAAACGCATATTCTGCGGTCGGACGATAATAGAACATCAGCAGCACGCCAGTGACGGCTGTGACTAAAAATAGGAGGAATGTGATTCCGCCCATGCACCAGGTGAAACGCAGATAAGCGCCGTGTCGCGGCAGCTTGGTGGGATGCAAATGCAACCAGACGTTATCCAAAACCTGAAGAAGCCGGTTGCGCTGTGAATCCTCATAGTCGTGCCGAAACATCGACTTCCATATCTGCGACCTCAGCACGCTTTCTTTGAGTTTTTCAATGACAGCCTGCATTGATGCTCCGTGGTTGGTTAAAGTTGAGTCGTAAAAACAAGGGTGATGCAGGACGCCTATGGCTCGGCCTCTCGCGTCAAGCCGGTGGACATAGGCCTGCGGCCGTAGGCTAATTTGAAATGCTATGAATATAATTTAAAAATCGTTAAATGTCAAGCAAAACGTCGGCAAAGTGCCATTTCCAAAGCACCCAATTTTGCTGAAAAGAGACGACATCTGCGACCGAAGCCAGACTCACGGCGGAAATGGATCGCCGGTTTACTGAGTCGCGGAATGAAATGAACAAACGCTTCCAGCGCGCAGATCGGCAGCGGCAGGCGTTTCGTAAGGAAATAGAAAGCCGATTTCTCGAAATCGAAGGCAAGATTATGAACCGGTTTCGTAACCCCTGCCGGAGCAACCAACCACTGTTCTTGCAGCCAACTGCGCGCTTGCCCAAGTATTTGCCAGCCATTTTCTTGTAAAAAATCACGGAGTTGTTGTTCCGAGTAAAAATAGAGTTTCTCGCCCCACACCACCCGCCAGCGATTTGCCCAATTCGGCGGCGACGAGGTGAAAAGAAAACAGCCTTCCGACTGCAAAACCCGCTTCGCCTCTCGAAAAAAAATCCCAATTTCATTTATATACTCCAGCAGGCCGATGGCCGCGATAAAAGCAAAACTCGCGTTTGCAAATGGCAGTGCTTCGGCGCGCGCCACGACACGGCGCGAAGCCGGATTGCGCCGCAACATCGAAATTTCAGCGTCAACTGAAATTCGTTTTGCCGCGTGAGGCAAAACGGACAAACCATCGCCCGTGCCGCTGCCGAGATCGAGATGAACGCCGGCCGGCGGAGGAAACTGCTGCAAAAGTTCGGCGAGATTGTTTTGTTCGGCGGCGAGAATGCGCCGAAAGAAAGGCAAGCGGCGGGCAAGCGAATACACCGGCGCTTTCCAACGCCAGCAGGTCATGCGGTTTGATAAAGTTTTTTATGATAAAAGGGCGCGAGCGCCCCAATCAACGCCAATTCCAGCGCTTGCTGCCGCGTGAGCAAGCCGAGGCTGAAGACGCCAAACGCGCCGTCTTGATCGCGCACTTTTTCACGGTTGGCAAAAAGGTCGATCACCTCGCCCAATTCTTTTTTGTTCTCCAAGACTTCGCGCGCGACGGACATGGGCACCGGCATGCTCATCGAGCTGCCGTAATAACCCGCGCCGTTGTGATGCACGAACGCCCAGGTTTGCAAATGAATATGCTCCCGGTCTTCCGCGCTCAAAATGAAAAAGCCGCCTTCCAGACCGACCGCAAAATCCACCGGCCCGGACTCCGCTTCCACCAGCCGCCGCGCCTCCATCGCGCGATTGCACGCCCCGCGGCGAATCTCGTGAACGGACAACGGCATGGACGAAACGCCGCTTTCCACCTCCCGCGCAATATAGCTGATCGACTCCGGCCGGTAGCCCAAAAATCCCATGACTTTGGTCATCACCATGCGCGCGGCTTCAACTTTCGTCGGCCGCAGCGAACCGATGGCGACGCGAATGATTTGCTCGCTCATATTTGATGTTGAACCCGTTGCAAAAGTTTGTCCCATTCTGTTTTGGCGTGAAAGAGAATTTCAGCCGTGTCTACGCCGGTGAGGTCGCCGTTTTCATAACAAATTTTCCCGTCGATCATCGTCAAGCGCACGTCGCTGCTTTTGGCCGCATAAACGAGTTCCGCATAAATATTTTGATCGCTGCGGGGATGGGCGTGAGGCGTATCCAGATTGATCGCGACCAAATCCGCCTTTTTGCCTGCTTCCAAACTGCCGATGTCGTCATCCCAATTCAAACAGGCCGCGCCGCCGATGGTGGCCATTTCGACAATCGTTTGAGGCGGCAGCGCCGCCGCGCCATAACGCAATTTTTGCAGCAAGCCGGCCAAACGCATTTCGGCAAAAATGTCGAGACGATTATTGCACGGCGCGCCGTCGGCGCCGAGGCCGAGACGCACGCCGGCCCGGTGCATTTTTATAATTGGTGCCACACCGCTCGCTAACTTGGAGTTCGAGCCGGGGCAATGCGCGATCGCCGTGCGGTCCTGGGCTAAAAGCGAAATCTCATTTTCAGTCACCTGCACGCCGTGCGCAAAACAACACTGTACGCCGGCGATGCCCATTTCACGCAAAAACCCGACACTACGCAGTTTTTTTTCTTTTAATAAAATTTCCTCTTCAGCCGCCGTTTCCGCCGCGTGCGTATGAATCATGCAGCCCAGCGCCCGCGACATTTCACTCACTTCGCGCAGCAAAGCTTCGCTGCACGAAAGCGCAAAACGCGGCGCCAGCGCATAACGCAGGCGGCCGTTCGCCGCGCCCTGCCAGGTTTTGAACAGCCGCTCGCTTTCGTGCAGCGCGCTGCGGGTGGTTTCAAGCAAGCCGGCCGGCACATTCTCGCCGCTGTCCATCAGGCACTTGCCGCCGACGGCGCGCATGCCGGATTTTTGCAACTCGTCGAAAACAACGTCGTAATGATGCACGCTCCCCATGTCCAAAATCGCCGTCGTCCCCCCGGCCAGTAGCTCAGCAATGCCCAATCGCGCCGCTGCCCGCATTGACGCTTCATTATGTGCCGCCTCAAACGGCCAAATTTTCTTTTGCAGCCAATCCAGCAGCGGCAAATCCTCGGCCTGATTGCGAAACAGCGTTTGGCAAAGATGAAGATGCGTTTGAACGAACCCCGGCAAAATCGCCCACCGCCCGGCGTCGATGATGCGGTCAAATTTTTCGTGATTATTCGCTTCCAGCGGTTTGTTGATTCTTGCAATGCGATCATCGCGCACGAGCAAGTCGCCGCGGAAAACCTCGCGGCGCGGGTTCATTGTTACGAGCAGAGCGTTTTTAAATAGAATAATGGCCATTCGCGATCAAAGGATTTTCTTTGCCGTTCTTTTGTTAGCGGAGTAAAATTCTTCTCGGGCAAGTCCGGATTGGGAAATCATAAGGCGTGAGCGGGGGATAGCGGCGGTCTGACATAGAGTATTCTCTCCTTATTTCGCGGGCACTGAAAAAAGACGAGTCGATAATGCTTTGCAGCAGCGAAAAGTTTGCATCAGTATATCCTCCACAAGCGGCTTAAAATAGGCGCCTCGGTTATGTCCAAAAATAAGCTTACTAAACCTAATAGTCAAGACAAAAAATCTTATCGCCTCTTGAATTTTTAAGTTGGTTTCAACATTTTTATTCTTTACCATAATTCAACAAAAGAGAAATCGAAAATGAAAAAAATCGTCGAATGCGTTCCCAACTTCTCCGAGGGCCGCGACGCCGCCATCATCAAGCAAATCACCGATCAGATCGAAGCCGTCAAAGACGTGCAACTGCTCGACGTCGATCCCGGCGCGGACACGAATCGTGTCGTGGTGACGTTCATCGGCAGTCCTGAAGCGGTGAAAGAAGCCGCTTTTCGCGCCGCCAAACGCGCCAGCGAGCTGATCGACATGTCCAAACATCGCGGCAGCCACGCCCGCCTCGGCGCATTGGATGTGTGTCCGTTTGTTCCGGTAGCCGGAGTGACGATGGATGAGTGTGTGGCAATTGCAAAAGAAGTCGGTCAACGCATCGGCGAGGAGTTGCAGATTCCGGTTTATCTTTATGAATACGCCGCCACCCGCCCGGAGCGGAAAAATCTCGCCGCGATTCGCGCCGGTGAATACGAAGGCTTGCCGCAAAAGCTCGTCGATCCCAATTGGACGCCGGACTTCGGACCTCGGACTTTCAGCATAAAAAGCGGCGCCACCGTTGTTGGGGCGCGCGATTTTCTCATCGCCTACAACATCAACCTCAACACCACCGATAAACGCTACGCCGACGACATTGCCTACGCCTTACGCGAGCGGGGCCGGCACAAACGCAGCGGCAATATTTCACCTTTTTATTATAAAGGCAAACTCGTCAAATTTGAAGCCGGCAAATTCCCCTGCGGCCCGTGCGATTTTGTCGCGAGCACTTTCGATGAGCTTGCCATTCACTATCGCAGTGTGCATGGAAAAGATTTGGTCGCGCGCTATAAAGAACTTGGCTATCGCGACGGCGAGTTTGCCGGCAAAGAAGTTTACGACGACGGCAAATTCACCCACGTCAAAGCCGTCGGCTGGGTGGTGGAAAAATACCGCTGCGCCCAAATCTCCATTAATTTGACCAACTACAAAATCTCGCCGGCGCATCTTGTGCTCGAAGCAGCCCGCGAGCAGGCGCGGCAGCGCGGCATCGTCGTCACCGGCTCAGAGATCGTCGGCGTCGTGCCCTACGAAGCGATGCTCGAATCCGGCAAATTTTATTTGCGCCGGATGCAAAAATCCATCGGCATTCCGTACCGCGACATCATTGAGAACGCCGTGCAGTCAATGGGCTTGCGCGACGTGGCGGAATTTGACATTGAAAAAAAAGTGATCGGCTTGCCGGTATTCGAAGGCGCGCTCGTGAATAAAAAAGTAACCGATTTCGTTGACGAGGTTTCACGCGACACGCCGGCGCCCGGCGGCGGTTCGATTGCCGCGCTCGCCGGTTCGCTTGGCGCCGCGCTGGCCTCGATGGTGGCAAATCTCTCGATTGGCAAACCCGAATTTGACAGCAAATATGAAGCACTGAATCATTTGGCCGAAAAAGCGCAGGCGCTCAAAGATCAACTGCTCGCGGCGGTTGATGAAGACACGCAGGCGTTCAACGCCGTGCTCGAAGCCATGCGGCTGCCCAAAGACACGCCGGAGCAGCAAGCCAGCCGCCGCGAGGCGATGCAAGCCGGTTACAAACACGCCACGCAAGTGCCGTTGCAAACGGCGAAACTTTGCCGTGAAGCGCTCGCGCTTTGTCTTGCGGCGGCGCAGTGCGGCAATACGCAGATGATCAGCGACGCCGGTGTCGGCGCGCTGATGGCTCATGCCGGCGTCAAGGGCGCGGTTTATAATGTGCGGATTAACTTGCCGCAGATCAAAGACAAAAAATTTGCCGATGACATCAAGACGCAGCTTTCCACATTGCTGCAGGAAGCGCAAGACGCGAGCGCGGCGGTCGAGCGGGAAATCGAGAAGGTTCTGGATGGGTAATAAAGAATGCAGATTTCACCTTGACAATCCTCTACAAAAACACTATTTTTTGATTGAGATCCCCAAAACTTTTAGAATAGGCAAGGTGTGCTATGAAACGCAATATTTCCGCCGCCGCCCTTCGCTTGATCGTTTTATTCACAACAGCGACTTTCCCCGCCTGCACGATTCATGCGCCGGAAATGAAATTCACCGGCGAGAAAACCGCGCTGGAGAATCAGATTCTCGGCACGTACAATCAAGTGCGCGAAGACGTGTGGATGGTGGCTTCGGTGCGCGCCGCCAATCCTGACAGCCAGATCACGCTCTCCGACGAAAAACGCGCCGTGCTCACGGCGATTCAAAACCGCGAGTTCAACAAAGACGACATCGACGAGTTTAAGCGCGACGGCGCCGCCGGCGAAAATGCCAAAGGGTTTTTGGAAATTCGCCCGCTGCCGCGGCTCGAAAGCGACGCCGATTATCGCAAGCTTGTTGAAGAAATCGTCGCCGAAGAGAACCGCGACCGCCAAATCATCATGCAGCGTATCGTCGACATCAATCCGGCCGTGCAAGCAACGGGCGTAACGGAGGTTGAAAAAGTGTTTGCAAAGTTGAATCGCGACAGCGCCAAAGCCGGGGAATGGATTCAATTGCCGGAGGGGGAGTGGGTGAAGAAAAAACAGTGAGATTGATTTTTCTATTTCAAACTCAATTTATCGCGGACGAACTTCTGTACCTCTTTCATCGCGGCAATCGCAAGGCGAGCATCGTTTTTGTCGGCAAAATAACCGGGATAACGTGTTTCAGCTTCAAAGGGATTGAGTGTTTCTAAGTTTGAAAATCGCCTTCGGCTTTTTTAACCCATTCAGCGACGAGCTTGGGATCGCTCATAAAGCACTTGTCCTTTGGCCATCACTTCCCGAAAAAACGGATCACCAATTTTTAAACGATATGCGACTTCTGCTGGCGATCGAACAATCACATCCATGGCCACGCCAGACGGACGCGCGGCTTTTGCGACCAGACGATCACGCTCAAACACGCTTTTGCCAGATGGCGATTGGTGACAACCAACAAATCGATATCGCTGTGAAACTGCGGCTGGCCGTAAGCGTAAGAGCCAAACAGGATGATCTTCTCCGGCTGAAATGCCTCAACGATGCGCTGCGTAATTCCTTTCAGCACGTCCGGAGTTATTGGCGTGTACCAAGCGGGAATTGGTTCGCTGGGAGAATGGATAAGCGATTTAATGGTCATTGCTACGTTCCGGTGATTATACTTTGTTGCAAAAGATAAACAAATCTTTTTGAATAGTCAAGCGGCAATCTTTTACTGAACGGCGCTCATATTTCCCAAGATATATAGGAAGAGAAACAGCGGCATCTTCAAAACAGTGATCGGCCTCGCCGAGGGCAAGGTTTGCACGGAAAAATCCTGGCCGGATTTCGTGACCAACACGGCGCGGCGCACGGCGTCATTTTGCGCAAAAGCGATCAAGCCGGAATTCTTCTCAATGGCCGCCTCGTCGCGATATTTGATCTCGATGGGAAAAATTTCGTCCGGCAATTGCAACACCACATCGACTTCCTTTTGTGTTTTGGCATCGCGCCAATAGCCCGCGGCAACGAGGCGTTGGTGAAAAGCGGCCATGAGGTGAGCAACCGCCGCCGTCTCGGTGATAATTCCGCTCTCGCGGGCATCCGCAAAAATGGCGCTCGAGCGCAACAGCACGGCGCAGCGCAGTGAGGCATCGGCCGCGTAGTATTTGTAGCGCGCCTTCAAGTGTTTTTTCCCTGACAAATCGAACGGCGCCAAACGGAAAATAAGCGCAGCCTGCTCCAGCACGGTGAGCAAATTGTTGACCGTGACTTTGGTGAGTTCCATGGCGGAGCACAGTTCTTGCACGCTGACGATGCCGCCGCTTTTCAAGCAAATATACAGAAACAAATTTTCCGCGTCCGTCACCGTGCGCAAAGAGAAAAATGAAACCAAATCACGTTTGAGCACCGCTTCGAGCACGTCATCACGAAGCAGCCGTTGCGCTTTTTCCATCTCGGGGATGGAAGCGGCCTCCGGAAATCCGCCAACGAGCAGATAGCGCTGCAGATGCGCCTGCAGATTGGTCGCAGCGGCCGGCAAGATTGGCGCGGTCTTGATCCGTCATCGCAAAAAACTCGTCCAATGTTGCAAGCGACGATGGTGTGGGCGGCTCCACCTCGCGGAGAGCGAGATACTCCGGAAACAGCAAAGGCGGAATGCGAATCGTCAAAAATCGGCCGGCGGCGGATTCCTTGCCTTGCGTCTGCACCGCAAAGCTGGCCGACCCCGCGGCAACGATCCGAAGGTTGCGGCGAAAATCCACAAAGAGCTTCAACCAAGTTGACCAATCTTTGGCGTAATGGATTTCATCGAGCAGCAGATAGACCGTCTGCGTTGGATCGCTTTCAGCCGCCTCGGCATAAATTTTAAAAATCGTCTCGATGGCAACATGGCGAAGCAGAGGATGATCCAAACTTACGTACATGATCTGCGCTGCCGGCACGCCCGCAGACAAAAGCGCTTCGACCAATTGCATCAGAATCGTGGTCTTGCCAACCCGACGCGGGCCAACCAACAAGACTGCTCGCTGCAGCGAATTTTCGGAAACGGCTTGCTGAACCATTGAAAAAGCATGCCGTCTAAATTTTTTCACCAGCGGTTTAGTGCCTTGCCACCAAGGATTAAACGAGCGTAGGGCATTTTGAATTTCCGGCATGTTTTGAAGAGAATTAGCCATTTTTTCCGAATTTATGGTAAGTGTGTTATCCTTTTTTACTGGAATATAGGCGTTTTTATGCAAAAGTCAGCCATTTTTTCCGTTTCAATTATACTGGGATCGCTTTTCCCTGTCAGCTCCATTCCTCAAACTTTGAGTCTATTTGGAAACGAGCAACCCAACACTTCTCTCGCCGAACCCTACCCCATCACCACGCATCCCGAAGCCGACCTCATGCCGGCGCTGTCGCCGGACGGCAAATGGCTCGCGTATGTTTCGCGCGCGAATAAGAATTATGACATTTGGGTGAAACCCGCGGCCGGGGGATTGGCGACGCCGTTGACGACGCACACCAGCGACGATTTCAGCCCGGCGTGGTCACCAGACGGCAAACGGCTCGCATTTATTTCGCGGCGCGACGATGCTGAAGGCGATCTCTATTTGCTCGAGTTGAAGTCTAGCAGCGGTACGATCACGCCCGGCAAGACTCGTCTGCTGCAACACAATCTCGACCGCGAAGCATATCCGGCTTTTTCTCCCGACGGCGAAAAAATCGCGTTTAGTTTGGGACCGTCAGGCCAGGAGCAAATCTGGCTTTACGAAATTAAGACGCAGCGCAAATATCAACTGACGAAAACTGGCGGCGCGCAACCGGCCTGGTCGCCGGATGGCAAGCGGCTTGCGATAATTTGTCCAACCTCGAATGCCGACGGCAATCAAATTTTTTGCATCTCTGCGGACACTGCCGAAGCTGATGAGCAGCGTTTGCAAATTACCTTTGAGGGCGACAACGGTTTTCCTTCGTGGTCGCCGGACGGCCAAAAAATTTTGGTGCAGCGTTTCGAGGGAGCAGCCCGGCAATCGCATCTGCGAATCATCACGCTGACAGAACCTCGGCGCGAGCTGCAAATCACGCCGTCGCGGCCGGAGGCGCTGTTTCCGTTTTGGGGAAAGGATAACGCGATTTACTACGCGGCCCCGATTTCCTTTTCGAATCAAAATAAGGAAAATCGGGGCAATCTCGACATTTGGCGGATTCCGGACGGCGGTTTGATCCCGGCGCCGCTGTCGCCGGCCGAGGGATTTGCCGCGGCGCAGCAAATCAGCGATCCGGAAATGAGCCGGCTCGCTTTTGCGGCGCTGCATTTTTATTTTCCTGATTCGGCCATTTGGTTGAGCCGCGCCGATTTGGAAATCGGCCGGCACCATCTCAGCCTCGGGGATACGGCAAAAGCGAAAGCGGTTTTTGCGCAAATCGCTCGAGAGCACGCCGGCCGTTCCGAGGCGGCGCCCTTTGCCGAGCTGGAATTGGCGAAACTGGCGCGCGAGGCGAAACGTTTTGCCGAAATCAGCGGCAAAAATAAAGACTGGCCCGCCGTGCAAGCCTTTTGCGCGCTCGAAACCGGAAAAGCCTTGCAAAGCGAAGGCAACCTCGAAGCGGCTCTGCAAGTTTTTCAAACAGAGCAAGGGGCAAGTTGCAAATGGCAAATGACAACTTGCAACTTGCCATTTGCCCTTTGCTCCGCGTGCTACGAAGCGCTGTTGCGCGCCGGCGATATTCTCGCGGCGGTGGATCGTCTTGAATTGGCGGCGGCCTCGTATTTGCAAATCGCCACGGCTTATCTTGACCGGCAGGATTGGCGCGCCACGGCCATCCATCGCCTGCTCGATCTCGCGCCGCGCCGGGCGCTCACCAATGACACCCTTGCCGCTTACCGGCGCACGATGCAGGATTATGCGGCGCATCCGGCAGTGGCGCGGACGGCGCATTTAAAATTTGCCGAGCGCCTGTTCCGCGACGGCGAAATCAAGCTGGCGGTGAATGAATATCAAAGCTTGATCGCGTTGTTGGAAAATCAATCCGATCCGTATTTGCAAACGCTGCACGGCCAGGCGTCTCGGCAGTTGATACGGTTGCACATCGAGGCGAACGAATTTCCGGCAGCGGCGCAGATTTATCAAAAATTTTTTGCGGCTCAGTCCGGCTCGCCGGAAAAGCGCGCGGCGCGGCTTGAATTGACCGGTGCGTTGATCCGGCGGGCGCAGTTGCTCGCCCGCAACCAGGATGACGAGTATGCCCTGGCGCTGTTTCGGCAGGCGCGAGATTACGATCCGAAAAACCTCGAGGCGCATCGCGGCTATGTCGAGGCGATGCACGCGCTCGGCGATATCGATGAGGCGATAGCCGAATATGAAAAAGCCCATCCCGCCTTTGCGCGTTTCGCGCCGCCGGCGCGGGAAGAAACCGCGCCCAACGAAACAGCGCTGTACGCGCTCGGCCTGGCGTATTCATATAAAGGCGAAAAAAATCCCGGCCTGCTGCGGCACTCCACGGCTTTGATCGAGCGCGCGCTGCGCCTCGATTATCGCATGATTCCGGCGTATTTGACGCTGGGTTTCAATTATGAGGCGATTGAAAATTTGGAGCGAAAAGAGCGCGAGCGCAAAAAAGGTTTTTTCGAGAAAATCGCGCTGGCGGCGCCGAATATGATCGACAAAATCGTGCGGACGGTGACGCGGCGGCCGCCGAAGCCGCGGGCGCGATGGTATGAAAAAGCCATCGAGGTGTTGAGCATCGCGATCGCGCTCAATGACGAGAACAGCGATCCGCAAATGGAGGCGCGCCTGGCGCTCAATCTCGCCAACAATTATTACAATCTCATCGAATTCGGCTTCGATCCCGAATACGCGCTGCAATATTTTCAGCGCAAGCTGCGCTACGACAGCACGTTTGTTTCGCCGCGCCAGCAGGCGATTATTTTCGAGCGCATCGGCGAAAGCGCCTGGGCCAGCCTTCGTTACGATGAGGCCGCATCGTTTCTGCAACGGGCGCTCAGCTTGTGCCGCGAGCTGCGCGACGTCGACGGCGAGCTGCGCAATCTCAATCGCTTGGCGTTGGTGTATCAAAGCAAAGGCGAGTTTGACACTTCCATCGAGCATTTTGCCAAAGTCGACACCGTGAGCCGCCGCGAAAATCGCCCGGAAAATCTGTCGCTGGTCTGGCGGAACATGGCGTACAATCATCAGCAGAATAAAGAAAGCGACGAAGCCATCGCCAAAAGCGGGCGCGCGGCGGCGTTGCTCGAGCGGCGCGACAGATCGACTTTCCCGCAAGCGAAGAAGGGCAGGCTCACCGTCAAATTGTTCGACGTGCTGCCGATTTTTTGGATGAGCATCGATCCTTTCGGCGAATCGAACACCGAAGGCTTGACGTTGGCGCAGGAGAAGTCGCTGCTGCTCAGCATCACCGGCGAAAGCTACGTTGCGGCCAAGGATTTCGCCAACGCCATCGCCGTGTTCGAGCAAAAAGCCGAGGCGTTTCGCCGGCAAAAAAACGCCGCCGGCGAGGCCCGCGCCCTAAACAATCTCGGTTTGCTGTGGTATAGTTATCACGAGTTCGACCAGGCCTATGGCTGTTTCGAGCGCTCGTTCGGGTTATGTGATCGTCTCAACGCGCCGGCCGGCAAGATCATCAACTTGATCAACATGGGCAACATCGCGCTGCTCACCGAGAACGAACGAGGCCTGAGCGCCGTTGATTCGCTGTTGAAAATTTCCATGGCGGATGTCGAGCAAATCGGCCCGCAGGCGCCGCGGCAAAAGCTGGCGGTGATGAACACGCTCGGCAATCTTTATTTGCACGCGGCGCAGCGAGTGCTGGACAATCAAAGCGATTCGACCGCGGTGAATGGCGATCTCGGCGGCAACATCGAGCGCACGTATCGCGCGCTGCAAAATTTGGGGTGGGCGCGCGCGGCTTACGACACGGCGCTCGTTGTGGCGCAAACCAGCCGCCTGCCGCGAGAAGAAATCGTCGTGCGCCGCAATCTCGCGAATTTGTTCGTTCTCTCGCGCGACTATGCGCCGGCGCTGGCGCAGCTCAAAACCGCGCGCGACCTATGTCTCGAGAAAAATTTGAGCGAGCTGACCTGGCGGGTGGAACACGCGATTGGCGCGGTTTGCCGATTCGTTCATCTGCCGCCGGAACATCCGCTGGCCGCAAAATCCGCGCTCGAATGGCATCTGAGCGCGATTCGAATTCTCGAAGGTTTGCCCGAAGAGCCGGAAGGCAGCGAGCAACGCCTCACCGCTACGGAGGAGCAGTATGCGCTTTATGAAAATGCCGTGGCGCTGCTGTCGGAGCAGGAACAGGCGCGCGCCTCGCTCGAATTGGCCGAGCGCGGCCGCGGCAATCGTTTTGTCAATCTGATTTCGACGCGCTACATTTTGCCGAAAAAAGAGCGCCAGCGTTTGATCTGGGGCGGCGGCGGCGGCGAAGCGCTCTTCGTGCAGCGCAAAGTAAGCCGTTTGCGCGGCGAGCTGGCCAAGCTCGAGGCGGAAGAAACGCTGCGCCCGTCTGGGCCGCGTCCCAAGGAAATCAAAAGCAAGCGCGACGAGCTGGCCGCCGCCGAAGCCGAATATCAGCGCGTGGTTCAAATCGCCCTGGCCGAAGATCCCGAGCTCGCGAGTTTTTTCAGCATTCAAGCGGTTGACACCAAGGCGCTGCAGGATTCTTTGGATGATGAAACCGCGATTCTCAATTACTTTGTGAGCGGCGAGGCATTGATCGTTTGGTTGATCAGCCGCGACCGTTTGGAGCAAATCCGTGTGCCGGTGACGCGGCAGCGTTTGCAAATGCTGGTTTTGGATTTGCGACAGAGTTGGCGCGAACACCGCGATGACAGCCGCACGCTGTGCCGCGAGCTATCGGCGCTGGTTCTCGGCCGCGTTCGCGGCTTGGAGGCGTTTCGCCGCTTGATCATCATTCCCGATGATTGTTTGCACTATTTGCCGTTCGGCGCGTTGGAATACGACGGTGAATCGCTCATCGATCTCTTTGCCATTGTCAAAGCCCCCAGCTTGTTGGCGTTGAAATTCGCCGAGCGCCATCAGAATTTGAATGAGAACAGCTTGTTGGTTTTGCAGGATGCGCCAACCGCGGCGAGCGACAGTTTGTTTTGGCGGTCGCTCGGCAGCAACGGCGTTACGATCCAGCGGCTGCGCGGCGCGGATTGGCGCACCGGTGAAGCGCGGCAGAAATTTCAGCACGCCGGCCTCGTTCACATCCAACACCGTTTTCTCGTGCAGCCGCAGCGTCCGCTTGATTCCGGCTTTCAGCTTCGTCTTGCGGCGACAGATACGACACTGCTTTCTTTATCTCGCCTGTTTGAATTCGATCTTTCCGCCAATCTCGTCACGCTCGAAAACACGGCGTTTCCTTTTGCGTTAAATCAAAACGGCGACGAAATCATCGCGCTGCAGCGCAGCCTCATTTACGCGGGAACGCCGACCATCGTCTGCGCGCAATGGCCAATCGAAGCGAAGATTCGCGAAATTTTTTTTCAAGCGTTTTATAAAAATTTGTCGAGCCAGCCGGCGATTGCGGCGATGAATGCCGCGCAACAGGCGGTGCGCGAGCAATTTCCGGATCCGCATGATTGGGCCGGTTTCGAGCTGATCGGATTTTCCGGCCTGTCGGCGGCGGAGAAAAGCGCATTTGCCAATCTCTACTTTGAAGAAACCGTGCGCAAGGGCAATGAAGCGCAGGAGCTGGGCGAGTTTGCGGATGCGGCGCGTTATTATCAGTCGGCGTTGACGATGGCGCGGCAGCTTGGCCAGAATGACGCCGTGCAAAATCTTTATCTGCTCATCAAATCCAGCGCGATTTCCGGCCATGATTACGCGACGGCCTGCGAGATTGAAACGAAAATTTTGGAGGCGGCGCTGGCGGCGAACGACGTCAGGCAGGCGGCGAGAAGTTATCGCAATCTTTCAATTTGGAATGCGCAGTTAAAAGATTACGCCGCTGCTTCCGGCGCCGAAAAAAAATACCTCGAGCTGGCGGAGCGCGCGAACAATCCGCTGGCCGCCGCCGATTCGCATTTTCAGCAGGCGAAAATCCTCGAGGCCGCCGGACTTTATGCCGCAGCCATGAAACACGCACAGCAGGCGGCGGAAATTTTCAAACAGCACGATCAAATCGTGCCGCGCTTTCACGCTGAAACCCTTCTCGGAAAATTGGCTTTGGAAGATGATCGTTACGACGCGGCGCTCGGCCATCTGGAAAATGCGGCGAAAAACTTTTTGGAAACTCGACAACCCTCCGGCGCCGTGGAACAGCGTGCGCTCGCCACGGCCTATCAGCTTACGGGGTCGGTTTACAGCCGTCTGACCGCTTATGGCGAGGCGCTGGCATTTCATCAAAAAGCGCTGCAAGTTTTTGAGGCGATTGGCGACACGGCGAATCTCGCGCTGGCCGAGCTGAATCTCGCCGATGCCCATTGGCTCAACGGCGATTATCAGGAGGCGTTATTTCATGCCCAACACGCGCTGAAAGCGGCCCGCCAGCGGCGCGAGAAATTGCGCGGACAAACCACGCTGGGCCTGATTCTGCTCAGCCTCGGCGATTTTGACGGCGCGCTCGACGCCGAAAAATCGGCGCTGCACCTCGCTTTGGAAACTGAAGAGACGCGCGAGCAGGCGACGATTCACAAAAATATCGGGCTGGTTTACGTGCAACGCCAGCAGCATCAACAAGCGCTGGCGAGTTTTCGGCAGGCCACGACGTTGGATCAGCAAACCGATTTTGAGCGCGGTTTGCTTTACGATTATCTTTTTCTCGGACAAACTTTTCAGGTTTTGGCGCAAAGGGATTCGGCCCTGGCCTATCTCGCCAAAGCCGAAGCGCTGGCGCTGAAGCTGAATGATCGCCGCGCGCAGACCAAAGCGCTTTACACCAAAGGTTTGGCGGCGATAGATCGTGGCAACAAGCCACTTGCACGCGCCTCATTCACTAACGCGTTCGCCAAAGCTGAAGAGATCAAGCTGGATGAAATGCAATGGCGTTGTTTGTGGCGTTTGGGCTGGCTCGCCCGCCAATCCGGCGACTTGACGCCGGCGCTCGACTTTTACCTGCGGGCCATCGCCGCGCTCGAGCGCCAGAGCGCGAAAATCAAAATCGAAGAATATCGCAGCGGGTTCATCGACAACAAGTCGGAGATCTACGAAGAAGCGGTTTTGCTGCTGCTGCAAATGAATCGCGCCACCGAAGCTTTTGCCATTGCCGAGCGTTCTAAATCGCGCAGTTTTGCTGATTTGCTGGCGAATGGCAAAATTGAATGGCAGGCCGGCGGCGCTGATCGCGATCTGCTCAACCGCCGCGACCGCTTGTCGGATCGCCTCAGCCTCGTGCAGGGGAAAATCAATTCGCTGCAACAAAAGCCCGGCGCTGAAGCGAGCAGCCGCCTGGCCATCGCCGTGTTGAACGACACGCTTGCCGCTTTGCAAAAAGAATATTCGAGCCTTCTCGTCGAATTGAAAACGGCGAATCCCGAGCTGGCGGATATGGTCAGCGTCGAGCCGCTACCCATCGCCGAAGTTCAAGCGATGTTGCCGGACAGCGCCCGTACGGGCAGCGTGGCGTTGGTGGAATATTTTTTTGCGAAAGATCGGCTGGTGATTTGGGTGGTTGATCGCCGGCAAGCGCGAGCCGTTGTCACGGCTCTTGATCGAAACAAGCTGAACGAGAGCATCATGCAATTTCGCCGCGCCATCACCAAGCGCGCTTCGACCGAAAGTTTCTCGCGGCCGCTTTACGATCAGCTCGTCAAGCCGATTGAGTTGTTGCTGCAGAATAAAACACAACTCGTGATCGTGCCGCACGGCGTGTTGCATTATCTGCCGTTTCCGGCGCTGCAAAAAGCGGATAGCACGTATTTGATCGATCATCACGCCCTGGCGCTCGCGCCGAGTGCGACCGTGTTTGGCTTTTGCCATCGCAAAGGTGACACCCGTAATGACACTTCGTTCTTGAAAGACACACGCGAGAATTTCCGTGTGTTGGCGTTGGGCAATCCGGATGTCGGCAATACCCGGCTCGATCTGCCGTTTGCCGAGAAAGAGATCAAAAGCCTGGCGCAAACCTTCGGCGAGATTGAAAGCTACGAACGAAAGCAGGCGACGCCGAGCGCGCTCGTGGCCGGCGCGGCGCGCGCGAATGTCATTCATCTTTCCTGTCACGGCGTCTACGATGAGCGCAATCCCCTTTTCTCCGCCTTGCTGCTGGCGCCGGATTCAACGAATGAAACCGGCCGTCTCGAAGCGCACAAAATTTTCGGATTAAAATTGAATGCCTCTCTCGTCATGCTCTCCGCCTGCGAAACCGGTTTGGCGCGCGTCACCGGCGGCGACGAAGTGATCGGCCTGGCACGCGGTTTTATCTTCGCCGGAACGCCCTCGCTCATCGCGAGCTTGTGGACGGTGGATGATCTTGCCACGGCGATCACGGTGAAGCGTTTCTATCGTTATTTAAAATCCGG
>Ga0073934_10004052_pt1 | contig 25164 bp, 22 predicted proteins | sample LarsenN4metaG_FD_76834 | JGI IMG/M metagenome (GOLD analysis project Ga0073934, IMG submission 76834) | Hot spring sediment bacterial and archeal communities from British Columbia, Canada, to study Microbial Dark Matter (Phase II) - Larsen... ... | reverse complement strand
GCTGGTGCTCGGCGCCGCCGGCGCGATCTACCTGGCCGCGCAATGGCGCCGGGTGGCCGAGCTGCTGGCGATGCCGCTGTCGCAGGGCCTGGCCGCGGCGGGTTCGCTGGTGCAGGGCGGGCTGCTGATCCTGGGCGCCATCCTGCTCGTCTTCGCGCTCGTCGACGTGCCGCTGCAGCGCCAGCTGCTGCTGCGCCGCCTGCGCATGAGCGTGGAGGAGCTGAAGAAGGAGATGCGCGACGTCGAGGGCAACACCGAGGTCAAGGGCAAGATGAAGCTGCGCATGCGCGAGCTGGCCAACCGCCGCATGCTGGCCGCGGTGCCGCGCGCCGACCTGGTGGTGATGAACCCCACGCACTACGCGGTGGCGCTGAAGTACGAGGAAGCGAAGATGGCGGCGCCGCGCGTGGTGGCCAAGGGTGCCGACCTGCTGGCGCTGCGCATCCGCGACCTGGCGCGCGAGTCCAAGGTGCCGGTGCTGCAGGCGCCGCCGCTGGCGCGCGCGCTGTACGCGCACTGCGACGTCGACCAGGAGGTGCCGGCACGCCTGTTCGGCGCCGTGGCCCAGGTGCTGGCCTGGGTGTACGGGCTGCGCGACGCGCTGGCCGCCGGCCGCGCGCACCACGCGCCGATGCCGGTGCCCGAGGTGCCGGACGACATGGACCCGCTGGCGCCCGCCGCCACGAATGCCGCCACCGGTGCGGCCGGAGCTGACCGATGAACGCCTTCGTCGCCGCCCTGCGCGACGCGCTCGACCCGCGCCAGCCGCGCGGCGCCCAGCTCAAGGCGCTGCTGCTGCCCGTCTTCGTGATCCTGATGCTCGCGATGATGGTGCTGCCGCTGCCGCCGTTCCTGCTCGACGTGCTGTTCACGCTGAACATCGCGCTGGCGCTGATGGTGGTGATGATCGCCGCGCAGATGGTCAGGCCGCTGGACTTCGCGGCGCTGCCCACGGTGCTGCTGTTCACCACGATGATGCGGCTGTCGCTCAACGTGGCCTCCACGCGCGTCGTGCTGATGGAGGGCCACACCGGCCCGGGCGCCGCCGGCAAGGTCATCGAGGCCTTCGGCCACTTCCTGATCGGCGGCAACTTCGCGGTCGGCCTGATCGTCTTCGCCATCCTCGTCGTCATCAACTTCGTCGTCGTCACCAAGGGCGCCGAGCGCATCGCCGAGGTGGGCGCGCGGTTCGCGCTGGACGCCATGCCGGGCAAGCAGATGGCGATCGACGCCGACCTGAACGCCGGGCTGATCGACGAGAAGGAGGCGCGCCGCCGCCGCGCCGAGGTCGGCGAAGAGGCCGACTTCTTCGGCTCGATGGACGGCGCCAGCAAGTTCGTGCGCGGCGACGCCATCGCCGGCATCCTGATCCTGTTCATCAACATCGTCGGCGGCTTCGCCATCGGCATGGCCTACCACGGCCTGGATGCCGGCGAGTCGGCGCGCAGCTACGTCATGCTGGCGGTGGGCGACGCGCTGGTGGCGCAGATCCCGGCCCTGCTGATCTCGGTGGCCGCGGCGATGGTGGTCTCGCGCGTCGGCAAGGACGAGGACATCGGCACCCAGATTCGCAGCCAGGTCTTCGACTCGCCGCATGCGCTGGCGGTGACGGCCGGCATCGTCGGCGGGCTCGGGCTGATCCCGGGCATGCCCAACCTCGTGTTCCTGATCATCGCCGCCGGGCTCGGCGCGCTGGCCTGGCAGCTGCACAAGGCCAAGAAGGCGGCCGCAGAGGCGCCGGCCAAGGGCCTGGGCAGCAGCGAGGCGACGCAGCAGCAGGCCAGCGCCGAGGCCAGCTGGGACGACCTGACGCCGGTGGACACGCTCGGCCTCGAGGTCGGCTACCGGCTGATCTCGCTGGTGGACAAGGCGCGCGGCGGCGACCTGCTCACGCGCATCAAGGGCGTGCGCAAGAAGTTCGCGCAGGACGTCGGCTTCCTGCCGCCGCCGGTGCACATCCGCGACAACCTCGTCGAGCTCAAGCCCTCGATGTACCGCGTCACCCTGCGCGGCGCGGTGGTGGGCGAGGGCGAGGCCATGCCGGGCCTGTGGCTGGCCATCAATCCGGGCGGCGCGCTGCAGCAGCTGCCGGGCGCCAACACGGTGGATCCGGCCTTCGGACTGCCCGCCACCTGGATCGAGGAGCGCCACAAGGAGATGGCCCAAATGGCCGGATTTACGGTGGTTGATTGCGCCACCGTCGTGGCGACCCATCTCTCACACTTGATGCAGGTGAATGCCGCGCGTCTGCTCGGTCGTGTGGAGACGCAGAACCTGGTCGAGCACGTCACCAAGCTGGCCCCCAAACTGATCGAAGACGTCGTGCCCAAGATGGTCGGAATCGCCACCCTGCAACGCGTGTTGCAGCTCCTGCTGGAGGAAGGCGTGCACATCCGCGACATGCGCTCGATCGTCGAATGCCTGGCCGAGCACGCCGCCGGCGCGAGCGACCCGGCCGAGCTGGCGCGCCGCATCCGCGTGCACCTGGCGCCGGCCATCGTGCAGCAGATCTACGGCCCGGTGAAGGAGCTCGACGTGATCGCGCTCGACCCCGACCTCGAGCGCCTGGTCACCCAGGCCCTCACGTCGCCGCACGGCGCGGCGCTCGACCCCGGCATCGCCGAGACGCTGACGCGCCAGGCCGCCGACACCGCGCGCCACCAGGAAGACCGCGGCCAGCCCGCCTGCCTGCTGGTGCCCGACCCCATCCGTGCGCAGCTGGCCCGCCTGCTGCGCCGTGCCGCGCCGCGCCTGAAGGTGCTGGCGCACAGCGAGATCCCTGAGACCCACTCGATCCGCATCGGTTCGATCATCGGAGCCCCGGCATGAACGTCAAACGCTTCACCGCGCGCACGCCCCGCGACGCACTGGCCCTGGTGCGCCAGGCCTTCGGCGAGGACGCGATCGTGATGAGCACCAAGCCCTGCGCCGAAGGCGTGGAGGTGGTGGCGATGGCGCCGGAGAGCATCGAGCAGCTCGAGCGCGTCGGCGCGCAGGCGCCGCGGGTCGCGGCGCAGCCGCCGATCCGGTCAGCGCAGCCGCCGCTCGGATCCGCGCAGCTGCCGCCGGTGGCCACGCCACCGCAGCAGCCCGCGTTGCCCGGCGAACGCATCGAGCCCACGCTCGGCGCCGCCTCGAGCGTGGAGCAGGACGTGCGCCAGCTCGAGATGAGCACGCTGTCGTTCCAGGACTACGTGCGCGAGCGCATGTTGAAGCGCCGCCAGAGCGAACTGGCCGCGGCCGCCGCGGTCGAGGAGCCGGTGCGGCCGCCGGTGGTCTCGCCCATCGAGGCGGCGCGCGCGCGCCACGCCCAGCGCGCGGTGGAGCAGGGCGCACAGGCAGCCCCGGCCGCTGCCGCCAACCCCGATCCGCCCGTGCTGCGCGAGGAGGTGCGACTGGCCGACGTGCCGGACGGGCCCGCCGTACCGCACGTTCCCCACGCCCCGGCCCTGCCGTCGCTCGCCGCCGCGCCGCGCCGCGCCGAAGCGCCGCGCGTCGAGCAGCACGAGATGCTGTCGGAGCTGCGCTCGATGCGTGGCCTGATCGAGCAGCGCTTCGGCGCCCTGGCCTTCATGGAGAAGCTGCAGCGCCAGCCGCGCCAGGCGCAGCTGTCGCAGAAGATGCTCGACATCGGCTTCTCGCCCGCCCTGACCAAGAAGCTCGTCGAGAGCCTGCCCAACGATGTGCAGGAGATCACCTGGGCCGCCAGCGTGCTCGAGCGCAACCTGGCCACCGGCGAGCGCGAAGGCGCGCTCGAGGACCTGGGCGGCGTGTACGCGCTGATCGGCGCCACCGGCGTCGGCAAGACCACCAGCACGGCCAAGCTGGCGGCCGCCTTCGCCGCCAAGCACGGCGCGGCCAACCTCGGCCTCATCACGCTCGACGCCTACCGCGTGGGCGCGCAGGAACAGCTGCGCACCTACGGCCGCATCCTCGGCGTGCCGGTGCACACCGCGCACGACCGCGCCTCGCTCGAGGACCTGCTCGAGCTGCTCGCCGGCAAGCGCATGGTGCTGATCGACACTGCCGGCGTGAGCCAGCGCGACGACCGCACGCGCGAGCTGCTGGAGATGCTGTCGCACCCGTCGATCAAGCGCCTGGTCGTGCTCAACGCCTCGGCGCAGGGCGAGACCATCGAGGACCAGCTCGCCGCCTACGCCCGGCCGGGCTGCCGCGGCGTCGTGCTGTCCAAGGTCGACGAGGCGGTCAAGCTGGCGCCGGCGCTCGACGCGCTGATCCGCCTGCGCCTGCCGGTGCTCGCGGTGGCCAACGGCCAGCGCGTGCCCGAGGACTGGCACCGCCTGTCGGCCGGCGCGCTGGTGCAGCGCGCGCTCAAGAGCCAGGGCGGCCCGGCCTGGCGCCTCGGCGGCGACGAGGTCAACCTGATCTTCGCCGGCCTGCCCACGCTGGCCACGCAGCAGCGCGCCGCCGCCGCGCTGGCCTGACGCAGCCCCACCTCCAAGCGCATGCGCGACTTCTACGCCGCCTCCTCCCCCGTGCCGCTGGACCAGGCCGACGGCCTGCGCCGCCTGTTCGCCGGCCAGCGCCGCCACCTGCTGGTGCTGGCCGCCAACCCGCACGTGCCGTTCGCCGGCGTGGTGCTGGACCGCATCGCGCAGCACCTGGCCGCCGATGGGCGCGAGGTGCTGGTGGTCGACGCCGCCGCCGGCGCGCCGGCCGCCCCCGAGCTGGTGCGCCTGGATCTCGCCGCCGGCATCGAGCGCATCGCCGAACGGGTGAGCTACCTGCCGGCGCGCGGCCTGCCGCTGGCCCACGTGGACACGCGCGGCTCGGCCAGCGGCTTCGTCGACGCGCTGCACGCCGCCGCCCCGGCCACCGAGGTGTTCGTGTTGCACGCCGAGGGCAGCGACCTGGCGCGCATGCTGATGCGGCGCGCCGCGCGTCCGCTGCTCATCGGTGCCGACCACCCGGAGAGCATCAAGCACGCCTACGCCATGGCCAAGCTGCTCGCGCGGCGCACCGGCCTCGCCACCTTCGACCTGCTGCTCGCGGCGTCGGCGCAGTCGCCGCGGGCCGGCGCCATCGCGGCGAGCCTGGGCAGCTGCATCGAGAACTTCCTCGGCGGCCTGCTGCACGACTGGACCCTCGTCGATCCGGCCGGCAGCGCGCACGACGCCGCCGGCCTGACGCGCCTGCTCGACGCGCAGCTCGCGCTGGACGGGCTCGCCGGCCTGGACCTGCCTGCCGCGGCGTCGCGCCCGATCCCGGGCAGCGCGCCCTCCGCCTTCCGCTGAACCCCACCGACACCGAGACCGACCCCATGTACACCGCCAAGGGACAACTCGACGCCGGCGCCATGCTCAAGCAGTACAGCCCGCTGGTGCGGCGACTGGCGCACCAGATGATCGCCAAGCTGCCCGCCAACGTGGAGCTGGACGACCTGATCCAGGTCGGCATGATCGGCCTGTCGGACGCGTTGACGCGCTTCGACGCCAGCCAGGGCGTGCAGTTCGAGACCTTCGCGACCCAGCGCATCCGCGGCGCCATGCTCGACGAGCTGCGCGGCAACGACTGGATGAGCCGCGGCGACCGCCGCCACCAGCGCAGCATCGAGGCCGCGGTGCACCGCCTCGAGCAGCGCTTCGGCCGCGCGCCCAGCGAAGGCGAGATCGCGCGCGAGATGGGCCTGAGCCTGACCGACTACCAGGAGCTGCTCGGCAAGGTGCGCGGCACCCAGCTCGTGTACCTGGAGGACATGAGCGGCGACGAGGGCGACGAGGACTACCTCGACCGCCACATCGCCGACGACGACGCCAACCCGGTCGCGCGCCTGTCCGACCAGCGCATGCGCGAGGCGCTCGTCGAGGCCATCAAGCTGCTGCCCGAGCGCGAGCAGTACGTGATGAGCATGTACTACGAGCACGACATGAACCTCAAGGAGATCGCCGCCGTGCTCGGCGTGACCGAGAGCCGCGTCTGCCAGCTGCACAGCCAGAGCATCGCGCGGCTGCGCAGCAAGCTGCGCGACTGGTGAGCGGTGGCGGCCGCTAGGCCGGCTTCGTCTTCGGGAAGTTCCGTTCGAGCACCGGCGCCAGCAGCGGCCGCGCCGCGGCGTCGTCGGCCGCGGCCAGCAGGCGCGGCGCGTGTTCGGCGAACCAGGCGCGGCGCGGGCGCCAGCACGTCATCACCATCAGGTAGATGTCGAGCGCCGAGAAGCGCGCGCCGAGGAAGTGCGGCGTCCCGGCGGCGGCGCCGACCGCCGTCCACAGCCGCCTGGCGTGCGCGTCCACCTCCTGCCGGAAGCCGGCCGCGGCGCCTTCGACCTTGACGAACCGCGCCGGATCGTCGGCGTAGCTGAACGTGGGGTAGACGTTGGCGACCAGGAACACGAGCCAGCGCAGGAAGGCCGCACGTTCCTTGGCCTGCGGGCCGGGCACCAGGTCGTCGCGACCGGTCAGGTCGGCCAGGTGCAGCGTGATGGCGGCGCTCTCGGTCATGACCTGGCCATCGGGCAGCACGAGCGCGGGCACCTGGGCGATCGGGTTGATCGCGCGCAGGCGTTCGCGCGCCTCGGCCGAGGCGAACAGGTCGCCGGCGTCGACGAAGTCGAAGGGCAGGCCGTACCAGGCGAGCTGCGCCTCGACGATGGCCGAGCCCCAGCCGGCGTGGCCGTGCAGGACGAATCGGGACATGGCACCTCCGCGACGGGAGGTGCGAGCTTAAGCGTCTCGGGCGTGCGCGGTCAGGCGCGCGATCACGCGCACAGTCCGCCGGAAGGCAGAGGCCGTTCGGCGTTGCCGCTGGCCGAGTACAGCGCGGCGGGCACGGTGTTGCGCGGCATCAGCACGTCGATGGCGCGGTCGAGCGACGCGGTGGCGCGCGCCAGCGCCTCGCGCTGCGCCGCCACCTGCGCGCTGGCCAGGGCCAGGCGCTGGCGCAGCGCGCGCGGGATCGCGCCCTCGCGCGCGGCGCGGTGGAATCGGTCCACCGCCGCGGCCAGGGCGATGTGCAGTTCGCCGGCGGCGCGGTCCATCGCCTCGGCGTCGGTCTGCTTGAGGGCCGACGAGAAGGCCGCCAGCCGCCCCTCGAGCGCGACGAGCGGCGCTTCGAGTTCGGCGGCGGCGACGGCGTGGTGTTCCGCGGGGGCGGTGAGCATCGCGGCTTCGGTCACGCGGGCGTCAGCTCAGCTTGCGGCCGAGCAGTTCCTCGGCGTTGACGATCAGCTTGTCGGCGATGACCTCGGCGTTGACCTCGAACTTGCCTTCGCGGATGGCGGTGGCGATGCGCTCCACCTTGGCGGCGTCGAAGGCCGGGTCGTCGGCGACCTTGACCATCAGCGACGAGGCTGCCGACGACAGCGCGACCTGCGCGCTCGCCTCGGTACCGGCCACGGCCGCAACCTCGGACGCGGCGCCCTTGCGCTCCGTGGAGGGCGCGGGTGCAACGGGCTTGGCTTCGAACGAACCGACTTTCATGGTCAACTCCTGGGGCCTACTCTGGGTGGGGCCCCATCGACATGCCCGGGCTATCGGCAGGCGCGCGCGGGGACTTGAGGCCTCTGATACAGATTGTCGCTTCTTTCCCCCCGGATGCGGGGCCAAGACCGGTCATAAGGCCAATTCCACCCGCGCCGGACCGGCCGCCCGGCCCACCACCACGCGGCCCGACTCGGTGCGCACGCGCACCGGCTGGCCCTCGATGCCGGCGTTCAGGGCCTGGCCTTCGGCGTCGACCGCGAAGCCCGCACCGCGCGCCACCAGACGCACGCGCTCGCCGCTGGTGAACCACTGCCGCGCCTGCAGGTCGCCTGCGCGCGGCGCCTGCCCGGCGGCGAGCGGGCGCGCGAGCACGCGGTCGAGCAGGGCCGGCAGTTCGGCCAGCGGCGGCGTGGCGCCGGCGGACCAGTCGGTTTCGGCGCGCTCGAGCAGATCTTGAGACAGGCGCGTGCCGGCCGGCAGCGCGGTGCGCGCACGCCAGGCCGGCGCCAGCACCTGCACCTCAAGCGGCAGATAGACGTTCCAGCGCGCTCCTTCGGTGCAGCGCAGCCCGACGCGCGTGCGGCCCCAGGGCGGCGCGCCGGCCGGGAGATGCGGCTGCACGCGCGTGCAGGGCGCCAGGTGCAGGCGCGGGTCGAGCGCCAGCGGCCGGGCGACGACGCGCGCGGCGGCCGGCGCACGCGCCGCAGCGGCACGCTCGGCAAGCGCCAGGGCCTCGGCGAGCGCGGCCGGCGTGATGGCCGCCGGCAGCGCGGGCGGTACTTGTGCACGCAACGCGGCAGCGTTAGACGCCAGCGCGACAAGCATCACGAAAAAGCGGACGAGGCGGGCCGTCTTCACGCCAAGACTGTAGGCAGCGGCTGGCTCCGAAGGGGGGCGAATAGCCGCGCTTCCCGCCGCTTATTCGCGCTCATGTCGCCGAGGTCGCTCGTGAGAATGCCCGCATGATTGCCAAGCTCACCGAGGGTCTCGAGTTCCACGGCCAGGCCTTGCTGCTGCGCGCCGAGCGCCAGCGCCTGATCGCCGGCAACATCGCCAACGCCGACACGCCGGGCTTCAAGGCGCGCGACTTCGACTTCGCCAGCGCCTTGCGCGCCGCCACCGGCGCCGGTGCGGCCGGTGCGGCCGGCGCGGACATCGCGCGCGATGTGCTCGCGCCGGGCGGCGGCGCAGGAGCAGGCAGCCGCGTGCAGCCGGTGCTGCGCTACGCGCTGCCCAGCCAGACCCACCTGGACAACAACCTCGTCGACATGGACCGCGAGCGCGCCGCGTTCGCCGACAACGCGGTCAAGTACGAGAGCACGCTGCGCTTCATCAACGGCAGCCTGCGCACCCTGCAGGACGCGATGAAGAGCCACCACGGCTGAAGCGAAAGGGCCGAGCCATGAGCATGATGCGCATCTTCGACGTGGCGGGCAGCGCGGTCAGCGCGCAGAGCCAGCGCCTCAACGTGGTGGCCAGCAACCTGGCCAACGCCGACACCGTGGCCGGCCCCGACGGCAGCGCCTACAAGGCGCGCCAGGTCGTGTTCCAGACGGTGATGCTCGGCCAGCAGTCGAGCGCCGGCGTGCGCGTGGCCACCGTCAGCGAGAGCGACGCGCCGGGCCGCCGTGTGCACGACCCCAAGCACCCGGGCGCCGACGCCGAGGGCTACGTGACCTACAGCAACGTCAGCCCGGTCGAGGAGATGGTCAACATGATCTCCGCCTCGCGCAGCTACCAGAACAACGTCGAAGTCATGAACACCGCGCGCACGCTGCTGATGAAGACGCTGCAGCTCGGCCAGGGCTGAGCCGCGAAAGGGCTGAACGATGAGCACCGTGATCGACGCGCTGGCTTCTTCTTCGGCCGCCTCGGCGGCCAGGTCCGGCGTCGTCGCCACCAGCAACGACGCGGGCAGCGCCGACCGCTTCCTCAAGCTCCTGGTCACGCAGATGCAGAACCAGGATCCGCTCAACCCGATGGACAACGCGCAGATCACGAGCCAGATGGCGCAGATCAACACGGTCAGCGGCATCGAGAAGCTCAACGGCACCGTCGAGGGCCTGAACCGCCAGTTCATGCAGCTGCAGGCGTTGCAGGGCGCCTCGCTGGTCGGGCGCGACATCACGCTGCAGGGCGACCGCCTGGTCGTGCAGGGCGGCAAGGCGGTGGGCGGCTTCGAGCTCGAAGGCGCCGCCGACCGCGTGAAGGTCGAGGTGCTGAACGGCGCCGGCCGCGTCATCGACACGATCGACCTGGGCGCGCAGGACGGCGGCCGCCACGGCTTCGAGTGGGCGGCCAGGAACGCCGCCGACGGCGAGCGCCTGCAGTTCCGCGTGGTCGCCCAGTCGGGCGCCACGCCGGTCAAACACGTCCCGCTGATGCGCGACCACGTCGAGGCGGTGAGCCTCGACGGCGACCGCCTCAGCCTCGAGACCCGCCACTCGGGCCTCGTCGACTACTCGGCGGTCAAGGCCGTCAACTGATCACCACCGTTAGGAAACCATGAGCTTCCAGCAAGGCCTCTCCGGACTCAACGCCACCAGCAAGAACCTGGAGGTGATCGGCAACAACATCGCCAACGCCAACACCTTCGGCGCCAAGGTCTCGCGCGCCGAGTTCAGCGACGTCTACGCCGCCTCGCTCAACGGCGCCGGCACCAACCCGGTGGGCATCGGCACCAACCTGGCCGCGGTGTCGCAGCAGTTCACGCAGGGCAACATCAAGACCACGGAGAACCCGATGGACCTCGCGATCAACGGCGCCGGCTTCTTCCAGGTCACCGACGGCAAGAGCCCGATCACCTACTCGCGCAACGGCCAGTTCAAGCTCGACCGCGAGGGCTACCTCGTCAACAACAGCGGCCAGCAGCTGATGGGCTACGCCGCCAACGGGCAGGGTGTGATCCAGCCCGGCCTGGCGGTGCCGCTGCGCCTGCCCACCGACGGCGTGGCACCGTCGGCGACGACGCAGATCGACTTCGAGATGAACCTCGACGCGCGCCGCGGCGCCACCGCGCCGGCCGCCGCGCCGCTGATCGACTTCAACGATGCCGACACCTACAACAACGCGACGTCACTGACCGTGTACGACGCCAAGGGCCAGGAGGTGGCGCTCACCTATTACTTCCAGAAGAGCGCCACCGACACCTGGAACGTCTTCGCCACCGCCAACGGCACGCCGGTGGCGGGCACGCCGGCCGACCCGCAGCCGGTGACCACGCTGACGTTCGCCTCCGACGGCAGCGCGCCGCTCGCACCGGCGGCGCCGGTCAGCTTCGACATCCCCGCCACCGTCAACAGCCAGGGCGCCGACACGCTGCCGCTCACCGGTGTGCTGCTCGACCTGACGCGCACCACGCAGTACGGCTCGGCCTTCGGCGTGACCGACCTCGGCCAGGACGGCTACTCCGCCGGCTCGCTCACCGCCATCTCGGTGGAGGCCGACGGGGTGATCACGGCGCGCTACAGCAACGGCCAGTCGCGCCCGGCCGGCCAGATCGAGCTCGTGAACTTCCGCAACCCGCAGGGCCTGCAGCCGCTCGGCGACAACGCCTGGGGCCGCACCTTCGCCTCGGGCGAGGCGGTGGGCGGCGTGCCCGGCGAGGGCAACCTCGGCGTGCTGCAGGCCGGCGCGCTGGAGGAGAGCAACATCGACCTGACGGGCGAACTGGTGGACATGATCATCGCCCAGCGCATCTACCAGGCCAACGCGCAGACGATCCGCACGCAGGACCAGATCCTGCAGACCCTGGTCAGCATCCGCTGAAGCCTTCGCACCCCGCTGAGCCGCTGCCGCCATGGACCGCCTGATCTACCTCGCGATGGCCGGCGCCAAGGCCACCATGCAGCGCCAGGACGTGCTGGCCCACAACCTGGCCAACGCATCGACCACCGGCTTCCGCGCCGAGATGCAGGCCTTCCGCGCCGTGCCGGTGCGCGGCGACGGCGCCAGCACGCGCGTCTACGCGCTCGAGTCCACGGTGGGCAGCGACATGCGGGCGGGCCCGCTGCAGAGCACCGGCCGCGCGCTCGACGTGGCGGCGCAGGGCAACGCCTGGTTCGCCGTGCAGTCGCTCGACGGCACCGAGGCCTACACGCGCGCCGGCGCGCTGCAGGTCAACGCCGAGGGCCAGCTCGTCAACGTGTCCGGCCTGCCGGTGCTGGGCGACGGTGGCCCGATCACGGTGCCGGCCAACGCCACCTTGGAGGTGGCGGCCGACGGCAGCGTGGTCGCCCAGGTCGGCAACAACCGGCCGCAGACGGTGGGCAAGCTCAAGCTCGTCACCCCGCCGGCCGAGGCGCCGCTGGTGCGTGCGCAGGACGGGCTGTTCCGCGCGGCCGACGGCGCCGAGCTGCCGGCCGACCCGGCCGCCCGCGTGCAGGGCGGGGCGCTCGAGGGCAGCAACGTCAGCCCGGTCGAGACGATGGTGGCGATGATCGCCGCCGCGCGCCAGTTCGAGCAGCAGATGAAGATGCTGCAGGGCGCCGAGCAGCGCGAGCAGGGCGCGCAGAAACTCCTCGCGCCGCAATAAGGCGCCCGCCGGGCCGCTATTCCGGCCCTCGCGCCGAGGGGCCCGCCCTCAAGATGCGGTCAACTTCGCAAGGACCGCTCCGATGCTCCGCTCGCTGTGGATCGCCAAGACCGGCATGGAGGGCCAGCAGACCAAGCTGGACTCGATCGCCAACAACCTCGCCAACGTCGGCACCAACGGCTACAAGCGCGCCGGCGTGGTGTTCGAGGACCTGATGTACCAGAGCCTGCGCCCCGCAGGCGGTGCCACCAGCGAGCAGAGCCAGCTGCCCACCGGCCTGCAGGTCGGTCTGGGCACGCGCGTGGCGGCCACCTCGCGCAACTTCGCGCAGGGCACGCTCTCGCAGACCGGCAACAGCTTCGACGTGGCCATCAAGGGCCAGGGCTTCTTCCAGATCCAGCTGCCCGACGGCAGCACCGGCTACACGCGCGACGGCGCCTTCCAGGTCGACGCCGCCGGCCAGCTCGTGACGAGCGCCGGCTACCCGGTGCAGCCGGGCATCACGATCCCGGCCAACGCCACCGGCGTGACGATCGCTGCCGACGGCAGCGTCAACGTCACCGTGTCGGGCACGGTGGCGCCGCAGACGGTGGGCCAGATCCAGCTGGCGAGCTTCGTCAACCCGGCCGGCCTCGAGCCCAAGGGCGGCAACCTGTTCGCCGAGACGTCCGCCTCGGGCACGCCCAACAGCGCGGCGCCCGGCTCGGGCGGGCTCGGCTCGCTGCAGCAGGGCTACGTCGAGGGCAGCAACGTCAACGTGGTCGAGGAGCTGGTGACGATGATCGCCACCCAGCGCGCCTACGAGCTCAACTCCAAGGCCATCCAGACCTCCGACCAGATGCTGCAGCGCCTGTCGCAGGTGTGATGCCGATGCGCCGCCTGTTCGTCATCGCCGGCCTGCTGCCGCTGGCCGCCTGCAGCACGCTGTTCCCGCGCGTCGAGGTGGCCGACACGGCGCCCGCGCGCCCCGCGGTCGCGCCGCTGCCGGTGGTGGCCAACGGCTCGATCTTCCAGTCCGCCGGCTACCGGCCGCTGTTCGAGGACCACCGCGCGCGCATCGTCGGCGACACGCTGACGGTGCAGATCGTCGAGAAGGTCACCGCGGTGCAGAAGAGCACCAGCTCGATCGACAAGAGCGGCAGCGTGTCGGCTGCCGTGACCGCGCTGCCCGGCATCAAGCCCGGCTCGTTCACCGCGGCGCGCGCCAGCGCCGAGGGCACCTCGAGCAACACCTTCTCGGGCAAGGGCGCGGTCGAGAGCAGCAACGACTTCAGCGGCACCATCACCGTGGTGGTGCGCGAGGTGCTGCCCAACGGCCATCTGGTGATCGCCGGCGAGAAGCAGATCGGCGTCAACAACAACGTCGACGTGCTGCGCTTCTCGGGCCAGGTCGACCCGCGCACCATCCAGCCCGGCAACAGCGTGCCCAGCGCGCAGATCGCCAACGTGCGCCTGGAGCAGCGTGGCCGCGGCGCCCAGGCCGAGGCGCAGGCCATCGGCTGGCTGGCGCGCGTGTTCCTCTCGGTGCTGCCGATCTGAACGCCATGGACAAGATCAGCGAAAGAGCCCTGCGCTGGATCGTGCTGCTCGCCTTCGTCGCCGCGAGCAGCGCGATCTGGTGGCCCAAGCCGGCCGCTGCCGCGGTGCGCATCAAGGAAGTGGCGGCGGTGCAGGGCGTGCGCGCCAACCAGCTCGTCGGCTACGGCCTCGTGGTGGGCCTGGACGGCACCGGCGACCAGACCACCCAGACCCCGTTCACCACGCAGAGCCTGCAGGCGATGCTGCAGCAACTCGGCATCACGGTGCCGGCCGGCACCAGCATGCAGCTGCGCAACGTGGCCGCGGTGCTCGTCACGGCGCAGCTGCCGCCGTTCGCGCAGCCGGGGCAGACGATCGACGTCAACGTGTCCTCGGTGGGCAACGCCAAGAGCCTGCGCGGTGGCACGCTGATCGCCACGCCGCTGAAGGGCGCCGACGGCCAGATCTACGCGCTGGCGCAGGGCAACCTGGTGGTCGGCGGCGCGGGCGCCGCGGCCGCCGGCTCCAAGGTGCAGATCAACCACCTCTCGGCGGGCCGCGTGCCCGAGGGCGCCACCGTCGAGCGTGCGGTGCCGACGCCGCTGCTCGAGGGCGACTCGCTCTCGCTGGGTCTCAACGCGAGCGACTTCGCCACCGCGCGCGCGGTGGCGCGCGCCATCAACGCCGCCAAGGGCGAGGGCACGGCCATGGCGCTCGACGGCCGCACGGTGCGCGTGCGTGCGCCGGCCGCCGCCGAACGCGTGGCCTTCCTCGCCGACATCGAGAACCTGCCGCTCGAGCTGGCCAAGCCGGCGGCGCGCGTGGTGCTCAACGCGCGCACCGGATCGGTGGTGATGAACGAGGCCGTCACGCTCGGCGCCTGCGCGGTGGCGCACGGCAACCTCTCGGTCACGATCAGCTCCACGCCGGTGGTCAGCCAGCCGGCGCCCTTCGGCCAGGGCCAGACGGTGGCCGGCGAGAAGGCCGACATCGCCATCCAGCAGCAGGGCGGCGCGCTGATCGCGATGCCCGCCGGGGCCAAGCTCGCCGACGTCGTCAAGGCGCTCAACGCGCTCGGCGCCACGCCGATGGACCTGCTGGCCATCCTGCAGGCAATGAAGAGCGCCGGCGCGCTGAACGCCGAGCTCGAGGTGATCTGATGGCGGCCGTACCGTCGCCCGCCAGCCTCGCGATCGACACGCGCTCGCTGCAGGGCCTGCAGAGCCGCGCGGCGAGCGACCCCAAGGGCGCGGTGCGCGAGGCCGCCAGGCAGTTCGAGGCGCTCTTCATGAACGAGCTGATGAAGAGCATGCGCGCCACCACCTTCGCCGAGGCGAGCGACCCCAATGCCGCCCTCGGCCAGGGCATGCTCGACACGCAGTACGCCGGCCAGATGAGCGGGCTGCCCGGCGGGCTCTCGGACGTGATCGCGCGCCAGCTCGAGCGCCAGATGGGCCTGGTGCCGGGCCCGATCCCGAAGACCGACAGCGCCAACCGCACGCTGAACCCGCTGGACACCCAGCCGGTGCGCGTGCCGCAGAAGGGCGCCGCCGGTTTCGTCGAGCAGCACGGCGAGGCGGCGCGCGCCGCCGAGCGCGCCACCGGCATCCCGGCCGCCTTCATGATCTCGCAGGCCGCGCTCGAGACCGGCTGGGGCAGGAAGGAGATCCGCCACGCCGACGGCAGCACCTCCTTCAACCTCTTCGGCATCAAGGCCGGCGCCAACTGGAAGGGCCCGGTCGCCGAGGTGACGACCACCGAGTACGTCAACGGCAAGGCGCAGAAGGTGACGGCGAAGTTCCGCGCCTACGCCAGCTACGCCGAGAGCTTTGCCGACTACGCGCGGCTGATGAAGACGAGCCCGCGCTACGAGCAGGTGCTGGCGCGGTCGAACACCGCCACCGGCTTCGCGCAGGGCCTGCAACGCGCCGGTTATGCCACCGACCCCGCCTACGCCGACAAGCTGGCCAAGGTCATCAACACCACGCTGCGGCTGCAGCGCTCGCTGCAGGCCTGAGCGCGGCCAGGGGACACGATGGGCAGCTCACCGCTGATGTCGCTCGGCGTCAAGGCCATGCAGGCCAACTTCGCCGCGCTGCAGGCCACCGGCCACAACATCGCCAACGCCAACGTCGCCGGCTACTCGCGGCAGAACGTGGTGCTGGCCACCGCGCAGGGGCAGTTCAGCGGCGCCGGCTTCTTCGGCAAGGGCGTCGACGTGCAGAGCGTGGTGCGCACGCACAGCGAGTTCCTCACGCGCGAGGCGGCCAGCGCGGCCTCGCTGGCCTCGATGGACGCGGCGCGCCTGACCCACCTCAAGCGCATCGAGACGGTGTTCAAGCCCGGCGAGATGGGCCTGGGCTACGCCGCCACCGACTTCATCAACGCGATGGTCGACCTGACCAGCCGCCCGGAGGACGCCGCCACGCGCGCCGTGGTGCTGGCGCGCGCCGACGACCTCGCGGCGCGCTTCACCGCCGCCGGCCAGCAGCTCGACGCGGTGCAGGCGGGCCTGGACGCCGACCTGCGCGCCTCGGTGGCCGAGGTCAACTCGCTGGCGCGCAGCATCGCCGCGGCCAACCAGCGCATCGCCTCGCTGAAGGGCCTCGGCCAGCCGGCCAACGACCTGCTCGACGAACGCGACCGCCTGCTCGCCCAGTTGTCGGAGAAGGTGCAGGTCACGCGCATCGAGGCCGACGACGGCACGGTCGGCGTCTTCATCGGCGGCGGCCAGCGCCTGGTGCTCGGTGCGCAGGCCGACCAGCTCGTGCTGACGGCCGACCCGAGCGACCCGATGCGTGCCTCGATCGCGCTCGGCGAGGGCGCCAGCCTGCGTACGCTCGACCCGGCGGCGCTCGGCGGCGGCGAGATCAGCGGCCTGCTGCGCGCGCAGAACGAAGACTTGGTCGACGCGCGCAACCTGATCGGCCGCTTCGCGGCGGCGCTCGGCGGCGCGGTCAACGAGCAGCAGATGCGCGGCATCACGCTCAGGCCGCCGCTGGGCAGCGTGACCGGCGGGCCGATGTTCACGGTGGGCGCGCCGCTGGCGCTGCCCAACGCCTTCAACGCGCGCGACGCGGGCGGCGTGCCGATCGCCAGCGTCGGCCTCACGGTCACCGACCCGGCGGCGCTGCAGGCGAGCGACTACGCGCTGCAGGCCGACCCGGCCAACCCGGGCGCCTTCCTGCTCGAGCGCCTGTCCGACGGCGTGGTGCGCAGCATCGCCAGCGGCGACGTGGTCGACGGCGTGCGCATCGACGTCAACAACTTCCAGGGCGGCGACCGCTTCCTGCTGCAGCCGGTGGGCCGCGCCGCCAATGGCTTCGCGGCGCTGCTCGGCGACCCGCGGGACGTCGCCGCCGCCTCGCCGCTGATCGGCCAGGTGGCCGCGGGCAACACCGGCACGGTGAGCGTGGCCAACCTGCTGGTCAACGCGGCGCCGCTGCCGGCCAGCGGCGCCACTGCGCGCATCACCTTCACCGACGACGCCGGCAACTACAGCTGGGACCTCATCGACAGCGGCGGCGGCCTGCTCGCCAGCGGCGGCGGCACCTGGTCGCCCGGCCAGACGATCCCGCCTGCGGGCAGCGACATCAACGGCTTCGCGCTCACGCTGGCCGGCGTGCCGCGCAGCGGCGACGTGGTCAGCGTGCAGCCCACGCCGGCCAGCGCGATGGCCAGCAACAACGGCAACGCCGTCTCGCTGCTGGCACTGCGCGACGCGCGGCTGGCCGGCGGCATGACGGTGGACGAGGCCTGGGGCCAGGCCATGGCCGACATCGCGGTGCGCGTGCAGAGCACGGCCAGCGCCTCGGAGATCTCGACCGCCGTGGCGCAGCAGACCGAGCAGGCGCGCAGCGCGGTGTCGGGCGTCAACCTCGACGAGGAGGCGGCGCGCCTGATCCAGTTCCAGCAGAGTTACCAGGCCGCGGCCAAGGTGCTGCAGGTGGCGCAGTCGCTGTTCGACACGCTGCTGCAGGCCACCAATCGCTGACGCCGACGAACCGGGCCCACCCCATGCGCATCTCCACGCTCAATACCTTCGACAGCTCGATCGCCAACCTGCAGCGCCGCCAGGCCCAGCTGGCGAACTCGCAGGAGCAGCTCACCAGCGGCAAGCGCGTGCTGCGCGCCAGCGACGACCCGGCCGCCGCGGCGCGCGCCGAGCGGGCGCTGGCCGCGATGGCGCGCAACGAGGCCAACCAGCGCGCGCTCGAGGCCAGCCGCAACGCCATGCAGTTCGGCGAGGCCGCGCTCGGCGAGGCGGGCGAGCTGCTGCAGCAGATGCGCGAGCGGCTGGTCGCCGCCGGCAACGGCAGCTACACCGACGCCGACCGCGCCAAGCTCGCCGAGGCGATGCGCGGCCTGCGCGACGACCTGCTCTCGGTGGCCAACCGCAGCGACGGCGGCGGCCGCTTCGTGTTCGGCGGCCAGGGCAGCGACGGCCCGCCGCTGCTCGACGCGCCCGGCGGCGTGGCCTACAACGGCGCCACCGGCACGCTGCTGACGAGCGCCGACGAGACGCTGCCGCTGGCGCTCGACGGCCAGGCCGTCTTCCTGCAGGTGCCCGACCCGGCCAACCCGGGGGCCACGATGTCGGCCTTCGACGCCATCGACCAGAGCATCACCGAGCTGCTCACGCCGGGCCGCACCGGCGCCCAGGTGGCGCAGACGGTGCGCGAGGGCCTGGCGCGGCTGGACGCGGTGTCCGACCACCTGGGTGGCTGGCGCGCGCGCGCCGGCGAGGCCCTGCGCCGCAGCGACGGCATCGGCGAGCGTCTGGCCCAGGGCAAGCTCGACGCCCGGCGCGACCGCTCCAGCGCCGAGGATCTGGACATGGTCGCCGCAATCTCCGACTTCCAGACGCGGCAGAGCGGCTACGATGCCGCCCTCAAGACGTACTCGATCGTGCAGCGCATGTCGCTGTTCGAATACATCCGCTGATGGCAACCCAACCCGCGCTGTCCCAGCTGGTGCTGGGCTACAGCCCGATGGTCGATCGGCAGCGCGGGGTCATCGCCACGCGGCTGACGGTCTTCCCCGAGCGGCCCGACGCCGCCGTCGACGCCGCCGGCCTGCTGGCCGCGCTGGCCGAGGTCTGGCCGGCGCCCGCCGCGGGCAGCCCGCCGGTGGTGCGGCACCCGCTCGACCCGACCGCGGTGAGCGCGCGGGCGCCCGGCACGCGGCCGCCGGTGTCGCTCAACGTGGCCGGCGAGGCCGCGCTCCACGCCGTGATGCACGCCGCGCCGGGGCCGCAGCTGATGCTCGAGATCCCGGCCTTCATGGCCACCGACCCGGCCCACCTGGGCGCGCTGCAGGCGCTGCGCGCCGCCGGCAGCGTGCTGCTCATCAAGGGCCGGCCGCTCAAGCCGCTGGCGCCCGAGGCGCTGGCCTGCTTCAGCCACTCGATCGTCGACCTCGGCGACGAGCGCCGCACCGCCGATCCGCCACCGCCCGGCGTGCGCCAGGTCACCACCGTGCAGGCCGGTGTGCGCACGAGCGCCGAGCTCGAGGCGGCGTTCAAGCGCGGCGCGGTGGCCGTGCTCGGCTGGACCTTCGACGACGACGCGCCGGCGCCCAGCGCCGGCCGCCGCCAGGTGCCGCCCGACCTGAAAGTGGTGCTCGAGCTGATCGACGGCGTCGAGCGCGAGGAGCCGGTGCCCAGGCTCGAGGCGCTGCTCAAGCGCGACCCGACGCTCGCCTACCGGCTGATGCGCTATCTCAACTCGCCGGCGTTCGGCCTGTCGGTGGAGATCCACTCCTTCGGTCACGCCGTGATGCTGCTCGGCTACGCGCGGCTCAAGCGCTGGCTGGCGCTGCTGCTCGCCTCGTCGAGCAAGGACCCGAACGCCAAGGCCACGATGTACGCCGCGGTGCGGCGCGGCCTGCTGATGGAGGAGCTCGGCCGGAGCCAGGGCGACGCCGAGACGCGCGGCGAGATGTTCATCTGCGGCGTCTTCTCGCTGCTCGACCGCCTGCTCGGCCAGCCCTTCGCCGAGCTGCTCGACAGCGTGCCGGTGGCCGAGCGCGTGCGCCTGGCGCTGGTCGGCGACGGCGGGCCCTACCTGCCTTACCTCGACCTGGTGCGCGCGGTGGAGAACGAGTCGCTGTTCGACATCCGCGAGTGCGCCGAGCGCCTGCTGCTCGCCCCGGCCGAAGTCAACCGCGCGCTGCTCGCCTCGCTGCGCTCGGCGCGCCAGATCGATTGAACGCCGGGCGGGCTGGCGCGCCGGCCGGGCGCGCGCTGCTGGAGCTGCTGCGCCACGCGCCGTACCCGGCGGCGCTGCAGGATGCGCAGTTCCGCCTGCTCGACGTCAACGACGCCTTCGTCGCGCTGACCGGCCGGCCGCGCGAGGCGCTGATCGGGCTCGACTCGCTCGAGCTGCAGCCGGGCGACGACCGCGAGCCGCACCGGGTCGAGCGCGCCGAGATCGAGGCCGCCCGCGCCGCCGGCGTGCCGCCGCCGGCGCAGCACCGCCGCATCCTCGACGCGCAGGGCCAGGCCCACTGGTTCACGGTGACGCTGCACGACGTGGCCGGCGCCGGCGAGCCGCCGCTCTGGCTGGCCGTGCTGCAGGACGTGAGCGCCGAGTACCAGGCGCGCGACCAGGCGCGCCGCGTGCAGGACGAGCTGGCGCAGTGGTTCGAGCTGGCCGACACGGGCATGGTCGTCTACGACCAGGGCGGGCTCATCGTGCGCTGCAACGCCGCGTTCGAGGCCCTCGTCGAGCAGGTGCCCGAGCTGATGCCGCAGGCGAGCCTGGAGCTGCAGGCGCTGCTCGGCTGGCAGTCGGGCGGCATCGCGCCCGGGCTGGCGCCCGGCGCGCCGGTGCAGGAACGCGAGGTGCTGGTGCCGCTGCCCGGCCGCCCCGAAGGCCGGCGGCGCCGCCTGGCCGCGCGCGTGGCCTGCTTCAGCGGCGACCCCGGCATGCCGGGCAGCCGGCGCGTGATGGCGGTGGTGGAAGACCGCAGCGCCGAGGACGAGCGCGAGCTCGCCGCGCTCGAGATGGGCATGCTGATGGACACCGCCAGCGTCGGCGTGGCCACCTTCGACCCGGAACGCGGCTGGCTGGCGCCGACGCGCGCCGCGGCCACCTTGCCGCCCGAAGGCGTGGCCGGCGCGGCGGGCGGTGCGTCCGGGGGCACGGCCGCCGGCACCGCCTCGGGCGCGCTGCTCGCCATCGGCCGCGAACTCGTCGAGCCGGCTTCGCTGCCCGACTACGAGCGCCTGCAGCGCGCCCTGCGCCAGGGCGAGCGCACCGAGGTGCGCTACGCCGTGCGCCACCCGGAGCTGGGCGCGCGCTGGCTGCTCACGCGCGTGGAGCCGCGCGCGCTGGCCGGCGGCCGCCGCACCACCTCGGTGATCACGCTCGACGTGACCGAGCAGGAGCGCGCGCAGCGCCGCAACGAGCAGCTGCTGCGCGAGATGACCACCATCCTCGACAGCTCGCAGGCCGGCATCGCCTACCTGCGCGGCCCGGTGCTGGTGCGCTGCAACCGGCGCTTCGAGCGCCTGATCAGCTACGCGCCCGGCGCGGCGGCCGGCGCCACGCTGGGCGAGATCCTCGGCCACCAGGCGGTGCCCGAGGCGGTGCTGCAGGGCGCGCTGGTCGCGCTGGCCGAGGGCCGGCCCTTCGAGGCCGAGTTCGCGCAGCCCGGCGGCAGCACGCCGCGCTGGCTGGCGCTGTCGGTGCACCCGGCCGAGGCCGGCAGCGCGCTGCGCGGCGCCGGCGAGGCGGTGGCCGTGCTGACCGACGTGACGCGCCTGAAGGCGCAGCAGGCCGAGCTCGAGCACACGCTGCGCGAGCGCGACCTGATGTTCGACCTCTCCGAGGTCGGCATCGTCTACCTGCGCGGCGCGCGCATCGAGCGTGCCAACCGCGCGATGGCCACGCTCACCGGCTACGCGGTGCCCGAGCTGACCACGCTCGACCCGGCCGAGCTGTACGTGGACGCGCGCGAGTGCGTCGACTTCGAGGCGCGCATGGCCGCGGCACTCGCCAGCGAGGGCCGCTTCGTCGACGAGCGGCGGCTGCGCCGGCGCGACGGCAGCCTGGTGTGGGTGCAGGTGGCGGCACGCCCGGTGCCGGGCGGCGCGCCGGGCGAGGACGCCGGCGCGGCGCCCGGCATGATCGTCTCCTTCGTCGACGTGGACGAGCGCCACCACGCGCGCGAGCAGCTCGCGCAGCAGGCGGCGAGCACCCGCGCGCTGCTCAACTCGGTGCTGGTGGGCATCGTCACGGTGGGCGCGCGGGGCATCGAGTGGATGAACCAGTCGGCGCGCCGCATGTTCGGCGGCGAGCTGAGCGACTTCGTCGGCGAGCCGATCGCCATCGTCGCCACGCCCGAGCCCGAACACCCGCTGCGCCGCAGCGACTGGATGCAGCGCCTGGCCGACGGCCAGAGCGAGACCTTCGAGTGCCGCCTCAAGGGACGCGACGGGCGCGAGTTCTGGGTCGTCGGCAACGCCGTGCTCACCGGGCAGGAGGGGGCGTCGCGCCAGGTCACGTTCGCGCTGCTCGACATCGAGCGGCGCCGCCAGGCCGAGGTCAGCATCGCGCAGGCCCAGGCCTCGCTGCAGCGCGTGATCGAGACGGCGCCGCTCGTCATCGCCCTGTTCGACGCGCGCAGCCTGCGCATCCTGCAGGCCAACCAGACGGCGGCCAGCTTCTTCACGCAGGGTGGCGAGGCGCTGATCGGCAGCCGCCCCGAGGCGGTGCTGGTGCCGGCCAAGGCCGCCGCGCTGCGCCAGTGGCTGCTCGCCGCCGCGGTGAGCCAGGCGCCCGGGCGCCACGAGTGGCGCGACGAGGCCGGCTCGGCCGGCGCCGCCGGCCTGCTCGAGCGCGTGTGGGACTGCCGCGTCAGCCCGCTCGCTGCACAGGGCGAGCGGCCGGACCAGGCGGCCCAGCTGCTGCTGGTGGCCAGCGACGTGACCGAGCAGCGTGCCGCCGAGCAGGCGCGGCTGGCGGCGGCGATCGCGCAGCGCGAGGTGCTGGTGCGCGAGGTGCACCACCGCATCAAGAACAACCTGCAGGGCGTGGCCGGGCTGCTGCGCCAGAACGCGGCGCGCCACCCCGAGCTGGGCGCCATGCTCAACGAGGCGGTCGGCCAGGTGCAGGCCATCGCGCAGGTCTACGGCCTGCAGGTGGGCGCGGTGGGCGGCGGCGGCAAGGGCGGCGCCAGTCCGCTGGCGGTCGGCGCGCTGATCGAGGCCATCGCCGGCTCGGTGCAGCGCACCTTCGGGCGCACGATCGAGGTGAGCGCGAGCGCCGTGCCGCACCTGCTGCCCGAGGCGGAGGCGATCCCGGTGGCGCTGACCCTCAACGAGCTGCTCACCAACGCCATCAAGCACGGCGAGCGCGACGCCGGCCCGGTGCGCTGCACGGCGCAGGCCAGCGGCGAGGGCGTGGCGCTGCGCGTGGCCAGCCGCGGCCGGCTGGCGAGCGGCTTCGACCTCGCGCAGGTGCGCGGCGGCGTCTCCGGCCTCGGCCTGGTGCGCGCGCTGTTGCCGCGGCGCAGCGCCACGCTGGCGCTGGAGCAGGTGGGCGACGAGGTGGTGGCCACCGTCGAGCTGCGCGCGCCGAGCGTGCTTCAGCCGGCGCCGGAAGGCACGGGCGCCAGCGCGAACACGGGTGCGAGCGCGGGCGCGGCCGGCGGCGACGACCGATCCGCGACAATCGCGCCGTGAACCCCGGCAGCGCCAGCAAGGGCCGCATCCTGGTCGTCGACGACGACCGGCTGGTGCTCGCCACCGTCACGCACGGTCTGGCACAGGCCGGCTACGAGGTGATCGACGCCGACAACGGCGACGACGCCATCCTGCTGGCGCGCGAGCACCGCCCGGCGCTGGCGCTGCTGGACATCCGCATGGAAGGCAAGAGCGGCTTCGACGTCGCCGAGACGCTGCGCGCGGCCTACCAGATCCCCTTCATGTTCCTCTCGGCGTTCGCCGACGAGGCCACGCTCGCCGAGGTGCAGCGCCTGGGCGCGCTGGCCTACCTCGTCAAGCCGCTCGACGTCGGGCAGATCGTGCCGGCGGTGGAGGCGGCGTTCGCGCGCATCGGGCCGCAGGCGCAGGCCGCGCCGACCGCGTCACCGGGGTCGGCAGTCGGCGCCGCATCCGCCCCGGCGCTGCCGGCCGCGCCGGACGATCCGCTCGCGCTGGCCATCGGGGTGCTGATGCACCGCCACTCGCTGTCGCGCACGCGGGCGCACGAACGCCTGCTGCGCATGGCCGCCGAGCAGGGCATCACGCCGCTGGCGCAGGCCGAGCGGCTGCTCGCGGCGGTCGAGGAGCTGGCGCGCAGCGCGGGCTGAGCGCCGTCTCCCGGTCAGCCGAGGGTGAACGAGAAGGTGGCGCCGCGCCCCGGCTCGGCACGCGCCCAGATCTGCCCGCCATGCCGCGTGACGATGCGCTTGACCGAGGCCAGCCCGACGCCGTGGCCGGCGAAGTCGTTGGCGCTGTGCAGGCGCTGGAAGAGGCCGAACAGGCGGTCGGCCGAGCGCATGTCGAAGCCGGCGCCGTTGTCGGCCACCTCGTAGCAGGCGCGCCCCTCGTGCTCGGCACGCCGCAGGCTGATGCGGGCGCGCGGCGCACGGGCGCTGTACTTCCAGGCGTTGCCGAGCAGGTTCTCGAGCACCAGGCGCAGCAGCGTCGGGTCGCCGCGCACCTCCAGGCCGGGCTCGATCTCGACGTCGACCACGCGCTCGGGCGCAGCGCGGCGCAGGTCGTCGATCACGTAGCCGGCCAGCTGCGACAGGTTGACCGGCTGGCGCGCCAGCGGCAGCTGCGACAGGCGCGACAGCGTGAGCAGCGCGTCGATCATCAGGTTCATGCGCGCGGCGGCGCCGAGCACGCGGTCGAGGTGGTCGTTGGCGACGCGGTCGAGCACGCGGCCGTAGTCCTCCTTGACGATGCGCGTGAAACCCTCGACGACGCGGATCGGCGCGCGCAGGTCGTGCGACAGCGTGGGACCGAAGGCCTCGGACTCGTCGGCCGGCGCGACGGCGCGCGCGAGCAGCAGCCCTTCGCCGAGCGGGCCGCGGGGCGCGCCGTTGCCCGGCACATCGGACGGAGCTTCGAGCAGGCCGCCGCCGTCGAAAGGACCGAAGCGCGCCACGCGCCAGCCTTCGGCCTCGGTGGCCGCACCTTGGGCGAGTTCGTCGACCGCACGCGCCACCGCCGCGGGCAGGCCGGCCAGCAGCTCGGCCAGCGGCGAGCCGGCCGCCAGCCCCGGCCACTGGCCGAGTGCCGCCGCGTTGTGCTGGCGCACCCGCCAGGCGCCGCCTTCGCGCAGCGCGACCACGGCGGCGCCGGGCAGGGCGGCCAGCACCGGTGCCAGCGCCGCGGCGGCAGCGGCGAGGTCGCTCTCCTGGCGGCACTCGCGGGCGCTGCCGATGAAGCCGGCGAAGTGGCCGTCGCCGTCGACGCAGGGTTCGCCGTCGATCGACCACAGCGCCGTGCCGCCGCCGGCGCGCGCCGGCAGGCGCAGGCCGCGGAAGGCGCGCTCGCCGCGCAACGTGGCGGCCAGGGCCGCGAAGTCGGGGGCCGCCTCGGGCGGCGCGCCGGACCAGTGATGAACGTGGTGCGACGCATCGCTGCGCCAGGTGACCTCGCCTTGCAGGGCGCGCCAGGCGCGGGCCTCGTCACGCGCGCTGCGCTCGCGGCCGGCG
>Ga0073934_10004050_pt1 | contig 25168 bp, 17 predicted proteins | sample LarsenN4metaG_FD_76834 | JGI IMG/M metagenome (GOLD analysis project Ga0073934, IMG submission 76834) | Hot spring sediment bacterial and archeal communities from British Columbia, Canada, to study Microbial Dark Matter (Phase II) - Larsen... ... | reverse complement strand
GAAGGGGCGCATCCTACGGACCGACAGCGCGACGTGCCATGTCGCCGGAGGTGCAGCATCGCGGGCGCGGGCGCGTGCACCGCAACGAAAAGGGCCCCGGCTTGCGGCCGGGGCCCCCGGATCGTGTCGTGTCGCCGGCGGCTAGTTCCGCGCGATGTGGGTGTTGATGTAGTCGAGCACCGTGGCGACGCAGGTTTCGATGTCGCTGTTGGCCGTGTTGACCACCAGCTCAGGCTTGTCGGGCGCCTCGTAGGGAGCCGAGATGCCGGTGAAGTCGGCGATCGCCCCGGCGCGCGCCTTCTTGTAGAGGCCCTTGGGGTCGCGCTGCTCGCAGGTGGCGAGGTCGGCGCTGACATAGATCTCGTGGAACGCCTCGCCCGCCGCACGGCGTGCGCGCTCGCGGTCCGACTGGTAGGGCGAGATGAAGGCGGTCAGCACGATCATGCCCGCGTCGGCGAAGAGGGCCGCCACCTCGCCCACACGCCGGATGTTCTCGGCGCGGTCCTCGGGCGAGAAGCTGAGGTTCGCATTCAGGCCCGAGCGGACGTTGTCGCCGTCCAGCACGTAGACGTGATAGCCCTTGGCGAACAGGCGCTGCTCCAGCTCGACGGCGAGCGTGGACTTGCCCGCGCCAGACAGGCCCGTGAGCCAGAGAACCGCACCGCGGTGGCCGTTGCGCCGGAAGCGCTCGTCCGCCGTGACGCGGTGCTCGACCTTCACCAGGTTCGTCGAGCGCACGGTCACGAGGTCGCGCTGGTCGGCGTAGCCCTCGATGCTGATGATGCCGCCGCCCACGATGTCGTACTTGTCGATGATGACGAAGCGGCCCGTGCGCTGCGAGGTGCGGAACTCGTCCAGCGCGAGAAGGCGCTTGGCGCGCAGCACCACCTCGCCCACTTCGTTGCGCTCGACCTGCGCCACCTCGCGGCGGGAGAGGTCGGAGGTGTTCACCACGCGCTCGATGGACTGGACGACCACCGGCACCTCGGAGGTCCCGAGCTTGACCTTGTAGGCCTTGCCGGCGACCAGCGGCTCGTGGCCCAGCCAAAACACCTGGGCGCGGAACACGTCGGTCTCGATGGGCGCGTTCTCGACGTGGCTGACCATGTCGCCGCGCTCGACGAAGATCTGCTCGGTCAGCGTGATGCCGACCGACTGGCCCGCCTTGGCCTCGACCTGGACGGGCGCGGACCAGGCCTCGATCGACTTCACCTTGGCGGTCTTGTTCGAGGGCGAGAACATGACCGTGTCGCCCACGCGCAGCACGCCGGTCTCGATGCGGCCCGCGATGATGCGGCGGTCGTCGAACTTGTAGACGTCCTGCACGCCGAAGCGCAGCGGCAGGTCGGACGCCGGCGAGCTGGGCTGGAAGGCGTCCAGCGCCTCGACCAGGATCGGCCCCTCGTACCAGGGCATCGCCGCCGAGCGCTGCGCCATGTTGTCGCCGCCGCGCGCCGAGATGGGGATGACGTAGGTGGGGGTGACGCCGATGGAAGCGAGGTAGGCGCGGAACTCCTGCTCGACCGCGCGGAAGCGGTCGCGGTCGAAGCCCACCAGGTCCATCTTGTTGCAGACGACCACGACCTGGCGCACGCCCAGCATGTGCAGCAGGTAGCCGTGGCGGCGCGACTGCTCCTTCACGCCCTCGGCCGCGTCGATGACCAGCACGGCCGCGTCGGAGGCGGCGGCGCCGGTGATCATGTTCTTCAGGAATTCGGTGTGGCCGGGCGCGTCGATGATGACGTAGTCGCGCTTCGCGGTCTTGAACCAGATCTGCGAGGTGTCGATCGTGATGCCCTGGTCGCGCTCGGCCTGCAGCGCGTCCATGAGGAAGGCCCACTCGAACGGCATGCCGCGCCGCTCGCACATCGTCTTGATGGCCTCGTACTTGCCGTCGGGCAGCGAGCCCGAATCGTGCAGCAGGCGGCCCACCAGGGTGGACTTGCCGTGGTCGACGTGGCCCACGATGACGATCTTCATCAGCTCGCGGGAGGAGCCCGCCTGCGGCGCGGGGCGGCCGCGGTCGGCCACGACCGCGAGGCCGGAGGGAGCCAGCGAGGACGGACTGTTCTTGATGCTCATGGCTGGATGCTCGCGGTGCTGGTCGTGGCCTACATGTACCCGTCGGCGCGCAGACGCTCGAAGGCGTCCTCGGCCTCGTGGTCCATGGCGCGGCCGCTGCGCTCGGCCACCTTGGTGGTCTCGAGCTCGGCGATGATCTCCTCGATGGTCGAGGCGTTCGACGCGATCGGGTTGGTGATGTCCTGGTCGCCAAGCGAGCGATAGCGCTTGCCGTTCTTCGCGAAGTAGAGCTCCACCAGGGGAATCTTCTCGCGCTGGATGTACTTCCAGATGTCGATCTCGGTCCAGTGCAGCAGCGGGTGGATGCGGATGTGCGTGCCGGGGGGGAAGTCGGTCTTGTACTGGTCCCAGAACTCGGGCGGCTGGTCCTTGAAGTTCCATTCGCCGGTCTGGCCGCGCGGGCTGAACACGCGCTCCTTGGCGCGGGTCGCTTCCTCGTCGCGCCGGATGCCGGCGATGACGCCGGTGAACCTGTGCTCCTCGATCTTGGCCTTCAGCCCCGCGGTCTTGCGCGCCGCGCTGCGCGCGGCGGGCGGCAGGCTCTCGTCCATCTCCTCGACGGGCGGGCATTCGCCCCGGATCAGGTTGAGGCCCCACTCCTTCGCGTAGCGGTCGCGGAAGGCGTACATCTCGGGGAACTTCTTGCCCGTGTCGATGTGCATGCAGGGGAAGGGGACGTGGCCGAAGAACGCCTTCTTGGCCAGCCACACCATGACGTTGGAGTCCTTCCCCAGCGACCAGAGCATGGCGATTTTGTCGAGGCGGTTGTAAGCCTCGCGCAGGATGAAGACGGATTGGCTTTCCAGATGGTCCAGTCTGTTCATGGCCGTGGAGCTGCGGGGTTCTGAGACGCCGGCGCGAAGCGCAGCCGGACGAATGGCGGCGACCTTATCAGCCGCCGTCGAGGAAGTACCGTGCGTTGGCATTGAAGCTCCGATGTCAGGACCGCATGGGTAGGACAACAAGAAGGCCGCCGGCCGTCCCGCTCCCGCCCGCCGGGCTGCCTGGATGCACGTTCCAGGCCAACTTGGGCGCAGGGTGCGACCTCACATCTGGGGCCGGGAACCCTTGGCGGCAAGGACGACGGCTCGCGTCCGGCGCTAGTCTGTAGACCAAGGCTTCAACGAACGTTAACGTGCCCGGGCTAAAGCGTATTCCGCGTTCGTGACGGTTTACGCCCTGGGCCCGGAGTCGCCACGGCATCCCCGGTCCGCGGCATGGCGCCTGCGGCGGCACGGCGTTCGCAAGGGGACGAGCCCGATGATCGACAGCTTCGCCGTCGTCCTGAGCCTGGGCATCCTGGCCATCGCCGTGATCCGGCTGATGCGGCTCGAGCCCCGCAGGCGGCGCTGGGACGGTCCCGGGGAGGGCGAGCCCCGGCCATGAAGCTAGCGCTCCTCATCTTCATCGCCGCGACGACCATCTTCGTCTACGGCTTCTACAACCAGGCTCTGTTCTTCCTGGGCTATCTGTGGGCCAGCCTGCTTTACCCGCAGGCGTTCACCCGGCCGTACCTGAGCGCCATCCCGATCAGCATGATCTTCGGGTTGTTCACGATCTTCGCCTTCTTCGCCCGGGCGAAGGAACGCCAGCCCGTGGGCAAGATGCCCGTGGGCGTGTACGTGGTCGTGGGCTTCGCGATCTGGGTGACCTTCACCACCCTGATCGCCCGCCTGCCGCACGATGCCTGGACCAAGTGGGACTGGGCGTTCAAGTCGATCCTGATCGCCGTGGCCATGCCGATCTTCGTGCGGACGCGCCTGCAGCTGGAGGCGACCGTGATCGTGGCGTTCTCGGCACTGTTCGCGCACATCGCCACGGCCGGCTTCAAGACGGCGCTGGGCACGGGCGGCTACGACCGCCTGGGCACCCTGCTGCAGACCAACTTCTGGCTGGGCGAGACCAGCACGCTGGCGCTGGCGGCGATCATGTCGCTGCCCATCGCCTGGTACATCGTGCGGCATTCCCAGCTCATGGCGCACATCAAGAAGCAGCACCGCATGCTGATGTTCGCGGCCTACGTGCCCCTGGCCGTGGCATGCGTCATCGGCACGTCGGCGCGAACGGGCCTGGTCGCCTTCGGCGTGCTGTTGCTGATGGGCGTGAAGGGCATCCTCAAGAAGGTCGTCGTCGTCGCGCTGGGCATGGCGTTCCTGGTCTACGGCACGCCGCTCATGCCGGACTGGTGGCAGGAGCGCATGGGGACGATCCAGAACTACAAGGACGACACCTCGGCCATGACGCGCCTCACCGTCTGGGGGTGGGCGTCGAACTACGCCGTGCAGAACCCGCTGGGCGGCGGGTTCGGCGTGTTCAAGCTGAGCGAGATCGTGACGATGGTCGGCGCCGACGGCGAGCACAAGCTGGGACGGGCCAAGCAGGAAGAGGGACGCGCGGCCCACAGCGTCTACTTCGAGATCATCGGCGAGCATGGCTACTTCGGCCTGCTCCTCTACCTGTGCATCCTGGGCGGTGCGCTGTTGAACCTCTTCAGACTTTCGACCTTCGGAAGGATGGGCGAGAACACCCCCTGGGCGAAGCCGCTGGCCCACTCGCTGTTCGCCGCGCTGGTGGTCTACGCGGCGGGCAGCGCCTTCATCGGCATCGGCTTCCAGCCGCTGTTCTGGCCCTTCCTGGGCATGTACTACTGTCTGTATCGAATCACGCGGGTGCCCGTCGTGAAGCGTTCAGGCTTCCAGGTTCCCGTCGCACCGGTCGCCCCGCACCCGGCGGGCGTCCTGTCTCGCGGCCTGGGCCGCTAGCGCGTCGATGGCGTCCTCGGGACCGCAGCCGGCGGCTGTCGGCGGATTCCCTGCGGCCGCCTGAGTCATGGCCCGCATCCTGCTCGTCTCGTATCTGTTCCCGCCGGCAAACGCGATCGGCGCGGTGCGCGTGGGCAAGCTGGCCAAGTACCTGGCGGGCCGAGGCCACGAGCTGCGCGTGCTGACGGCGCGCGACACTCCCTTCCCGGCCAATCTTCCGCTGGAGGTGCCGGCCGCCGCCGTCACGGCGACGCGCTGGGTGGGCACGGAATGGTTCGTGAACCTGGGCGGAACGGTGGGCCGGATGCTGGGCCGCCGCAACGTTGCGCCGGCCGCCGTCGCCCCTGAATCGGAGGGCCCCGCCTCCGCTCCGCCGGAGACAAGCGACGGCCTGAAGGCCGCGCTGGTGAGCCTGGCGCGCGGCGCGCACGACCTGGTGCACGGTCTGCTGACGATCCCGGACAGGCAGGCGGGCTGGCTGCCCTTCGCCGCGGGTGCCGGGCGCCGGCTGGCCCGCCGCTTCCGGCCCCACGTCGTCTATGCCAGCGGGCCGCCCTTCACCGGGTTGGTCGTGGCGCGGCTGGTGGCCCGCGCCACGGGGGCGCCGCTGGTGCTGGAGTACCGCGACCGCTGGCTGGAGGACCCCTACCGCGAGGCGCCCGCTTGGCGCCGTTCGCTGGAGCGCCGCATCGAGGACTGGGTGGCGCGGAGCGCCGCCGCCATCGTGACGGTCTCCGAGCCCTGGGCCGCGGACTACCGTCGGCGGTGGGGAAAGCCGGTGACGGTCGTGCTGAACGGCTACGATCCCGACGACGTGCCGGCCGAGCTGCCCGAGGCCCTGGGCGACCCGGGCGTGCTGACGGTCGTCTACACGGGCGTGATCTACGCGGGAAAGCGCGATCCCTCGCCCCTGTTCGCGGCGCTTCAGCGCATGGGGCCGCTCAGGGAGCGCATCGAGGTGAGGTTCTACGGCACGAACGAGGCCGACGTCATGCCGCTGGCGGCGCGCTTCGGCGCGGCCGACCGCGTGCGGGTGTTCGGCCGCGTGCCCTACAAGGACTCGCTGCGCATCCAGGCGCAGGCCGACGTGCTGCTGCTGATGCAGTGGAACGATCCGCGCGAACAGGGCAACTGCCCTGCCAAGCTGTTCGAGTATCTGGCCATGCGCCGTCCGGTGCTGTGCTTCGGCTTTCCCCAGGGCGTGCCGGCCGCGATCCTGAAGGAGCGCAACGCCGGCGTGCTGGCCAACGACCCCGACGCGGTGGCGCGCTGGCTCATGGAGAAGCTGGCCGAAAAGGAGGCCGCCGGCCGCGTGGCCGCCCTGCCCGCCTCGGTCACGGACGGGCTGTCGCGCAACGAGCAATTTGCCCGCCTGGACCCGGTGCTGGAGGCCGCCGCAGGCCGGCGCTGAGGCTCAGCCGCCGAACTCGTAGGCGCCGACGTCGAGCCGGCCGACCTTCGGACGCGGCTGCGAGGCCCGCGGGTGAACGTACTGGGCCTCGGGGGCCAGGGGCACGTCCTCGACCCTGGGGAGGTCCACCCCGGCATCGATGGCCGCGGCGCCGGCCCGCAGGCGGAAGTCGAAGGCGTCGGCATCGACCAGGTCCTCGCGCCGCGCCTCCACCGTGCCATGCTCCTCGGCCGCGCCCTCCGACACCCGGTCGATGCCCACCAGCAGGTTGTTGTAGAGCATCACGGTCGCATCCTTGGCGGCGTTGCGCACGAAGATGGCGTCGGGCCGGTTCGCAACGGCCGTGTTGTTGACGATGTAGACGCGGCGTCCATCCACGCGGCGCTTCTCGGCGGCGTAGCTGATGAGGATGAAGTTCTCGGTGTTCGGCCCCTTCTCGAGCACGTTGCCGATAATGAAGGCATCGCCCGCATAGGGCAGATCGATCAGGTAGCTGCCGTCGCCGTTCTCGTCGGTGATGCGATTGTTGACGATGACCGACTTCTTCACGCGCGACTTGATCTGATGTCCCACGATCGAATCGTGGAAGTAGCTGTTGCGCACCACGAGCAGCGCGCCCCGGTTGATGTAGATGTTGTGCCCGGGCTTGAACTCCTCGGTGTAGGGGAATCCGTTGGCGTAGAACTCGCTGTTCTCGATGACGTACTCGCCGCCATCCTCGCCGCCCAGGATGCCGATCTCGTTGTGGTGGAAGATGCAGTTGCGGATGGTGAGCGACTTGCCCGAGATGCGGATGCCGGCGCCGTTGCGGTCGCGCACGCGGGTTCCCGAGAACTCGATGTTCTCCACCGTGACGTTGTTGCCGCGGATGATCCAGATGCCCTTGCCGTCGGCGTTCTTGCCCTCGGACTTCATGTGCGCGATGCCGCCGTCGCCCCTTATCGTGAGGTCGTGGACGAAGGCGGGCCAGATCGCCACGTCGCGCTCGTAGACGCCGGGCTGGATCAGGACGGTGTCGCCGGACTTGACGCGCTTGGCGGCCTCGCTCGGCATCTTGAGCGGATGGTCGGGGCCCACCAGCCAGACCTGGGGGCCGAGCGCCTTCTTCTTCTTCGCTTTGTTGTTGGCCTGCTGCTCGGCCGTGCCGGCCTGCTGGCCCTCGTCGGCGCGGCGGGCGGCGGTGTTCTTCTCCGCCTCGACGGCGGCCTGGGGCGCGGGCCGGCCAAACTCGATGGACTCGATGTCCTCAGGCTCGACCGGGATGGTGTAGACCTTCCCGTCCTTCAGGCGGACGACCATGTCCGCCAGGGCGGGCCCGAGCGCCGGCAGCGCGACGAGCGCCGCGGCGAAGGCGAGGAGGAGGAGGGCTGCGCGCGGGCGGCCTAGCCGCACGACAGATCCCGCATGAGCGTGCGCGCTTCCTCGATCCCGGCGAAGTCGCGGCCCATGCCCATGATGTCGCTCAGCTCGCGGCATGCCTCGTCGGTGCGGCCCACGTCGCGCAGCGCCACCGCCTTGTGGTAGCGGATCTCGGGCTCTTGCGGCGCCAGCGTCGTGGCCTTCTGCAGCAGCTCAAGCGCCTGCTGCGCCTCGCCGCCGCGCACCAGGATCCAGGCCAGGGTGTCGATGATGGCCGGCGCCTCGGGGGCCAGCGCCACGGCCCTTTCGGCCGTCTCCCTGGCACGCGGATCGCCGGTCTCCAGGTACAGCCACGCGAGGTTGTTCAGGGCGACCGGATTCTCGGGGTCGTCGGCGATCAGGCCTTCGTAGGCGGTGACGGCCTCTGCGTTGCGCCCGGTTTCCAGATAGCCCGCGGCGAGCGCATAGCGCGCCACCGTGTCGTCGGGGTTGGCCTGCGACCAGGCGAGCAGATCCCCGAATGCGGAGTCGGCGTCGCCGGCCCGGCGATAAGCATCGAACCGCCGCACCGCCAGCTCGGTGTTGGGCTCCTTGGCGAAGGCCGCGTCGTACGCGGCCGCCGCCTGGACGAAGTCGCCCATGCGGGCATAGACGTCGCCCACCAGCTTGTCGCCCATCGCCAGCGTGGCGTTGCGCTCGCGGAAGCTCTTGGCGAGGCCCAGCGCGTCCTGCTCGCGGCCGGCGCGAAGCTCCACGTCGATTAGGGCGACCTGCACCTGGATGTCGTCGGGCGCCATCTCGCGCGCGCGCCACAGCGTGGTGCGCGCCTCGTCCAGGCTGTTGTTGGCCGCCTGGGCATCGGCCAGCAGCTTGACGGCGTCCAGCGACTGCGGCGCCAAGGCGGTGAGCTTGCGGTAGGTGTCGATGGCGCCCAGCATGTCGCCTGCCGCCTTCTGGGCCAGGCCCAGCGTGCGCAGCATGGTGGGATTGTCGGGCAGGTTGAGGATGCCCTCGCTGGCCGCCGACAGCGCACGGTCCGGCGAGCCGGTGCGCAGGTAGAGCTCGACCAGCGCCACGCGCGGCGCGGGATCGGTGGGATTGGCCGAGATCGCCTCGTCCAGCACCTTGCGGGCCGCGTCGCGGTCGCCCGACTGCATGGCGACTTCGGCCATGCTGATGCGGGCGCGGGTGTCGCTGGGATTGACCGCCACGATCTCGCCGTAGCGCCGCATCGCGGCCTCGACGTTGCCGGTCTTCCGGTCGAGCTCGGCCAGGTTCATCATGGCCGGCACGAAGTCCTTCTTCTTGACGAGCGCTGCCTCGAAGGCCGCGCGCGCGCCCTCCATGTCGTTCTTGCCCAGAAGCGCAGCGCCGCGCAGGTTGTCGGTGACCGGATTGTCGGGCAGCAGCTTCGCCACGCCGTCGATGACGGTCAGCGCCTCGTCGAACCTGCCCTCCTTCATGTGCAGGAGGGCGAGGAAGATCTGGGCCTGGGATTCGTCGGGGTCCAGCTCGATGGCGGACTGCAGCTCGCCCACCGCCGCGTCGGTCTCGCCGCCGGCGAAGCGGGTCAGGGCAAGCTGCATGCGGATCGCGGCGGCGTCCGGCGAGGCTGCGGCCGCCCGCTCGAACAGCTGGCTGGCCTCGTCGTAGCGGCCGGCCTGCAGGTAGGCGCTGCCCAGCAGGGTAAGCAGCTGGACGTCGGTGGTCTCGGGCGTGACCATCGGCTCGGCGATCTCGATGGCGCGCTGCGGCTCCTTGTCGCGCACCAGGGCGGCCGCCATCAGCTTGCGGGCCGCCACGTGGTCGGGCGTCATGGTCAGGACGCGGCGCAGCGAATCGATGGCCTGCTCCATCTCGCCGCGGGCATAGCTGATGGCGCCCGACAGGAACACGGCGGGCATGTACTCGACCAGCGGCGCGCCGCCGGCCTGCAGGGCATCGCGCGCACCGGTGTAGTCGCCCGTCTTGGCCCGCATCAGGGCCAGCAGGTAGTTGGCGATGGGATGGTCGGGCTGGCCGCCCAGGATCTTGTTCAGGTCCTCGGCCGCCTTCTCGTGCTCGCCCGTGTCGATCAGCGCGGCGGCGCGCGCCAGGTGCGCGCGGGCGTTGTCGGGCTGGGCCGCGATCACGCGGTCCAGGTATCCGATGGCGGCGGCGTGGTCGCCCTGCAGACGGCGCAGCTCGCCCTTCATCAGCAGGGCCTCGACGTTCTCGGGCGCCATCGCCAGCGCCTTGTCGACATTGGCCTCGGCGCCCGGCAGGTCGTTCTGGGCGGCCTGCACCTGGGCGATGGCCAGCTTGACCTGCGGCTCGTCGGGCTTGATCGTCTCGGCCAGCAGCAGGGCCTCCTTGGCCGATTCGGGCTTCTGGATGCCGAGATAGGCGAGCGCGCGCACCATGAGGGCGTCGGCCAGCACGTTCTTGTCCTGCTGGTCGGACGGGATCTCCTGGAGCAGCTGGACGTACTTGGCCTGCAGCAGGTAGGCGCGGCCGAGCTGGACCACGAGCGCCGGGTCCTCGACGCCGCGCCGGATCACGGCCTGGATCTCCTTCTCGGCCGCCGGCCCGTCGCCCATGCGGATGTAGAGGTCGGCCAGGACGCGGCGGGCATCCGTGTTCTCCGGATCGCTCTGGATGGCGTTCTTGAGCTGCACCAGCGCCGCGCCGGTGTCGCCCTTCGCCAGGTATTCGTTCGCCTCCTGCAGGTACTGCTTGGACGCCTCGGGATCCTGGGCATGGGCGGGGGGCGCCGCGGCGGCAAGCAGGCCGGCCAGGGCAGCCGCGGCAAGCAGGCGGGCCGCACGCCCGCGCAGGGGAATGATGCCTCCCATGATCGTCCTCCGTCTCGGGCGCCCGCCGGGCGCCGGGTCAGCGGTGGTCAGCGCTTGGCGCCGTGCTGGCGCATCAGGTCGTACAGCGTCGGCCGGCTGATGCCCAGGAGCTTCGCCGCCGCCGAGATGTTGCCGTCGCACTGGGCCAGCGCCCGGTTGATCTCGCGAATCTCGGCCTCGCGCCTGGCGCGCTTCAGGCTGATCGGCATGGGCACGACGCCGCTGCCGACCGGCAGGTCGAGGTTGGCCGCGGTGATGCGGTTGCCCTCGGCCATGATGATGGCGCGCTTGATGCGGTTCTCCAGCTCCCGGACGTTGCCCGGCCACTCGTAGGATGAGATGGCATTGAGTCCGTCCGGGGTAAAGCCCTTCACGCTCTTGCCCAGCGATTTGGCGAAGGTGGCGAGGAACGTGTGCGCCAGCAGGGCCGCGTCGCCGTCGCGCTCGCGCAAGGGGGGGATGCGCACGACGAGCTCGCTGATGCGGTAGTACAGGTCCTCGCGGAAGCGTCCCTGGGCGATCAGCTCCTCCAGGTCCTGGTGGGTGGCGCATACCAGGCGGATGTCGACCGGGATCTCCTGCCGCCCGCCCACGCGCTCGACCACGCGCTCCTGCAGGAAACGCAGCAGCTTGACCTGCAGGGTGAGCGGGATGTCGCCGATCTCGTCCAGGAACAGCGTTCCCTGGTTGGCCTGCTCGATCTTGCCGTGGGTCTGCTTCACCGCCCCCGTGAAGGCGCCCTTCTCGTGGCCGAACAGCTCGCTTTCCAGCAGGTTCTCGGGGATGGCGGCGCAGTTGATGGCGACGAAGCGGTGCCCGCCGCGCGGCGACAGGCGGTGCAGCGCGCGGGCAAGCACCTCCTTGCCGGTGCCGCTCTCGCCCAGCAGCAGCACGCTGACGTCGGCGGGCGCCACCTTCTCGATCGTCTTGCAGGTGCGCAGCATGTCGGCGCTTCCGGTGACGAAGCCCTCCAGCGCCATGCTGCGGTCGAAGTGGTGCAGCGCCCGGTTCTCCTCCTCGAGCTGGAAGACGTGCAGCGCGCGGTCGATGATCAGGCTCAGGATGTCGGGGTTGATGGGCTTCTGGTAGAAGTCGTAGGCGCCCAGCCCGATGGCGCGCAGGGCGTTCTGTCTGTCCTCGTTGCCGGTCACCACGATGACCTTGGCGTTGGGTTCCAGCGCCAGGATCTCGGACAGCGTCTTGAGGCCCTCGTCCGAGCCGTCGGCGTCGGGCGGCAGGCCCAGGTCCAGCGTGACGACCTGCGGCTCCCAGGTGCGGAACTCCTGCAGCGCGGCCTCGCGGTCGCCGGCGATATGGACGTCGTACTTGTCGAAGCACCAGCGCAGCTGGCGCTGCAGCCCGGGATCGTCCTCGACGACCAGGAGCCGCGGTTTGGTCTCGGCGCTCGCCTCGGCGCTCGTCTCAGCCAGCATCGTTCACCCCGTTCGCGCCCGGCGCAGCCGGAAGCGTGAGCCGCATCGTCGTGCCCTGCCCCTTGGCGGAGAGGACCTCCAGGTCGCCGCCGAGCTGCCGCGCGATGGTGCGGCTCTCGTACGCGCCGATTCCGAACCCTCCCGACTTCGTGGAGCGGAACGGCTTGAACAGCTCGTCCCGCACGAACTCGGGCGTCATGCCGGGGCCGTTGTCGACGACCTCCAGGACGACACGGTCGCCGTTGCCGCTTAGCAACACGTTAACCGTACCACCCTGCCGCGGCGCGGCGTCCAGCGCATTCTGCACCAAGTGTGCCACCACCATGCCCAGCTGGTCGGGATCCGCCGTCACAGCCGCGTCGCCCGTGGCCTGGAAGCGGATGGCGGGGTCGTGGCCGTCCCAGCGCCGCAGCAGGTCGCGCAGGAACGGGCCCATACGGACAGTTCCGCGCTGGCGCTCGGCGGCGGCGGCCTGGTCCTCCTGGTGCAGGCGGGCCAGGAGGCGGGTCATCTTGGACACCGATTCGCGCACCGTCTCCACCATGTCGCGGCGGAACTCCGGCTTGTCGCCGTGCTTCTCGGCGTTGGCCACCAGGATGGAGAGCTGGCTGACCAGGTTCTTGATGTCGTGCAGCACGAAGGCGAAGCGGCGGTTGAACGCCTCGAACTCCCGTGCCTCGGCCAGCGCACGGGTGGCCGCGTCCTCGGCCAGGTAGCTGGCGGCCTGGCGGGCCGCCGTCTTGAGCAGGTCGAAGTCCTCCCAGTTGAGGCTGCGCGGCGCGCGCGGCGTGCCCAGCACCATGAACCCCAGCAGCTCCTCGTTCAGGCGCAGCGGCACGATCAGCCAGGCGCGGGGCATCTCGGCCAGCCATTCGGGCAGGCGAAAGCCCTCGTAGAGCTCGGGCCGGCGGTCGATCTCGGGGATCTGCACGACGAAGCCGGTGCGCCTCAGGAAGGCGGCCAGCGGGCCGTCGGCGGCTTCGGTGGCATGGGCCGCGCCGGCCAAGCCCCACGAGCCGACGTTGCGCCCGGCCGTGTGCGCGAAGCGGCCGTCCTCGGCGCGCAGCCACAGGGCGCCGTCGGGGCTGTCCACCAGCTCGCCCACGGCCTCCAGCACGCGCTCGCCCAGGCCGACGCGGCGCTCGCCGGCCGCAAGCCGCTCCACGAAGTCGAGCCATATCTGGCGGTAGTCGTACTTGTAGGTGAAGAAGTGCTTGCTGACGAAGACGCGCACGCGCGAGCGGATGCGGGCCGAGGACGCGCCCACCACCAGCCCGATCAGCGCGGCGAACAGCAGCACCACCTGCAGGACGGCGCCCCAGTCGCCGCCGAACTCGCGCACGTAGTAGCCGGCGCTGGCCATCGCCAGCAGGTAGAGCCCGGCGCCCACCAGCGAGGTGGTGTGGAAGACGGTGCTGCGCGACACCGCCACGTCCAGCCGCCAGTCGCGGTTGCGCGCGGCCGCGACCGCCAGCAGGGGCACGACCAGGACATTGGCCAGCGGGCGCGCGGCGCGCAGCGAGGGGTCGATGGTCCGGAACAGCAGGGCGTCGGAGTACAGCAGGAAGTCGTACGCGAAGATGGCGCCCAGGCCGAAGCACAGGAACTTGAGGTGCCAGCGCTGCTCGCGCGATGCCGTTCGGTAGAGGTTCTCCAGCACCACGAGCCCGGCCACGGCCACGCCCAGCCACGTGATCGACCACAGGGCGATGCCGTCGTCCTCGGCGATGCGCGGCAGCAGGCCGGCGGCCGATGCCCCCACCCACGCCGCCATCGCCGCGGCCGCCGCCATGGCGGCGCGGGGAAGCTGGCGCGCGATGCCGCCCATCTGATGCCCGATGCCGGGCTGCGACACGGCCGCGGCAAGGAACCCGAACCAGCAGAACGAGCGCAGCGCCAGCGCCATGCGCGCGTAGTCGGCCAGCCGCTCGCCCCGGAAGGCGTCCAGCATGGCCACGCCGTGCCACAGGATCGTCGCAAGGCATGCCGTCAGCAGCCACAGGCCGGGCGCGCTGCGCCGCACCCCGGCCATGACGATCACGGCCAGGACCAGGAACCCCGCCGCGCCCACACCGTGGGTCACGGCCGAGAGCGGGATCGCCACCATGTCGCGATGCGCGTTCTAGCGCGCCCCTTCCGACCAGACCACCACCCGCAGCGTCTGCATGAGGACAAGGATATCCAGGAAGATGCTGTAGTTCTTCAGGTAGTAGAGATCGTACTGGAACTTCTCGCGCGCGTCGTCGACCGACGCGCCATAGGGATAGTTGAGCTGGGCCCAGCCGCTGATGCCGGGCTTCACGCGATGCCGCTCGAAGTAGAAGGGAATCGCCTGCCGGAGTTCTTCCACGAAGAACGGACGCTCGGGGCGCGGCCCGATGATGCTCATGTCGCCTCTGAGCACATTGATGAGCTGCGGCGTCTCGTCGATCCTGGTCTTGCGGATGATGTTGCCGACGCGGGTCACGCGCGCGTCGTTCACGGCGGCCCACTGCGGCACGCCGTCCTTCTCGGCGTCCACCGTCATGCTGCGGAACTTCAGCAGCATGAAGGGCCGACCGTTCAGGCCCACGCGCTCCTGCCGGTAGAAGACGGGACCCCGGCTGTCCAGCTTGACGGCCACCGCCGTCAGGAACAGCAGAGGGAAGCTGAAGACCAGGAGGGTCAGGCTGGCCGCGATGTCGAACAGGCGCTTGATCGCAGCCTGAAGCGTGCCTCCCGGGAACCCGTCCGAGAAGACCAGCCAGCTCGGGTTGAGCTGGGCCAGGTCGACACGGCCCGTCTCGCGCTCCCAGAAGGACGAGAACTCGCTGACGCGGATGCCGTCCATGCGGCAGGCCATCAGGTCGTTGATGGGCAGGGTCCCGCGCCGCTCCTCCAGCGCCACGACGATCTCGTCGACGTTGCGCTCGCGGGCGTACATTGCGATGGAGTTGATGCCGCTGACGACATGGCGGCGATCGATCTTGGGCGGCTGGGATTCGGCATCGACGAAGCCTACGCAAAGGAAGTCGCGGCGCGGGCCGCCGTTCTCCAGCTCCAGGATGCGGGCCGCCGGCGACCCGGTGCCGATCACCAGGACACGCCGCTTGAGCAGCTCCGCGCCGCCATAGCGCAGATAGGCCGCGCGCACGCCCATGATGAAGACGAAGGCGAATCCGAAGGAGAACAGCGTCGCGCTGCGCCAGAGCGTGAGCCCCGGCATGGCGAAGATCACAACCGTCAGCAGCATGAAACCGGCGACGAAGCTGACCGCCAGCTTGACCGCACTGTTGCTGAGGGTGTTGATCGAATCGCGGTGGTACATGCCCAGCGCGATCATGGCCAGCAGAACGCAGGCGGCGAAAGCCAGGAACTCGGCCAAGTGCGGGTCGGCGTTGAAGGTGACGACGCCGATCCTCCACCACGCGGCCATCGTGCCGGCATAGGCCGCCAGCACCAGGAGCAGGAACTCCAGGGTACCCAGCAGGACCAGCGACCGGGGAACGTAATGCCGGAAGATTCGGATCATCCGAGGCTCTCAGTCCCTGCCGCGACCCCGGAACACGTCGAACGCATCGATCGAAGGCCCCCGCCAGGAACGACGACCCGTGGGGCCGTGCAAGCCCCATACCATCCCAGAACCCCGCTTCCCCTTGGTCGTTGGCGCCCGAGAGCCGCCCTGCCAGCGGAGCCCCCAATGCGGCAGGGCCAAAAGCCCTGGTGCATGGGGCGGTCGCGTGGCCCCGAGAAGGCCCGCGCCGCATGCTGCAGATCTGCCACTATGGAACGCTCGAACGTCAGGGGTTGCAAGCGCCACGTGCAATCCGGCGGCTGGTAGGCGCAGAAGGAGTCGAACCCCCGACCTCCGCCAGGTAAGGGCGGCGCTCTGCCACTGAGCTATACGCCTGTCGCCGTCCCGCCGGGATACGCACGCAACGCCCGCTTGCAGGACGTGCAGGATGCAGGCCAACCGCGACGAAATCGTTAAGCCCGCCCTGGTATTGCCCAATTCGGACGACACAAGATCGTGTAGCCGGCCGCGGCAGCGCCCGCTTTGGACCAGCAATAGGGTGGTGTAAACCTTGCACGCGCATCCTGCTTTGCCGTTCGAACCTCGCGCCAGGGATCTAGGGCGCGGGGCATGTCTTGTCCCACCCCATGCGGCGCCGCGCCGCGACCGCCCTTGATCTGCCAGGGAGTGCAGCCGTGAAGCCCTCGACGCCCCGCAAGCGAGTCCTTGCCGCCCTGCTGGCCGGCTCCGCCCTCTTGGCCCTGGCCGCCTGCGACGAGGGGCCCACGCTGGGCGTTCCCGAGCTCATCCAGCGCGCCCAGGAAAGCCGTGCCAAGGGCGATCTCAGGACCGCCATGGTCGACCTCAAGAGCGCGCTGACCAAGGAACCTCAGAACGCCCAGGCGCACCTGCTGCTGGGCCAGACCTATCTGGACTTCTCCGATGGCAACGGCGCCGAGAAGGAGTTCGAACGGGCCGTCGAGGCCGGGGTAAGGCGCGAGGACGTGCTGATGTATCTGGCCGAGTCCTGGCTGGTCCAGGGCCAGAACCAGAAGGTGCTGGACGAGATCAAGGTCCTGCCCACGGCCTCACAGGTGGCGCGCGCGGCGGCGCTGAACGCCCGCGGCCGCGCCCTGCTGAACATGATCCGGCACGACGACGCGATAGCGGAGTTCGAGAAGGCACGCGAGGCGGATCCCCAGGCGGTCGGTCCGATCGTCGGCCTGGCGCGCGTGGCGCTGGAGCAGCGCCGCACCGCCGACGCCACGGCACTGCTGAAGGAGGCGCAGGCGATCGCGCCGGGGGATAGCGAGGTGCAGATGCTGGAAGGCGATGTCGCCTATGCCAATGGCGACTACGCCGCCTCGCAGGCCGTCTACGACAAGCTGATCGAGAAGCGCCCCTACAGCCCAGTGATCGCAATCGGCTTGGCTCGCGCGAACCTGGGCACGGGCAAGCTGGACGAGGCGGCCGCCCTGCTGGACGGCGTGCTGAAGCTGAACAGCGCCTTCGCCTACGGCAACTATCTGCGCGGCCTCGTCGCCTTCCAGAAGCAGGACTTCGAATCGGCGCGCAACTTCGCCGAGAAGGCGGCCGAGGTGGACCCCGGAAGCCTGGAGGTGAGCCTGCTGCTCGGCGCGTCGGCCTTCGGCATGGGCGAGTACGAGGTCGCGCGCAAGCACCTCGAGGTGGTGCTTGCCGCCGCCCCCGGCCATCTGACGACGCGGCGTCTGCTGGCCGCGGCGCTGAACGAGCTGGGCGAGCGCGACAAGGCACTGGCGCTGCTGGCCGGTGTGCCGGCCGGTCAGACGAACAACGCCGAGACGCTGGCCGCACTGGCCGACGAGGCCATCCGCATGGGCAGCCTCCCTACCGGTGCCGGCTACCTGGAGCAGGCCGTCGCGGCCGATCCCACGGATACGGAGTCCAGGGAGGAGCTGGGCCTGGTGCAGATCGCCCTGGGCAACACCGACCAGGGCCTGGCCGAGCTCGAGGAGGCGCTGAAGGCCGGCGGGTCGGAGTACCGCGCGGAACTCGGCCGCGTGCTGGCACCGTTGCAGAAGAGGGACCTGGACGCCGCCATGTCGGCGGCGCAGGCCTGGCACCAGGCCAAGCCCGATCTCGCCCTGCCCGTGTCGTTCATGGGCATGATCGAGGTGTTCAAGGCCGACTTCGAGGCCGCCATGAAGCATTTCGACGATGCCCTGGCGATCGATCCGCTGGAGCCCAATGCGATCAGCATGAAGGCGAAGCTGCTGGCGCACGCCGGCAAGACCGACGAGGCGCGCAAGCTGATAGACGATGCGCTCGCCAAGAAGCCCGACGAAGCGCAGCTCCAGCTGGAGCTGGCCAAGATCGAGGTGATCTCGGGCCGCCTCGACGAAAGCGTGGCCCAGCTGAGGAAGATCCTGTCGGAGCGTCCAAACGACCTGCGGGCGCGCCGCTACCTGGCCCTGATCCATCTCGACCTGGGCAACTTCGGCGACGCCCTGAGCGTGGCAACGGGCGCGCCGGGCACGCAGGAGGGAGACGCGATGCTCCTGGTCATCGCAGGGCGCGCGCAGCTGGGCAACGGCAATGCGAGCGCGGCGACGGATCTGCTGCGCCGTGCGACCCTGGCGGCGCCGCAGGATCCCGAGTCGTACTACTGGCTGGCCGCCGCGCAGCAGGCCGCGGGCGATGCGCCCGGCGTGGAGTCGAGCCTGCTGAAGGCACTGGACCTGGAACCCAACCACGCACCGGCGCTGATGGCGATGGTGCGCCACCTGGCCTCCGAGGGACGCATGGAGGACGTCGGCGCCTACCTGATTCGCCTGCGCCTGGCGGCGCCCGAGAACCCGGAGGTCATGCGCTACGACGGCCTGTATGCCCTGACCAAGGGCAACACGGCCGAGGGCCTGGCCCTGCTGGAGCGCGCGCAGTCGATCGAGCCCTCGACGGGGCTGGTCATCGACATCACCCGCGCCAAGATCGCGGCGGGCGACCGTGCGGGCGCGCTTGCGACCGTTCGCGCCTGGAACGAGGGCCATCCGGACGACATGGTGGCCCACTTCGAGGAGGCGACCCTCCTGCAGGCGGACGGCCGGTACGACGATGCCGCGGCGCTCTACAAGACCATTCTGGCGAAGTCGCCGGACAGCATCACGTCGCTGAACAACCTGGCCTGGGTGCTGATGCTCCAGGGCAAGACCGACGATGCCATGACCTATGCCCAGCGCGCCTACGGCATCGACCCGCGCGACCCCGTGGTGATGGATACGCTGGCGGCGCTGCACCTCAAGAAGGGGCGTGCCGACGAGGCCTTGCCCCTTCTGCGCCAGGCGGCCGAGGCCCTGCCGGGCGACCCCAACGTTCATGTGCACTTGGCGACGGCGCTGGCCGCCACGGGCAAGAAGGACGAGGCGCGCGACCTGTTGCAGCGGGTGCTGAGCGCGCCGATCGGCGACTTCGAGACGCGGGCCGACGGCGAGGCCCTGCTCGCGGAGCTGGGCGGGTAGTCCCCGGCTGCGTCAGCCCGCCGGGGGACGGCCTCCGAACACGGCGGTGCCGACGCGGACGTGGGTGGCGCCGAAGCGGATCGCGGTCTCGTAGTCGGCGCTCATGCCCATGCTGAGGCCGGCGAGCCCGTGGCGCTCGGCGATCCTGGCCAGCAGGGCGAAGTGGGGGGCGGGCTGGGCGTCGGCGGGCGGGATGCACATCAGGCCCTCCACCGGCAGCCCGTGCTCCCGGCGGCACGCCTCGATGAAGGCGTCGGCCTCGGCCGGGGCGACGCCCGCCTTCTGCGGCTCCTCGCCGGTGTTGACCTGCACGAAGCAGCCGATGCGGCGGCCCGTGCGCGCCATCTCGGCTGCCAGCGCCGCCGCCAGCTTCGGCCGGTCCACCGTCTGGATGGCGTCGAACAGCGCCACGGCTTCGCGCACCTTGTTGGTCTGCAGCGGCCCCACCAGGTGCACCACGAGCCCGGGGTGCGCTTCCCTGAGCATCGGCCACTTGGCCCTCGCCTCCTGGACGCGGTTCTCGCCGAAGACGCGCTGGCCGGCCGCGATGGCGGGCAGGATGCGCTCGGGTCCGTGGGTCTTGCTGACGGCGACGAGGGTGACGGAGCCGGCGGGGCGGCCCGCCGCCTCGGCGGCCGCGGCGATGCGCGCGCGCACCGCCGCCAGGTTCTCCGCCACCTCGCGCGCGCCCGCCGGGTCGGTCGTCGTCACATCCCCTCCGGCACGTAGCCGAACCGCTGCATCTGCACCCGGTGCGCCTCGACGATCGCCCGCACCTGTGCGGGCGTCAGCTTCTCGCGCCACTCGCCCACGCGGCCGGCGCGGAAGAAGTTCGGGGCGGTGCGGCTCTTCTCGCGGAACCCGTGGGCGGCCTCCTGGCGCTTCGCCTCGTCGAACGACGAATGGCGCAGGGCCTTCTCCAGCCTCTCCCGCGGCGGATTGATGCCCATCCAGCGCGCGAACCCGCCGAAGGTCTCGAGCGGCCGCGCCTGCATGTCCTCGTAGCGCATGACGTGCAGCCGCGGCAGGGGCCGGGCCGTCCAGCTGGCCACGTGCTCGGACCACGAGCCCATCTTCTCGCTGATCCAGTCGGCCGACTTGGGCGTGCGGAACCCCGAGGCGGCCATCACCTTGATCGTGTCGTCGATCGTGGCGTTCAGGTGGTGGGCATAGGACACGACCACGTCCAGCGGGTTGCGCACCACGTAGACCATGCCCGCCGTCACCTCGGGCGTGATCATGGGCACGCCGTAGTCCAGGCCCAGCGCGTTGTGCGTCTTCACGAAGACGTCGTCGGGAAAGCTCTGGGTCAGCAGCCGGTGCGCCGCGGGCCGCAGCTTCGCCATCTCCTCGAAGGACATGTCGAGCGGCGAGCGCGGATCGATGCGCTGGTACAGGCCGCCCACCGAATCGACCGCCGAGAACGAGGTCAGCGCATTGATGTCGAAGGGCTGGTCCGGGTTGCGCAGCAGGTTGTGCAGGAAGATGCGCAGCCAGGTGTTGCCCGACTTGGGATAGGACGCCAGCCAGATCAGCTTGCCCATCGTCGCCGGCTCAGTCGTCCGCCCACATGCGGTAGAGGTTCCACTGGATCTTGTTGAACTGGCGGAACTGCGGGCTGCCCGGGTGCTGGGCGTGCATCCACTCCGCCAGCACGGCCATGTCGTAGAGCATCTGGCGGCGCTGCGGATCGCGCACCAGGCTCTGGATCCAGGTGATGCAGGCCAGCCGCTCGCCGCGCGTCACCGGCTTGACCTCGTGGTAGTAGAGCGTGGGATAGAGCGCCGCGTCGCCCGGCGGCAGCTTGAAGGCCTTCGTGCCGTACTCGGTGTCCACCGACAGCTCGCCCCCGTCGTAGGTCTTGGGGTCCGACAGGAAGATGGTCAGCGACAGGTCGACGCGCACCGGGTCGCCGTGGGCCTTCATCACCGCGTTGTCCAGGTGGCTGCCATAGCGGCTGCCCGGGACGTAGCGGCTGTAGAGGAAGGGGATCATCCTGGCCGGGCGGGCCGCGCTCTCGAAGGTGCGGTTGCGCGCCAGCGCGGCGCTCACCACGGCGTCCAGCGCCGCCTTGTCGAGCGAGGCGGGGTCCAGCTCCTCGTTCTCCTTCGCGTCGCGCGCCAGGATGCCCGCCGTGGCCTTGCCCGAGCGCATGCGGGCGGCGCGCATGGCGGCGACCACCTGATCGACCTCGGCCGGCTCCAGCAGCCTCTGCAGCCACACGATCATGTCCCGCCCCCGCTCACAGTCCCTCGGGAACGTAGCCGAAGCGCGCCATCTGGGCGCGGTGATCCTGCACGATGCGCTTCACCTGGTCGGGCGTCAGGACGCTCCGCCACTGGCCGCTCTTGCCCTCGCGGAAGAAGCGTTCGGCCACCGGGCTGCGCTCGGCGAAGCCCTTCTTGTCCTCCTGGTCGCGCAAGGAGCGGAACGAGGAGTGCCGGATCGCCCGCTCCAGCCGCTCGCGCGGGGGCTTCAGGCCCAGGAAGGCCGCGATGCCGCCGAAGGCCTGCTGCGGCTTGGCGTGCATGTCCTCGTAGCGCACGACGTGCAGGCCGGGGTGCGGGCGCGCCGTCCAGCTCTCCACGTGGACCGACCACGAGCACACCAGCTCCGAGACGAAGCTCTCGCGGTTGGGCGTGCGCATGGCGGTGGCGGCCATCAGGCCGATGATCTCGTCCACCGTCACGCCCTGGTGATGGGCATAGCTGATCGCCACGTCCAGCGGGTTGCGCACCACGTAGATCGCCCCCGCCGTGGCCGCGAAGTTGACGGTGGGATGGCCGTGGTCCTGGACCAGGGCGTTGTGCGTCTTGACGAACACGTTGTCGGGCGAGACGCCGGTCAGGTCCTGGTGCACGCGCGGGCGCAGGCGGGCCACGTCCTCGAAGCTCAGCTGCTCGGGCGGGCGCGGGTCCAGCTTGCGGTAGAAGGCCGGCATGCTGTCGCCAAGCGTGAAGGCGGTCAGCTTGTTGATGTCGAAGCCTTCCTTGGGATCGCGCAGCAGGTTGTGGATGAAGGCGCGCAGCCAAGTGTTGCCCGACTTTGGATAGGACGCCAGCCAGATGATCTTGCCCACGCGCGCGGGTCCCTACATGCCGGGTGGAACGTAGCCGAATCGCGCCATCTGCGCGCGGTGCGCGCGCACCACGGCGGCCACCTGCGCAGGCGTCAGCGCCTGCCGCCACTGGCCGGCCCTGCCCTCGCGGAAGAAGCGCTCGGCGCGCTTGGGCTTCTCCTTGAAGCCGTGGCGCCTTTCCTGCTCGGCCAGCACGCCGAAGCTGGACTTGGCCACCGCGGCGGCCAAGCGCTGGGGCGGCGGGTTCAGGCCCAGGAACCGGGCTACGCCGGCGAACGTCGGCTCGGGTCTCTCCAGCATGTCCTCGTAGCGCACGACGTGCAGGGTGGGATGGGCGCGCGCGGTCCAGCTGGCGACGTGCTGCGACCACGCGCCGCGCACCTCGCGCACGAACTTCTCCTTGGTGCGGGTGTGGGCGTCGGGGGTGGCCATCAGCTCGATCGCGGCGTCCACCGGCACGCCCATGTGATGGGCATAGGAAACCGCCACGTCCAGCGGGTTGCGCACCATGTAGATGGCCCCGGCGGTCACGCCCAGGTTCACCGTCGGCTGCCCGTGGTCGCGCGTCAGCGCGCAGTGGGTCTTGGCGAAGACGTTGTCGGGCGACAGCGCGGTCAGGCGCTGATGGACCTGGGGCCGCATGCGGGCCACATCGGCCTCGGTCCACGACTCGAAGGGCCGCGCATCCAGCTCGCGATAGTGCCGCGTCGCCGATTCGCCGACGCAGAAGTGGTCCAGGTCGTTGATGAACAGCGGCTTGTCGGGGTTCAGCAGCAGGTTGTGCAGGAACGCCCGCATCCAGGTGTTGCCCGACTTGGGGAACGAGGCCAGCCAGATGATGTTGCCCATGGCCGGCCCCTCCTAGCAAATCGCGGACGGGGACGCCATGCGCGGCGGCGGACGCGACGAACCGGCCCCGGGTCCCGCGCGCCCTGGCCTGGAAAAGAAGAGGGCGGCCGAAGCCGCCCTCCGAAACCCCGAAGAGGCCGGGATTAGTAGTCGATCGTCAGGCCCATCATGGCGGAGACCGCATCGTAGTCCTGCGTGCCACCGGCCGTGGTCCCGTTGTCGAAGTTGTTGTACGACAGGCCGCCGCTCACCTGGACGCCGGGGCCCAGATCGTAGCCCACGCCCAGCGTGATCACGTCGTTGTCGTCCTCGGAGCCGGCATTGCCCGCGGTCGCTTCCGAACGCGAGAAGCCGAGGCCCACGCCCCACGCGCCGGCGTGGTAGGTCAGGCCGACGTCCCAGAACGTGTAGTCGGTCAGGAACGGAGCGCCCTGGCCGGCCTTCGCGTTCAGGTCCTGGTACGAACCGCCCAGGGTCCACGAGCCGAAGCCGAAGCTGGCGCCGATGCCCCAGATCTCGGCATCCGTGCCCGCCGCGCCTTCGTTGTCGCCCGTGACGTAGCCGGCGCTCAGGCCGACGCTGACGCTCTCGAACTCGCCCGAATAGCCCAGCGCACCGGCCCAGATGTCCTCCGAGCTGTTGCCGACCAGCGGACCGGCGCCGAAGGCGCCGCCCGGGTTGGAACGGGTGTCCTGCGACTGGTCAGGCGCGTACGAAACGCCGAGCTGGAAGCCGTTGAACGACGGCGTCGTGTAGTACAGCTTCGAGGTGTCGCCGTACCAGCCCAGAGCCTCGAAGTTCGTGGCGCCGCCCGTGGCATTGCCAGGGGTGAGGCCGGCGTTCGAGAACGCGAACCACGGGGTCGAGGGGCCGAACAGGCCGGCGTAGGGGGCGATGTAGGCGAAGTTGTACGCCACGTCGTCCTCGTCGCCGATGCGCAGCTCACCCCAGGAGCCGCTGACGTACGCCCAGGTCTCGTCGATCTGGTCGCCGCCCTGCGTCTGGCCTTCGAGCTGCACGTTCACGCCGACGGTCAGGCCGTTGTCCAGCGTGGTCTCGCCGGTGAAGTGAACCTCGACGTCCTGCTCATGGTAGTAGTCATGAGCGTTGACGCCGCCCTGGCCTGCGCCGTCGTCGTCGTCCAGGATCGCGCCGACCGCCGTGCGGTAGTAACCGCCGAGGCTCAGCGAAACCGGGTCGGCCGCAAACGACGGGGCGGCCACGAGGCCGGCCGCGACGAGCGCGGTGGTGCCCAAGAGAACCTTCTTCATTGCCAAAATCCCTCCTCAGGACCCAAGCGGAGCTTGCAAGCTTCTGTTACGCCCGTCCGCGCCCCGCCCCCCAGTCGACGTCGTGAATGAAGGGGACGGCACCGGGCCGGTTGCGGGAGAGAGTGGCCGGGAGCGGCTTGAAGGGTCAAGCGATCAGGACGAAGGGGCGTCACGTTTCTGCCAGGGTGTTGCAGAAACACCACAGAAGACGCCTGGAGGCCTCCGCGGCCGGATTTCGAGCCGGCCAGAGGCCCCCCCTCGGGGGGGGAACGGCGGCTTGCGGGCCGGAAGTGGCGACTGGACGCCGCCGCCTCCGGCCCGTGCCACCTAAACCCTAGTAGTCCACCGTCAGTCCGATCATGGCCGAGATGGCCTCATAGTCCGGGCCCGCGCCGCCCGAGGCATTGTTGTCGAAGTCGTTGTAGGACAGCGCCCCGCTTACGCTGATGCCCGGGCCAAGGACATAGTCCACGCCCAGCACCCAGACGTCGTTGGTGTCCTCCTCGGCCCCGGCCGCGCCGGCCTCGGTGTTGGACTGGGAGAAGCCCAGGCCCACGCCCCAGGCGCCGCCGCTGTAGGTCAGGCCGACGTCCCAGAACTCGTACTCGAACACGAAGTTGTCGGCGTCCAGGTTCTGGTACGAGCCGCCGAAGTTCCACGAGCCGAAGCCGAAGTTGGCGCCGATGCCCCAGGCGTCGGCGTCGGTGCCGGCTCCGCCCTCGTCGCTGCCGGAAAGGTAGCCGGCGCTAAGGCCGACCGACACCTCCTCGAAATCGCCCGCATAGGTGATGGCCGCGGCCCAGATGTCCTCCGAGCTGTTACCCACCAGGGGGCCGGCGCCGGTGGCGCCTCCCGGGTTCGAACGGGTGTCCTGGGACTGGTCCGGCGCATAGGAGACGCCGAGCTGGAAGCCGTTGAACTCGGGTGTGGTGTAGTAGAGCTGCGAGGCGTCGTTGTAGAAGCCGAAGGCCTCGAAGTTCGTGGCGCTGCCCGTGGCGTTGCCCGCCGTCAGACCCGCGTTCGAGAAGGCGAACCAGGGCGTCGAGGGTCCGAACAGTCCCACATACGGCGCGATGTAGGCGAAGTTGTAGGCGACGT